>OJCB01000042.1_pt1 | contig 62510 bp, 51 predicted proteins | sample 1591501 | NCBI WGS metagenome assembly OJCB01 (sample SAMN05416813, study PRJEB24817) | seawater metagenome | isolation source: Sea water | place: Canada:Atlantic | collected 2013-07 | reverse complement strand
CGAGATCAGCCTCGGTCTCGTGGGCTCGGAGATGTGTATAAGAGACAGTCTTTATCCTAATTTAAATTAAAATTTTTTATTGCTATTTAATAGCCTCTAATTTAGACTTCATCAATTTAATTTTATCATCATAACCAACATTGCTTTTATATACTAATTTGAAATACCTTTTTTTTAAGGATATATTTAATGAATATTTATTGTTTACGGTTTTATAATTAAGTTTATTTTTCTTTGTAATAGGAAAATCTGAAATATTCTCTTTTAATATTTGAAAAATAGATTCAAATTGCTCTTCATTTACCGTTCTTGAATAAACGGTTTCATATTTTGAAGAAGTTATAGAAGTTGAAGAAATCTCTTTGATTGAACTACACCCTATGAAAACTATTAATAAACTAATTGTTGTAATTTTTGATATCATACTATTTGAATATTTGATTGTTTCTTTACGCTTATTAAAACACTTCCAGAGAAAGAAGTGTTTTATTTTTACTAATATATAGATCGTACTTACTTTAAATTCTTTGCAAAGAATCCAATCATAGCTTTATACAATTCTATTCTGTTGACTTCTTTAGCAAAACCATGACCTTCATCGTATTTTACCATATAAGGAACATCTATTCCTTTAGTACGTAAAGCTTCTACTATTTGATCTGACTCATCGATGTTTACTCTTGGATCATTTGCGCCTTGAACCACAAATAAAGGCTTCTTTATTTTATCAATATGATTGATTGGAGACACTTCTTCCATAATTGCTTTTTGAGCTGGATCTTCTTCATCATACCAAAACGTTTTTATCATTTTTAAATAAGGCTTCCAATAGGCAGGCATAGAATTCATAAATGTAAATAAATTAGCAACCCCTACATAATCCACTCCACAAGCATATAAATCTGGTGTTTTGGTCATGCCTCTTAATACGGCATAACCACCATGACTTGCACCATATATCGCTACTTTGTTTTTATCTACATACCCTTCGTTAATAACATATTGTAATCCGTCTTCTACATCATCCATACATTTTCTACCAATTTGACCATAACCCGATTCCATAAATTCTTTACCGTAACCTCCAGATATTCTAAAATTTACTTGTAAAGTAGCATATCCTCTACTGGCAAATAATTGTGCTTCAGGATTAAACCCCCAATTATCCCTCACACCTTGTGGCCCTCCATGAGGATTAACAATAACTGGTACTTTATTTCCTTTTTTGTAATTGGTTGGTAAGGTTAAATAGCCATGAATGGTTTTTCCATCTCTACTTTGAAAACTGATAGGCTTCATCTCTGCCATATCTTCTTCTTTAAGCTGTGGCATTAAATCATATAATAATTTGAACTCATTTGTGGCAACATCATAGGTATAATACTTTCCGTATAACTTATCGCTACCAACTACAATTAAATATTTAGATTCATCATCCGTATAATCCGCTATTCCATATTCGTAATTAGGAAATTGCTTCGTTATTTTTTTGTGCAATTTTTTATAGTACTTACTCTGCGGAAAGATTTCCTTTTTTTCGCCGTTATAAGAAAAATAGTCTAATTCGAAACCTCTTTTTCTAGAAAGCGATACACCACTAACATCATATTGATCATTAGAGAAAACGGTTTCTAGCACTTTATTTTCTTTTAAATCGTAAAGCTGAATGACGGATTTATCTGTATCCAAATTAGAAATAACATAAGCTTCGTGTGGATTATTAGATGCATAATTAAATTTCGCAATACCAAAACCTTCTTTCCAGTTTAAATCTTTAATAATATCGTACGTTTTTCCTCCGTCTTTAGTATAAAATAATTGCGAATTAATACCGTCTTTTAATTTTGTATATGCTCTTAAATTACCATCTTTATCAAAATTATACCCAGCAATTGGATTTTTAGGATCGTCATTAGTAAACAGTTTTTTAATTTCACCGGTTTCAATATTTAATTTATAAGGTTCATTAATTTGAGGATTCTCCTTGTTCATAGACACAATAACATGATGAGGATCTTCTTTCAGAAAAGCCGAAATACTTACTTTTACACCCTCATAAGGGGTTAACTCTTTATCATCTGTTCCGTCTATTTTTACAGAAAAAAGATGAAAATCTTCATTACCACCTTTATCCATAACATATAAAAGGCGGTCTTTATTTGCCCAACCATAACCACGAATCAGTTCTTCTTTTTCTTCGATGACTAGCGTAACTTTTCCTGTCTTAATATCTTTTACATACACATGGTTCTTTAAGTTTGCATCCTTTTCTCTATAAGACATATAGGTACCATCTGGAGAAAGATTAAAAGAACTAGAGTTAGGTTTCGCAAAATAATCTTTTACAGAATAGGTATTATTACTTGTATCTTTTGCTGCTAATTCTTTAAATACATCTTCATTTGAAGGAAGTGCTGTATTACCTGGCAATTTGTTTTCTACCTTAGATAATACCAAAGGGAATTCTTGACCTCCTTGGGAAAATGTACCTTCCATAGTGTCTCCTTTTAGTGTTCCTTTGTATTGCATACCAGCTTGAGACAAACCAAAAGTTACGTTTTTACCTTCTACCTCTATTTTATCTAATGGAATACCAAATGCATTTTGCATAGGGCTATCCATGGTACAAGCATACGTACCATTGTCTTCTGTAATATTAAATTTTAAAGGTATCTCTGTGCCTTGCACTGATAATTTACCTTCCCATGTGCCTGTTTGGGCTTGAATAAAACAACTGGCTGTGACCATCATAATAATGAGTAATTTCTTCATTTTAATATATTTATAAATTTCTATTGGCTAAATTAAAGCGTTGTATGTAATTTTCAATTACACAAAAGAGTAGTAGTTTTAAGAAATTTGTATATTTGAAAAAAAAATATGAAACCTCCCAAAATAGAAGATTTTTTTTCTTTTAGAAATATTCTTAATACTATTTCGGAAGAAGATCAAAAACAAGCCATTAATTATTTACAATCAATAGACGCTTTTGCTAGAACTACCTATAAAAGTTTATATGTTATAGATTATAAAGACAAGGGATTTGATTATGTTTCTGATAACCCTTTATTTTTATGTGGAAATACCGCAGATCAAGTAAAGGAAATGGGCTATGCTTTTTATTTTAAACATGTAATAGCATCTGACTTACAACTTCTCCTTAAAATAAATACAGTTGGCTTTGAGTTTTATGACAGGGTCCCAGTTGAAGACAGAAAAGATTATACCATATCTTATGATTTTCATTTAATAAATAAAAAAGGTGAAAAAACTCTAATTAATCATAAAATGACTCCCCTATTTTTAACAAAAGAAGGAAAACTATGGAAAGCGATGGCTATTATTTCTCTTTCTTCTGAAAAAGAATCAGGAAATATTAACGTTTATAAAAGGGGAGATAATAAAGTTTTTAAATATGATTTAGATGGCGAATTCTGGAAAGAAACAGACCTTATAAAATTAACAAGTAGAGAAGTAGAAATCTTACAATATTCTACAAGAGGTTATACTATAAATGAAGTAGCAAACGCCATATTTGTTTCACCTGATACTGTAAAGTTTCACAGAAAGAAATTATTTGAAAAATTGGAGGTAACTAATATTTCTGAGGCCATTACCTATGCTACAAATAATAAATTGATTTAATTAATCATTCATAATTGTTGAGAGATAAAATTCGGGAAATTGTTTTATCTTATTATTGGTAGCTATGTTAAATAGTAAATGTGTACACATAGCTGCAACCATGTATGATGCTACAGATAATTGTGGTGGAGGTAGTACCTTTTTTTCTTCTAAATATTTTTCCATAGCCACATCAATCCAATCATGGGGTATTCTCCAAAAATTTTAAATAACTAAAAGCATATTCTACCATTTTAATCTCATTAAACTTTTCATTGGGTTTCTCTATAGATTTTAAAGACAAACCATTGGGGGTAATTACAGTTAATAAACCTCCCCAACCTAAATTATAAGAATGAAGAACAGGAATATTTTTTCTTTGGCAAACCTCATCAAAAAACAATGGAATATCATAAGAAAAATCTAGTGCATTAATTGCAACTTTATGACCATTAATATAACTTTCTACAATTTCTTTAGTGAGAAAGCAATTGTATATGGTTATGTTTGCTTCTTTATTGATAGATAATAATCTTTATGCCTATAAATTCTTAACACAATATTTCTATTTCATTATTTAAAAAAAATCGATTCTTGTTTATATGTAGTGGGTTGTTAATTACTGTTCATTTTTTATTGATGAAAAAATCAAACTACCCTATTGTTAGGTTGGAAAACCAAGGTTTCAAATAATTTTGTAAAAAATTTTAAACTTGAGTTTTAAATAATAAACTCCTCGTTTATAAAATCATAGAAACTCTTATTTTATTACATACTAAATGTAATAAAGTTGAAAAAAAAATTAGAATAATAGTTAAAAAACACCTTAATTTTTTTAAATAATATCCTCCTACTTTTTGTCTAGTGAATTCAAATCTTCTATTTTTGGTTTATGGAAGAAACTATTTTAGAAGGTATTGGATATGCAATTCCCGCACTAGTTACTGGAGCAGTGGCATATTTTGTGATGAGCGGTTTAAGAAACCAAGAAACCAATGAAAAAAAACTAGATCTTTTAGCACAAAAAAAAAGAGAGTCATTGCCCATCCGTTTGCAAGCTTATGAACGTATGTTGGTGTTTTGTGAACGAATTAACCCTGTTAAAATGTTGGTTCGTATAAAGCCAATAGGTGATTCTTCTGAGGCTTATTTGCAATTATTACTAGCTAGTATAGAACAAGAGTTTCAACACAATATGGTGCAACAATTGTATATATCAGATGAGTGCTGGAATGTGGTTATTGCCTCAAAAGCAGCCGTAATTAATAAACTGAAGCTAGTATCTACTTCTTCAACTTTGGCCAATGAATTCCGCGAACAGATATTATTAGAGTATGCTAAAAAAGCACCACAGACAGATACAGCCGTTGCTTTCTTAAAAAATGAAGTCAAGAAAATTATTTAAAAGGTATCATTCCTATCATCAATAGGAATGATACTTATTTAAATTGCTATATACAGTTGTGCCACTCAAAATAAATAGTGGTTTTCTTCTGCTTTTTAGAAAATTTAAAATTGAATTCGTATTCCCATTTTAAAATTTCTACCTCTAGTATTAAAGCCTATTGTTTCTTCATAGTCTTCATTTAATAAGTTTGTAATAGAACCAAAAAGTAACACTTTACCTTCTAGAACCTTATAATTGACATTCATATCTAATAGGCTATAACTCGGTAAAATAACATCTTTCCCAGCTTCTCCAAAGCTTCCAAAAGCGTCAAATAAAGACCTTTCCCCTACATTTTTAAACATAGTAGAAATCGCTAAATTTTTAATAGGATTTGCCACAAAACTAGCTGTTAGTTTATTTTTGGGAATATAATCTATATCACTTGTTTTATCTACAAAAGCATAACCAACTGTAGTTGTTAGTTCTTTAGAAATAGTAAAAGTTACATCAGCTTCAATACCAGAAACATCTATAGTTTCAAGAGCATTTGCATAGATTCCATATGGTGGTGTCGGTAAATTCAGAAAAATAACTTTGTTTTCTTCTACTCTGTTATAATAGACAGCACTAAGACCCCATTGTTGCCCTAGCTTACTTTCAAATCCGAATTCAAAAGTTCTATTGGTTTCTGGAGCTAGGTTAGTGGATCCATAATCAGAAAATAATTGATATAAACTTGGTGCAATAAATGCTGTACTGTAAGATGAGATTAATTTTAGATTAATCTCTTCTTTTTTTACAATTCCAAAAGCAAGATTTGTGTCATAAACAAAGTTGTTTCCATAATTACTATGGATGTTTAAACGACCACCTGCATTAATACTTAGTCCGAAATCTGTAATATAAACAGCAGACACATACGGATCTACAACATTAAAATTCGCCAAGTCTGGATCTATATTTCCAAAATCAGAAATGGATTCGTTTTCATATTTTTGATAGTTAATTCCTGTAATTAATTGAAAATTCTTAGTGAATTCATATTTATTAACCAAGTCTAAATTGACACTAGTCCCTTTATAAACAAAGACATTGGTTCCTCCTGAAAATGAATTAAAACTTTCAAAGCTTCTATCTAAAGAATTGATAGATGCATTTAGAAATACTTCCCCTTTTTTATATTTTAACTGAGGTCTAATGCCTATTCTAAATTGCTCTTGATTTCCTAGATTTATATCAGAATCATTAAAAGCTCCAGCATCAAAAGTATAATCAAATGCATCAAAGTTTAGAAAAGTTTCAATTCTAAATTGCGTATTGAATTCGTATCCTAACTTTAAAAAACCATTGTTACTACTATACGTATCCTCTTCAAATGGTATCGTTAGAGTACTCTTAGCAGAAGAAAAACCACTAGTTCCAGTTATATTAAAAAATGCATTGTACTTAAATTTATCAAGCGTTCCATTAATGGAAATGTTCTGATTTTTATCATTTAAACTTGAAGTGCTATTTTTAGAAGTTGAATTGGTTCCAAGACTTACCTCATAGACACCAGAAACAGTATTTTCAGAAGCTTTCTTAAGGATAATGTTAATAACACCAGTACCTGCTCCTGAACCGTATAATGTGCTTGAAGCGCCTTTTAAAACCTCAATAGATTCAATTTGATTAAGAGAAAGTAATCGAAGATCATATGATTGTTCAATACCTGTTGGATCCGACAACGGAACTCCATCAATTAAAACCAATGCCTGTCTGCTTCTTCCTCCTCGTATATAAGTACTTCGTGGTTCTCCAGGATTAGAGTTGACACCTCTAATTTCTACCCCAAGAACATTGCTTAAAAGTTCAATAACAGATTTACCGGCATTTCTTTGGATATCTTTTTGACTGATTTTGTAGATTACTTTTCCAGTATTCTCCTTTTTCAATTCAAATTTCGTAGCCGAAATAACAATTTCTTCTAGTTGTTCTGCCTTTTTTTCTTGTGTTGTTTTTTCTTGAGATAAGACGTTAGTGCTTAATAGGCATAAAGCCAGAGCACCAATGATTACACATTGTTTATTCATTTTTTATGATTTAATTTTTTACAAATAAATCAGGTAAAATTTTGGCACAAAAATGCTAATAATAGTACACAAACCTTTATCCCGAAAGTTTTTAACTCGTAATTTTCGGCAGGTCTCCTGACTTGTATTTTGTTATGAGCCTTCCCAACCTTATCAAATAAATTTTGATAAATTATCAGTGGCTTAAAGCATAACATCTCATAGTTGATGAGGTCCTGAATTTCACTCAGGAAATACTTACAGTTGCGGGAACAGTTTCGGATTTACACCGAATTCCCTTTTAATTTGCTATCAACGAGGTTGACAGCAAAACCGAAAATCTGTGCAAATTTAGCGTATATTTTTAATTGACAAATCTTTTTAAAAAGTATTTTTGTAATCTTGTACTACTCAATTTAATATGAATGAAAATACGATTACTGTACATTTCTATTGCTGTTGCTTTTTTAACTTTATATAATTCTTGTAAAAAAGAGACATCTATAAACTTAACTAACGGTCTGCGTAAGAATTCAAATAAAATAACCTATGCAAAAGGTTTTGATATTCAGTATTTTACCACTTATAAAAAACTAATTATTAAAAAGCCATATCCGGATGCTTCAAAAAATTTAGAATTTATTTTAACTTCGTCACCTTCAGTAATAGAGGGTACATTGTCTCTAAATACTATTCAAGTTCCTGTTAAAAATATTGTAGTAACCTCTACTACGCATATTCCAATGTTAGAATTATTAGGAGTAGAAAAAAGTTTGGTTGGTTTTCAAGACACTAACTATATTTCTTCTGAGAAAACACGTAAAAGAATAGATAGTGGCTTTGTTAGAGAACTAGGAAATGAAGCTGCTATGAATACTGAAGTCCTTTTTGAGTTACAGCCAGATGTTGTAATTGGTTTTGCCATGAATTCTGTAAACAAAACCTATAATTTAATTGAAAAACATGGTATACCTGTAATTATTAATGGTGATTGGCTAGAAGAAACTCCGCTTGGAAGAGCAGAATGGATTAAGTTTTTTGGAGTACTATTTGATAAAGAAAAAGAAGCCGATAGCCTTTTTAGAAAAATAGAGCAGGAATACCTAGCAGCTATAGCCATCGCTAAAAAAGTAAGAAATAAACCCTCTATTCTTTCTGGAGCTATTATGAGAAATGATATTTGGAGTTTACCTGCGGGAGAAAGTTTTGTCGCCCAATTTTTAGAAGATGCCAATGTAAATTATTTATGGAAAGATTCTAAGGGAAAAGGAAGTTTACAATTAAGCTTTGAAAGTGTCTTAGACAAAGCTCAGAAAGCAGATTATTGGATTGCTCCTGGATATTTTTCTAGCAAGGCTCAACTTATTGAAAACAATCCTCATTATAAAAACTTTACTGCTTTTAAAACGAATAATATTTATACGGCTTCCACTAAAAAAGGGGCGACAGGCGGTATTATTTATTACGAGTTAGGACCAACTAGACCCGATTTAATTTTAAAAGATCTTATTAAGATTACAAATCCTACTCTATTACCAAACTATAAGCTTAGCTTCTTTGAACAAATGAAATAGGAACTTTTATGCTTTTTTTTCTAAAGTTCTTTCTCTTAAATATAAATAAAAAGGAAAAGAAAAGGCCACAGCAATTAAAAAAGTGAGCGGAATGATTACCCACCAAGCCTTTATTTTTAATTTTCTAGCATCTGGTATAAACCAGACAAAAAACGTGAGTACTACAACACTTAAGTCTGCACCAAAAGATTTGCCTGCAAAATTAGATTGAGCTAATTCAAAGAAATGAACAAGCGAAGCATCTTCATAACTCATAAAATACTGAATATTGTAAAACCAGGTATAACATATTCCAATAATGGAAATAAAAAGAAAGATGTATGAGCGTTTCATTTATTTTTATATTAATTAATAATTAGAATTAAAGCTACTATAATTAATGGCTTTCAAAAGAAAACTTACTAGCGTTAAAATAGTGTAATTTGTCCGTCTTCACTTTTATTTTCATCTTCTTTTGAAGGTGTATTTTCATCGTCAGTTTCTTGTATTATTTCTGAATGCTTAATTACTTCTTCCTCTACAACTTCTACCTCCTCTACTTCTGGCTCTTCTGGCTCCTCATAGGGTAATGATGCTAATAAATTAACTTGCTTAATTTTATCTGCTGTTAATTGATTGCCTTGTGCCTTAATCCCTTTAATCGCAATAAATTCTTCAAAATTAACTTCCTTATTCTCTAAAGAACGCTTAGAAAAAACAACTTCAGCCATAGGTCTATAATCAACTACAATAATCTCTAATTGAGATTTTGAATGATCGGAAATAAAAACCTCTTCTTTGTCTTCAGTTTCAATCAGAAAACGCTTAATATAATAGCGCTCTTTTTCTCCATCATAATAGAGAACAGCAATTGGCTTATTGGGCTTCCATTTTTCTAAGACAATCATATCGTCTTCAAAATGCATTTGCAAGTCTGGTGTTACTGCTTTAATTTTTCCAGATTGATTGGCTATTAAAATCTTATCTTCAGCTCTAAACTCTCCTAATAATTCTCCTCTTGCATCTACATTTAATTTCTGTACAGCATCATCAAACCAAATTTTACGAGGTTTTAGTGTAGAAACTCCAGACGATTTAAACTCTACCTTACGAATTGCAAATTTAGTAATGGTATTTCCTCTAACACCTCTTCCCTTTACTGCTAAATCAGAAAAATCTATGTCCCATTTTAACTTTTTTATACTCCCAACTGCACGTAACAAAACAGTAACAGCTTCTGCTTCACCATTAGGGTTTGCTGTAAAATAATGAACAATAGAATTAGACTTTCCTGTAGTTAAATCATACTCTTTATCTCTGGTAACTCCAGTAACAGCAAAACGTTTCATAAAACTTGCACCACTCTTACCGTCTCTATACATCATATTGTATATCGTACGAGTATCTTTCTTCTTAAAAATGGCAATATGAATGATATCTTTTCCTACAAATGTTTTAGAGGCTACTTTAGACACAATCATTTTACCATCTTTTCTAAAAACAATAATATCATCTATGTCTGAACAATCTGTAATGTATTCATCTTTACGTAATGATGTACCAATAAAACCTTCTTCTCTATTTACATATAGTTTTGTGTTTCTAATTACAACTTTAGTCGCTACAATATCATGGAAACTTCTAATTTCTGTTTTACGCTCTTTACCTTTTCCGTACGTGCTTTTTAATCGTTTAAAATAGTCTATTGCAAAGGTAATTAGGTTTTCTAAATATTCTTTTACTTGTGCTATTTTGTCTTCTAAGCCTTCTATAAACTGAGTTGCTTTATCAAGATCAAACTTAGAAATCTTTTTAATTCTAATCTCTGTTAAACGAACAATATCTTCTTCGGTAATAGCTCTTTTTAGGTGTTTAATATGAGGTTGTAACCCTATATCAATGGCTTTTATAACACCCTTCCATGTTTCTTGTTCTTCTATATCTCGATAGATTCTATTTTCAATAAAAATTCTTTCTAAAGAAGCAAAATGCCATTGTTCTTCTAATTCATACAATTGAATTTCTAATTCTCTTTTTAAAAGATGTATGGTATAATCTGTAGATGTTTTAAGCATTTCTGTGACTCCAATAAAACGCGGCTTATTATCATCTATAATACAGCACAAAGGAGAAATAGAGTTTTCACAGTTTGTAAATGCAAACAAGGCATCTATGGTTTTATCTGGAGAAATATTTGGTGGTAAATGCACTAATATTTCTACATTAGCAGCAGTATTATCTTCAATTTTTTTGATTTTTATTTTCCCTTTTTCATTGGCTTTAACAATACTATCTATTAGAGTTGAAGTAGTGGTTCCAAAAGGAATTTCAGTAATAACCAAGGTTTTTTTATCTAGTTGAGAAATCTTAGCTCGTACACGAACTTTACCACCTCTTTTTCCATCATTATAATTAGAAAAATCTGCTATTCCACCAGTTAAAAAATCTGGAAGTATAGAAAAGCTTCTACCTTTTAAGTATTTAATAGAGGCATCTATTAGCTCTATAAAATTATGAGGTAGTATTTTAGTAGACAGTCCAACAGCAATACCTTCTGCTCCTTGAGCTAGCAATAATGGAAATTTTACAGGAAGGTTAACGGGTTCTTTTTTACGACCATCATAGGAAGCTTGCCATTCAGTAGTTTTTGGATTAAAAACAACATCTAGGGCAAATTTAGATAAACGAGCTTCTATGTAACGTGAGGCTGCTGCACGGTCTCCAGTTAGGGTATTTCCCCAGTTACCTTGCATATCAATTAATAATTCTTTTTGACCTAATTGTACCATTGCATCTGCAATGGAGGCATCTCCGTGAGGATGATACTGCATGGTATGACCTACAATATTTGCAACTTTATTATAACGACCATCATCTAAGTCTTTCATAGAATGCATGATACGTCTCTGCACAGGTTTAAACCCATCATTAATTCCAGGAACTGCTCTTTCTAAAATTACATAGGAAGCATATTCCAAGAACCAATCTTTATACATTCCTGTAACCCTAGTAATGGTTTCAGTAGTTTCAACCACCTCTGATTGATCCTCTGACTGATTATCTGAAGGATTATCTAAAGAGTTCTCTAATGCTTCTTTGTCTTCTTCGTGGTCGTTAATTTCTTCGCTCATCTTTTATACTTCCTCAACGATATCTAATTCAACTTTCAAATTTTCTATAATAAACTTCTGTCTATCGGGTGTGTTTTTCCCCATATAAAACTGCAACATTTGATCAATAGACATTTCTTTGTCTAACATTACTGGGTCTAAACGAATATCATCACCTATAAAATGTACAAACTCATTTGGTGAAATCTCACCCAATCCTTTAAACCTAGTAATCTCTGGTTTTCCTTTAAGTTTTTCTATGGCTTCTCTTTTTTCTTCTTCTGAATAACAGTAAAAAGTTTGCTTTTTATTTCTTACTCTAAACAATGGCGTATCTAAAATATACAAATGCCCTTCTTTAATTAATTCTGGGAAAAACTGCAAAAAGAAAGTAATCAAGAGCAATCTAATATGCATGCCATCAACATCGGCATCTGTTGCAATAACAATATTATTATATCGCAAATCTTCTAAGCCGTCTTCAATATTTAAGGCTGCTTGCAATAAATTAAATTCTTCATTTTCATAGACAATCTTTTTAGATAATCCGTAAGAATTTAAAGGCTTCCCTTTTAAACTAAATACCGCCTGAGTATTTACATTCCTAGATTTTGTAATAGATCCGGAGGCAGAATCTCCCTCTGTTATAAATAAGGTTGTTTCTAAATGAGTTTCTTTTTTAATGTCTCCTAAATGAACTCTACAATCACGTAATTTCTTATTGTGTAAACTTGCTTTTTTTGCTCTATCTCTAGCTAATTTTCGAATACCTGATAATTCTTTTCGCTCTTTCTCTGCTTGTTGAATTTTTTTCTGAATACTTTCAGCTACAACTGAATTTTTATGTAAATAATTATCTAACTGTGTTTTCAGAAAATCATTGATATATGTTCTTACCGTTGGCAGCCCACCTCCCATTTCTGTAGAACCTAATTTTGTTTTGGTCTGACTCTCAAATATTGGTTCCATTACTTTAATGGCAATAGCAGAAATAATAGATTTTCTGATATCTGAAGCCTCAAAGTTTTTACCATAAAACTCTCTAATAGTTCTTACTAAGGCTTCTCTAAATGCAGATTGATGTGTTCCCCCCTGTGTGGTATGTTGTCCGTTTACAAAAGAATGGTATTCTTCAGAATATTGTGTTCTACTATGAGTAATAGCAACCTCTATGTCGTTTCCTTTTAAATGAATAATTGGATACAACATATCTTCTTTATTATTGTTATCTTCCAATAAATCTTTTAATCCATTTTCTGAAAAGAATTTTTCACCATTAAAAATAATTGTCAATCCTGGGTTAAGATAGACGTAGTTTTTTAACATTTTAGCTACGTATTCACTCCTGAATTTATAATTTTTAAAAATAGCTTCGTCAGGTATAAAAGAAACCTTGGTTCCTTTTCTTCTAGAAGATTCTTCTAAGAGCTCTTTGTTAATTAAATTACCTTGCTCAAATTCTGCTGAAGCAGACTTATTGTCTCTATTAGATTCTACTCTAAAAAAAGATGACAAAGCGTTTACCGCTTTTGTACCTACCCCATTTAAACCAACAGACTTTTTAAAGGCTTTAGAATCATACTTTCCTCCGGTGTTCATTTTAGAGACAACATCTACTACTTTCCCTAACGGAATTCCTCGTCCATAATCTCTAACAGCAACTTTATTTCCCTGAATAGAAATTTCAATGGTCTTACCAGCTCCCATTACATACTCATCTATAGAATTGTCTAGGACTTCTTTAACTAAAATATATATCCCGTCATCTGCAGAAGAGCCATCTCCTAATTTCCCAATATACATACCAGGTCGCATTCTTATATGCTCTTTCCAATCTAGTGAGCGGATATTATCTTCTGTATACTTCGTCTCTTGGGCCATAAATTCTTTCTACTATTTTGTAGCCTTGCTAAAATAGGATATCTCATTAAAAATCAAAATGCTGAAGTACATTAGTTATCAACAGATTTTCCACCAAGGTTTAATTACCAAGATTCTACAAAATATAACAATATGTTGTATTTTTAAACAAACTAATAACGAAGCCATATATTATTATAATTTAGCCTCCAAATTAGAAACAATGAACGAAGAATATTTACTTCAGTTGGCAGAAAAATACGATAGTCCTTTGTATGTTTATGACACAGCTATTATTGCCTCTCAATACAAAAGAATTACAGACGCTTTTAAAAGTGTTCATCATATTCAATTAAATTATGCGGTAAAAGCATTGTCTAACATCAACATTCTACGCTATTTTAATACATTGGGTGCCGGATTAGATACTGTTTCTATTCAAGAAGTAGACTTAGGAATAGCAGCTGGTGTTGATCCACAAAAAATTATTTATACACCCAACGGTGTTTCTCTAGAAGAAATAGAAAACGTCGCTAAAAAAGGAGTGCAAATAAATATAGACAACCTTTCCATTCTAGAATTATTTGGTCAAAAACATCCTGAAATACCAGTTTGTATTAGAATTAATCCACATGTCATGGCAGGTGGAAATAGCAAGATTTCTGTAGGACATATAGACTCAAAATTTGGAATTTCTGTTCATCAAGTTCCTCATATTAAACGAGTTGTTAAAAACACTGGAATGCATATTAACGGAATACACATGCATACAGGTTCTGATATTTTAGATATTGATACTTTTTTGCGTGCTACAGAAATTTTGTTTGATGTTGCAAAACAGTTTACATCTATTAATTTTATAGACTTTGGTAGTGGTTTTAAGGTGCCCTACAAAGAAGGAGATATTTCTACAGACATAGAGCAACTGGGTGTTCAGCTTTCTGATCGTTTCAATTTGTTTTGTAAAGATTTTGGAAAAGACATTACTTTAATGTTTGAGCCAGGTAAATTTTTAGTTTCAGAAGCTGGCTATTTTTTGGCGAAAGTAAATGTAGTAAAACAAACTACCTCTACTGTTTTTGCAGGTATAGATAGCGGCTTTAACCATCTGATACGCCCAATGATGTATGATTCTTACCATCACATTACCAATATCTCTAATCCAACAGGAAGAGATCGGTATTACTCTGTAGTTGGTTATATCTGTGAAACAGATACTTTTGGTTCTAACCGAAGAATTAGTGAAATCTCTGAAGGTGATATTTTATGTTTTCAAAACGCTGGGGCCTACTGTTTTTCTATGGCCTCAAATTACAACTCAAGATACAGACCTGCAGAAGTAATGATTTATGAAAAGAATGATTATTTAATTCGTAAAAGAGAAACCTTTGAAGATCTTATAAAAAATCAAGAGATTATTGAATTTTAGACCCTAATCTTACTATTTTTATCTTTTTTATGTGAAAATAATTTTATGAGATTACAACCTTCTGCTCCTGCAGATATTTCTTCTATTGTACAAATTATTGAGGCTGCTAAAGCTCATTTGGCATTTCTTAAAATAGACCAATGGCAAAATGGCTATCCCAACAAGGAACAAATAGAAAACGATGTTACTAATAATGAAAGCTATGTTGTATTAAATAATGAACAAACCATTATAGCAACAGCTATGTTTACCATTCATCCAGAACCTACTTATAAAATAATTGAAGGAAAATGGCTAGTTCCCGAATCTGAAACATATGGAGTAATTCATAGATTAGCTATTGGAAAAGAATATAAAAATTCAGGAATTGCTACTTTTGTATTAAAAAGCTTTCATCAACAATTACTAAATAAAAATATTAAAAGTCTTAAGATTGACACTCATGAAGATAATCATGAAATGCAATCTCTGATTAAAAAATTAGGTTATGTATATTGCGGCATTATCTTCACCGATTATAATGCCAAAAGATTGGCATTTGAAAAAGTGATTTTTTAGATATTTCATACATTTCAACTACAGTAAATTTATAAATGAAAGTTTGTATTGCAGAAAAGCCTAGCGTTGCTAGAGAGATTGCTAACATTCTAGGAGCCAATACCAAACGAGATGGTTTCTACGAAGGAAATGGCTATGCTGTGACCTATACTTTTGGGCATTTATGTACCTTATTGGAGCCTAAAGATTACAAACCTCACTGGAAAAGTTGGGATTTAAATAATTTACCCATGCTGCCAGAGCGTTTTAAAACCAAAGTTACTGGAGATACAGGCATAAAAAAACAATTTAATATTGTAAAATCTTTATTTGAGAAAGCAACAGTAGTTATTAATTGTGGTGATGCTGGAACAGAAGGAGAACTCATTCAACGATGGGTAATTAATCAGTGTAATTACAAAGGAAAAGTGCAGCGCTTGTGGATTTCTTCTCTTACAGAAGAAGCTATTAAAGAAGGATTTAAGAATTTAAAACCCTCAGAAGAATATGACAATTTATACTATGCTGGTTTTTCTAGAGCCATTGGAGATTGGCTGTTAGGCTTAAATGCAACACGTTTATATACTGTAAAGTATGGCGGATACAAACAAGTATTATCTGTTGGAAGGGTGCAAACTCCAACCTTAGCTATGTTGGTAAATCGTTTTAAAGAAATTAACAGTTTTAAGCCCCAACCTTATTGGGAATTACAAACCACCTATAGAAACACCCTTTTTAATTATGAAGATGGTCGTTTTCTTCAACAAGCAGACGGACAGGTTTTAGCCGATAAAGTGAAAGAATCTGATTTTGAAATTGTTTCTGTTACCAAAAAGAAAGGAAAAGAATACGCACCAAAATTATTTGATTTAACAGGCTTACAGGTGTATTGTAATAATAAATTTGGATTTTCTGCAGATGAGACCTTAAAAATGGTGCAAAAATTATACGAAATGAAAGTAGTTACCTACCCAAGAGTGGATACTACTTTTTTACCAAATGATGTGTATCCTAAAATTTCTGGAATACTATCAAAATTAACAAACTATAGCCAACTAACGCAACCACTTTTTGGAAGTAAAATAAAGAAATCTAAACGTGTTTTTGATGATAAAAAGGTCACAGATCATCACGCAATCATTCCAACAGGTATTCAAGGAAATTTACAGTACAATCAGCAGCAAGTTTATGACATCATCACTCGAAGATTTATTGGTGTTTTTTACCCAGATTCTGATGTTTCAAACACAGCCGTTTTGGCAAAAGCTGCTGAAGTTCCCTTTAAAACAACAGGAAAAGAAATTTTAACCAAAGGCTGGCGAGTTGTATTTGAAAAAGAGGATAATTCCATAAAAAAAGAAATAAATAAACAAGTAACTTTACCTGCATTTGAAAAAGGTGAAAAAGGAAGCCATGAACCTTCATTTTTAGAGAAAGAAACAAAACCGCCAAGAAACTTTACCGAAGCTAGTTTATTACGGGCCATGGAAACTGCAGGAAAGCAAGTAGATGACGATGAAATGCGAGAATTAATGAAAGAAAACGGAATTGGAAGACCTTCTACTAGAGCAAGCATCATTGAAACGTTGTTTAGGCGAAAATATATTGAACGTAAAAAGAAACTGGTGCTACCCACCCAAATAGGAATTGATTTGATAGATTTAATAGATAATGAATTGCTTAAATCTGCTGAACTAACAGGGCGTTGGGAAAAACGATTAAAAGAAATAGAACGTGGAGAATTTAATGCTGGAACTTTTATCAAAAACATGAAAAAAATGGTAGAAGAGTTAGTATATGAAGTTAGATCTAATACTACTAAAACTAGAATTTCTCATACCTCAGTTAAGGCTTCGACAGCTTCTTCCTCCAATAAAAAGACAGTTCAACAAGTAATACAAAAAAAACTTGTTACTGGTAAAACATGTCCAAAATGTAATTCAGGAACTTTATTAAAAGGATCAAAAGCTTTTGGTTGCTCAGAATTTAATAAGACTTGTAATTTTGTGATGCCCTTTGAATTCTTAGGAAAGAAGATTTCAGAAAATCAATTACTTCGTTTATTAGAGAAAAAATCTACTAACAATTTAAAAGGATTTAAAACTGAAACTGGAAAAGTTGAAGGATTAATTCGATTTAATGAAGCATTTAAATTTATTTTAGAATCAAAGAAAATAGTGGCGCAAACCACCAATGCTATTTCTTGTCCAAAATGTAAGAAAGGAACAGTAATTAAAGGAAAAAATGCCTACGGCTGCTCTAATTACAACAAAGACTGTGATTTTGTTTTTAGCTTTGATAACATCAAAAAAATTGCCAATGGAAAACCATTGACAAAAGAAACTGTTTTGAAAATTATATCAAGCTAATCAATCATTGTTTTTAAATACAAGTTTTCAACTTTTGCTCTAGCCCATGGTGTTGTTCTTAAGAACTTTAAACTAGATTTATACGTAGGATTGTTCTTAAAAGCGTTTATATTTAAAATAGTACCTAGTTCTTCCCAGCCATATTCTAGGTATAATTGTTCTAACATAGTGGCTAATTTTATACCGTGTAACGGATTATTTGGTTGATCTTTGCTCATAAATACGTTCTATTTCATCTGAACTAATTATTGAATACTTCTTAGTACCATTTGCTAATAACAACATGCAAGTTGCAATTTTCTCAGGATTAATCATCCTATATTTTTTTAAATTTCTAATAAGTATAGGATTTAAAAATGTCATGACAATTTTGCCAATGTATTCTCCAAATCTAAACTCGTTGCGCTTACCTCCTATTAAAGAGGGTCTTAACAAATAGGTTTGTTGTATTTTTTGTTTTAAAACATCACGTTCCATTTCTCCTTTTGTTCTATTGTAGAAAATAGTACTAGAAGCATCTGCTCCCATGGAGGAAATAACTAGAAATTGTTGAATTTTATTTTCTTTTGCTAATCTTGCTGCCTTTAAAGGAATACCATAATCTATGGTTTTATAAACAGATTGATCCTTTGTTTTAGCCTTGGTTGTTCCAATACAACAAAACACCTCATCAGCTGTAAAATCATTTTTATGATTTTGTAACTCCAACAAATCTATAATGAATTCTTTAATTTTTTTTGAATTATTGTTAACAGAGCTTCTAGAAAAGAGCTTTATTGTATCGTATCTATCATCAGCAATTAACTTATTTAAAAGTAAGCCTCCTGTTAAACCTGTAGCACCTAAAATGATGGCTGTTTTTGACATTATTTATCTAAATTTGGTAAATTAAAGGCATATAGGTTACTAGTTTTAAATTAACAGAGAATCTTCTATTTAATTTTCTTAACTACTTTGCTCATAAATCTGTAATGCCTTTTATAAGAGCAAATCTATTCAATTTTAATTAACTTAGCAGGTATAATATACCGTATTAATAATGAAAAATCTTATTGCTTTATTTTTGATTTCCCTTACTTATTTTAGTGGGTCTGCACAACAAACTAATTTTTCAAAACAAGATACACTAAGAGGAAGTATTACCCCAGAAAGAATCTGGTGGAATTTACTTCATTATAATTTAGACTTTAAGGTATCTCCTTCCTCAAAAAGCATTGAAGGTAGTAATATTATCCGTTATGAAGTTTTGAGTCAAAATCAGTACATGCAAATTGATTTACAACCACCCATGAAAATTACATCTGTATTAGAAAATAACAAAAGCTTAGACTACAAACGCAATGGCAACGCTTATTATATCGTATTAAAAAAAAATCAACAAATTGGAGCAATAAATGAAATTACTATTCATTTTGAAGGTGCTCCAAAAATTAGCAATAATCCTCCTTGGGATGATGGTTTTACTTGGGAAAAAGATAATAATGGTACTGATTTTATAGCTACTTCTTGTCAAGGAGGTGGCTCTAGTATTTGGTGGCCATCTAAAGATCACATGTATGATGAACCAGACCAAGGTATTGAGTTAAGTATTACAGCTCCTAAACATTTAATGAGTGTTGCAAATGGAAGACTCATTCATACAAAAGAAAACCCCAATCATACAAACACATCTACTTGGAAGGTTGTAAATCCAATTAATAATTATGGTGTGAATATAAATATTGGTGATTATGTTCATTTTTCTGAAAAGTACAAAGGAAAAAAAGGGGTGTTAGATTGTGATTATTATGTCTTGTCCTATAATCTAGAAAAGGCAAAAAAACAATTTAAAGAAGTTTCTAGAACTCTAGATGCATTTGAACATTGGTTTGGACCTTATCCTTTTTATGAAGATAGTTTTAAATTGGTTGAAGTTCCTTATTTAGGGATGGAACACCAAAGCTCTGTTACTTATGGTAATGGATATCAAAATGGCTACAAAGGATCAGATTTAAGTGGTTCTGGTTGGGGCTTAAAGTTTGACTTCATTATAGTTCATGAAAGTGGTCATGAATGGTTTGCAAATAGCATTACCAATATAGATATGGCAGATATGTGGATACATGAGAGTTTTACTGCCTATTCAGAGAATTTATTCTTAGACTATCATTTTGGAACAGAAGCTAGTAATGCCTATGTAACAGGCACTCGTAAAAAAATTCAAAATGATCGTCCAATCATAGGAGATTATAATGTAAATAGTAGTGGATCTAGTGATATGTATTACAAAGGAGCTAACATGTTGCACACCCTTCGTCAAATTATTGATAATGATGAAAAATGGCGCTCCATATTAGTAGGGTTGAATTCAAATTTTTATCATCAAACTGTAAGTACACAACAAATAGAAAACTATATAAACAACCATATTAAAATTGATCTAACAGCCTTTTTTGAACAATACTTAAGAACCATCAAAATACCGTTCTTAGAATATAAATTAGAAAACACTAATTTATCTTACAGATGGTCTAATGTTGTAGATGACTTTTCAATACCCATAAAAGTATACCTTAATGCTACATCTCATTGGATTAGCCCAACAAGTAATTGGAAAAAGTTAGCATGGAATAAAAATATCAACACTTTTTCGGTAGATAAAAACTTTTATATTCAGATAGAAAACAAGTCGAATTAAATCTTTTTAATTAATAATTAATTGATAATTTTACCTTTTTAAAAATCATATATTAATGAAAAATACAGCATTAACTCATATTCATGAATCATTAGGAGCAAAAATGGTGTCTTTTGCAGGATACAATATGCCCGTACAGTATGAAGGAGTAACAGCAGAACATTTAACCGTTAGAAGTGCTGTTGGTGTTTTTGATGTAAGTCATATGGGTGAGTTTTTAGTAGAAGGAACAGAGGCCCTAACCTTACTTCAAAAAGTAACATCTAATGATGTGTCTAAACTAGCAATTGGTGATGCTCAGTATTCTTGTTTGCCTAATGATATTGGTGGAATAGTAGATGATTTAATTTGCTATCGTTTAAAAGAACAAACCTACTTACTAGTTGTAAATGCCTCTAATATTGAAAAAGATTGGAATTGGATTCAAAAACACAACCAAACTATTGGTGCAGAATTAAAAGACCTATCTGACAGCTACTCTTTATTAGCAATTCAAGGACCCAAAGCTATTGAAGCAATGCAATCATTAACATCTATTGATTTAGCTGAAATTTCATTTTATACATTTAAAATTGCTGATTTTGCTGGTGCAGAACATGCTATCATTTCAGCAACGGGTTATACAGGTTCTGGTGGGTTTGAAATCTACGTAAAAAATGAGCAAGTAGCCGAAGTTTGGAAACAAATATTTGTAGCTGGAGATCCTTATGAGATTAAGCCAATTGGCTTAGCTGCCAGAGATACCCTGCGTTTAGAAATGGGCTATTGTTTGTACGGAAATGATATTAATGATACTACTTCTCCTATTGAAGCAGGTTTGGGTTGGATTACTAAATTCACCAAAGACTTTGTAAATTCAGAGAATTTAAAAGCTCAAAAAGAAGCTGGAATAACCAAAAAACTAGTTGCATTTGAATTAACTGAAAGAGGTATTCCAAGACATGATTATAAAATTGTGGATGCTGATGGAAAAGAAATAGGAATTGTAACTTCTGGTACGATGAGCCCATCTTTAAGTAAAGGTATTGGAATGGGATATGTACCCAAAGAAATATCAAAACCAGGAAATGAGATTTTTATTCAAGTTCGAAAAAAACAGATCCCTGCAACGATTATAAAATTGCCTTTTTACAAGGGGTAGTTACTACTAAAATAACTAAAAAAGCCTGTTGCTATGCAACAGGCTTTTTTTATATATAAAATCTTAAAATGATACTTAGTCTTTCTAAGTGTTTAGCACTCACCTAAACGTTAAATCTAAAATGCATAACATCTCCATCTTTGACCTCGTATTCTTTTCCTTCCACTCTCATTTTACCAGCTTCTTTTACTTTAGCTTCTGTACCATAAGTCACATAGTCTTCATAACTAATAGTTTCTGCTCGAATAAATCCTTTTTCAAAGTCGGTATGAATTACTCCAGCTGCTTGTGGCCCTGTAGCTCCAATAGGTATCGTCCAGGCTCTAACCTCTTTTACACCCGCTGTAAAATACGTTTGAAGATTTAATAATGCGTATGCAGAACGAATTAATCTAGAAACACCTGCCTCTTCAAGACCCATGTCTTCTAAGAATAATTGTCGCTCCTCATAATCTTCTAATTCTGTAATATCTGCCTCTGTTCCAACAGCTAATACAATAACTTCTGCATTCTCGTCTTTTACTGCTTCATTTACTTTATCTACATATGCATTTCCTGTAACTGCAGAATTCTCATCTACATTACACACATACAAAACTGGCTTCGCTGTTATAAACTGTAAAGAAGTTACAAATTCTTGTTCTTTCTCATTAAAGTTAATAGCTCTAATAGAAACTCCTTTGAGTAAGGTTTCTTCTACTTTTTGTAGTACTACTAATTCTGCTTGCGCTTCTTTATTTCCTGTTTTTGCAGTTCTTTTTACACGCTCTAAACGTTTTTGAACTGTTTCTAAATCTTTTAATTGTAATTCAATATCAATAGTTTCTTTGTCTCTTACAGGATCAATTGAAGTATCTACATGTATAATATTATCATTATCAAAACAACGCAACACATGCAATAAAGCATCTGTCTCACGAATATTTGCTAAAAACTGATTTCCCAAGCCCTCTCCTTTACTTGCTCCTTTTACCAAGCCTGCAATATCTACAATTTCTACAGTAGCTGGCAATACTCTTTCAGGATTTACCAACTCTTCTAATTTCTCTAATCGAGTATCTGGAACGTTTACCACTCCAATATTTGGTTCTATTGTACAAAAAGGAAAATTAGCACTTTGTGCTTTTGCATTAGATAAACAATTAAATAAGGTAGATTTTCCTACGTTGGGTAATCCTACAATTCCAGCTTTCATATACTATAATTTTGAGATTGCAAATATAATTGTTATTCTTTCTCTTTAATGAATTTTAATTGAAAGAATTCTTCAACTATTATGATATTTTTATAATAGGTTTAAATTAACAATCAATTATAAAGTTACGTTTAAATGAAGCAGATATTTAGACAGCTGTAAATTAGTAAGTATTGAAAAACGACAGGGATAACTAACTATTCTTGATGCATGAATTTTTGCTTCCCTAATAATTCTTCTTCTGTTTCTACGTTGTTTTCATCTGGCACACAACAATCTACTGGGCATACAGCTGCACACTGAGGTTCTTCGTGAAAACCAACACACTCAGTACATTTATCTGCTACTATGTAGTAAATCTCATCAGAAATAGGTTCTTGCTCGTCATCAGAATTGGCAGATTTTCCGTTGGGTAATACTACATTTCCGGTTAAATCTGTTCCGTCAGAAAACTTCCAATCATCAGCACCTTCGTAAATGGCTGTGTTAGGGCATTCGGGTTCACAAGCCCCGCAATTTATACATTCGTCTGTTATGATGATAGCCATCTTTATTCTCTTTAGTTTGTGTAACTTTGCATTGCAAAAATAAACCCTAAAAAGGTAGCAACCAAAATAAATGAGTAGTATTCAAAATAGAATTGATGCTTTTGCAGCATTAGGTAATTTTTTAAGTCAGTTCTCTTCAAACAAAATTGAAAAAAAAGAGACCGTTTTACACAACGAATTATTTTATGATGGTTTTATTCATCAAATAAAATTAGCAGAACAATACAATTCTTGGTTTACCAAAGAATCTATTGTTTTTTCGTTAGAGAACTGGGCTCATGCTTTAACAAAAGAAAATTTAGTTAACTGGATCTCAAAAGAAACCATTGAAGAAAGTACTTCAAAAACTGTGGCCATTGTAATGGCTGGAAACATTCCTTTAGTTGGTTTTCATGATTTTTTATCGGTGCTAATTTCTGGACATTCGGTATTGGTAAAACAGTCTTCAAATGACAAACATCTGATACCCTTTTTAGCTAAATATTTAGAATATGCTGAAAAATCATTTAAAGGAAAAATATCATTCACAGAAGAAAAACTAACAGGTTTTGACGCTGTAATAGCAACCGGAAGCACCAATACTACTCGCTATTTTGAGTATTATTTTAAAAACAAACCTTCTATTATTCGTAAAAATAGAAATTCTGTTGCAGTTATTACTGGAACTGAATCTAGTGATGATTTTAAAAACTTAAGTAATGATATTTTTCGTTATTTTGGGCTAGGATGCAGAAGCGTTTCTAAATTGTTTGTGCCAAAAGGATATAATTTTGATCAATTCTTTCAGGGCATGTACAAGCAACATGAAATTATTAACAATGCAAAGTATGCCAACAATTACGATTATAACAAGGCCGTCTATTTAATGAGTGAGTTTTCTATCTTAGAAAATGGGTTTTTAATGATTAAAGAAGACGAAAGTTTTGCTTCTCCTATTGCCACTATTTTTTATGAATATTATGACAATCTGAATGATTTAAAAATAAAAATTCTTGCAGAATCTGAAAATATACAATGTATAGTAGCCAATAACTTTATTAAAAATGAAGTGAAGTTTGGTCAAACACAACATCCAAAATTATGGGACTATGCTGATGGTGTAAATACCATTCAGTTTTTATCTAAAATTTAATTTATAAAGGCATCATATTCATAAATTTTTTAGAAATTTGCCACTTGAAAATCAAGACAAAATGAAAAAACACAACTTTAGTGCCGGACCATGTATCTTACCTGAGGAAGTCTTACAACAAGCCTCAAAAGCAGTCATCGATTTTAATAATGACGATCTTTCATTACTAGAGATATCTCACAGAAGCACCCCTTTTGTAGCTGTGATGGAGAACGCGAAATCACTTACCTTAGAATTGCTAGGATTAGAAAATAAGGGCTACCAAGTACTGTTTCTACAAGGAGGAGCAAGTACTCAGTTTTTAATGGCTGCCTACAACTTATTAAACAAGAAAGCTGCCTATTTAAATACAGGTACTTGGTCGGATAAAGCAATCAAAGAAGCTAAGTTATTTGGAGAATTAGTTGAAGTTGCTTCTTCAAAAGATAAAAATTTTACCTACATCCCTAAAGGATATGATATTCCTTCAGATGCAGATTATTTTCACTGTACTAGCAACAATACCATATTTGGAACCCAAATTAAAGATTTTCCATCACTAGAGATTCCTCTAATTTGCGATATGAGTTCCGATATTTTTTCACGTCAATTAGATTTTTCAAAATTTGACTTAATTTATGCAGGAGCTCAAAAAAATATGGGACCAGCTGGTACTACAGTTATTATTATAAAAGAAGATATTTTAGGAAAAGTAGAACGAACAATTCCTTCTATGTTAAACTATAAAGTGCATTTAGGAAAAGAGAGTATGTTTAACACTCCAGCAGTATTTCCTATTTATGTTTCTATGTTAACATTAGAATGGTTAAAAAATCTGGGGGGAATACCTTTCATTGAAAAAGTAAATCAGAAGAAAGCTGATTTGTTATACGGAGAAATTGACAGAAATCCATTATTTTCTGGTGTAGTGGCAAAAGAAGATAGAAGCATTATGAATGCTACGTTTTCGTTACAAGACAACGCCTTAACAGATCGTTTTGATATGCTCTGGAAGGAAGCAAGAATTAACGGATTAAATGGTCATAGAAGTGTTGGTGGCTACAGAGCTAGCATGTACAATGCCTTGCCATTATTTAGTGTTCAGGCATTGGTAGATACCATGCAAGAATTAGAAAGAAAAGCATAATTAAAAGACAACCGCTATTGCGGAAACTAAAGATGAAAATATTAGCAAACGACGGAATTTCACAAAGTGGAATAGACGCGCTACAACAAGGCGGGTTTGAAGTAATTACTACAAAAGTTGCTCAAGTACAATTAGAGAAATTTATTAATGAGCATCAAATAGATGCCATATTGGTTAGAAGTGCTACACAAGTAAGACAAGAATTAATAGATGCCTGTCCTAGTATTAAATTAATAGGACGAGGTGGTGTTGGTATGGATAATATTGATGTTGATTATGCAAAAGACCAAGGCTTGCATGTCATTAATACCCCTGCTGCATCTTCTAGTTCTGTAGCAGAATTGGTTTTTGCTCACCTCTTTGGAATGGTTCGTTTCTTACATCAATCAAATAGAGAAATGCCTTTAGAAGGAGATTCACGTTTTAAAGATTTAAAAAAAGCATATGCTACAGGTTCTGAACTTAGAGGAAAAAAAATTGGAATTATAGGTTTTGGTAGAATAGGTCAAGAAGTTGCTAAAATTGCCTTAGGCCTAGGTATGGAAGTTATTGCCAATGATCACTTTACAGAAAGTGCTCCTATTACAGTAGAATTTTTTAATGGTCAGTGTATTACCATTCCTATAGAAACCACAGATTTAGATACTTTATTAAAAGAAAGCGACTTTATTAGTTTGCATGTTCCTGTTCAAGAAAGCTATGTTATTGGGAAAAAAGAAATTGAAAAGATGAAAACTGGTGTTGGTATTGTAAATGCTGCAAGAGGAGGTGTTATTGATGAGATGGCATTGATTAGTGCCATTGAAACCGAAAAAGTAAAGTTTGCAGGATTGGATGTCTTTGAAAAAGAACCCGCTCCTGAAATTCAGTTATTAATGAAACCAGAATTGTCTCTAACTCCACATATTGGTGCTGCTACAATAGAAGCACAAGATAGAATAGGAACAGAATTAGCAACACAAATCATCGCATTATTAAAAGCATAATAGATTACTTAGCACATAATTAAGTTAAATTGATTATGATTTTAAGTGGTTTTATTTCAAATTAACACTAGTAATGGCCATTGTAAAACCTTTTAAAGCAGTAAGACCAAGCAGAGATAAAGTAGCCCTAGTATCTTCTAAATCTTACGAAGCTTACACACCTGCAGAATTAGGAGCCAAGCTAGACTTTAACCCGTTTACATTTTTACACATCATACATCCAGGATACAAGCATCCACAAGAAATATCTAGTGAACAACGTTTTCAAATGGTGCATGATAGCTACATAGAATTTAAAGAGAACGGTATCTTTATTAAAGAAGACTCTCCTTCATTTTATGTGTATGAAAGCTCTGATTCTCTTAACTCATTTTGTGGAATAATTGCCGCAACAGCTGTAGACGATTATACCAATGGACACATAAAAAAACACGAAGGAACAATAAAAAAAAGAGAGCAATTATTTGAAACTTATTTAAAAGCTACTGGATTTAATGCAGAACCTGTTTTATTAATGTATGAAGATGATGTGGCTTTTGATAATTTACTTCATACAATAAAAAGAGAAAGACCAGAATATGAATTTTCAACAACTGATAAAAGGTTGCATCGTTTGTGGCTAGTTCAAGATTCTGAAAATATAAAAAAAATCACTTCTTTTTTTAACAAAAAAGATGCACTATACATTGCAGATGGGCATCATAGAAGTGCCTCCTCTGCCCTATTAAAAAAGGACTTACAAGCAGAAAGCACAGAACATAAAGGAACAGAAAATTATAATTATTTTATGAGTTATTTGATTCCAGAATCTAATTTAAAAATTTCAGAATTTAATCGTTTTGTAAAAGACTTAAACGGCTTTACTAATGAAGAATTTTTCTCTAAATTAGAAACAAGTTTCATTATAAAAAACCATGGATCTCTTTTTAAAACTCTTACAAAAAAACATGAATTTAGCATGTATTTAAATGGTGAATTTTTTACATTACAACTTAAGAATGACGTCTATAATTACTCTGATGCGCTAAGTAAATTAGATACAGAGATTTTGTACAGAACCATCTTACAACCAATCTTAGGAATAGAAGACTTACAGAACAATAATCGCATTGGTTATACTAATAATAAATTAGACATGCTATCACTAAAATCTAACGTAGACAATGGCACCTTTAAGGTTGGTTTTGGAATGCTGCCAATTACCATAGAAGAAATGAAAGAAATTGCAGATGAAAAATTAATAATGCCGCCAAAAACTAGCTATATTGAGCCTAAACTAAGAAGTGGGTTAACAATGTATGAATTTTAATTATGAAGTATATAAAAGATAACTTAGAAAAAATAAACGCAACTATTTCAGATGACGTTGTCTTGGTAGCGGTTTCTAAAACCAAACCAATTGCTGATTTGCAGGAAGCTTATGATGCTGGTCAGAGGGTTTTTGGAGAAAATAAAATACAAGAAATGGTAGCTAAGTATGAAGCTTTGCCAAAAGATATTCAATGGCATATGATTGGGCACCTACAAAGTAATAAGGTGAAATACATGGCTCATTTTGTTGATTTAATTCATGGTGTAGACAGTTTCAAAACATTAAAAGAAATTAATAAGCAAGCAAAAAAGCACGATAGAATTATCAATTGTTTATTACAGGTGAGAATTGCAAAAGAGGAAACAAAGTTTGGCTTACCATATGAAGAAATTTCAACTATTTTGCATGCTGAGGAGTTAAAAAACCTCACAAACATAAACATTGCTGGTTTTATGGGAATGGCAACATTTACCTCAGATGAGACTATTTTAGATGAAGAGTTTTCATTGTTGAAAGCTTTTTTTGACCAAAACCAACCTCAACACCCAAATCTTAAAATACTCTCTATGGGTATGAGTGGAGATTATAAAATAGGTATTAGAAACGGTAGCACTATGATTAGAGTTGGTAGCTCTATATTTGGTGCTAGAAATTACATAACATAAGATTTGTACGCAATTTTAGACATAGAAACAACTGGAGGGAAATTTAATGAGGAAGGCATTACAGAAATTGCTATTTATAAATTTGACGGACATACTACTGTAGACCAGTTTGTAAGCCTTGTAAATCCAGAGAAACCAATTCAAGAATTTGTTGTAAAACTTACAGGTATTAACAACAAAATGCTTAGAAATGCTCCTAAGTTTTTTGAAGTTGCCAAACGCATTGTTGAAATCACAAAAGATGTAACCTTAGTGGCTCATAATGCTGAATTTGACGCCAGAATATTAAAAACAGAATTTGATAGATTGGGGTTTGACTACCAAAGAAATTCTATTTGTACAGTAGAATTGAGTAGAAAATTAATTCCTGATGAAAATTCATATAGTCTAGGGAAATTATGCAAATCACTAGGAATTCCAATGAGTGATAGACATAGAGCTTCTGGAGATGCATTAGCCACTGTTCAATTGTTTAAGTTACTATTAGACAAAGACAACAATAAAGAAATTGTACAAAACTCTATTAAATACTTTGACAAAAGAGATGTAAAAGATAAAATGAATGCCATTTTAGATGCCATCCCAGATAAAATGGGTATCTATTATATACACAATGCAGATGGTAAGGTTATTTTTATTGGAAGAGGACACAACCTAAAATCTGAGGTTACCAAACTTTTTATCAAACAAAGTAAACGCGCTATAAAAATTCAAGAAAGAGTAGATACTGTAACCTACCAATTTACTGGAAATGAATTATTTAATAGATTAAAATACCATATAGAATTAGAAACTTTGCAACCAAAATATAATTTCAATAAGAAGAAGAGATTAATAGATCAGCACTTTGCTCATCCAGACTTTATTCTTCAACTAAAGGGGCGAGAAATAGATGAGAATGCTCTTATTTTAGTTGAAAAAGATGAAGTTATTGGCTATGGTTACACAAATTTATCTTTTCAAGAATCACAAATAGCAATTTTGAAATCTCTACTTACACCTATTGAGCATAAAGAATTGGCAAGAACTATTGTTAAAAATTATTTAAAAAATAATACGGGTTTAAAAATCAAACGGTTTTGATATTATAATTTGTTTTAATAGCTTGCCTGCTTTTAAAAAGCTATTAAAATGAAAACCACCCTCTTTACCCTCTGCCTATTTCTTTCAACTTTTTCATATGCTCAAAAAGAAAGATCTACAAAAATGGGACAAACAAGTCTCAAAGAACTTCAAATGACATTTTATAAAAAAGACTCAACTGCCAATGCATTGGTGTTATATGAACAGGCAAACTATTATAGAAGCAAACCAAAAAATTTTAGATTTACAACAGAATATTATAAAAGAATAAAAATATTTAACAAAAAAGGTCTAAATAAAGCAACTGTTACAATCTATACAAACAAAGACCAAAAAGAACTCATTTCTGATATTAAAGCAATTACTTATAATTTGAATGATAATAATTCAAGACAAGAAACATACTTATCAAAAGATCAAATATTTGAGACACAAGAAACAAAAAGATATACAAAAACAACTTTTTCATTACCCAATGTTAACGCTGGTTCTGTTATTGAATATACATATACCATTTCATCCTACTATATAGGAATTAAAGATTGGTATTTTCAATCTGACATTCCTAAATTAAAAAGTCAACTAGATCTTGCTGTCTTAGGTAATTATAAATATAATAAAAGACTTATTGGGTTTTTGGATTTGGACAAAGAAGAATCCTCTGTGAATCATGAATGTATAGAAATGCCAGATGGTCAGGTAGCAGCCTGTGCATCATATTCTTTTGGAATGAATAATATACCAGCTTTTAAAGAGGAGGATTATATGTTAAGCAAAAAGAATTATCTCTCTAAAATTTCTTTAGATTTAGAATCTATCACCACGTTAACGGAAAAAGTTGGAGCTAGCTATTATAAAAAAGTAAAAAATTATACCAAGACTTGGAAAGATGCAGATAAGACACTTAGGTTAGACTTTTTAAACAACCAAGGTTCAAAGAAAAGTTTCTTTAAAAAGAAACTACCAAAAGACATCTTTAGCGAAACAAATACACTAGCAAAAGCAAAAAAGATATATACATTTATTCAAAACCATTATACTTGGAATGAAAAAAATTGGATTTCATCCAACATTAAAGTTAAAGAAAGTTTTGATCGAAAAAGCGGAAGTGTAGACGAAATTAACCTTTCTCTTTATAATATTTTACAAGCCGCAAAAATTGAAAGTTATATCACTTTAGTATCCACTAGAAATAATGGAAAGCCTACAAAACTTTTCCCTGTCTTAAATGACTTCAATTATATTGTTATTAAAGTAATAATTGACGAGGTAGATTATTTTTTAGATGCCACCGATAAGTATTTACCTTTCGGAACAGTGCCTTTTAAATGTTTAAACGGAGCGGCTAGAGTCTTTGATTTTAAAAAAGGAAGCTATTGGCAACCCATACCAACTAATAATAAAAATAATTTTAGTATTTCTTCTTCGATTTTATTGAATGAAAATGGAAATATAGAGGTAACATCTAATGTTGTAAATTCAGGTTATTTTGCAAATGATATTAGACATAAATATAATTTAAATGGTAAAGAGGCTTATATCGAAAATTTAGAGGTAAAACTTGTAGATTTTGAGATTGAAGACTATTCAATTAATTATAACTCTAATCTAGAAAAACCAATTAAAGAATCTTTTACCTTATTGAGTGATGATGATTTCTCAACTCAAAACAAAATCTCTTTGAAACCATATTTAATATCCAGGGTGTCTAGTAATCCTTTTAAACTAAAAGAACGCTTATATCCAGTAGATTTTGGATACAAAAAATCTATTACACAACGTATAAATATTGAAATACCTAAAGGGTTTTTAGTTACAAAGTTACCTGAAGAAATTAGGTTAAAACTTCCAAATAATGGCGGTTCATATATCTATAAAGTACAACAAAAAGAAAAGAAAATAAACATATATTCTAAATATATTATTCATAAGAAAATATTTTCAAGCGAAGAATATTTTGGTTTGAAAGATTTTTTTAAAAAAATAATTGAAGTTGAAAATTCTGAAATTATTCTAGAAAAAATTTAATGTTCTATTTTTTTTTAATTTAATAAATTAATTAGCAGTATCAATGGTTCTAAAAACATGAGAGCTCTGTTTATTGAGAGAAATTAATTTATAGTATCTTGTAACCCTAATATCATTTTTTGAATACAACACCCAAAAACAAAACATCTTTAAAGCATCGAATTCATGAAATAATTTATGAAGCAGATACAAAAGCTGGAAAGCTTTTTGATGTAATCTTACTCATTGCAATTATAGCTAGTATTCTATTTGTAATGCTAGAAAGCATAGAAAGTATTAATAATACCTATGGTACCTTTTTAAACATTGCAGAATGGGTTATTACTATTTTATTTTCAATAGAATATATTCTGCGTATTATTTCTGTTAAAAAACCATGGAATTATATTTTTAGCTTCTATGGGATAATAGATTTCTTATCTACCATTCCAAAATATGTCTCTCTAATTTTACTTGGAAGTCATAATCTAGCTGCATTAAGAGCGCTTAGACTTCTGAGGGTTTTTAGAATATTAAAAATAACACGTTATATTGGTGAATCTAATAAACTACTTTTAGCCCTACGATCTAGTAGAGCAAAAATAGCTGTTTTCTTATTTTTTGTGTTAATTCTATGTATTATTTTAGGAACCATCATGTATATGGTTGAGGGTTCTGAAAATGGTTTTACGAGTATTCCAACCAGTGTATATTGGGCAATTGTAACATTAACTACTGTGGGGTATGGAGATATTGCTCCTGGAACCCCATTAGGACAGTTAATTGCTAGTGCTATTATGATTTTAGGTTATGCTATTATTGCAATTCCTACAGGAATTGTTGGTGCTGAAATTATGAAATCAACAATTCCTACAAACACACAAGGTTGTCCAAACTGTTTACGAGATACACATCAAGATGGTGCAGAATTTTGTTATCATTGTGGAGATAAACTCAATGAATAAAGTGTAAAATGACTTCTAAAAACAAAACACTAATCAGCATTATAGGGCCTACTGCTATAGGTAAAACCTCCTTAAGTATTTTACTGGCTAAACACTTTAGCACAGAAGTTATTTCTTGTGACTCTAGACAGTTTTTTAAAGAAATGACCATTGGTACTGCTGTTCCTAGTAGAGAAGAATTAGCAACTGTTCCTCATCATTTTATTCAGGATAGAAGTATTTTTAATGATTATAATGTTGGATCATTTGAAAAAGATGCGCTACAAACTTTAGAGAAACTATTTCAAAAACATGACATTGTTGTTATGGTGGGAGGAAGTGGCTTGTATGCACGAGCAGTTTTAAATGGTTTTGACGATTTCCCCAAAGTTGCCCCTTCCATTAGAGTAGATTTAAAACATATTCTTGAAACTCAGGGAATCATTCCTTTGCAACAGCAACTCAAAGAATTAGATTTACAAACATACAATACCATTGCGCTAGACAATCCTCAAAGGGTTATAAGAGCCCTAGAAATTTGTATAGGAACAAAGCTCCCTTATTCTAGTTTTATAGGAAAAGTTAAAGAGAAAAGAAATTTTAAATCAATTACTATTGGTTTACATGCAGACCGTCAAAAAATATACGATAGAATAAATTATAGAGTAGATTTAATGATAGCTCAAGGATTGCTTGAAGAAGCCAAACTATTATACGCTCATAGAAACTTAAATGCATTACAAACTGTAGGCTACAGAGAGTTATTTTCTTTTTTTGATGGAGAAATTACCAAAGAATTTGCCATAGAAGAAATAAAAAAGAACACTAGAAGATTTGCTAAAAGACAATTAACTTGGTTTAGAAAAGATACAGATATTTTATGGTTTGATTTTGAGGAAGCCCCTGAAAACATCTTAAGATCATTGGAAGTTGTTATTTAACTATTTTTAAAGAGTATAATGTTTTTAAAAGTCGATCACTTTTTTATCTTTGTCTAAATTATACAAACAAATGAAAAGTAAAATATTAGTAATTGTTCTTTGCTTTGCAGGTTTTTTTGCAAACGCACAAACAAAGGTTGGAACTATCAATTCTGAATTCATAGTTGGCTTGATGCCAGAGGCTAAAAATGTTCTAAGTGATTTAAATGTCTATGCCAAAAAATTAGACTCTTCTTATCAAGTTAAATTAGCAGACTACAATGCTAAAGTAGCTGCATTTCAAAAACTAGATCCTAGCCTTTCAGATAACTTTAAGAAAATTAAAGTTGAAGAAATTAATGAATTGGAACAAGACTTGCAAAAAAGTCAGCAAAATGGTAATAGTTTAATAAATCTTAAAAGAGATCAATTAATGAATCCATTGTATAAAATTTTAGGAGAAGCTATTACTGAAGTAGCAAAAGCTGAAGGTTTTACACAAGTTTTAACTTCTTCTGGTAATGAATTTGCATACATAGACGAAGCTTTTGACATTACAGAAAAAGTAATGGCTAAATTGGGTGTAAAAATGCCACCGCCTGTAAAAAACTAAAGTATTAAAGAACTCTAAAATACAAAGGACAAGCTACATTTCTTATCCTTTGTGTTTTTAAATTAGGCCCTTAGATTTAAATTCCAAGTATTTATTAATTACATTCACAGATAAATTCTTAGGTTTTGTTAAAATTGCATAAACCCCGTGTTTTTCTAACTCCTTTACAATGAGCTTTTTTTCATAGAAAAACTTCTGAGCAATTGTCTTTTCATATATTGTTTCTAAATTTTCAGCATCTTCTGAAATTAATTCTTCTAATTCTGTATTCTCGAAGAAAACTGTAAGTAGCACATGTTGCTTAGCAATTAATTTTAAATAAGGAATTTGTCTTTCTAAACCAGATATATGCTCAAAATTTGTGTATAAAATCAACAAACTACGTTGCGTTATTTTTCTTTTTATCATTCCATATAAAAGACCATAATCTGAATCTGAATAATCTGTGTTTATCTTATATAAAACTTCATTTAAAACAGCAAGGTTGGTTTTTTTATTAGAGGCAACCACAACATTTTCTACTTTTCTAGAAAATGTAAGCATGCCTACTTTGTCATTTTTTCTAAGAGCAATATTAGAAAAAGCTAACGTAGAATTGATTGCATAATCTAATAGTTTTAATTCCTCAAAAGGCATTTTCATCACCCTTCCTATGTCAATTAAAGAATAAATAGGTTGAGATTTCTCATCTTGATATTGATTTACCATGATGGCTCCTTTCTTAGCTGTAGATTTCCAATTAATAGTTCTTACATCGTCACCGTTAACATATGTTTTAATCTGTTCAAACTCCATTGTGTGACCAATTTTTCGTATCTTTTTCATCCCAAATTCACTTAATCTATTACTCATAGCAAGAAATTCATATTTCTTCATCTGCATATATGATGGATAAACTGCTGTCATTCTATTGTTGTCAAAAAGAAACCGTTTTGCTATAATTTTTAATGGAGTAGATACATAAACATTTAAATCTCCAAAATGATATTCACCTCTAGAAAATGGAGTGATATTATACTTTATTGTTTTTTCTTCTTCTTTTTCTAAAATACTTTTTTCTAAAAAATCTCTTTTTTGAAATTGGAATGGAATTTCATCTATTACTATTATATGAATTTTAAAAGGAAAATTATTTTTAAAATATAATTCGATACTATTTTCATCTGCATTTGATAATTTATCGGCAACTTTTCTCTTGGCAATTATTCCTTTTTTAAATCTGTATAATAAAAAAAAATCTAATAGTAGTAGTAATCCTAGAGTAAGACTAACCAAAATAGCTATCGTGAATAAAATACGAAACCAAAAAGACAACAAAAAAAGAGTAGATACTATCGTTATATAAATATAGAACTGTTGATTAAAATATAAAGATTTAAAGAATTTTATCATGTAATTATCTTGGAACTTCAATAGATTGAATAATCATTTCTATGACCTTATCGGTATTCATACCTTCCATTTCTCTTTCTGGCGTAAGTATAATTCGATGCCTTAAAACAGGATATATACTCTTTTTAACATCTTCTGGGATGACAAAATCTCTATTATTTATAGCTGCAAATGTTTTTGCTGCGATAAACACAGCTAAACTAGCTCTTGGAGATGCCCCTAAATATAAATGTGGATGATTTCTAGTACTAGAAATAATTGTAGCTATATAGGTAACAATTCTTTTTTCAACCAAGACATCATGAATTGTGCTTTTGTAATCAGCTAATTCTTTCTCAGTGATTACAGCATCAATAATTGCTTCGGATGTTTTTCCTTTTCTCGCTCCAAAAGAGTTGATAATATGAATTTCTTCCTCTAACGATGGATAGCCTACATTTATTTTAAATAGAAATCTATCCAATTGGGCTTCTGGCAAAGCATAAGTTCCCTCCTGCTCTATAGGGTTTTGAGTTGCCAACACCATAAAAGGTGGTTTCATTTTGTACTCTGTTCCATCAATAGTTATTTGTTGCTCTTCCATCACTTCAAAAAGTGCTGATTGGGTTTTTGCGGGTGCTCTATTAATTTCATCAATTAAGACTAGATTAGAAAAAATAGGTCCTTCTTTAAACTCAAATTCAGACGTTTTCATGTTTAAAACAGAAGTTCCTAAGACATCAGAAGGCATTAAATCAGGTGTAAATTGAATTCTACTAAATTCGGTTTGTATAGTCTTAGCTAGTAGCTTTACTGTAACAGTTTTAGCAACACCTGGAACGCCTTCAATTAAAACATGTCCGTTAGATAATAGAGAGACTATTAAAAATTCTATAAAATCTTCTTGACCTATAATTACCTTTTTAAGTTCTTTTTTTATTTTAAAAACAGATTCTTGCAATTTGGAAAGATCTATTCTACTTGAAAAAGAAGTTTTTACTTCTGGTTGTTGATGTTCTGTATTTTCCATATAATTAATTATTGAGCTTCGTACTTTCTTTTAAATTCTTCTATTAAATTATTCAATCCTATCAATTGATCTTTAGATACTTGGTATAAAGGATCTTTTTGTGATTGAATAATTTCTATTTTTTGAAACAATGTTTCGATAGTTTCTTTTTTATTACCAGTTTTAGCTACGATGTTTTCAAAAAACTGATCATCTATTACTGAGGTAGAAATTAATAATTCGGTTCTTATGTAATCTAAAAAATATATGATTTTCTGATTTGCGATACTTTTATGATCTGACTTTTCATAATACATACTAGCAATAGTTCTGGCAAATGCAATGCTTTGATTTTTTAGTGGAATAGGAATTGGAATAATTCGTTGGTTTCTTTTTCCTTGAAATAGAATAAATAATAAGATACCTAACAATCCTACATAATAAGCCCATTTTAAACTTTCTGAACTTAAAATATAATACATTGGTGATGTTATTTTTGACTTCCCATTTTTATAATATGCATCCCATAAAATGGGTTTTGATTCATCTATATATGATAAAACAGAAGCTACATACTTATGATTATTATCTTTTAAAACAGTAAAATTTGTAAATGCATGTGGAAACAAATGAAAATAAAAATTTCCTTTCCCAGCGTTATATCTAATAAAATTAACTTGCTCTTCTTCCAAATTACCATCAATATCAAAAACATTGATTTTTCCTAAAACTTCAGTTGAAAGAGTGTCAAATTTTTTAAATCCTAATTTTAATATTTTGTTTTCAAAATTAATTTTTGTTGCGTCTAAATTTGGATTTACTAATTCTAATTGTATTAATTCATTAAACTCATTTGTTTCTATATTTTTTGTTTCTAGCTGTAAGCTATCTATGTTAGCTCCATTGGTGGCAATAAAAACATCATTCCCCCTGTCTACAAATTGTAAAAGTGAATTAAACTCTTCTTCTCCAAAATTTATATAATCATTTATAAAAAGGTAGGTTCCCTTTAAGGTAGAATCTTTTAATTTTACATAGGGGGAAATTTGAACGTCTCTAATTTCTGTAGTTGAAAATAGTGATTCAAGTTCTGTTCTTAATACAAAAGTACCATAAGGGATTTTATCTTTTGCAGCAAATGATGGATACCAATTAATGGGATTTTTTTTAGTTACGTCTGCATAAACAATCCAAATAATAGCTAAAGCAAAAATGCTAATATAAAGTTTCATTTTTTTATCCATATTATGAATTTAAGATGGATTTAAAAAGTAGTTCTGCTTTTTTGAAATCTGTTTGATTTATCGTGAAATTTCCATACCATACAAAATCATAGATCCGTGTACTATCAGAAAATCTAGATTGTATTAATGATTCTTTTAACTCTTTAATATAATCTTCATTTGTTTTCTCTTGTTGCCAATCTATAAGTGATAATTCTGTGAGTTTTTTAAGAATTAGCAGATAGTAGAATCTAACTGCAATTCTATATTCTTCTGAATCAATTGCTTTTTTTAGTAACCCATTTAAGTCATCTCTTTTAAGAAGCTCCTCATCTGTTCCGGATGTAAAAAGGTTTTTATTATTTACTTGAAGAATATTGTTTGTTCTAATGTCTAAAAAATACTTTAGCGAAAAAAATAGTGCAATCACTAAAATTATATAAGGTAATATTCTAAAGAAGGAATATAAGAAACCTGTAATAGGTTTTATATCGTCAAAAAAATAATGTAAAATATTTCTAAACACCTTTTTTATCCAATTCCAAACTTTGTTAAAAAAAGAGAGTTTTACTTCTGGTACTGAATAATTAAACTCATCAGAATTTTTATAAGTTTCTATTTTAGATGTATTAAATAATTTTCTTTCAATAGAAGAAGAATCAATCTTTATTGCTATCGATTTATGACTACTATCTAGAACACTTTTATCTTCTAGTTTGCTTTGTGCAAAAAAAACATCTACAAGTAAAATACAGACTATAAAAATAAATTGTTTTTCCAAATTTTCTAACTTCCTATAGCGTCTATTTTATCAATAGCACCAGAATTGTTTTTCTGTTCATTGATATCAAAAAAGATAAATATTGTTACCAATAGAGTTATCGTGTAAAACAAAAATTTAATAAAATATGAAAAAGTTAATAATACTAAATAAATAGGGTCTTTGAATAAATTCATCATTTCTGTAGGGTCACTATCAAATGCTGAAGTTCCAATTTGAATAAGCTGGTAAATCATGGCCGGTACTTGTGTAATATAATTTAGTACTGATACTATTAGACTAACAACAATTAGAATTCCAAAGGAATCCCACCAATGTCCTTTAATAAATGTAAATGCATCTCCAATTGCATCCATTGCACTTTTTTTATTAAAAACAAGAAGACAGGAAGACAAAGACAAAACGATTCCAAAATATATTCCTGGTAAAAAACAGAATAATATACCAACAAAAACAATAATTCCTGTTACTGTGTATAGGGCAGTGAATGACCAAAACTTACTGAATGTCATCTGCTTTACATAATCATAATTTACCTTCCCTTGGTTTTCAACATATGATTTTAAGTAATACATTGCTGAAGCGGAAACCATTACATAGGCAATTAAATAAAAAATTAATGAAGTCATAGAGACAATAAAAAACATGCCATAATTAACGGTTGATATATCAAAACTTCCAGTTATGTCAAAGGTTAAAATAGATGAAAAAACATCTGAAAATGTTAATGAAAAGAAAATAACAGAGGTTATGGCTAATAAAATTGGCACCAAAGATATTTTTATAATTGCTGTAAAGAAAGATTTCCATTCTAGTCTCAGAAATTTAAAAGAATCTGTAATCATAGTTCCTAAATCTCTTTCTTTTTTAAATTCTATAAAATCGTTTGTAGGCATTTTATGGATGGGTTTTAGTTAGTTTTTGTGGATATATGATATAATAAAATAAAATTAACAATAATGATGAAGCTATAATTGTCACAGCAAGCCAATCTGGCATCTGGGTATATCTAGTAACAAATCCTTCTATAAAGCCAGCAATGATAAAAAAAGGAACCGTACTAAGCATAATTTTTAAGCCATTTAAAAAACTTATTTTAAAAGATGCTAACCTACTATATGTTCTTGGAAACATTAAGCCATTTCCTAATACTAAACCTGCACATGATGCAATAATAATTACTGAAATCTCTATCGTTCCATGAATCCAAATAGTTCTAGAAGATTCCCATAAAAGACCCTTATCAAAGAAAAAATAAGTAAAAGAACCTAACATAATACCATTTTGCATCATTATATATAGTGTTCCGACAGAAAAAAGCATCCCAAGCAAAAAAGCAATTACTGCTACTCTTATATTATTAAATGTAATAAATGCAGACATACTTAACTGGTTTGCTTTCTTGTAAACTGCCATTGGATCTCCTTTCTCAATATTTTCTAGGGTCATATTTACATATGAATCTCCTAAAATAAGACGCACAAAATCGATATCATTTGCAGCTGAAAAAATTCCTACCAAGGTGAAAAACACAAAAACAGAAAATGATATTAATAATTGCTTATGATACTGAGAAAACATTAATGGAAATTCATATTTATAAAAGTTAACAATTCTACGCTTACTTTCTTTTTTAGTTTTATAAATTTTTAAATGAGCTGCAGATGCCAGTGAATTTAAATACAAGACACTATTACTAGTTGGATAAAAAGTTTTGGCATAACTTAAATCATCAGTAATGTCTATGTAAAGATCTGACAATGTAGTTGGGTTTATCTCTTGTTTTTTATCCAACACATCTTCAAAAAGCTTCCACTTTTCTTTATTTTTTTTCACAAAATGAGCCTCCCTCATTAATAATTTTTTTTATTCACTATCAATTAATAACATAAAAGTAATGTCACTGAAACTTATTATATTCGCAATTATTTCTGTTTCAAATAGATTTAACAAATTAACGCAAAAAATGGATTATTTTCAAATAGAAACCGCTCAAAATATTAGTATCAACCAAAATGTTGCTCATGTTACTACTAGAATTGGTTCTTTTTTAATTGATTTACTGATTATAATAGCGTATAATATTTTAATATTTTTATTCTTTTTAGCAATTGACTACAAGCCTAGTTTTAATGATGCTATACTTTATTTAGTTGTAAACCTACCCACAATTTTTTATACCTTAATCTTTGAAATTTCCATGAACGGACAAACTCCTGGTAAATATTTTAATAAAATAAGAGTTGTAAAAATAGATGGTAGCAAACCCTCTCTAGGGAGTTATTTAACTAGGTGGTTATTAAGGGTCATAGATATATGGTCTTTTAGTGGCTCTGTAGCTATTTTTACTATTTTATTTAATGGTAAAGGGCAGCGTTTAGGGGATGTTGCTGGAGGAACAACTATTATTAGCGAAAAAAAAAGAGTGATTTTAAAAGATACTTTAGTTGGAATTTTACAAGAGAACTATACCCCCACCTTTCCACAAGTAACTGTTCTTTCTGATGAAGACATGCATACTATTAGAAATCTATTTACAACTGCTAAAAGAAAGGGAAATCATACGTTAATCTTAAAATTATATGCGAAAGTAATTGAAATCACAACGATTAAAACAACATTAAAACCTCTAGATTTTTTAGAGGTTGTTATCAAAGACTATTACTACTACACACAACAATAAAAAAGAGAAGCTTTCGCTTCTCTTTTTTGTTGATATGTTTTCAAATATTATCTCCTGCTATAATTTGGAGCTTCTTTAGTAATAGCCACATCATGAGGATGGCTTTCATTAATACCCGAAGCAGTAATTCTAACAAATTTGCCAGTATTTTTTAATGTGTCAATATCTTTAGAGCCACAATACCCCATTCCTGCTCTTAGGCCTCCAATAAATTGATGAATACTTTCATCTAAATCTCCTTTGTAAGGAACTCTTCCAACAATTCCTTCTGGAACTAATTTCTTTATATCATCTTCTACATCTTGGAAATAGCGATCTTTAGAACCTTGCTTCATAGCTTCTACTGAACCCATACCTCTGTAAGATTTAAATTTTCTTCCTTCGTAAATAATGGTTTCTCCTGGAGATTCTTTTGTTCCTGCTAAAAGTGACCCTAACATTACACAATCTGCACCAGCTGCTATGGCTTTAGGAATATCTCCTGTATAGCGTATTCCGCCATCAGCAATTACTGGAACTCCAGAACCTTTAATTGCTTCTGCAACTTCTAACACTGCAGAAAATTGAGGAAATCCAACACCTGCAACAACTCTAGTTGTACATATAGAACCTGGTCCAATTCCTACTTTTACTGCATCTGCTCCTGCTGCTACTAGATATTTTGCAGCCTCTGCTGTTGCAATATTTCCAACAACTACGTCTAATTCTGGAAATGATTTTTTTACCACTTTTAAAACAGTTACAACGCCTTTTGTATGTCCGTGAGCTGTATCAATAATTACAGCATCTACACCTGCATTCACTAAAGCTTCTGCTCTATCTACAGCGTCTCCAGTTACGCCTAAGGCAGCTGCAACTCGTAATCTTCCAAAACTATCTTTATTGGCAATTGGTTTTTGTGTTACTTTGGTAATATCTCTAAAAGTAATTAAGCCACTTAATTTGTATTGATCGTCTACAATTAAAAGCTTTTCAATTTTATTTTGTTGTAATATAGATTCTGCACCTTTTAAGGAGGTTCCTACAGAAGCAGTAATTAAATTTTCTTTTGTCATTACTTCAACAATCGCTCTTTCATTGTCGTGCTCAAAACGTAAATCTCTATTAGTAACTATTCCTTTTAATATTCCTGCATCATCTACAATGGGTATTCCACCAATTTTATGCTCACGCATAGCATTTTTTGCATCAATAACAATGGCATTTAATGGCAAAGTAACAGGGTCTATGATCATCCCACTTTCTGCTCTTTTTACTTTTCTAACCTCTTGTGCCTGTTGCTCAATTGTCATATTTTTATGCAACACACCTATACCACCTTCTCTTGCTATGGCAATTGCCATAGATGATTCGGTAACAGTATCCATAGCTGCAGATACTATAGGAACGTTAATTGTAATATTTCGAGTAAATTTTGTTTGAATGTTTACCTCTCTTGGAAGAACATCAGAATAGGCAGGGACTAAAAGAACGTCATCATACGTTAAACCTTCACCTAGTATCTTAGAATTGTGAGCAATCATAGTGCAATCAACTTAAAATTAATTGCAGCCAAATTTACAAAATATTTATGGAAATAATGATAATAAATGACTGCAAGAATTATTAGGTAATTTTATCGTACTTACTTAGCCAACAATATTCACTAAAGTTTTTTCCAGAAGAAGCCCCTAACAGAAACAACATTCCTACATAGCCTTTTACGTAAAATAAAAATAACATAAATAGATACCCTACATGATTGGTATCTCCATAAATGAGATTTTTCGTTAAAATAGTGGACAGTAAACTTAGCAAAAAGATTGAAATTCCTAAATTTTCTACGTTTTTAACACACCAATATTTAATTTTTCTTAATGGATGAAGATCGGTGCCCCATTTGTGAATTAAATAATAATACCCATTTCCCATAGGAGCAAATAAAAGAGGATCATCTGCTTTGTCTAAACGAAACAATTTAGAAGGAGCTATAATCTTAAAACCATCTAGAATAGTTTGATGTTTTTTTTCTAATGTAGTTATCTTATCTACGACAATTTCCGGATAAGATCCTTTGAAATATTTTGTATCTAAAAAACGAAGACGATAATTAATGCATATTTTCTCTATGTGAGATATGTGAAAAATTGCATTTGTATCTACTTCATCAATATTAAAAGTATTAACGTTTTTATTAATAGGTGAAGCAGAGAGCCTCTCTAAAACTGATTTATTAGTTACAGTTATTTCATTAAAGATTGATTGAACCCACTCAATAATATCATTAGATTGGAGATTTTTTTTTCTTTCTTTAACCAGTTTTTTGTGTAGATCTATAGATTTTAACATGATCAATTTTAATTTTTATAAAATTACAATAAAGTTCATAAAATTTGATGTGAAAATAACGATTATAACAATTTTGAATTATTCTTAATAAACAATTTAAAACACTTTTTATTAAAATTTAAATTGCAAAGTAACATACCAATTTCTTGGAGTGGAAGGGATAATTCCAGGACCTGGATAACCAGTAGCTCTTCTTGTAAAATAAATCTTATCTAAAACATTATTAATACCTGTTTCTAATTTTATGTTTTTATGTTTATACGATGCTGAAATATCTAGTATATCATATGCAGGAATGATTCCTGTTATTCCACTAACATCGTCCGTTATAGAATTACTAGCGTCAGAAAACTGATCCGTTAAATAGCTATATTGAATACTAGAACTAAAATTATGATAGCCAAATTTAATTCCTGTTTTTAAATTAAAATCTGGCACAAACTCAACTTTGTTTCCTTTAATTCCATTGGTAATTGTTCTTGTATACTTAGAGTTAATAACTGATGTGTTAAAAAAATAATTAAAACTAAATTGATCTCCTAATGCAAATATTTTTTTTAAATTAAAATCTAAAACTGATTCTAAGCCCATAATAGTTGCATCACCTATATTAGTTCTTAATTGACCAAGATTGTTAATTGGAGGAATCGTTGTAAATAAAAAACCTATCCTGTCTTTATAAAAAAGACTAAAAACACCAACATCATAAGAAACCCAGCTATTTAGATTTCCTCTTGCACCAACATCTAACGTAAAACCATTTTCATCTTTTAAACTAGGGTCTACAGCGTTTGATGGATTAACTATGTTTACATCAGAAAATGTAATAGAACGATAATTTTGAGAAATGTTTCCGTAAATTTCTACATAAGTTGATGGCTTAAAACTTGCACCAAGACCCAGTAAAAAAAAAGAACGTTCTTTAGCCTCATTAATAAGGTTCTCCTCTCCTCCTATAGGATTTCCTGCTGCATCAAAATTTGTTCTTCTTGATGCTCCATTACTTTGAGTTTTTATGTATTCAAAGCGTGCTCCAGGTGTTATTGAAAATTTGTCTGAAAGATAAAATATGTTCTCCCCGAATAGGGCAATATTTAAGTTTGGGTTTTTAAATTTACCTTGTATTCTATAAGTAGGAAATTGTTCAATAGCATTAGAAAAATCTGCTCCAATACCATCTGTTCCTGGCCCCTGATAATCATTATTGTCTGCCTTATAAAATTTTGCGCCAAGTAAATATGTGGCTTTTTTTTCTAATACTTTATAGGAGCTTAGAATACGTGTTTCTAAACCAAAATTATTGAAATCACCAATTAGTAGTTCTCTTGCTTCTCCTGTGTCTAGAAGATCTACTCTTCTTATTCTATAGCCAATTGATTTTCGGGAGGCTTTCAATCCAAAAAAATTGAGTGTTAGATTTGTTTTATTTGAAATTTTATGAGCCCATTTAAAATTATACAATAGCCAATCTACCTTAAACCAATTTCTTTCTCTATTACTTTGAAATGGGTTATTAGAATACATCTGATCACTCAAACCACCTGCTTGCTGAGCTAAATAATCTAGATAGGTGACTTCTAATGAAATTTTATTGTTTTTGTTATAATCGTATCCTACATGAAAAAAGATGTTTTTTGATTCAAATTCTGAATTAGGTCTAAAACCATCTCCTCTTTTGTAATTTACATATGAATAATAAGAAAGTTTATTTTTAGTTCCACTAAGACTTGTGAAATTGGTAAATAAACCAAAACTACCCGCAGTATTTCTTGTTGTTATTTCTAATACTTTATTTGGGTTTGGTGATTTTGTAATAAAATTTACCAAACCTCCAAATTGAGTTCCAAATTGTAAAGAAGCGGCTCCTCTAACAACTTGTATTTCTTCTAATCCTTCTGAGGCTGGTGTATAATAACTTTCTGGATACCCAAGAACATCTGCGCTTATATCATAGCCATTTTGTCTTGTATTAAAATTGGAAGTTCTGTTTGGATCTAGACCTCTACCCCCTATGTTTAATTGCAATCCGGCATCATCATTCTGAAAAATATTTAGCCCTGCCACTTGGCCATAGATTTGTCTAGCATTGTTGGAGGCTAAATTAGCCATAGATTGAGCCACCAATACCACCTCAGTTTTTTTTCCTGCATAGATAGATGTTCCAACAACATCTTTTAATCGCTTTAATTCAAAAATCTTTTTTTTCCTTGCTTTAATTTGAATCTCTGAAAGCTCTTCAGAAAAAGCATTCAAAGTAATTTGAAGATTTAACGACTTGTTTTTAGATATAACAAGTTCTTTGAGTTTGAAATTTTCAGAATAAAAAAGAACTTTTATTTCTTCTTGATTTATAGAAAATTCAAAATAGCCTTTGGCATTTGTTTCAGTAATAATTCCTCCAGAAGAATTATAAATCTGAACGTTATTAATTGGTGTATCATCTTCAGATAAGACAGTCCCAGAGACTTGTGATTGTGTAGTTAAAATAAATTGGAATATAAAAATAATAGTAAAAAAAACATGTTTGAAATTCATAAATTATAGACCTTTTATTTTAATGTCAGATGTAAATGGAAGTATCCATTTTTTGTGATAAAGTGATTCTTTTTCTTGATATAAATCAACTTTAGGATTTATATATGGCCTACTCATTCGCCCATTTAACGCTACATAACTATCCACAAATACTTGAACATTTTGGTGTCCTTGACTAGAAAAATGATCTCCTAAGTAATGAGCATATTCAAGAATAAAATCTGGCTGAAAACTCATTTGTTTTTCTTGATATGGTGTCAAAAAGTCAGCATTATTTATATAAAAAAATTTAGCTGTTTTTTCATCTACAATTTTAAAATTAGCAGAACCCGCTTTTTCCATTAACATAACTCTCCATGAAAATCTGTAACCTTCTTCTGTCCAGAATAATTCTCCAGGATACATGAAATATCTCCAAGGAATTAACAATTGAAAAGTGAAAAACACAAGTACCATACTCATTATAATTTTTTTATAAAATTTAGGGAATTGGTATTCTCTGATAGACAAAAGTTGAAGTGGTTTAATACGTGTTATTTTTCTAATCCAAGAAATTATTCTTGTATGAATAGTAGCATCAAAGAAAATTAATGAACTAACAATCATAATATATGGAAACATTCCTATTGGAAATAAAACTCTAGTAAAAACATGAAAAAATAGTACTAATAAAAAAGCTACAAAACGTGTCTTTCTAAAAATTAATAAAAAAGGAATAATCAAGTCATAGAGAACACCGCCCCAACTCATAGCAAAATGAAACCATTCTTGCTGCATTAAGTTGTTTCCAATAAGAGGAAGATCGTATTTAGAGGGTAACCATATTTTTAGTGGCATGGCTCTAAAAAGCCAATCTGAGTTCAATTTGGTTAATCCTGCATAAAAATAAACAATGGCTAAAAGAAGTTTAATACTATCTATTGTCCATCTTGGTATCCGAATATATTCTTTTTTACGTAAATAAGAATCTACAGAGAATTGAGAATTAGCAGGTAAAAAAATTAGCAGAAAACTAAGAACACTTACAAAATAATAATGATTTAAGTATGTGGTTTTATCCATCAATTCTATATATGTAAAAGAAAGAAAAAAAATGATGATGGCTATTCTATATTTATATCCAATAGCAACAAATAATGAAGCAATTGCACAAGCAACAAAAATTAAGTAGGTGTAATTACCAACAGGTTTCACCCATTCAAAACCATAATAGGAAAAAAAGAATGTAGGCTTTATATAGAGTTTTTCTACCCAACCATTTGCCCAAAAACGAAGCATACTAATAAACATCATCACACCAAAAAAAATGCGAAAAACGACTAAGGGTTTTGCATCTGTGTATTTATTAAAATATTTCGTAATCATTTTTTAAAAGAAAAACCTGAAAAACTCTAATAATTGAAAATTTTTCAGGTGTATACTTTGGATTATATATTAATCCCCATCTGCATCTACATAATCAATGTTTATACTAAAAGCTTGAAGCATATCTACTTTTAAAAGAACAACAGCTTTTTGTAATTCATCATAAGCTCTGGTCATTTTAGAATTATCTATAGTTACTTGCTCAGATAGGTTATTGGTTAAATTATTGATTTCTAGCCTAGCCAAATTAAATTGATCTCTTATACTTATGTAAATATCATCTCTTTCTAAGTATAATAGATACGATTTAAAACCTTCACCAGTAGAGGTTCCGTTAAATTGTTTTCCATTAAAAAAATCTTCTACAGCTTGCAAAGCATCAAGAGATAATTCTTTAGAAATATCTTTTCTGTAAAATGCCTCCACTTTTTCAGGCAATGGATTTGCAGAAAAAACACCTGCTGGAATTCCAAATTTATTGGCTCTTAAACCTTTTTCGTAGTAAAAAATAAAGTCATTTACTAACTTATTTAAAGAACTAGTGGCAGTATTTGATTTACTGTTTACAAAGGTACTTCTAAAAGAACCTTTCCAATGAGTAAGTACATTTTGAGTTAAACCATTCATCTGATTTAAAATAGCATTCACATAAGTAGCATATCCAGTAGCATTAGGACCAGTTGTGTAAGCAGTTAATAAATCTAAGTCATTATTTTCAATTCCATACAATAAATAATCTAAAGCAGGAAACCCTTGAGCATCTTGATTATTTACGTTATTTAAATCATACCCACCGTTTATAACGTTGTTTTGAACGTCAGTTGTTGTTAAAGGGTATACATTCATATAAAATGAGTATTGTAATTCTTCAGCTCTGCCTATATTAAACATTTCCACACGTTGCCAACTTTTGTAGGCATTTAACCATGAAGATCTGAATTGAGTAAGGGTGTTTTGAGTTGGATTTGCTGTAAATATCTGACCCGCACTTTTCATCAAAGTCATGTTGGTAGCAAAATCCTCATAAGACGGTATAATTATATTGTCTACTATATTGGTTAACATCAATCCGCGATCAAAATCATCTACAAAACTTATAGAATCATCTTCTCCCTCATTTGAAGAACAAGCATATAGTAACACTGCTAAAAAAACTATTGATAAAAAATTTCTACTCATATTATATTTATTTATTCTAAATAAAGAGACAAAAGTAAAAAAAAGTGACTAATAATTAGTCACTTTTTTTGAATAATTATTAACTACCTGCTTGAGCAACAGAGATACCAAATCTAGTCGCTATTGTCTCAGACATTGTGTCTAGTTGATCGGCTGTTAAATCCCATAATCCATTACCTGATGTTAATGTGGTGATAAACGCGTTAACTTCTGATGTACTAAAATACGCTGAGGTTGTTCCTGGTTTTCTTGTAAATTGTAAACTATAAACAAACCCAAATCCTTCTGATAAATCGTGAAAGGAAGAAGCCCAATCTGTACCTAAATTTGCTTTACCTTGTTGTAAATAATAAACCGCTCTAATAGCAATTACTTTAGAAACGTTTTCTCTAATAATATCTACTTGTGCGTCTCTTGTTAAATAATCTTTATTTACAATAGCTGCTCTTCCTAATTTAAAGGCATCATAAATAGTTGTAGCTATTCCCTGAAAATCTGTATCTCCATCAACTCTTGCTAGATATTTATTTAAGAAACTATCTGCTCCTAATGCTGGATTTTCTTGATCATCAGCTCCGTATAGATAGCCAAATCCTTCATCCCATTTATGCTCCATAGTAGTATAGTTTTTACCATCAGCTAAAGTTCCAGCATCATTATCTGCAGTATTGGTCCCTGCGTCTAAAACTGCAGTTCCTAGATAGTTATTTAACATTTGATCTGTCATTAAAGCTCCAATTAATCCTTTATTAATTGCTTGATTAATTTCAATTCCTTTTCCATTCACGTACCTAGTAGATCCTCCACCAGCTTCCTGAATCTTTCCAGCAACTCCTGGAGCGGCATCTGTTGACCAATTAGGAAACACATCACTAACTTGTTCTGATACCCATGAGTCAAATTGATTTTTTATAGCTGTTGCATCTGTAGTATTGGATGAAAACAAATCTGTTGATGCAGCAGTTTTACTACGAATATTCTTTGAAGAAGCATTTAAATTAGCATCAGAGAAGTCTGCATTTCCAGACTGATGATCAAACATGGCATCCAATTCTGCTTCACTTTTTGCCTCGTCTTTTAAGGCAGAAATAAACTCTTGACCCATTGCAATTCTTGTAGATTGTCCACTATAACTAACGGTAGTAGTTCCATTTCTAGAAAAATTATAAGTAACAGGAGCTACAGTTGGTTCTGTAGCGTCTATTGGTTCTGTTTCATCTTTACATGAAGTCAGAATAAAAGATGTAATTGTTAAAAAAAGGAGTAATTTTTTCATTTTATTTAGATTTAATAAAAATAATATTTAATTTATTTTGCAAATATAAAACACAAAAGTAACTCTGCAAAGCTTATTTAGATTAAATTTAAATAAATTAAAGAGATTTTAAATATAAGATCAATGATTTTCTAATATCGTAAGAAATATCGGTGGGTACAGGATGATAAACAGAAATCACCTCAGGATGATTAGAAGTTAAAAAAGGGATGTCAAATCCTTTCATTAGATAATCACTAATGGCAATTGTATATATTTTTGATGGATTAATAGTGCTATTGTTTATAGAAAATAAGGTATCATTCATTTCGATAGAACTATGTTGTAAATAAGCACCTGACCCAGCGGCATTGTTACCATACTCTAAAACTTTATTCAATAAACTTCCTTTCATTTTTACTTTCAGAACTGACCCTCCATATGGTAAAACTCTAAAAATATCGATACTGTTAATATCTCCAATTAATTGGTCATCAATTCTAATAGAACCACCGTTTATAATAGAGCAATCTACTTCATTATTATATGAATAGGTCATAGACGACGCTATCATTTGACCAAGGTTTGTTTGTTTAGATCTAATTGGAATGTCTCTTCCATCTAAAGGAATTCTTGTTTGGTAGATAATTTCATAAGGATTTTCTGCAATTTTTGATATTTGAGAATTCATAACCTCCATCCATTTATCAACTACTAATTTTACTTTTTTATTATCTAGAATACTGGTATCTATTGTTTTTAATAATGACGATATGGAGGATTCTTTGGTCTTTTTATTAAAATTTATGCTATGAATATAAGCGGTTTTAGCATTAGCATCTGCTTTGGTAATCTTTACATCTCCAATCATTTCATTTTTGTTATCATGTTCATGACCTCCCATAATCAATGGAATATTGGGTAATAATCTAGCAATTTCTCTATCGTGTTCTATTTTTACATGTGTAAGTCCAATAACTATATCTACCTTATTTTTTATAGACTCATATTCTTTAACAATAGAACTAAACATATCTTTATATAATACATAGTCTTTAGGGTTTGAAGGAATACAGACACTTATAAAACCTACCTTAATTTTTGTACCGTCTTCATCAAAAATTTCTTTTATAAATGACCCTTTAATCAATCTTTTAACTCCACTAAGTTCTTGGTAAAATTGTTTAATACTATCTGCTGTTTTATTAAATACATTAGAAGAAATCCATGGAAAATTACTCTCATCCATTCTTTTTTGAAGGTCTTTTTTAGGGATATCAAATTCATGATTTCCAAAAGCTACCACATCAAAACTCATAGCATTCATAACCTCAATCATCTGCTTTCCTCTTACTCTAATTCCTTCATGCTTCATGGTTCCTAGTAGGGAAGGATTTAAAAAATCTCCAGCCATCACTAATAAGGTATTTTTGTTTTTTGCTACTAATTCTTGATGAACAGTTTCAACTCTAGCCATTCCTCCGTACTTTCCTCCCTGTATTGAAGAAATTTCATAAACATCATTTAGTTGTAAAATTGTAAAGGATATCTTACCATCATCTGATGAACAGGATACAAAAAGAATTGTAAATAAAAATAGTATGATTAACTTATATTGTTTCATAAGGGTTTTATGTATTAAATTAAAAAATCTGTAATGCCTTATTGTAAGCACTTTCAAAACTCATTGGTTTAATTCCAGTAATGGCTTTTTGCGCTGTAAAATAAGAAAGAAGTTTTTCTGTAGGCATATTGCCCGTTAATTCATCTTTTGCCATCGGACAACCTCCATAACCTTTTATTGCACCATCAAACCGATAGCAACCTGCATTGTATGCTGCATTTACTTTTTCATGCCAAGAATCTGGAGTGGTATGTAAGTGTGCACCAAATTCAATATTGGGGTAGCTAGGAATTAAGTTTGAGAACAAGTATTCTATCACATCTGGAGTAGAACTACCAATGGTATCTGAGAGTGATATAATTTTAACCCCCATATTAGATAATTTTTCTGTCCACTCCCCCACTATCTCAACATTCCAAGGATCACCATATGGGTTTCCAAACCCCATAGATAAATAAGCGACTACTTCTTTGTTTGTTCTAATTGCTATTGATAAAATCTCTTCTAAGGCTTCAATAGATTGATGAATTGTTTTGTGAGTATTCCGCATCTGAAAATTCTCAGAAATAGAGAACGGATAGCCCAAATAATCTATTTCTTCAAATTGAGCAGCATCATTAGCGCCTCTAACATTGGCTATAATTGCTAATAATTTACTTTGTGTTTGAGAGATGTCTAATTTTGATAATACAGCTGCAGTATCTCGCATCTGTGGAATTGCTTTTGGTGACACAAAACTTCCAAAATCTATGGTATCAAAACCAACTTTTAGTAAAGAGTTGATATAAGCTGCTTTTGCTTCAGTAGAAATAAAATGACTTTTTATGCCTTGCATGGCATCTCTAGGACATTCAATAATTTTTACTTTGTTCATGAATTCAAAGATACAATTTAAAGGCATTCATGTTAAATCAAAATAAACACAGCAATTCCAATAAATACAAAAACTTGCATCCATTGCAACCAAACTCCAATATTTTTACTCGTTTTAATTTTCTCTGAAATAGTTCCTCCAAGAATAGCTATCAAAGAAAAAACAACAAATGATACTAGTATAAACAACGATCCTAAAATATAGAACTGAAGGCTTATTGGTAAGATTTCTGAAAATAAAAACCCAGGAAATAGTGCTAAGAAAAAGAGGGTAACTTTAGGATTCAACACATTCATAATAAACCCTATCTTAAACAATTGAAATGGTGTCTTTTTGTCAATTTTTTTAGTACTCGTAGAAATCTCTGAACCACCAGTAATTACTTTGTAGGCTAGGTACAAAAGATAGACAGCACCAAGTATTTTAATTCCTAAAAAAATAGTGTTATTTTCTTTAATTATTGCAGAAATACCTATGGCTACGAAAGTTGTGTGAACAATGCAACCTGTCATTAAACCTATAATGGTTGCTAATCCATATTTTTTACCATGAACAACACTTTGCATTAATACAAAGATATTATCTGGTCCTGGAGAAATTGCCAATATAGATACAGCTAGTATAAAAGATATTAATATCTCCATTATTGGTGTGCTAATACTTGTTTAATAATGCCTTATTAATTTGTTTAATTAATCCTGGTCCTTCATAAATAAAACCAGTGTAAACCTGAATTAAATCTGCGCCTGCTTCTATTTTTTCTAGTGCATCATGTGCAGAGTGGATACCTCCAACTCCAATGATTGGAAATGCTTTATTAGAATGACTTGCTAAATACTGAATTACCTTAGTACTCTGTTCCTTAATTGGTTGACCGCTTAAACCACCATTACCAATTTCTTGTATAACACCAACAGAAGCTTTTAAATTATTTCTAGTTGTGGAAGTGTTAGAGGCAATTACACCATCAATTTTTGTTTCTGCCACCAATTCTATTATTTCATCTAATTGATTGTTGTTTAAGTCTGGCGCAATTTTTAATAAAATTGGTTTTTGAATTGTTTCTTGATTGTTGAGCTTTTGTATTGCAGAAATTAATTCAAGTAAATACGCTTTGTCATTTAACTTTGCGTGACTGCCAACATTAGGGCAACTTACATTCAATACAAAATAATCTACATAAGGATGCAAACCTTTAAAACAAACTTCATAATCTCTTGTATAGTTTTCTGAGCTAGTTTGTGTGTTTTTACCAATATTTCCACCAATAATAAGTGTTCCTTTATTTTTCTTTAATTGTTCAATAACTATTTCTAAACCGTCATTATTAAAGCCCATCCTATTGATAATCCCTTCATCATCTTTTAGCCTAAACAATCGTTTTTTGGGATTGCCTTCTTGACCAATTGGAGTTACGGTTCCTATTTCTATAAAGCCAAAACCAAAATTTGACAATTCATTATACAACACTGCATTTTTATCAAAACCAGCTGCTAAACCTACTGGATTTTTAAATGTAATACCAAAGAGTGTTCTTTCTAATCTCTTATCTTCTATTTGATATAATCCTCTAAATATTTTAGGCACAAACGGGATTTTACATAAAAAACGAATCAAAGAAAAAGTAACATAATGAATCTTTTCTGGGTCAAATAAAAACAGAAATGGACGAATAAATAGTTTGTACATATTTGGTTATAAAAAAAGCTCCATAAAGGAGCTTATTATTATCTTAAAACAGCCCCTAAATTCTTTTCAAATGACTGTTGTAATTTTTGCATTATTTTATCTATTTGGCGATCTTCTAAAGTCTTGTTGTTATCTTGTAATAGAAAACTTACCGCATAAGATTTTTTACCCTCAGGAAGCTTATCTCCCTGATAAACATCAAACAAGCCTACGTCTTTTAATAAATTTCGTTCAGACTGAAACGCTAGATCGTATATTTCTTTAAAGGTAATTTTCTGATCTAACAGAAGGGCTAAATCTCTCTTAACTGATGGGAACTTTGGCAACATAGATACCTTTATTTTCTTTTTACCTGAAATTGAAAGAATACTTGTCCAATCAAAATCTGCAAATAAAACTTCTTGCTTAATTCCAAATTCTTTGAGAATTTTTTTCTTAATAACACCAAACTCCACCAATTTATTTTTCCCTAAACTGAGAACAATTCCTTCAGAAAATACATCAGATTTTACAGGGCTTGTTTTTATATTAGTAACACCAATTCTTTCTAAAATAGACATTACAATACCTTTTAAATAAAAGAATTCTGAATTTTGGGTTAAACTTGTCCAAGTATCTTTGGTTCTTGCTCCAGAGACAAAGATTGTAAGATGTTTGTCTTCTTGGTACCCTTTTTCATACTTATGATATGTTTTTCCAAATTCATATAATTTTAACGAATTATTTTTTCTATTAAGATTATAGGATATAGATTCTAAACCGCTAAATAGCAACGATTGTCTCATTACTTTTAGATCATTACTCAAAGGGTTTAACATGGTTACATTAAATTCTGATTTAAAATTCTCAGAAAACGAACTATATTCTTCTTTGGTTAATGAATTAGCCATAGTTTCATTAAAACCCAAGGTAGTTAATTGATTGGCAACAATATTTTCTAAAGAGACATCTTTATTACTATTAAAAGAGATAGAGGTATTTAATTTATGAGAAAATTTAATATTATTATACCCATAAACTCTAAGAATCTCTTCTATAATATCTGCTTCTCTTTGAACATCTACTCTGTATGAAGGAATAGTTAAGCCCAAGCCTCCTTCTGTCTCACTACTTATTTTAATTTCTAAAGAAGCTAGAATGTTTTTAATGGTTTCTTTATCTATCTCTTGACCAATTAACCTAAAAGCACTTTCGTACGATAGAAAAACTTGAAAGTCTTCAATTTTTTCAGGATAAAAATCCATAACATCTGAAGCAACTTTTCCTCCTGCATATTCTTCAATTAATAAGGCGGCCCGTTTTAAAGCATATTCTGTAAAGTTAATATCAATTCCACGCTCAAAACGGAAAGAAGCATCTGTATTTAATGCGTGTCTTTTTGCTGTTTTACGAATAGAAACAGGATTAAAATAAGCACTTTCTAAAAATATGGACGTAGTTTTTTCTGAGACTCCAGAATTAATACCTCCAAAAACACCTGCTATACATAATGGATTAGATTCGGCATCGCAAATCATAATATCTTCTGAGTGTAATTCTCTCTCAACTTCATCTAAAGTCGTAAACTTAGTTCCTTGAGCTAATGTTTTAACGATTACTTTATTTCCTTTAATTTTTGAAGCATCAAATGCATGTAAAGGCTGCCCTAACTCATGCAATACATAATTGGTAATGTCTACAATATTATTTTTTGGAGTAATACCAATAGATTTCAAACGGTTTTGAATCCATTCTGGAGAATCTTTCACCTCAACATCTACAATAGAAATTCCACAATAGCGTGGAGCCAAATCTTTATTCTCTACTTCAACATCTATACGAAGTCTTCTCTGTTCTACATGAAAATCACTTACAGATGGCGTTATTAATTCTAAATTTATACCGTGTTGTATTAATCCAGCACGAAAATCTCTAGCAACACCGTAATGACTCATTGCATCTGCCCTATTTGGTGTTAAACCTATCTCAAAAACTTGATCTGTTTCTATATTAAAAACCTCAGCTGCTGGAGTTCCAACTTTTAATTTTTTGTTAAGAATTAGAATTCCATCATGGCTAGTTCCTAAACCTAGTTCATCTTCAGCACAAATCATTCCATGACTTTCTTCTCCTCGTATCTTTCCTTTCTTAATTTTAAAACCAACTCCTTCATCATCATATAAAGTAGTTCCAATAGTAGCAACAGGAACTTTTTGACCAGCAGCAACATTAGGAGCACCACAAACAATTTGTACAGGATCTCCAGTGCCTAAATCTATAGTAGTTATTTTTAACCGATCTGCATTTGGGTGTTGAACGCATGTTAACACTTCTCCAACCAAGATGCCTTCTAAACTTCCTTTAATTGATTCTTTTGTCTCAATTCCTTCAACCTCTAAACCAAGATCAGTTAATAATTCACTAGTCTTGTTTTCTTCCCAATCAACTTGTAAAAATTGTTTTAACCAATTATATGATATCTTCATCTAATTTTTATAGATTTAGCTGCAAATTTAAAGAAATTAAAGTTTTTTAAAGCAGTTTTTTAAGATTTTACGAATTGATGACTTTTAGGTTAAAGATGTAAGTAATTTATTATCTATTGAGAAAATGATTATACGTTTTAATTAGACATAAGAAAATAGCAGATAAACAATGGCAGAATATAACTCATATTGTAAATATACTAGAACCCTAGACGAAAAAAACGTACATATAATCTATCATGACACTCAATATGGTTTTCCTATTGATTCAGATAACGAACTATTTGGTAGATTACTTTTAGAAATTAATCAAGCTGGTTTGTCTTGGAATACCATTCTAAACAAACAAGAAAATTTCAGAAAAGCCTATTCTAACTTTACTATTAAAACGATTGCTAATTATGATGATAAAGAACGTTCTCGTTTGTTAAATGATGCTGGTATTATTAGGAACAGATTAAAAATAGATGCAGCTATCTATAATGCTGGTGTAATTATAAACATTCAAAATGAGGTTGGTTCTTTTAAAGCCTGGTTAAATAATCATCATCCTAAAACAAAGAATGAATGGGTGAAATTATTTAGAAAAACGTTTAAATTTACTGGAGGAGAAATTACCAATGAATTTTTGATGAGTACAGGTTACCTGGAAGGGTCTCATGATAAAAGCTGCCCAATCTATAAAGATATTTTAAAGAAAAATCCCAAATGGAATTCTAACTAATATTTGACCAAGCCCCAGTTGTTTTAGAAATTTCTGCATAGGTTTTATGGATACATTTATTTGCAGGCTTTAACAAGTTTGGATCATCTTGTAAAATTTCAATAGCAGCATTTCTTGCTTTGTAAAGAATAGAAGTATCTTTTACTACATCTGCAATTTTAAGATTTAATACACCACTTTGTTGTGTTCCCATCACATTTCCAGGCCCACGTAATTTTAAATCTACTTCTGCAATTTTAAAACCATCTGATGTTTCTACCATTGTTTTTAATCTTGTTTTTGCTTCTACAGATAATTTAAAGCTAGATAATAATACACAATAACTCTGATCTGCTCCTCTTCCTACCCTACCTCTTAATTGATGCAACTGACTCAAACCAAAACGCTCTGCACTCTCAATAACCATAATACTTGCATTTGGCACATTTACTCCTACTTCTATAACAGTAGTAGCAACCATAATCTGAGTTTCGCCTTTCACAAAACGTTGCATTTCATATTCTTTATCAGCTGCTTTCATTTTACCATGTACTATACTTATTTGGTATTTTGGCATCGGAAATTCTCTAGAAATACTCTCATGCCCATCCATTAAATCTTTATAATCCATGGCTTTAGATTCTTCTATTAATGGATATACAACATAAACTTGCCTTCCTTTTTCTATTTCTTGCTTCATAAATTTAAACACAGCCAATCTATTGCTATCATATCTATGGACTGTTTTTACTTCTTTTCTACCAGGAGGTAACTCGTCTATTATAGAAATATCTAAATCACCATAGACACTCATGGCCAGTGTTCTAGGAATAGGAGTTGCAGTCATCACTAAAATATGTGGCGGTAATTCATTCTTTTGCCACATTTTAGACCGTTGCGCTACGCCAAACCTGTGTTGTTCATCTATAATGGCAATTCCTAAGTTGTGAAACTTTACTTTATCCTCTAACAAAGCATGCGTTCCTATTAATATATTGAGTTTGCCGTTTTCTAGACCTTCATGAATTTCTCTCCTTTTTTTTACTTTACTAGAACCTGTTAACAATGCTACAGATATATTCATCTTTTGCAAAAGTTCTTGAATTGCATTAAAATGTTGGATTGCTAAAATTTCTGTTGGAGCAATAATGGCTGCTTGAAACCCATTGTCTATTGCCAATAACATTGCCAATAAAGCAACAATTGTTTTTCCTGAACCAACATCTCCTTGTAACAAGCGATTCATATGGGCATTAGAAGCAACATCATTTCTAATTTCTTTAAGTACTGTTTTTTGTGCATTGGTAAGATTAAAAGGTAAATACTTACTGTAAAATTCGTTAAAAACATCACCAACTTTTGCAAAAACATAGCCTTTAATTTTATTCTTTCTGATAAGTTTTTTTCGTACCAATTGTAATTGAATAAAAAACAACTCTTCAAACTTTAACCTATATTGAGCTTTTTCTAACATTTCTGGTGAGGTAGGAAAATGTATATTCAATAAAGCTTCCTTTTTACCAATAAGCTTCTGACTAAGAATTAGCTCTGCAGATAAACTCTCTTGAATTTGCTCAAATATTTGTTGTAATAAATCTTGAAGATACCCTCTAAATATTTTGTTACTCACACCACTATTAACTAACTTATCTGTTGAAGAATATACAGGTTGTAATTTAGTTTGAAGCTTTCTATTATAATCTTCTAATAAATCCATTTCAGGATGAACAATAGAAAAAACGCCTTTAAAATAATTTAACTTACCATATATAACGTAAGGTGTATTTATTTTAATAGAATCTTTCAACCACTTATAACCTTTAAACCAAACCAACTCCATAGCACCGGTTTCATCTAGAAATTTACCTATTAACCTGGCCCCATTCTTCTGTTGAATTGTCTTAAGTGATGTAATACTTCCAACAACTTGAATCTCTGAATTATTATTTATGATTTCATTAATTTTATAGAACTTAGTCCTATCTATATACCTGTAAGGAAAAAAATGTAGTAAATCATTCAATCTAGATAATCCTAGCTCGGCTGATATAGTGCTGGCTCTAAGGTTGCTAATTCCTTTTAAATAATATACCGGATTTTTTAGATTCATTAATTATATTATTTAAATAGTTTTTTCATCTTTAATTTTTGGTTGGTAACAAATTTTTCACTTTATTTGGTACGAATTTAATAAAAAAATATGTCCCCTAAGACAACAATTTATTTAAGCTTACTCCTCGTATGCTTTATTTTTACTTCAAATACTTTAGAAGGTCAAAATAAAAAAAAACAAGATTCTCCTAAATCTTTAGGTGTTTCTGTATCTCCAGCTCATTTTCATTTTAACCAACAACAAGGTGAAATAAAAACATATAAAATTACCGTTAAAAACATTACATCTTCACCCAAAGACTTCAAGGTAAATATTTATGACTTTGATATGAATGGAAAAGGTAAAAGTAGTTTTTTACCTGCAGGAAAGGGTAAATATTCATTATCTAAATGGCTGATCTTATCTCCTACTTTTATTCAACTAAAACCTTTTGAGACTAAAAAAGTTAACGTAACAGTTAACATCCCTAGTGATGACAAGGGAAGAAAAGCTGCATGGTCTATAATAATGATAGAACAAGAAGCTCCTAGAGAAAATTTAGTCAATACTACAAAAGAGGGAAATACTGTTGCTTTTGGTATCGTTCCTACATTTGCTTTTGGTGTTTTTGCTTATCAAAATCCACCAAATGTTTTAACAAACAAAGTAGAGTTTAAAGAATTTAACTATATACAAACTGTTGTTAATAAAAAACTACAACTAGAAGTACAAAATATAGGTGATGGTATCGCATATTGTACTTCTTACATAGACTTAACCAATTTAGACACTGGTGATCAACAAAGACTAAAAGTTAAAAAATTCACTATAGTTCCAGAATTAATTCGAGATTTTAGTTTTGTATTACCATCAGATTTACAAAAAGGCAAGTATCTAGCAGTTGGTGTTTTAGATTATGAAAACTCTGAAGAAATTCAAGCTGCTAGAATTGAATTTGAAATTAATTAACCCTAAATATTTAACCCCCCATTCAAAACCCAATTTATTATGAGAAAATTATCAAAATTAATGTTAACGCTGCTAATGATAGCAGGTGTATTTGGAACTGCTAATGCGCAGTTAATTGACGAAAAAGATGTCACTGTAACCATGGATTTACAACCAGTGTTGCAACTAGACATGACCACTGCTAATCAGTTGGAATTTGTATTCGATGACATCAACGAGTACTATGCTGGTATTACTAACTATGCTGCTACTATTTTAAAAGTAAGCTCAACAGTAAGTTGGGATTTATATGCTGTTGGTAGATCATCTGGTGCTACTGCTCCTGGATTTTGGGATCAACAAATAGATTATGGAACCGGTAATGTAAATGCAATAAGCCAATTACCTTTAAGTTTACTGGAGATAAGACAATCTCAACCAAACAGTGGAGATGCAGCTGCAACAGGAGCTACTTTTTCTGATTACAGTTCAGCATTTTCTGCCAACAGCACAGCTAGTGCTGCTAACAGTTTGTTTACAAATTCTGACGGAAGTATTACACCTCCAACAGCTGTAGATAAATACATAGCAGGTCATGCAGGTACAACTGGTAGTGGAGATTTTATGCCTGGAGGTAGCTATATGAACCAATCAGGAAGTACTTCAGACTACTATTATGCAATTGATTACAGAATTTTACCAAGTTTACCTGCAATTTTCCCAAATGCTCATAGTGCTGATGGTGTAACTGCTCAAGATATTGTTACAACTAGTACTGATCCAGGAAATTATGCTGAGCCAGGAGTATACACTATGTATGTACAGTATGTACTATTAGAAGATCAATAAATTTCTAAATCTAAATTTAATGATTAGGATGTAACTCTATAGGGTTACATCCTTTTTAAGCATTCTGTGGGAGTATGGTTAAAAAATTAGTTTCTTTAATGTTTGTATTGTGTTGTAATTGCATTACAGCACAAATTCATTGTGGCTCAGTTTCAATTGTTCCTAACAGTTCTGTAAATCAAATAGTGGTATTTGATGATTTCACAAAATATAATGGTGGAATTACTATCAATAGTGTTACTAGATTACGAATTAAAGTAGAAGATAAAACTATCCCAGATCCGCTATGTTCTTGGAATCTTAAGATGTACATAGAAAATAATTCTGGAGCAGGAACACCAATAGACCAATGGGAAGAGCTTACGTTGTATGGCAACGGAGATAGTAATAATCCCAAAATTAATGTTCTACAGTTTAGAGTAAGAAATATTTGCTCTACATCTCCAGCAGATAACACTTTTAGAAGTTTCCAAGACACCAATGATATATTAGATATCATATCAGACATGTTACCAATAACTCCAGCAGGAAGTTGCTCACAAAATGTGAACGGGCCTGGTAGTTACTTAACTAATTATGATGAATTTAATTTTGACATAGATATAAGGATTAATCCAGAGTTTAATTTTAATCCAGGGATATTTAACCTTAATATTCGTTTTCGTTTAGAAGAAAACATTTAAGCATTGAAAAATAAAATTATATTTTTTAAATTCTATTTTACTTTTATTTTATTCACTATCCTATTGGGTAGCTCCTCCTGTTTTTCACAAATAAATAGTAACGATACCATCCCTTATTTAAGGTATGCTTCTTTGTCTACAAAATTTTCAAAACCTATTGAAGAATTAAAAAAAGGGCAAGTTATATCTAATGTTCTAAAAGTAATAAATCATGATGAAAAAGCTATTAGTTTTAAAATTGATGTTCTGTTTCCAGCAAATTGGACAAGTATTGGTGATGCAACTAGATTATATACGGCAAATCCAAAAGATACAATAATTGTTCCCATTATTATCTTACCAACTAAACTTGTAAATGGTAATACTGAAGTTTTAATTAACGTTTTTTTAGTAGATGAAGATGGGCGTCAAATAGGGAATAATTTTTTCACAATTACAACAAAGAAAAAAGTGTCTTGGTCTATAGACTTAAAAAATAATTCTAACTATTATTTTTTAAATTCTGAAAATAAAAAAGAATTTAGTTTTTCAATTACTGTCTCTTATACACATCTCCGAGCCCACGAGACCGAGGCTGATCTC
>OJCB01000041.1_pt1 | contig 62585 bp, 55 predicted proteins | sample 1591501 | NCBI WGS metagenome assembly OJCB01 (sample SAMN05416813, study PRJEB24817) | seawater metagenome | isolation source: Sea water | place: Canada:Atlantic | collected 2013-07 | reverse complement strand
TCAGTGTGGCGAAATTCAGTTGCCAGCCACAGGTGCGGATTTATTGGCGCTTACATTCAAAGAGATCAGTACTATGTTTTCCCAAAGGCCTATTCTTTCGAGCTCTTGAGAGCATTGATCGCAGAAGCTTTTGGTTTGGTAGTGGTCTTGCCGGAGATATTCTTAATCTCCGTCGTGCTTTCATACCTTAGAATCAGAAGATCTCAAGATCATGAAGTAGCTATCAAAGTGAGCGCTCTAGGAAGCGAGTCCCTTAAAAAGAGATTGGGCTACGGCTAGCAAGACCCTACCCCACACTAAATCGTCTTGGTAAAGACTTAGGGGAGTAGGTCAGACATACCCTCCGTCTGGATGTTGTGAACCGGCTCGACAATGCCTATTCGCTCAAAGGACCTCTTTGTCACAGATTCACACCTTTGCTATCAATGACGCCCAACGCTTAGCTTTGCGGCGCGCCGCAGCATAGGATAAGTGCGTCCGACAACAGCATCTGGCTGGGGGGCTTTACTTGCAATAGTTGTCGCAATCTAACTCATCCCACCACTGAGATAATTTCCCTGGCGGTAATTGTCCTTTCAACTTGCGAATTCTATTTAGCTCTCTACACACACAAGCTTTAGCGGCCTCTGTCGCTGAATCAAGATCAGCTGGAAGCCAAGAGCCTTCAGGAGCTTTCAGCATGTCATGGTATTTTGTCCAGCAACCGTCTGCTCGCTCAACAAGTGTAATTATAATGGTGGGAGGAACAGCATCGTTCAAAGCTTTTATTTCTGCTTGGATTTCCGATCGTTCATGGGCAGTCTCGAGCTCGATCTCAAAAGCTTCTGCGGCCTGTTTTGAATCTCGATAAGCGACCCATGTTTGTATAGCTTGGAGTGTCGCAGAGATACCAGAAATAAGGGTGGACGCCGCCATGCCCATTATCATTTCAGTTGCCATATAAACCTCCAATGTTATTTTTGTGTATTACACTAACGAGACTTAGAAAAAATCGATTCCGAGCCGTTCCTACCGCCTGGTTCTGAAATTTTTGTCGTCGTCATCAGCTGGCCAATTATCGCGATTCCATTATTCTGCGTCCTTCATCACGCCACCAACTGCCCGTAATTCGCCAACTTCTATGTATTGTGTTCGAGGCAGTATAGCTGCCCTTGGCCCTGTATCTTTTCCGGCCTCGCAAGCTGAAGCGGTTGAGCCCTTTGTTGGTCCCAACGTTATCGAACATCGACTCCACCACCGACATCCGATGACTATGGAACTCTCTGCCTTGCTGGCTGTCGACGCATTGCTTCATCAAGTCAGTGTAGGTGGCCCCGCGCTTCAGCTCCAGGTTATAGGAGACTTGCCTTTGCGTGACCCTGCCCAACACTAAATCTCCCTTATTAAGACTCAGGGAGCAGGTCATTCGGACTATTTCTTTGGGGGCAGGACTGTGACGAGATCCATTGTTGAAGTATCGGCGAACGCCTTCACCACGAACGTAGCCTCAGCGAACACGAGCTTGAATTCAGCTGGAAATGTTTCTTGCTGTTCGTACAGGTCAGAAGCGTCATCCCATACCGAGTCTATGACATGAAGCAGTCTCTTGTAGCTTATCTCACCGTCCTCAGACAACCCGTAACCACGCTGGATCATTCGCTGAAGCGAGTGAAACGATATTTTCATAAGACTGTAGAGCAGACCTCGATCGTCTTTCGGACCACGATCGGGGTAGAGAACTGCCGTTCGGTTGTAGGTCGCCACTGAGAAGAACAGCTCTTCTCTGCCGTCCGCTACCGGGTCCTCGCCCTGCATGTGTGGAGTGGCTGCCGCCAGCATGAAAATTACAAGTTCAGCCGTGCGTTTGGCGTCAGGCCGCTCCATTGGGCGCCCTGCTTTATCGAGCCAAATCCCGATGATGTCCTGTCGTTTTCGGGGCAAGTCCAGGAGTGCTTTCCATTTTTTGGACTGCGATCTCTCTTTCTGCACGCCTAATTGCTGATTAGTCCGAAGCCAGTTTTGCTGGTTGGCATGGGTCTTCAGCTCTTTCATAAGGCGTTGAGCCTTAATGCAGGCGGTGCTGTCACTAATTTCGAAGGTCGGCGTTGTAAGAGTAATTGCTGGTTTTGGCAGGCCTCTTGCCACGTTGATACTCCTTGGCGAACCCAGTCAAGTGCGGTGCAACAGTAGATCGTTTAGTCTGGCGATGTGACCCATCCAGCGGAAAGTGTGGGCTGGTATTTCACCGAAACTGTGACACAAGGGGTAATATGAGGATGGCAGCTCATAGCTGTCTGGATCAAAAGGGATCCCCTCGCCAGTCCTTGGGTCGATAAGTCGATCATTCTTGTGGCCAATAGACACTTAGTTTGTGGAGCCGATCTTACCACCTACGCTGGCGTGCGGAATCATTCAAACACTACAGAAAGACTACTTTTCCCAGTTGTTTTTGTAACCCGTTCAATAGGAATGCCGAGGGAAGTCTAATGCAGGACGATGCTTTGAATCATTCATCGATGGAGGACGATGTTTGGGTCCCGAAGTTTGAACTCAATGAAGAAAAAATGATCATTGATCTCAGTCCCGCTATACGACTCCTCACAAATCATATTATCGATCTCATTCCTATTAGCTTTCGAAACAGAAACCTATTAGTGCTCATCCTGTACCTGATCGAAGTTCTACTTGTAGGTATTTTTATTTGGCTCTTTGCACCAAATGCTTTTGGCTTTCTCTCAGAAATACTTAAAGCCTTCTCGCTAGAAATATTGACTTACCCTCTCACTGCACTGGCACTCACAGTCGCATTGGATCTCGCACTAGGGCTGGCAAAAATGCTTCTCACTTGGGCCTTGGTACTTCGGTCAAAGCAAGTTGACAGAGAGCGTTTGGCAGATCAAGTTTTGAACTACGCTAATGGCTACCGGAAATCTGATCCCACGAAATTAGTGAATCTCTGTGAGAATGGTAAGTGTCCGAAGGACTTAGCCGATGCAGCTAACCACGTCTTTAGTTATCGCGGTCTCTTAGTATCAAAACTTGTCCAGGCATGTGAAATGTTACTCAGCGATCGTTTTTTTACGCGAGTTCAAGGTTATATCTTCCTATCAAACCTCGGGGTAGGTGGGGTTGCTGCGTACATCAGATGTTACCGAAGCATTGTTGAGGATTTTGCGATGTTAGTGGTGAAAGTGAGTGCGCGAGAATCGATTTGCACAGATTCTGCTTCTGAGATCATCAGCGAAGAAGAAATGGAACGAAAAAAGCTCTACTCAACTTCAGAAACAGGTTTGGTGGAGAGGCTTCATGCCTTGGAAAGGAAAATCAATCCCGAATCGCCGAAGCGTTAAAAAAATCCCCGGTGGGGTTCTACCCCGTTGCTGCGGACACTCGCAAACCGGACGGAGTGATGAGATAGTTATTGCAGCGCTGATTTTCAAGCAACCTCCTCCGATTCAACAGCCCTTAACATCGTAGATAGATCCGGCATTGCTGGTTGGGTAAAAAGTAGATCTCGGATAATCGAGGGCTCAAACACAACGTCATTCTCGGTACACGCCGACCTCAGCCTGCGGATAAATGCCATATCCACTTCTTTCATATGGTCAAGCTCAGACTTTAGCTTCAGCAACCGACTATTGTGTTGAGTGTCGTCAATCAGCTCAAACATCTGAGCCTTATAAAGCAGGACAATGGCCTTTCGGATATCTGCTGCGGTAACGTCCTTTCGCACCGGTGCGATGCGTACTATTAGCTCCTCGATCAACTCCTGCTTTTCGAGGGGAGGTAAATCTCTAAGCCTATCACCAACAAGCCCAAGCAACTCTCTAGGTACCGTGACCCATTTTTTCTTGCGTAGCAGAGCTTGATAACTCTCTCGGCTTCCAGGCTTCAAATCAGCACTAGGCTGGCGGGGGCTATCTGTTGTAATCAGCTCTGCCAACCAAATAGTATTGCTGCCAGGCGACATTTTAAGGGCCACTGTATCTATGGCCCTCAAAAACGTGGAAAAAGAGCCGAAGCCCATGTCCTTCTCACTGAATGCGCTATTGACGTTGAGGACACCTTGTTTCAGCACGTTTAGCGGTAGGGGTTCTGTACTTGCAGCCAGGATGGATTCTACGATCTCGGCTGCATCATCGAACTCAAGCTCTCTCGTGTTGGTTGAGACAGGATCTGTATGGATGTAGCGAGAGCAGGACGATTTCACACTCTCACTCAATGGTGAACGAGGGCCAACCCCGATTACTTCCTTTCCCATTTCCCTTAGACGACGAAATAGCGGTGAGAAGTCAGAGTCCCCCGTTGCCAGCACAAACCAATCGACATCAGCTAGCCGCAACGCATGCTCCATGACATCAACAGTCAGCTGGATATCAGCAGAGTTCTTACCACTCACGGGATGAAAACTGTGGATGAGTTCGAATCCTAGTCGATTCAAAGGAGCCTGGAAATTGGAGATACCTGGTTTACTCCAAACTCCATATGCGCGTCGAACAATCACCTGACCAATAGCACTGATATCTGCCATCAACCGCTCAGTACCATCGTCCTTAACCCACTGCGTCAGATTTTCAACGTCGATGAAAACTGCAATTTTAGACTTTTCCAAACACTCTCTCCTTGTCCCGACCAGTAGAAATAACCAGCCCCAATACAGTGGACACGCATTGATAACAGCGACTGGCTGTGGGCTATTACCCAATAATCTCAACTTTGAGTGGTCGATTGAGCTTTATTGACAGATCCTCCAGCAATTTCTTTTTGCTTTTGGTGTTGCTGTGAGTACAAACAAAAAATTTACCGACTTGAACTTGCCCATATTTTGGATGCTTCGATGTCGATACCAGGTCGACTCCGCTCACGGTATGTCTCAGGGCACGAACGTTCTCTAGACCAAAATACTCGATAGTTGCAGCCATCGTCTGAGCGGCATTTTCTCTCTGAATTATAGCCCCATTGGCCAGCGTCACTTTGATGCCTGTCCGAGCAGATTTAGAGTGCGGCCTTATCGAATATCCGGGCTCGATTTTTACTCTTTCACGGGTTTTTATGTCGATTCCAGAGCTCCATTCACTCTGTAATTTTTCCAGTTTAGAGCGAAACTCTTTAAGTTTTTTTCCTGCGCTACTGATAGCTTCAGCGTCGTCATATTGGCTTTTGCTAAATGCAGCGGAACCCTCCTGATTCAATTGGGATTCAACAACCTCAATTTCCTCTAGTATTAAAGAGAATGCAGCCGATACACCATCAGATTTCATGACTTGCTCCAATCTTTCGCACCGTAAAACGCTGAGTAAATGGATGGCCCTTTGCTCCATCCTGATCACGCGCTTGGCTAGGCATGTTTAGTTCCGCAGCTCTGCAATAACTTTCCAGTGCTTCTCCCCTGGAAGCAAACACTCCCAAAACCTCCAGCCATTAACAGGATTGCCCGTTATTGAAACGGCAGCAGACGACGGTGAAGTAAACCGCTTGCCCTGAACTACAAGCGCCCCCTCTGCTACAACCCCGGTATAAAGTTGGCCCTTATAGGTTGCGCGAAATTCGGTCCCATGGGGAAAGGCAACACCCTTACATACCCATGGCTTTCCGCCGGTAGTCTCGTTACCTGCTGTCGGTTTAGATGCTTGATCGTTAAGCCCGAGGAGCAGCCGAATTACGTCATTCTCGGTCATCGACTCAGACTCTCGACGAACTGTTAGCTCTTTGAAAACTTCAAAATCAACTTCGATAGTTGCCATGACTCGGCCTCTCTAATCAGCGACTATAGAGAGAATAGTAGCTTTTATAGTATTTATAGCAAATAAGTTTTGAGTCTATCGAGGGATCTTTTTATGCAAGGCGCCACCAGCATGCGTGAATACAGAATAGAGGCGAACCTGAAGTATAACGACCGATTCTCTTCTGATTCGGAGTTATCAATGCGTGTCTGTTTAAGTTGCGGGATGCCAGGGAGAGGATAGGAAGGATACATTCCGATTGACGGCTTCGATTGGGATAAATCGTCTAGTCTTTCCGGCGTGCCGGAGCGCAACATAGGTGTGCGTCCGGCAATTACCAATTGTTATGGTTTAATCTGGGCGTGAAAACATCTGCTCTTTATCAGGCATTTCACCAAACTCTTTCTCTAGTTTAGTTGCATGATTCTCAAATTCATCGCTAGCAATGTCTGCTGTCCAGATAGGCCTTGCGCTACCGGTGAACGAATCATCATCAAGGAATGGTGCGAAATGAGATTGAACCACCTTATAGATATTTAGCTCGACCCTCATTTTTGCAAAGTCCATCTGACTCCACGGGATCCAGCCATGTTCGGTTAAATACCAGTAGTTCTCATCTTTGGAGAGCTCTTCTGGATAGCATCGAGCATCACTATTCCAGACAGTTGAGTAACTTCTATGAGCTGCCTCTAAAGATCGAAGGAGCGATGTAGCGTCAACACTCGAAACAGCGTGATTGCTACTCAAGCGATCGTCAAAGTTCCGAAACACCGCATCGTTCAGCTCAATATCGACAGGCAGAGATGCTAGTAAACCATTTGCAGACTTGTAGCCTAAAGACTGAGAAAGCAGTTCTTGAGTTCTCGTTGTCTTAATTGCAACTCCTTCGTCTGCTAGAAGACTACGGAGCGAACCGACCACAGAGTGAAACTCTCTTTTGGAACTAATTTTCATATGAATTCTCCTCTGCGAACCCCATTTATTAGCAGCTGAATTCAAATGAAAATTCATGAAGCAGGATTTCGACGAATAGAGTTGGGGCTCAGGCCTCGTTTAGCCCATGCAGCGATGGCTGCATTGCCCTTGATCTTAGCCGCTGAAAAAGCTGTGTCAAATTGTCAGGGTCCATAACGCCAGTATTCCCTCGCCGACATAAAGGCGCTCTGCGTCGCAAAGTCGGTCCGTTGGAGGCCCGCTCAGGCCGGAACAAAATTGAATGACTTGCTAGGCTATTTGACGCCCCCGCTGCTGAAGCATTCACAGCGTAGCAATGCTATTTTATTTCGACCCATCACCTTTAGTCCGGTTTTCTTCCCAGACCTCCCCAATAAAGCCATTAGCCCTTTACCTTCCCTATTTTTGATGCTAAATATCTCGTCTTATCAATTAGTTGATGATCGTCAACGGAATAAATCTCATGCTATCCGTGGATAACGATGAGAAATCTCGCCTTATCACGGTCACCCAAAATCACAGTTTTGGTGACCCCGCCGCAAGTATCTGATTTCAAAGACCACTAGATCTCACCTTAGCGTTGGACTGACAAGTTAGGGGAGCCCGGGCAGGAAATGGCTTCCGAAAATGCTCGGAGCCAGGGAAGGCGGAGAGCAAGCGTACATGGATGTACTCGCAGCGGTTTTCGGAAGCCATTTGCTGACCGGGCTCATGCACCCAAAGTTGAAGGTTTGAGGAGAAAAAAATGTCAGGAAAAACCGTAAACAGCGCCATCCTGCTGCTGGTGATCGGCAACGCCATGGCATTGATCTCTGACGTGTTCATCAAACTCCTGGAGCCCGGCGCGCCCGTATTTCAGTTTGCGTTTCTGCGCTGCCTGATCACCCTGGGCCTTCTGCTGCCAATGGCCGGGCAACTGGACCGGAAAAACCTGTTCGCCGGACTGAAGATCCACACCTTCCGGGCCCACATCCACCTGGCCGGCCTCCTGTGCATGGTGATCGCCCTGGGCAACCTGCCGCTGGCAACCGCCAACGCCGTCTTCTATGCCGCGCCCATCCTGGTGATGGTGCTCTCGGTATTCCTGTTCCGGGAAAAGCTGACACCCCTAAGCGTAACCGCCGTGTTCAGCGGCTTTGCCGGCATTGTGCTCATTCTACGGCCGGTGGAATTCAACTGGGCGGCCGTGGCAGCCCTTGGCTCGGCGTTTGCCCTGGCCATCAACGCCGTGCTGGTCCGGAAACTGCCGAAACAGCAGAGCACTGTCCACAAACTATTCCTGAACTACCTGCTGATTCTGCCAGCGGCTGGCGCCCTGGCCTGGTGGGAAGGCGCACAGTGGGATTCAGGCATCCTGATCGGCGCCATGGGCTCGGCCCTGTTCATTCTGGGCTACAACATCACCGTATTGCTGGCCTACCGCCAGGTAGACGCCAACCAGGTCACCAGCGCCGAGTACACCGGTCTGATCTGGGCCGTGGGGATTGGCTGGATCTGGTTCGGAGAGGTGCCCGACCTGTGGTTCCTGGCCGGCAGCCTGATGATCGTGGTGCCCCTGCTGCTCATTGGCCTGCAGCACCGGCGCAAGGAGCCTGCAAGAGGATTTAATCCAGCCCCGGAGCAACAGCAGCTCCGGAGCCAGGAAGCTTCATTCAGTGCCGGGACGATTCAATTAGCGCGTGAGTGTCGTGAATGATCCGACCAATCCGGGCCTCCGGCGGCAATCCGTCACCGTAGCCCAGTTTGAGGAGGTAATGGCCTGAATGGTTGCGATGCCAGTCACGCCGGCGGTCATGCCTGTCGCGATAGACATCGCGCTTGTGCTTCTTGCCCCAATGGCGCTTGTCACCATGGTAGCCGTGGCGATCGTAACGATTGTGGTGCTTGCGGTCCCACTTATGCTGTTTGTAGTGCCGGGGCTTGTGATGGTGCCGATCATAACGGTCGTCGCGGTAGTGGGCCTGCAGGAACTTTTTCTGTTGGCCAGGCGGCAGGGCATTGCCCCGCTCATGGTGCTTTTGCCAGCCGTGACCACGGCGGTCATCGTCGTTGGCCATCACCGGAGCCGATGCCATCAGGAATGCCGTTACCAGGCTTCCGATCAACAGTCGCTTCATGATGATTCTCCCGTTCTGCTCAGAGACAGATCTCGCATCCGGACCCAGTGCCGGATGCCTCTGAACCCAGATTATCGAAGCGGGAGCGAATGTCAGTGCCTTGGGGCCGGCTTTGCAGGATCTTTACGCAAGGCCCCGTCAGCTTGACGTTTGAATGGCCGGTAGTGTCGAATTTTCTGTCAGAAGGTGAAGAAAACGTTCAGCGCCTCAGGTGGTTCTGCAGTCCTCGAAAATATTGAGCGACGGCTTGATCGCCCCGGTCTTCACGTTCATCAGTCCCAGCATGGAGGAGAACAGGTTGTCGTGGCTCAACGGTTGCGATGCGATCCGGTTGACGCACTCGGCATCAATCCGGTTATCCATCCGGAAACCGTCTGACAACCACACAACCATGGGCACATGGGTCTGGGCCTCCGGCGCCAGCATGTAAGGAATACCGTGCAGGTAGATGCCACCCTCGCCCAGTGACTCGCCATGGTCAGAGACATACACGAGAGCAGTGTTGTAATCCGCCTGCATGGATTTCAGCATGCGCACGGTTTCTCCGAGCAAGCGATCGGTTACCAGAATACTGTCATCGTAGGCGTTGATGATGGCCTGTTGGTCACAACTCTGCAGTTCATTGCTCTGACACTCGGGCAGGAACTTTTTCTGGTCCGGTTTGCTGCGCTTGTAGTACTCGGGACCGTGACTGCCAAGCTGATGCAACACCATGAAATGGTCGTTGTTTTCTGCAACATCGAGCTGCTGATGGGCACCCTTCAGCAGCACCAGATCATCACAGTACTCGCCCTGGCAAAGGTCGGTATCCTCCGGACGAACGGTCGGAATCCGGTCACACATGCCCTTGCAGCCGGAGTTATTATCCAGCCAGGTACTGACGATGCCGGCGCGGGTCATGACATCCAGGAAGTTATCACTGTTCTTGGCCACGGCTTCATCGTAATCCGATCTGCCCAGCCACGAGAACATACAGGGCACCGACAAGGCCGTTGCGGTCCCGCAGGAGGATACGCGGGGAAAATTGACCAGTGTTCCGCCCGATTGCCGGGCCAGTTTACTGAGCTCCGGGGTGGTATCGCGCTGATAGCCATTCAGACCAAAATGGTCTGCGCGCGCAGTTTCACCAAGAACGAAAACCACCAGATTGGGTTTGGCGCGATCGGAAACCGGGAGAGAAACCGTCGCATCCAGCCCCACCTGCTGGTATTCCTGGGGAAACTGCGCCGCAGCCACCTTGCTACCCAGCGATGCCAGGGCAGCAACACTGTTCACCGGCACCACAAGATCCTTGATGTCGCGGTGATTACGGAACGTTGAAGCCATCTCCTGATAGCTGGTCAACGCCAGTACCAGAATCAGAGCGATATCAACAATGATCGGGGCCAACCAGTGAGTGACCCTTTTCAGGCCCGCCGGCCAGCTCACGCGTGCCAGGAAGAGCAGCACAACCGGAATCACAAAGAAGAGCGCCATGTGCACAAGCAGTCCGAGGCTCAGCAGGCCGCGAGCCTCCTGCACATCGGTTTCGAACACGTTCTGCAGCATGTGCTTGTCGATCAGCACGCCATACGCGTTCATGAAATACCCACTGAGCGCTGCACTTAAAAACAGAAACACCAGTACCGGCTTCAGGATAAATCGTGCCGAAAACAGGCTGATCAGGAGATGGTTGACCAGCAGCAACAAAAACGCGAGTTTGAACATCAGCATCGGCTGATCAAAGCCGACGTATCGATCAAGGGCGGTGTAGAAAGGAACGTTATACAGAGCGGTAAGTGCAAAGGCGCTGATCAACACCAGCCAATGCGGTTTGATTGCAGGCCATTGAAACCGACCGGTTCCGCTATGCACAAACGGCTGCGCGTGAAGAGTGGGTTTTGAGGACAAGCCCATGGGATTTTCCGGGATAAGTGTGATTCAAGGTCTGGTGAGTGTGCTCCCCGAACCTTAAAGCAAACTTAAACGGACTTAGCTCAACTCATCACGCAGGTGGGATTCGATGGCAAAGGTGTGCTGGCAATCCGCACCCATTGCCCTCAGGGACTCTGCAAGGCGCAAGAGATAATCGGCATTCGGGCCACTGGGGCCTGAGGCAGAGGCGATCTGGCGGGCAATATCCGCGTCCGGCGCGTGGCCCAGGAAGGCTTCGTTGTCTTCGGTGGCAATGTAAACCAGGCCGTCGGCATGGCTGCCATCGTCGAAGGTGAGCGTGATGCTCAGGCGCAGATAGCCGTTCTTTTCACGGACATCCAGGTGCTCGAACACTTTGGGTGACACCCTGAACGCCATGCCCTTGCAGACAGCATTTGGCTTTTCTACCAGGGTAACCACGCGGCCGGGGGCCTCCGGCGTGCCCCGATGATCGTGGGAACCCTGCCAGAACCGCCTTTCCCACCCTCGAATCGACGCCGGGCGCTGCTCCAGAAAGGGGAAATCCACCTTGTAGATCAGCGAGCCGTAACCAAACAGCCACACCGACTCCACGCCGGAGAAATCGTATCGTTTGCGATTGTGCTCAATGGTATTGGCAGACATCAGACACCCTGCAGCGAAAACCTGTCCCGCGATACTCTAGGTGGAGGCAATGAAACCCGCAATGCCCGTCAACACGATTTCAGCCGCCATAGCAGAGAGGATCAGACCGCTGATCTTGGACATGATGTTCAGGCCGGTCTTGCCCAGCACCTTCTCCAGGTAGCCGGACAGGTGCAGCAGCACCGCGAGGATCAGCAGGCTGGATACCAATCCCAGGAGTCCGCCTGCCACTTCGGATACCCGGTTAAGCTCGGCGCCATACACCATGATTGCACCAATGGTGGCCGGGCCAATCATCACCGGAATAGCCAGTGGCACAACGGCAATGTCATCACGGTCCTCATCAGGCAGCCCGGTGGCGTGATTCCGGGTACCACTGGTCACCAGGCTGATGGCGGTCAGAAACAGCAGGCAACCGGCACCGATCCGGAACGAATTCAGGGTAATGCCGATGGCGCTGAACAACAGCGGGCCGGCAAAGAACAGAATCACGCCCATCAGAAAGGCCGAAACGCAGGCACGGCGGATGATCGATGTTTTCTCGGTTGCTGGCAGGCCCCTGGTCAGCGCCAGGAACATGGTCACTACGAAAAAAGGCGCCAGCAGGAACAGGAAGCGAATGGTGCTGCTGATGTAAGTCGAGAAAAACGTTTCAATCATTCCGTGTCGTCCGGGTGCCATCGAAAGCCCGCAAGCATAGCTTGCTATGCGGCACTCCGCCGTAAGGAAGTGAACGTATGGATAAGCTCAACCACAACCGGACGGGTGGATTCGGTTAAGTCGATAGTTCTTCCAGATAGGTTTCGCCGTCGCCGTACAGGGAGGCGAACTCCTCCTCGGGCACCACGGTCACGGCAATCTCCGGTTCATGTCCACCACCCCCCAGCAGGACGCCCCGCATCGGGGTGATATCGGAAAAGTCCCTGCCCCAGCCGAGGGTAATGTGTTCCAGGTCCGGCCTCAGGGCATTGGTAGGATCCAGCTCCAGCCAGCCGAAATCCGGCACGAACACAGCCACCCACGCATGGGTAGCATCGGCTCCAACAAGGCGCTCCTTGCCCTCGGGCGGATGGGTCAGGATATACCCGCTCATGTAACGGGCCGCCAGCCCAACCGAACGCAGGCAGGCAATCATGATGTGGGAGAAATCCTGGCAGACCCCGCGACGGGCCTTGAACGCCTGCTCAACCGGGGTGAAGGTTTCCGTTGCAGTCGCATCGAAGCGAAAGTCGCGATGAATCATCCGCATCAGGGCATCAGCCGCCTCTACCAGCGCGCGCCCCGGAAGGAACGCCTCCCGGGCATAGGCGGCGTACTGGGAATCAATGGGCACATTGGTGGAGACAAACCGGAACGCCGTAGCCTGAAGATGGTCCGCCGGGAACTTCCTGTCGGCACGGTACCGCAGGCTATCGCGGACGGTTTCCCAGGGAACTTTTGCCGCGGCTGCCGAGGGTTTCGGACGCTCACGAAGCTCCACCCAGAATTCGCTGATGATCCGTAAGTACTCATGTTCCGCGGTAAAATCAATCTTGGTAATCCGATTGCCGAAACTGTCCAGGAACGAGCTTCGCACCGGGGGTTCCGGTGCAATCGCCAGATGATGTTCCAGATTCCGCTGCCAGGGCAGGGCCCGCGGTGTCAGTCTCAGCAAATGGTGGGACTCCCCCACCACCTGATCGTACTGGTAGAGGGTCTCATGACGCACATGGTAACGGACAAATGTCATGACAGGTGCCTCAATCCGGGTTCACAGACCGGTCGGAATACCGGGTGTGAATAAAACACTGCCGCTGAATTTCATCAGACACACGATAGGCCTCCGACCGGATGTCACACAATAGCTCCGCCAGGGCTTCACAGGCTTTGTCCGGGCGCTTGCGCTCAAACGGATGCAAATCAAGCGCTCGCAGCCGCTGCAGCGATTCGTTCAGATCCGGCGGAAACAGCTGGCCGGTTTTACGCCCCATTTCCGGCAGGTCCTTCTGCAGCTGGCGCAGCTGGAACATCACCGAATGAGGGTTGCTTGCGTCTATCACCAGGGTATGGAGTACCCCCAGAAGCTCTGGTGTCCGACGGTACCGGGTGCGGTAGGTGACTTCCGAGTTGGCCACTTCCAGCAGCCACTCGAGCATGGCATGGCGGCTGAACCGGTCGCTGAACAGGGGCACGCAAATCAGCGTACAGAGATTGGCCAGTCGCTCCAGGCGCCGGCCGATCACCAGGAAAACCCAGCTGGCATCCCGCGTAATGTCATCCATCGCAAAGCCCGCCAGGGAGATGCAATCAAGCAACACCAGGTTCAGTGCCCGAATCGACCGGTCTGGCGTGGTTGGCGCCGGGCTCAGGGGCTTGCCCACCCGATTGAGCGTGTGCCAGTTGTCGGAAGACAGACGGTCCCGGACCTGGCTGGCGTTGAACAGCAGGGCATCAAGAATCGACGCGATTGAACCCGGAAATTGCAGGTCACTCACCGCTCTCAACAAGGCGTCGGGAAGCGGCTCGGGGACCGCATCTTCTTCAGGCTCCGGAAGGGTCCCGAATTGTTCGGCTGCCTGTTGCAGCCCGAGCAGGGCTTCTTCGCTGGCCTGGTCGTGGCCCGACAGACGGTTGAACGCCGCCCGCAATAAACGGGCAGTTCCCTCCGCCCGCTCCGAGTGCCGGCCCATCCAGAACAGGTTTTCCCCCACCCGGGAGGGCGTGTCCCGCTCGCCGTCGAGCAGGTCAGACACCTGCAGCCGTCTCTTGATCAGTGACTTGGAGGGAGCCGTGTAGCGAGCCTGTACCCAGGTGTCCTTCGACAGCCCTCCCCGTTGCATGGAGATGACTTCCACACCCGCATCCATGGCGACCCGGGTCAGCCCACCGGGCATGACCCGCCAGCCGGAAGGCGTGGCCGCCGCAAACAGCCGCAGGCCGATGGACCGGGTGGCCAGCGGCTGCTCCGGATCCCCCTTCCAGACCGGCGCCTGGGAAAGATGGACGAGCTCCTGGCCGACAAAGGCATGGGGATGGGCATGCATCTTCTTGATCAGGGCGTCCCGCTCTGCACCTTTCACCTGGTAACCGAACACCGGCTCCATTCGCATGCTCGCGAAGGCCGGTTTAATGACCAGCTCGTCCAGGTGCTCAATGACATAATCCAGAGCCGGTTTCTCACCACACCACCAGGACGCCACCGACGGCATAGCCAGAGGCGAGCCCAGTAATTTCTTCGAAATCTCCGGCAAAAACCCGAATAACGCCGCACTCTCAAGCACCCCGGAACCCAGGGCATTTGCCATCAGCACCTTGCCTGCCCGCACCGCTCCCAGAAGCCCGGGAATCCCCAGCACGGAATCGGCGCGAAGCTCCAGCGGATCACAGAAGCCATCGTCCAGCCGGCGATAAATGGCGTGTACCCGCCGCAGGCCCTGAAGCGTTTTCAGGTACACCGTGTCATCTCGCACGGTAAGATCCTGGCCCTCGACCAGCGGCAAACCCAGGTAACGGGCCAGGAACACATGTTCGAAATAAGTTTCGTTGAAACGGCCCGGGGTCAGCAGAACGCAAAGCGGTGACTCGGTTCCGGCTGGCGACATGCCCGCCAGACTGTTCTGGAAACCCTGGAAGAATTCCGAAAGGTTGGTTACCGGCAGGTTGTGGAATGGCGCCGGGAACGCCCGGGAAATCACCAGCCGGTTCTGAAGGGCGTAACCGGCGCCGGAGGGCGCCTGGGTACGGTCTGCCATTACCCACCAACCGCCGTCTGGTGCGCGCGCCAGATCCACGGCATACAGGTGCAGGAACCGGCCCCCGGCAGGCTGAATCCCCTGGCAGGGCCACTGGAAACCCGCCTGCCCGTAGACCAGGGCCGGAGGCATAAGACCTTCTTTTAACAGCGACTGCTCGCCGTATAGATCGGCCAGAACGCTGTCCAGGAGCTCTGCACGCTGGGCGACGGCTTTCGAGAGCCATTGCCATTCATCGGCGCCCAACACCAGCGGCAGCAGATCCACCTCCCAGGGTCGGGTATCGCCGCGGGGGTCTTCATAGACGTTGTAGGTTACGCCATCTTCGGCGATGGCATTGGAAACCGCCTGAGCCCTGAGGTTGAGACCAGCGACAGACTCAAGGTTCAGCTGCTGCAACAACGGACGCCAGTGCGACTTGGGCCCGGAACCCCCGGTGCCAAGCTCATCAAACCGGTCCGGCACCGGATGGTACTGGCGGAGGATGTCAGTAACTGCTTGCTGCTTCGCCACCTTGAATTCAGGCTCCGTTAGTCAGTGAGCTGGAAGCATAGCCGCTTTCTACTCTCCGGAGCCAGCATCAAACCACATGTCCAGGCATCTTATTTGTGATATCGCAGATCCAGGGTAAACGGAAACTCCCGATGCTCCGGAACCGGCCGCAGGGGCTGTTGCCCCGAGCTGTGTCCCATCCGGAAGAAGCGCGCCATGCGGCGGCCTTCCGCTTCGAACGAGTTCACCGGCAAAGTCTCGAAATTCCGGCCACCGGGATGGGTCACGTGATATTCACAGCCGCCCAGGCTGCGTTCATTCCAGGTGTCCACGATATCAAACACCAAAGGCCCATCCACACCAATGGTCGGGTGCATGCACTGGGATGGCTGCCAGGCCCGGTACCGGACGCCGGCGACCGATTCACCCACCATCCCTGTTGGCTGAAGCGGCAACGGCACCTGATTGCAGGTGATCTGGTAACGATCCGGGGCAGCGCCGCGTACCTTCACCTGCAAACGCTCCAGGGAAGAATCCACGTAGCGGGCGGTGCCGCCGATAGCGCCGTGTTCCCCGGTCACATGCCAGGGCTCCAGAGCCGAACGCAGCTCAAGGGTTATGCCCTTGACCTTGTAATCGCCGATCCGGGGGAACCGGAACTCGAAATGGGGCGCGAACCACTCGCTCTCGAGCGGGTAACCCTGGGCCTTCATATCGTCGATGACGTCCTCGAAGTCCTGCCAGACATAGTGAGGTAGTAGGAACCGGTCGTGCAGCTCGGTTCCCCAGCGAACCAGCCCGCTGGGTTTGTAGGGCTGCTCCCAGAATCGGGCCACCAGCGCCCGCAGCAGCAATTGCTGGGTCAGGCTCATGCGGGCATGGGGTGGCATCTCGAAGGCCCGCAACTCGAGCAGACCATGACGCCCACCCGGGCCGTCCGGGGAATAGAGCTTGTCGATACAGAACTCGGCCCTGTGGGTATTGCCGGTGACGTCCGTAAGCAGGTCCCGGAGCAAGCGGTCCACCACCCAGGGCGCGACTTTTTTGCCCACAGGGCATAACCGCTCCATCTCCCGGAACGCCAGTTCCATTTCGAACACGTGATCGTTGCGGGCTTCGTCGATTCTCGGCGCCTGGGAGCTGGGACCGATAAACAGGCCGGAGAACAGGTAGGACAGGCTGGGGTGGTTATGCCAGTAACTGATGAGGCTGCGTAACAGGTCCGGACGTCGCAGGAAGGGCGAATCCTCTGCCTTCTGGGCGCCCAGCACAAAATGGTTGCCGCCACCGGTGCCGGTATGACGGCCGTCCATCATAAACTTCTCGGAGGTGAGCCGGCATTCGTAGGCGTCGGCGTACAGGGATTCGGTCTGCTCCACCATTTCGTCCCAGGTCCGGACCGGCTGCACATTCACTTCGATCACCCCCGGGTCCGGGGTGATCCGGAAATGGGTGATCCGGTGGTCCGAGGGTGGCTCGTAGCCCTCCAGCAATACCGGTTGTTGGAGAGTTGCAGCGGTTTTCTCGATGGCTGACACCAATGCCAGATAGGGCTCAAGCTCCTCCAGCGGCGGCATGAAAATACGGAGAATGCCATCCCGGGGCTCCACACACAGGGCCGTTCGGACAATCTCCGGTGCCGACTTGCCTTTTGCGGGAGGCTCCCGCTCCGGCGACGACTGGCCGACCTGGCCACGGCTGTTCCATTGCCGGATCTCCTCGCTGGCAGGCAACGAGCCACGGGGCGCAAAGGGGTCCTGCTCGTGTATCCAGGGGTAATCGGCTTCTTCCACCCAGGGCTGGCCATCCAGAGGCAGCCGGTGCCCCATGGGGGAGCCGCCCGGAATCAGGTAACAGCGTTCACTGCGAAGGAACCACGGGCCGGTTTCCCAGGCCTGTTCCTTTTCCGACACACGCAGTGGCAGCACGTAGCCGACGGGCTCATCCAGTCCCCGGCTGAAAATCTGCTGAAGCTGCTTGCGCTCCAAGGCATTCTCGAGTTTCGCATCGAAAGGATCGACGTTGACCGGTAGACGTCGTTCCCGCCACAAGTAATAAAAGGCATCCTCGAACCCCGGGAACAGCTGTTTTTCATCAACACCAAGCTCTTTCGCCAGGGCCGACAAAAACCTGTGGGCATCTTCCGGGCTTGCGTTGCCTTCGATGCGCTCATCCGCCAGCCAGCGCTCGTCCCGCCAGATCGGCTCGCCATCCTTGCGCCAGTAACAGTTCAGGGACCATCGGGGCAGCGGCTCCCCCGGATACCACTTTCCCTGGCCGAAATGAACCAACCCGCCAGCGCCATAGCGATCCCGCATCCGGTGATAGAGCTCGATGGCCTTCTTGCGCTTGGTGGGGCCCATGGCCTCGGTGTTCCACTCCGGCTCGTCCCGGTCGTGATTCGCCACGAAGGTGGGTTCACCGCCCTGGGTCAGACGCACATCCAGTTCTGTCAGACGCTGGTCCACGTCATGGCCCAGCCCAACGATGCGTTGCCACTGGGCCTCGGTATAGGGTTTGGTCACCCGAGGTGCTTCCCAGATGCGCTGAACGCTCATCTGGTGCTCGAACTCGACCCCGCACTCCTCAACCATGCCGGTAATTGGCGCCGCCGAGGACGGATCCGGGCTGCAGGCCAGCGGGATATGCCCTTCTCCGGCAAACAGGCCGGACGTCGGATCCAGCCCCACCCAACCGGCGCCCGGCAGGAAGACTTCGCACCAGGCGTGCAAATCGGTGAAGTCTTCCTCAGCGCCCGAAGGGCCATCCAGTGCTTTCTGGTCTGCCTTGAGCTGAATCAGGTAGCCGGACACAAAGCGCGCCGCCAGCCCCAGATGCCGGAGCGTCTGCACCAGCAACCAGGTCGAATCCCGACAGGAGCCGGAGCCCTTTTTCAGGGTTTCCTCCGGGGTCTGGACGCCCGGCTCCATCCGGATCAGGTAATCAATACGGTCAGCAAGGCTCTGGTTCACACCCACCAGGAAATCCACGCTGGGAGTTTCCTTGCGGTCTATGGTGGCCATCCACTTACGGAATTCCGGTGTTTCCGGTAGTTTCTGTAAATAAGGCGCCAGCTCTGCCGTCTGCCACTCCTCGTATTCAAACGGAATGGTCTCTGCCCGGGGTTCCAGAAAGAAATCGAACGGGTTGATCACGGCCATCTCGGCAACCAGATCCACAGTGATCTTCAGTTCTTCGGTTTTCTCCGGAAACACCAGGCGGGCCAGATAATTGGCCTGGGGGTCCTGTTGCCAGTTCAGGAAATAACCCTCTGGTTCCACCTTCAGCGAGTAGCTGAGGATGCGCGTCCGCCCGTGCGGACACGGACGCAATCGAACTATTTGCGGGCCCAGGCTGATCGGGCGCTCATAGCGATAGTGGGTGGTATGGCTCAGGGCAACGTGAATCGACATGGAACCTATCTCACAGGCGAATAAAATTGGGAGTTTCAGGCTGTCTCGTAGACAGGAAACCACGTCTCTGCAATATCGTCGTGAAGCTCACCGATTTCTAACTGCAGTTTTTCCAGGAACAGGATCACGTCCTCCTTGCGGATCAGTGCATCCACGTCCCCATCCCGGGTGTGACGTACCGCCTGCAACGCGGTGCGGAGCGGAATCTCGTTCCTTGGCAGACGGTCGAGAGCGCCCGCGACTTCGCTGAGGCTGTGCAGCACCGATCGCGGGAACGGCTCATTCTGCAACAGGAAACGAATGACCAGAGGCCCGCTGACCTTCCGCCGCACATTGTGACGGTACATCTGGAAGGCACTCTGATAACGCAGGACACTGGTCCACAGCAGCCCGCCATAGGTTTCGGTGCCATCCCAGCCGTCGAGGAACTGCAGGGCGCCCACTTCAATCTGCCGGGTGGCCATGTCCGCCCGCTCCAGGTTGCGGCCTACTCGGATGAAGTCATACCCCTCATCGTGACTCATGCAACCGGCCAGCAAACCATTGAGCATCTGGCAGCGACCCACGATTTCGTTGAGGAATTCGTACCTCGCCCGCTTACCAACCCCCTGATCTATGTTCTCCAGGATGTACCGGTACAGCTCGTTGATCACCTCCCAGGCGTCGGTTGGAATCTGGTCCCGGGTGGTGCGCACGTTCTCCCGGGCGGCCTTGATGCAGGAGGCAATGGAGCTCGGGTTGTAGCCATCCGCCATCAGAAACTTCACACAGTTGCGCTCATCGGCCTTCTGATGATGCTGGTCAAACAGCGCCCCCATGCCCGTCACGGCCACCAGTCCCTTCCAGGAAAGCTGGGTTTCCCGGGGCATGTCCAACGCCAGGGAATTAAAGGCCATGATCATCCGGGCGTTGTTCTCGGCCCGCTCAAGGTATCTGGCCATCCAGTACAGTCGTTCCGCTACACGTGACAGCACATCAATTCTCCTCGTCCACGATCCAGGTATCCTTGCTTCCACCGCCCTGGGACGAATTCACCACCAGGGAGCCTTTTCGCATCGCCACCCGCGTAAGCCCGCCAGCCGTAACGTAGGTTCTCACGCCCTGCAGCACAAAAGGCCGAAGATCCAGGTGTCGGGGCGCCAGGCCCTCGTCGCACAAAGTTGGGGCCACAGAGAGACTCAATGTGGGTTGGGCGATGTAGTTGCGCGGGTTCTTCTTGATCAGGCGCGCGAACTCGGTGCGCTGCTTCTTGGTGGAATGGGGCCCCACCAGCATGCCATAGCCCCCGGACTCGTTCGCGGGCTTGACCACCAACTCGTCGAGATGCTCAAGGACATACTCCTGATCCTGCTTGTTCACACACATGTAGGTGGGCACGTTCGGGATGATCGGCTCCTCATCCAGGTAGTAACGGATCATGTCCGGCACGAAGGCGTAGATCACCTTGTCGTCGGCCACGCCGGCACCCGGTGCATTGGCGAGGCCAACCTTGCCATTGCGCCAGGCTCGCATCAGACCGGGCACGCCCAGAGTGGAATCGGAACGGAATACCTCCGGGTCCAGGAAATCGTCGTCAATGCGGCGATAAATCACATCCACGCGCTCCAGGCCCTCGACAGTACGCATGTAGACACAATCATCTTCGCCAACCACCAGGTCGGCCCCTTCTACCAGCTCGGCGCCCATGCGCTGAGCCAGGAAGGAATGTTCAAAATAGGCGGAGTTGAAAATACCTGGCGTGAGCACCGCAATTTTCGGGTGGTCCTGAGGCCGGGGCGAAATCGACGCCAGCATGTCGAACAGCTGGTTGGTGTAGTCATCGACCGGCAGAATGCTGGTTTTGTCGAACAGCTCCGGGAACACCCGTTTGGTCAACTGACGGTTCTCCAGCATGTAGGAAACACCCGAGGGGACCCGCAGGTTGTCCTCAAGAACATACACCTTGCCATCTTTATCCCGCACCAGGTCGGATCCACAGATGTGCCCCCAGACCCCCAGTGGCGGCGTGAACCCCCGACATTGCTCGCGAAAGTTCTTCGAGTTGGCGAACACATATTTGGGGATGACCTTGTCCTTGACGATGTTCTGGTCGTTGTAGATGTCGTTGATGAACATGTTTAGGGCCGTCAGGCGCTGGGCCAGACCCTGCTCGATGGTTTCCCACTCCCGACGCGAAATAACCCGGGGAATGATGTCGAAGGGCCAGGCCCGGTCAATATTTTCGCCCTCGCTATAGATAGTGAAGCTGACCCCCATCTCAAGTATCGCCAGTTCGGCCGCCTGCTGGCGCGCCTGGATTTCCTCGGAACCAAGATTGCCCAGGTAGTCGGTAATCGCCGTGGCCGCAGGCCGGGGCTTGCCCTTGGCAGCAATCAGTTCATCGTAGAACTCGTTGGGATCGTAGTTTTTCCAGTCTATCGATTTGTTCTTTTTCATTTGGGGTCCTTTCGTTAACCACCGTGAGCTATTCGGTGTACCAGACGGAGTTTCTCCACCACCGGAGCCGCAAGCACGAAGGGGTAGGCATCGTCATGCCCCATGCTTCGATTCAGGCTGTTGAGCGCAAGCGTCAGGGGTAACCAGTGCTTGATCAGTGCATCGAAATCGTCGGCCTGGTAGGGGTCAAACGCAGGGTCTGGTTCGCTGTTCATTACCGGGCGCTGGCGGGCATTCACCCGCATCCCGAACTGCCAGGCAGTCTCTAATGTATCCACCATATGCAGGTAGTGTGCCCAGGTCTCGGCCCAGTCTTCCCAGGCATGGCTGCTGGCGTAGGAGCTGATGTACCAGCTCTGCCAGTCACCCGGCGGGCCGTACTGGTAATACTGGTCCAGCGCCTGTTTGTAGTCTCTGGCGTCATCACCGAACATCTCCCGAACCGGCCCAAGCCACGGCCCGGACCGGACCAGGATGTCCCAGTAGTAATGACCGGATTCGTGACGGAAATGCCCCAAAACAGTGCGATAAGGCTCAGCCATCTGGCTGCGCATCCGCTCCCGTTCCACAGGATCTGCCTCGGCAATATTCATGGTGATCACGCCATTTGCGTGGCCGGTTTTTACTTTCGCGCGTTCGTCGAACATCGCCGGCTGGTCAGCCAGAAAATCAAACGCCAGCCCGTACTGGTCCTCATTACGGGGTTCGCAGGGCAGCTCAAGGCGCAACACCGAATACACCAGACGCCGCTTTTCCTTCTCCAGACGCCGCCAGAGATCGTTGTTCTTCAGAATGCTGAGATCGGGGATGGTGCGGTTCAGTCGGCAGGCGACACAGAAGGTGTGGGCGTCCGGAGAAGGGATCAGCCAGTTGCAGGCACCCTGGTTCTGATAGTTGCCACAAAGCCTGTAGAGGTCGCCCCGGGCGACGGCCGCCCAGGTGCCATCATCGTTTGGCTCGATAGCCAGCAAGTCCATGACATCCGGGGCAAAGCCCAGTCCAGACCCACAACTGGTACAACGACTGTTTTCAAAATACAGCAGGTTGGCGCATCGGCCACAGTGAAACAGCTTCATCAGGGGACATCCTTGGCCGAGAGCGGCAAGACCATCCTTTCAGTATTGGCCAAAAGGGCCAAAACGCAACCTGGACACGCCCGAAAGCTGCCCGAAAGTCCCCCGCTGCCAACCGTTAAACGGCCAGAGCCGATTCGCGCTCGCTAACCCCGGATTCTGGTGCACGAACCAGATATTGAGCCGCATCAAAGCGTCGTGTCTGCTGACGGAACTGCCAGGTGAAGCCTGGCCATAATGTGGTGTTCTTGCCGTTTTCGTTCACGTACCAGCTCTTGCAGCCGGTCTGCCAGACTGAATCACCAAGCTTTGCGTGAATGGAAGCGTTGTAACGGCTCTGGGCGTCCGGCTTCACTTCCATGCTGCTCCATTGCTGCCGGCGCATCTTTTGGAGGGCATCCAGCACGTACTGGATCTGACTTTCGATCATATACACCATGGAGCTGTGGCCGAGGCCGGTATTCGGCCCCATCAGCATGAAGAAATTCGGGAAACCGCTGATGGTGGTGCCTTTGTATGCTTCGGCGCCATCCTTCCAGGCATCCAGCAGATCCTGACCATTACGGCCAAAGATCATGCTCGCGGGAATCGGGTCCTGGGCTCGGAAACCGGTGCCGTAGATGATGCAATCCACTTGCCGCTTGTTGCCCTGACCATCGATCACGGTGTTGCCCTGCACCTCACGGATACCCTCGGTCACCACATCCACATGGTCCTGGGCCAGCGCCGGATAGTAGTTATTGGAAATCAGCACCCGTTTGCAGCCGAAATGAAAATCCGGGGTAACCTTTCTGCGCAAGGCCTTGTCCGGAATCTGGTTGCGGATATGCCGGCGGGCCTGCAGTTCACCCAACTTCAGAATACGCGGATTGCCCACAAAGCCCAGTACCCGCGCCTCAAGCGACCAGTAGATACTCTGCCTGAACGCATTGAGTGTTTGTGGGAACATCCGGAAAAGCCGCTTCTCCACTGGCCGGATGGCACGGTCCGGCTTGGGCATGATCCACGGTGGTGTGCGCTGGTACAGGTCTACCTTTGCCGCCTGCTTCGCCACCTCCGGAACAAACTGGATGGCCGAGGCACCGGTCCCGATCACCGCCACCCGCTTGCCGCGCAAATCGTAGTCGTGATCCCAGTCCTGGGAGTGGAAACGCTTGCCCGTGAAGGATTCGATCCCCTTGATCTCCGGATACGCCGGCGTGCTCAATCCCCCCATTCCGGAAACGAGGATATCGGCCCTCAAGGTAGTGAATTCCGGCAGCCCCTTATCGGTTCGATCCAACCGGTCTCCCGGCTTCACGCCTCTTTCCTGCATGTACGCCCAAAGCGTCGGACTATCACAGGTTTCAACAACCCACCGTTGGTGGGTCTCATCAAATCGCGCTCCCGCCACGTGGGTGTTCAGCCGGATGTGCTTCATCAGCCCGTATTTCTCGGCGCAATGTTTCAGATACGCCTTGATCTCGTGCTGCTGGGCATACATCCGGCTCCAGTTCGGGTTCTGCTCGAAGGAGAAGGAGTAGAGTGCAGACTGCACGTCACAGGCACACCCCGGGTAATGATTCTGGTGCCAGGTGCCGCCGATGTCGTCGCTCTGTTCAAAGATCACGAAGTCGTTGTAACCGGCTTCCTTGAGTTTGATGGCCATGCCCAGGCCGGAGAAGCCGGTGCCGATGATGGCGATCTGTGTGTTCTGTGTCATTGCTGCACTCCTGCGTTGGCCCCAGTGCCCCAGCTAAACGGGACACTAGACCTTGTCTGTTGTTATCCGGCGGGTCATCATGGCCGGTAGACACATGTATACACAGCTTGGTATACAACCGTATACTCCTGGTTCGGTGATTGGCCTCAGGTGACTGATCATTGGCCTCTGCGGCGGGCTCTGGCTGGGGGGGCTGGTCATTTGTGGGAAGGGCTTCCAAAACGCGCTCCTTGCGGCACATCCCTGTGACGCTTGGCTCTCGCCATCCATGGCGAGAGACAGTTTTGGAAGCCCTTCCCACAAACGACCGTCAGACTCACAGTGGCCCGCCCTCATACAGTCGCCTCAAGTCTGGCAGCCCACTTCCATTGTTCGGGGGCCGTGTTGGCAGGTATTCCGAAAATGCTCGGAGCCAGGGATGGCGGAGAGCAAGCGTACATGGACGTACTTGCAGCGGTTTTCGGAATACCTGCCAACGCGGCCAACCTCCAAAGCAGAGGAAAAGATGAACGGATTAACCGGCGGAAAGCTGAAACTCATCCAGGCTGCGCTTCGGCTGATTACCGAAACCCGGAGCCTGACGTCGCTGGGACTGCGGGAGCTTGCCCGGGAGGCGGGGCTGAATCCGAATACCTTTTACCGACACTTCAAGAGCCTGGATGAATTCGGCCTGCAGGTACTGGGTTACATTGCCGAGGAGATGAAAGCCGGGGTCCGGGATCTGCGGCAGATGGCGGATTCTTCCGAACAGGCGTCGCGGGATACGGTGGCGTTTGTGTACCACTACTTCCTGGCCAATCCGGCGGCAACTACGGTGGCCGTGCGGGAACTCCACGGCCCCTCCCCGATACTGCGACGGGCCCTTGAATCACAGCTTGAAGCCAGCGCCCGGGAAATGGCCGAAGACATTATCGAGCGGCAACTGGTGAGCGCCGTGCCGTCCGAGACCATTCATGAAGTCTCCCGCATGACCATCCGCTACATCCTGTTCCGGGCCATGGATTACATCGAGAAACCCGCCCAGCGCGAAACCATCCAGACCGAAACCGAACATTTCATCAACCGGCAGTTCCGGGGTGCGATGCTTGATCACCTGTCGCAAACGGAAGTCGAACGCCTCGCCCTGAGGCAGGGCTGATATACCTCCGATAAATCCGCTTTCCGGGCAGATCTGGCAACCTGCACTAGTATGTAGATAACCAGAACAAGTGATCAATCGGGAAATCCGGAGGCAAACCAATAATGAAAATCGGTATCCCCAAGGAAATCTTTGAGGACGAGCGGCGAGTGGCCGCCACGCCACCTTCTGTTCACAAGTTAATCGGACTTGGTTATGACGTGATCGTGGAAGGCGGCGCCGGCGAGGCGGCGAACTACTCCGATGCCGCCTATGAAAAAGTGGGCGCAGCCATCGCAGCCGATACCAGCTCACTGTGGAAAGAAGCCGACTTTATCCTCAAGGTCCGCGCGCCCATGGAAAATCCGGCACTGGGCAAACACGAAGCGGATCTGATGAAGGAGGGCGCGTTTCTGGTCAGCTACATCTGGCCAGCCCAGAACCCGGAATTGCTGGAAAAGCTGGCCGCCAGAAAGATCACGTCTTTCGCCATCGACAGCCTGCCCCGCATCAGCCGCGCCCAGAAGATGGACGCACTCAGCGCCATGGCCAACATCGCCGGCTATCGGGCGGTGATCGAGGCGGCGAACCACTTCGGGCGTTTCTTTACCGGGCAGGTTACCGCTGCTGGCAAGGTGCCACCCGCGAAAATCATGGTCATCGGTGCCGGGGTGGCTGGCCTGGCAGCCATTGGCGCGGCCAACAGCATGGGCGCTATCGTGCGGGCCTTTGATACCCGGCTGGAAGTAAAGGAACAGGTCGAGAGCATGGGCGCCGAGTTCCTGGAACTGGATTTCGGTGACGAGGAAGGCAGCGGCAGCGGTGGTTACGCCAAGCAGATGAGTGACGAGTTCATCAAGGCGGAGATGGCGCTGTTTGCAGAGCAGGCGGAAGAGGTGGATATCATCATCACCACCGCCCTGATTCCCGGCAAACCGGCACCGAAACTGATCACCGCCGACATGGTAAAATCCATGAAGCCCGGCAGCGTGATCGTGGATCTGGCCTCAGAGCGAGGGGGTAACTGCGAACTGACCGAACCGGGCAAAGTCGCCCATCAACACGGCGTTACCCTGATCGGCTACACCGACCTGCCCAGCCGGATGGCCAAGGTGGCCAGTGATCTGTACGCCACCAACCTGGTGCATCTGCTCACCGAGCTGACACCCGAGAAAGACGGCACGCCGCTGGTGAACATGGAAGACGAAGTCATCCGCGGCCTGACGGTGGTTCACGAGGACGAAATAACCTGGCCGCCGCCACAACCGGAATCGCCGGTCAGCCCCAAGCCCGCACCGGGCACCGAGGAGCCTTCAGCCGAAGCAAAAGCGGCCGCCAAGAAGGACGCGGACCGTCGCAGCCTGATCGGCAAAGGCGTTCTTCTGGTGGTGACGGCCCTGGCGCTCTACGGAGTGGGCGCCCACGCGCCGGAAAGCTTCCTGCAACACTTCACTGTGTTCGTACTGGCCTGCTTTATTGGCTGGCAGGTGATCTGGAACGTAACCCCTTCCCTGCATACCCCCCTGATGAGCGTTACCAACGCCATCAGCGGCATCATCGTTATCGGCGCCATTCTGCATCTGGCCCAGGCGGAGAATATTGCCGTTGGCATCATGGCGTTTGTGGCGGTGCTGATTGCCAGCATCAACGTGGGCGGTGGCTTCCGGGTCACCCATCGCATGCTCAAAATGTTCCGCAAGTAGGAGACGCCCGATATGAGCACAGGACTGGTGAGCGTGGCCTACGTGGTCGCAAGTATCTTGTTTATTCTCAGCCTTGGTGGCCTTAGCCACCAGACATCGGCACGACGGGGCAATCTCTACGGCGTCGCCGGTATTATCATCGCCGTGGGAGCAACTCTGGCCAGCGTTGACGGCGGCATCGTCTCGATCCTGGTGGCCGTGTTGCTGGGTGCCGGCATCGGCATTGCTATCGCCAACAAGGTGGAAATGACCCAGATGCCACAACTGGTCGCCCTGCTCCACAGTTTCGTGGGTCTGGCGGCGGTATTGGTAGGTTTTTCCGGTTATATCGAGCCGTTGATTGCCACCTCCGGTACCGAGCACACCATCAAACTGGTGGAGGTGTTTGTCGGCATTTTTATAGGTGCCATTACCTTCACCGGTTCACTGGTGGCCTGCGGCAAACTGGACGGCCGAATCGACAGCAAGGCGCTGACCCTGCCCGGACGGCACCTGATGAACCTGACAGCGATCATTGTCTGCGTCTTGCTCGGGGCCTGGTTCCTGGGCACCGAGAGCATGGCACTGGGGATCGTTGCCCTGATCCTGATGACCGCCATTGCCTCGGTCCTCGGCATTCACCTGATCATGGCTATTGGCGGCGCCGACATGCCGGTGGTGGTTTCGATGCTTAACAGTTACTCCGGGTGGGCCGCCGCTTCCATCGGTTTCATGTTGGGCAATGATCTGCTGATTGTCGTTGGTGCCCTGGTGGGCAGCAGCGGTGCCATCCTCAGCTACATCATGTGCAAGGCCATGAACCGCTCGTTCATCAGCGTGATCCTCGGTGGCTTCGGCCAGACCAGCAGCAGTTCGGCGGCCGCGGATGCCGATCAAACGGTGCACGAATCCAGTGCCGATGATGTCTGCGAGGAGTTGCGCAACGCCCAGTCGGTGATCATTGTGCCCGGTTACGGCATGGCGGTGGCCCAGGCCCAGAACGGCGTCAGCGAAATGACCAAGATCCTTCGGGACCGTGGCGTAAACGTGCGCTTTGGCATCCATCCGGTGGCTGGTCGTCTGCCAGGACACATGAACGTACTATTGGCGGAAGCCCATGTCCCTTATGACATCGTGCTGGAAATGGACGAAATCAACGATGACTTCCCGGATACCGACGTGGTGCTGGTCATCGGCGCCAACGACACCGTGAACCCGGCCGCCGCCGAAGACCCGGGCAGTCCGATTGCCGGCATGCCGGTGCTGGAGGTCTGGAAGGCTGGACAGGTTGTCGTGCTCAAGCGAGGCATGGCCACCGGCTATTCCGGCGTAGAGAACCCGCTGTTCTTCAAGGACAACACGCGCATGTTGTTCGGCGATGCCAAGGACAGCATCGACAAGCTGGTAGGAGGTTTGCGGGGCTGAAGGCAGCCCCGCGCCTGATCTGTTGCCAGTTTATTCCGTGGTGTTGTAGACGTAAGACGAGACTGTGCCGTCCTGGTTGAATCGAACAACCAGGTCGGTGGTTTCTGCATCACCGAAGGCAGACCACTTGTACTTGCCATAGGTCCAGGTGCGTTTGCCGTCTTCGATCCCGGTGCGCCACGGCTCGCCGAACATCTCCTGGATATCGGCCCGCGTGGTTTCACCAATCTGGATCTGGTCCACATTGTGGGTGGCGAAGTCTTTGCCGACAGTCGCACAGCCCACCATGGCTACCATCACCAGAGCCACACACAGCGTTTTAACCGAACCAATCATCGACATACCAATCCCTCATTTTCGGGTGAGTTTCACCCATCATAACGTGTCTCTGTTCAGACGCGATTACCAAGACGACAGGTTTCCGGGAACAAAAAAGCCGCAGGCCGGGAGGCGCTGCGGCAGGTCGATCGTCCGATCGAAGGGGATAATCAATACAGTTTGGCGAGGGACTTCTTGGCGAAGGATTCGACTTCGTTCAACCGGCCTTCTTTCACCTTGATCAGCCATTCGGGATCCTGCAGAAGTGCCCGACCAACGGCAATCAGCTCGAACTCGTGGTTATTCATCCGCTCCACCAGCTCATCGATCCCGGCTTTCTCAACCGCTTCCTGCTTGCTGGCAAAGGTGCCGCTGATGAAATCTTCGGTCAGCCCGACACTGCCCACGGACATGGTCGGCTTGCCGGAAAGCTTCTGGGTCCAGCCTGCGAGGTTCAGATCCGAGCCTTCAAACTCCGGCTCCCAGAACCGGCGGGTAGAGGCGTGGAAAATGTCCACACCGGCTTCCACCAGTGGCTTCAGGAACCGTTCGAGTTCCTCAGGGCTGTTCACCAGTTTGGCTTCGTAATCCTGCTGCTTCCACTGGGAGAACCGCAGCATGATCGGGAAATCAGGCCCGACGCGATGGCGCACCGCCTCAACGATTTCGACCACAAAGCGCAGGCGGTTTTCCATAGAGCCGCCGTATTCATCGTCCCGCTGGTTGGTGCCTTCCCACAGGAACTGGTCCAGCAGGTAGCCATGGGCACCGTGGATCTCGACACCATCAAAACCGAGGGCTTTGGCATCCTGGGCGGCATCGGCAAAGGCGGTGACCACGTCCTCAATATCCTCTTTGGTCATGGCTTTGCCGTTGGGCTTGCCAGGGCCAAACAGACCGGATGGGCTGTAACCGGGCACCGAAGGATCCGGAGGTGTGCCTTCCTTGCGTACGGCGCCAACGTGCCAGAGTTGCGGGAAAATGGCTCCACCGGCTTCGTGCACGGCATCAACAACGTTTTTCCAGCCTTGAAGGGCGTCGGAACCATGAAATGCCGGCACATTGGGATAACCACTGGCGGCGGGGTGATTTACTGTAGTGCCTTCGGTAATGATCAGACCAACGCCGGCTTCGGCGCGGCGCTGATAATAGGCCACAACATCCTCACCCGGCACACCATCAGGCGAGAAGTTGCGGGTCATCGGTGCCATCGCCACCCGGTTACGCAGCTTGAGGTTGTGAAGTTCAAACGGTTCGAAAAGCGGGCCAAGATTCATGCTCATGGTAATGTGCAACCTTACTAGTTTGGTTTCGTTAAGCAACCATATTGAATCTGGTTTTAAAATGCAACCCTATTCAGTACACTCCCACCATGGCCAGAAAACGTTTTGATGACTCCAGTTGCTCCGTCGCCCGTGCCCTCAATGAAGTGGGTGACTGGTGGTCCCTGCTGATCGTACTACACGCCATGTATGGCACCCGCCGGTTCGTGGACTTCCAGCAGGAACTGGGCATTGCCAAGAATATCCTCTGCGATCGTCTGGCCCGGCTGGTGGATAACGAGGTGTTGCGCAAGGTGGATGTGGGCGAACACGGCTCCCGCTTTGAATACCGCCTGACTGAGAAAGGCCGGGATCTGTTCCCGGTGGTGATTGCCCTGCGCCAGTGGGGCGACAAGTGGAATCCCGCCCCGGACCAGACACCCCTGGACCTGCGCGACCGTGCCACCGGCCGCCCTATTCACACGGTGGAAGTCCAGAATGCCGATGGCAACCCCCTGAGCATCCGGGATGTGTTCGTACCGGACGAGAGTCTGCCCGAAGGCAAAAGACCTCCGCCTGACTCTCCGCAGTAATCGCGGCACCGCCCGATTTCTTGAGCTACGTCAATCTTGCGATCAAACCAGCCCCCCTGCCCGGCCAATCTTGCGCTAAATCAAGTTTCCTTTCTCCGCTGCCACTAATCTGAAGCCATCAACGATTCAGGTTAAGGAGATGGATATGTCCCGCACATTTAAACTTGGTGTTCTGGCTGCAGCGGTTATGGCTGCGGCGCCGGTTGTTCAAGCGTACGAAGCTGGTGATTTTATTGGCCGCGTTGGCGTGGTGACTGTTGATCCGGATTCCTCCAGCAGCAATTTGAACTCCAATGCTCTTGGTGAGCTTGACGGCGCCAAGGTTAGCGTTGATTCCAACACTCAGTTGGGCCTGACCGTGAGCTATATGTTCACTGATCAGATTGCTCTGGGTATTCTGGGCGCGACGCCGTTCAAGCACAACATTGAAGGTGATGGATCCATTCTGGGTGGCGCCGGCAAACTGGCCGAAACCAAGCAACTGCCGCCAACCATCACGCTGCAATACTTCCCGATGCCAAGTGGCAGCAAGTTCCAGCCTTATGTTGGCGTTGGCGTGAACTACACCAACTTCTTTGAAGAGAAAACCACCCAGACTCTGACCGATACCTATGCAACACTCGCCTCAGGCGTGGACCGCACCGACATCGAACTGGATGACAGCTTTGGCTTGGCAGCTGAGATTGGCCTGGATTACATGGTCACAGACAACATCGGTGTAAACGCCGCTATCTGGTACGCAGACATCGATACCGAGGCCACCATCAACGCCTACGCTGGCAACACTAAAGCAGACACCAGCACCATTGACGTTGATATCGACCCCTGGGTCTACATGGTAGGCCTGTCCTACAAGTTTTGATCCCCGTGCCTCCGTCAGTCGCCACGGTCTGTTGGCTGGCGGAAGGTGCGTTCTCCTGTGCGGGGCCCTCCGGCCCCGCCTTTTTTTTGTCCGCCAGAAACAGGAAGGCGGAGCACCTGCCCCGCCTTCCTGAACTGTCCTGACCTGCCTCAGGCACTCTGGCGCTGGGCTGAGCGGCTTCGCTGACCACCGCCATTCTGGCTCCGGCCACCACTGCGGCCACCTGGCTTGTCCCCAAAGCTTTTCGGCTTGCCTCCGGGCCGGCCATTGCCACCACCGTTACTACTGCGGGTACGGGCGCGGCTGGGATCGGCCTTGGCTTTCGGTTTCAGCGGCAGGTTGTTGGTAGGCTCAAAGCCTTCCACTTCCGTGCGCGGCAGCTGCTTCTTAATCAGTCTTTCGATACCGGCGAGCATTTTGCCTTCATCGGCACTGACCAGTGACAGGGCGTGACCACTTTCACCGGCACGGCCGGTGCGACCAATACGATGCACATAGTCTTCCGGCACGTTGGGCAGTTCGAAGTTCACCACCTGGGGCAGCTGCTTGATGTCCAGACCACGAGCAGCGATATCCGTTGCCACCAGCACACGCACTTCGCCAGCCTTGAAGTCCGCCAGCGCGCGGGTGCGGGCACCCTGCGACTTGTTGCCGTGAATGGCAGCAGCGGTAATACCGTCCTTCTCCAGTTTCTGGGTCAGACGGTTGGCACCGTGCTTGGTGCGGGTAAACACCAGCACCTGGTCCCAGCTGTTGTCACGCACCAGCTTGCTCAGCAGGGCGGTTTTCTGGCTCTGATCCACCGGGTAGACAGACTGCTTGATGTTTTCGGCAGAGGTGTTTCGAGCCGCCACTTCAACCTGAACCGGGTTATCCAGCAGACCTTCGGCCAGAGTCCGGATCTCGTTCGAGAAGGTGGCGGAGAACAACAGGTTCTGGCGCTTGGCTGGCAGCAGCGCAAGAATCTTGCGGATGTCGCGAATAAAGCCCATATCCAGCATGCGGTCGGCTTCGTCCAGCACCAGGATTTCCACTTCGTTGAAGCGCACAGCGTTCTGCTGATACAGGTCCATCAGGCGGCCCGGTGTTGCCACCAGCACGTCCAGGCCTTTGCGCAGCTTCATCATCTGCGGATTGATTTTCACACCACCGAAAACCACCGCGGCCTTGGTAGGAACGTATTTGCTGTAAAGATTCACGCTGTCGTGAACCTGTGCCGCCAGTTCACGGGTGGGCGTCAGGATCAGCGCGCGGGGGCCTTTGCCGGTGCGCGGGTTTTCACCCAGACGCTGCAGCAAGGGCAAGGTAAAACCGGCGGTTTTGCCGGTACCGGTCTGGGCAGCAGCCATAACGTCCCGGCCAGAAAGCACGGCGGGAATGGCCTGGGCCTGAATGGGAGACGGGGTTTCATAACCCTGGTCAGACGTGGCACGGACCAGCTGCTCGGACAAACCGAGTGAAGAAAAACTCATATTGGATCAACTCTTGATTATTCTGCCTCCACGACCACCGTTCTCGGTGAATGCGGGCAGATGCCATGAACATTCATGGAATAAAAGACGACTACGGTCACGCGCCGTTATCGGGGTGACGTCCTCTGACAGGTCGTATGGAAAGGTCGCACGGGCTTAAAGCCTTAAACTGCGGAATCCCTAGAGGCAGGATGCGGGCACATTAACAGAGCCCCGGCCAATTAGCCATAGGTGATTATAATAAGCATCCGAAGGAACCTGGATTGCATCTTCGAGTCAGACTGCCTTTACGAAACCGAACCACACAGGGATTTGTCAGAATGAGCGTCAGTATCGGCCCAGTGAGCCTGTCCATCGGCCATCTTCTCCTGGTTATCGCCTTCGGCCTGGCTCTGCTGGTTGGAGGGGTGCTGGGCCGCAAATATAGGGTGCCCGTAGCCGGATCGGTGGCCGATATCTTCGTGGTAGCGATGCTCTGTGCCCGGGTCGGTTTCGTTATCAGTTACTTCGAGCATTACCAGAATGATCTTCTGGGCATCATTGATATCCGGGACGGCGGTTTCGATGTGCTCTGGGGTGTCGTCGGCGCCCTCATCTTCACCGGCTTTCTGCTCTGGCGCAGGGAAGCGCAGCGCAAACCCCTGGCTACTGCTGCGCTGACGGGCGCCCTGTTCTGGGCTGCCACCGCAGGAACCATCACACTGATCGAACAGCAGGCCCGAGGCATGCCGGACGTTGCGCTGCATTCGCTCAATGGCGAAGCAGTCCACATGGACCAATTAGCGCCAGGCCAACCCTTGGTGGTGAACCTCTGGGCCACCTGGTGCCCGCCCTGTATTCGCGAAATGCCGGTGCTGGAGGAGGCCCAGCATATCTACCAGGATGTCGCCTTTGTGTTTGCCAACCAGAGGGAACAGCCGGAAACCATCCGTTCCTTTCTTGAGGAAAACCGTCTGAACCTGAACAATCTGTACCGGGACGATCAGGCTCAGCTGGCCCGGGCTGTGGGCAGCAATGGCTTACCAACCACGCTTTTCTACAATGCCCAGGGCCAATTAATCGATTCCCACATGGGCGAACTGTCACGGGCAACACTGGCAAGAGGCCTGGAACAGATCCGTACACCCGAGGAATGAACCTGGCTCGATTTCCCGATAGTGGCCTGAGTTTTCTCTATTGAGTGGCCGCTTTGGCAAAATTCCCCAATGCGCCACTCACTTTATCGAGCACCTCATCGCATCCTTCGATGTCATGGCGGCCCTTCAGGTATTGCGGATCGTTGTACCCCAGCCATACCTCACCGTTGGCATCCTCCCAGATCAGGGCTTTCTGGGGCAGGTCAATGGCCACACTCTGGGCGCACTGCATCAGTGGCGTGCCGACTTTGGGGTTGCCGAAAATAACCACTTCGGTCGGCCGCAGCGCCAGCCCGGCTTTTTCGGCGCCCTGCTGATGATTAACCCGGGCCATGACCGTCATGCCCTTCTCCTTCAGCACAGACTCGAGTTTGTCCGCCGTCGCTTTGACATCGTGACCGCTTTTCACCGCGATCAGTCCATCTGCGGCATGAGTGAACGTGGCGAACAACAGGGTTGATGCCACGAGAACCAGTCTGAGAATGCAGCGCATAGTATCCTCCTGAGCCTTTGCTGAAGATTTCAGGATAGAACAGCAGCAGGCCCTACGCATTAAAACGCTTCAGTAGATCGCTGCCGCACCCTCTGGCCTGCTCTTGAAGCGCTTGTGCAGCCAGAGGTACTGATCGGGTTGCTCGCGAACGGTGGCTTCAATGAAACGGTTCCAGACTTTGGCGTCCTGTTCCGGATGTTCGCCGAAGGACTCCTGAATCGGAGAGAACACCACCCGGTAACTGCCATCGGGCATTCGCAGGTGACTCACGCAGATAACGGCGGCGCCGGATTCCCGGGCAATGTAGCTCGGCGACGTAATACAGCCGGCACTGACCCCGAAAAAGGGCACAAACACCTCCGACTTGTTGCCGAAATCCTGATCACAGGCGAACCAGACCTGCCCCCCTTCCTTAAGAAACGACAACATGGGTCTGATCTGACGCTTGGTGAAGGGCCGGATACCAAAATGGCGTCGGCGGCCGCGTTCGATCATACGGTCGATCACCGGGTTGTTGTTGGGGCGATACATGTAACCCGGCTTCTCGAGCTTGCAGGCAATCAAGGGCAGTGCAAAATCAAAAATACTGTAGTGACCACCGATCAGCAACACACCCTTGCCGCGTCGTTTCGCTTCTTCGAGGTGCTCGGTGCCATATACCGAGGCGCTTTCGCAATAGGGAGTCATATCCCGCCACCAGGCATGAACGCTTTCCAGAACGCCACGAGCCGAGGCCACAAACGCATCCTCCACCAACTGGCTGCGGGTCGCCTGGTCGAGTTCGGGCATGCAGGCCGCCAGGTTGGCGTCCGCAACCCTGGCACGAGATCGCATCTTGCTGGAAAGGCGCTTGCCCAGCCAGCCTCCAAGACGCTGCTTCAGTCCCATCGGAAGAAACGACAAAAGCCAGAGAAAGCAGACCAGAGCCCAGGCCGGCCAGTACGACGGATGCCAGAGAGAGTGTTTCCTGTTTCTTTTGCCGGACGCCATTCAACAGTGGCCTGTGATAATGAGAAAACGGTCGACCAGCCTGACACAATCTCTCTCAGCTAGATACGTGATTTACTCATGGATGCGGTTGGTCAAAGGGAATCCAATTCCCGAATTCAGGAGTATGGTTTTAAGAAGATACGTGTTAATACGTAGAAGTCATTTCAAAAGACAGGAAATTCCTCGCTATGTTCCGATGGAAGTTCGCCGCGGGTCTTGTGATCCTGCCACTCCTGCTTGCCGGCTGCAGTGACAACACCAGCACCAGCCAACCGACGACAACGGATATCAAGCCACCGTCGGAAACGGGCGTACTCAAAGTGGCTACCCGCAATGGCTCCACAACCTATTACGTGGATCGGCATGAGAACCCCGTCGGTCCGGAGCACGCACTGATCAGCGCCTACGCCGAGAGTCGGGGCTGGCAGGTAGAATGGACCATGCTTGATTCCACCAGCGACGTTCTGGCGGCGTTGGAATCTGGCAACACCCATCTGGCCGCAGCGGGACTGACGCACCTCGCCTCCCGCGATGAGCGCTTTGTAAGAGGCCCGGCTCACACCGAGATTACCGAACAACTCGTCTGCCATCGCGACGCTCGGCCCATGCCCCGCAAACCTGAGGACATTCCCGGCACTGATATTGTCGTAACCGCCGGCTCCAGCTACGTTGAAACCCTGAACAAGCTGAATGAACAGCATCCGGGAATCGCTTTTGAGGAGGATGCAGATCGCACGACAGAGGTCATTCTCTCGGATGTTGCCGAACGGGATGTCGGCTGCACCGTCGCTGATTCCAACATTGTTCAGGTAATGCGCCGGCACTTCCCGCATCTGGAAGTGGCAATGACGCTCACAGAAGGCCGGAATCTGGGCTGGTACCTGCCCATGGGCTCGGAAGATCTTGGCTCGGATGCCCACGAGTGGATGAACAGCGTGGATGGCGATGAAGCCATCGGCCTGATGGAAAACCGCTACTATTCCTACATTGGTGATTTCGATTTTGTCGATCTGCGGGCACTGAACCGTCGGATTGAGGATCGGCTACCCGAGTTCATTGATGAATTCCGGGAAGCCGAGGCCAAAACCGGGATGCCCGCAGACCTTCTGGCCGCCCTGTCTTACCAGGAGTCCCATTGGGACCCGGCAGCAAAATCTCCCACCGGCGTCCGGGGCATCATGATGCTGACCCGACGAACCGCCGAATCACTGGGTGTGACCAACCGGCTGGACCCGGAGGCTGCCATTGATGGCGGAGCACGTTACCTGGCCGACCGGCACCGCCGCCTGCCAGAGACCATTCCGGAGCCAGACCGCACCTTCCTGGCGCTGGCCAGCTACAACATCGGCCGGGGCCATCTGCTGGATGCCCGTGCGCTGGCCCGGACCCTGAACAAGAATCCGGACTCCTGGCAGGAAATGACCGAGGTTTTACCCCTCAAGGCTGACAAGCGATACTACCCCAGCACCCGTTACGGGTACGCCCGTGGCTACGAGCCCGTGCACTACGTGCAGCGCATCCGCAACTACCGGGACGTCATACGTTCGGCCTTTGAATGATCAGGTCCCAAACAGGGCCGAGCGCAAAGGCCGCAGGAAACCACCGGATTCTTTCTGACTGGCGTGGGTCCGCTTGCCGTCGAATTCCAGGTAGCCATCCTCAATTGGCTCAAAGCGCAGGATTTTCACATCTTCCAGGTAATTCTGGGACGACTTCCAGGGCCCATGGGTACCCTGGCGGGGGAGACGATCAGCCGCACGATTGATATAGCCGGCATTGAGGGACCCCAGGACGGTGTCGTCGCCGCGACTGTTCTCAGTGTCCCGGGCCACCACGGTACGATAGCCACGCTTGTCCATCAGGTTCATCAGCCGGCACAGGTACTCGGCGGCAATATCCACCTTCAGGGTCCAGGAAATGTTGGTGTACCCGAAGATCATGCCGGCATTGGGCACGCCCTCCACCATCACGTTCTTGTAGATAATCTTGTCTTTCATCACGACTTCCTGGCCGTCCACGGTCGGCCGGATTCCACCCAGCATCTGGATATCCAGGCCGGTGGCCGGAATGATGATGTCAGCAGACAGTTTCTCGCCCGATTTCAGGCGGATGCCGGTTTCCGTGAAGCGGTCAATATGATCGGTGGCAATGGACGCCTTGCCCGCTTTCATGGCCTGGAAAAGGTCCCCGTCTTTTACCACACACAGGCGCTGGTCCCAGGGATTGTAATCCGGCGTGAAGTGCCGCATATCGGCGGTGTCCCCAACCTTGCGTTTGATAATGCCCAGGAACAGCCGGCGCATGAACTTCGGGCTCCTTCTGGAGCGCAAGTAAAGAAAACGGGAAATGGAAATATTCCGGGCCCGGGTCAGCCGATAGGCGGTTCTCTCGGGCAGAATTTTCTGCAGGGCCAGAGTCAGCTTGTCGGTGGAGGGCAACGGCATCAGATAGGTGGGTGAGCGCTGGAGCATGGTTACATGCGCGGCCTTCTCCGCCATGGTCGGCACCAGGGTGATCGCGGTTGCGCCGCTGCCAATGACCACCACCTTCTTGCCCGTATAGTCGAGATCCTCCGGCCAGTGCTGCGGGTGCACAATCTGGCCACGGAAATCACTTTCGTCCGGGAAGTCCGGTTTGTAGCCCTGATCATAATTGTAGTAGCCGGTACACCCGACCATGAAGTTGGCGGTGTAGTGCTCGGTTTCCCCGGTTTCTTCGTTCAGGGCCGTGAGCTTCCAGCATTTGTCGACGCCCGACCAGTCCGCCGTTTTGACGGCCAGGCCAAAGCGAATATGGCGCTCAACGTCGTGTTCCCTCGCGGTCTCCGCCACATAATTCTTGATCGACGCACCATCCGCCAGCACCTTGCCACCAGTCCAGGGGCGGAAGTTGTAGCCGAAGGTGAACATGTCGGAATCCGAGCGGATACCCGGGTAACGGAACAGGTCCCAGGTGCCACCCAGGGACTGACGGCGCTCAAGGATGGCAAATGACTTCCCGGGGCATTCATGTTTCAGGTGACACGCCATGCCAATGCCGGAAACGCCGGCGCCGATGATCAGTACATCGAAATGCTGGTTACTCATTGCCCGTCCTCTCGGATTCCAGTCCGCTTTTTATAATCAATGGCCTGGAATCAAGATAGCTCAGGCAGGACAGCCCGGAAATTGGCCAAAGTGGTGCCGGCCTCCAGCGGTTTAAGTCAATCACAAGGTAAAAGTCCATCGGTCCGGTAAACCCGGTCAACTACCCGGGGTGAAATCGGGGTATTTCTTCTGCAGCCGATAGAGCCTGATGATGGTGATGATGTTGGTGACCAGCACCATGCCCTCGGCCAGGGTACCACCCAGGGAGCCGATCACGATGTTGTTGAGCATCCAGGCCAGTGCTGCCAGTCCAAGGATGATACGCAGGGGAATACCCCGGAGCATGAACATGCCAACGGTGCCGAAAACCGCGGCAGCCAGGGGGAACACGTCGGTGATCGATTTCCAGGTCGCCCAGGCGACCACCAGATTGACCGCCAGCATGCCCAGCATGATGGGCCAGTTGCCCTGGTATTTGCGGGCCAGGGTAATGCGCAGGATCACCAGTACCGTCAGTGCCGATGCCGTCCAGCTCTCGAAAAACGCAAACATCAGGGCAAAGGCAACGTTGGCGGAAATCAGCAGCACCATCAGCCGGTCGTCGTTCTTGTTGACGAAGCCGGCAATGCAGAAACCCAGCGCAATCAGACCACAAACCTGGCCCAGCCCCTCGGCGAGGGTCATATTCGCGATAAATTCAGTCATTGTTCAACGGTGTATCTGTTTGTTGCCATAACGGAAATGCCTTCTCCCCGGAAAAGGCTTCAGCCTGACATAATTACCGGAACTGAGCCACGGAGCACCGTGTGCCAAAGTAATTCGCACCTTTGAGCCAGGACTGTCCCCGACCATGAAAACCGTATTCTCTCCCCTGCACAGCCGCCGAGATGTCAAAACCGAACTGGACGGCGGACTGCTGATCGAGCCCCACGAGAAGCCTTCCCGTGCCGAAACCATCCTGGCACGGGTGAAGGATCAGGCCCTTGGAGAGATTCTGGAACCGGAAGAATTTGGTCTGGAACCCGTCAAACGGGTGCACACGGCCGAGTATGTGACTTTCCTGGAAACCTGCTGGGAGGACTGGGTGGCGGCTGGTAAACCCGGCGAGGCCATCCCCACCTTTTGGGTTGGCCGCGGCATGCGCGCCCGGTTACCGCAGGACATTGACGGTCGACTCGGCTATTACAGTCTCGGCGCCGATACCTCGATTTCCGATGGTACCTGGGAAGCCGCCCGGGCATCCGCCAATGTGGCTCTGACCGCCCAGAAACTGGTGGCCAAAGGCGAGCGCGCCGCCTTCGGCCTGTGCCGGCCACCCGGTCATCACGCCCATGCCGATGTGTTCGGAGGCTACTGCTTTTTCAACAATGCCGCCATCGTGGCCCAGGCCTTTCGTGACCAGGGCTATGGCAAGGTCGCGGTGCTGGATGTGGACTTCCACCACGGCAACGGCACCCAGGCAATCTTCTATGATCGCAACGACGTGCTGACCATCAGCCTGCATGGCGATCCGGATCTGGTGTTTCCCCATTTTCTGGGCTTTGAAGACGAGATTGGCGAGGGCGCCGGTGAGGGCTACAACCTGAACATGGTTTACCCGCCAAACACGCCCTACAGTGTCTGGAGTCAGGGTCTGGAAACCGCCTGCGAGCGGATCCAGTCATTCCAGCCAGACGCCCTGGTCGTTGCCCTGGGTGTCGATACCTTCGAAGAGGACCCGTTTTCGTTCTTCAAGCTGACCTCCGGCGATTATCTGACCCTGGGCCAACGTCTCGCCCGGCTTGGACTACCAACGGTATTTACCATGGAAGGCGGTTACGACGTCGACGCCATCGGCGTGAATGCGGTGAACGTCATGCAGGGATTCGACAGGGCTGCAGGCTGAATCAGCCCTTGAAGCCCTTGCCGAGAATGTAGACTTCCCGGGAGCGGGAGCGGGAGGAATCCGGCTTGCGCACCACAACCTGGTCGAAGACAGCGCGGACCGATTTCAGGTACTCATCGTACCCTTCGCCCTGGAACACCTTGGCCAGGAAGCTGCCCTTGGGCTTGAGCACCTGGCTTGCCATGTCCAGGGCCAGTTCGACGAGATACATGGACGAGGCCTGGTCGGCCACGGTCACGCCGCTGATGTTCGGAGCCATGTCGGAAATCACCACGTCCACCGGGTCATCACCCAGGGTGGCCATGATCGACTCGAACACGTCGTTCTCAGTGAAATCGCCCTGAATGAAATCGACGCCGGCAATGGCGTCCATGGGGAGGATATCTGAGGCAATGACACGGCCCTTATGGCCCACCAGTTTGGCCGCCACCTGAGACCAGCCGCCAGGTGCAGAGCCCAGATCCACCACCACCATATTGGGGTGGATCAGCCGGTCCTTCTTGTTGATTTCAAGAAGCTTGTAACTGGCCCGCGAGCGGTAGCCATCCACCTGCGCCTGTTTCACGAAAGGGTCGTTGACGTGCTCTTCAAGCCAGCGGTTACTGCTTTTGGATCGGGCCATGGGGTCTCTTCACAACGGGAAAGCCAAATTTCAATTGTACGTGCCGCGCCGGGCGGCGGCAAAATCCTGACAACCGGGACGGCCACACGTACAATCCTGCCTGAATTCTGTGATTTTTCAGAACCCACCACGCCCACCTGACGGGAGAGCGCGCTCGTGAACCTGGCCGACATCAAAAAGCTGCACCAGAAAAAGTACCGGCAGTCGTTTGGCCACTATCTGGTTGAGGGCGAACACCTGGTTCTCGAGCTGCAGAAAGCCGCCGACCGCCAACCCGCTCTGACGGCCTCGGAACTTTACGTCACCGGAGCCTATGAGCACTGGCAGAGCCCGTTCAGAACCCATGTCATCAGCGATCGCCAGATGGCACAGCTCGCCGACACCCGAACACCCCAGGGGATTCTGGCGGTGGTGCCCATGCCGGAGCGCCCGGCGGAACCGGTGCCCGGCGAAAAAACGATTTACCTGCATGAGGTTCAGGACCCCGGCAACCTCGGTACGATACTGCGCACCCTCGCCTGGTTCGGCGGTTTCCGATGTCTGCTGAGCCCGGGCAGTGTCGACCCCTTCAACCCGAAGGTAGTGCGAGCCAGCATGGGGGCGCTCTTTCACGTCCCTCTTGAAACCGACGTTGCTCTGACAAGCCTTCCCGACCGATACCAGAGCCTGGCCTGCCTCGACCTCAATGGCGGTTCGATGGCATCCCGGGGCTTCAGGGAACACGACTGTTATCTGTTCGGCAACGAGGCCCGGGGCGTGCCGCGGGAGGCCCTCAATCAATTGAAGGCGGTGTCGTACAGCATTCAAGGCCAGGGGCAGATCGAGTCCCTGAACCTGGCCTCAGCGGTGAATATGTGCACCTACGAATTAATGCGGGACCTTTAGACTGCAAACCCCATGCTCTGAGCACTTTCCCCAATCGTTCTGGCGGAAACCGCCATTGCCTGTGCATTGCCAATTGAGCACGATCAGAGTCTGATCCCGAGACCGGACTGATGACTATGGAACGCTATCTCCAGCCCACCGCTTTTTTTGACTATGACCATCCCCGGCTGCAGGCCTGGATCGAGTCAGAGCTGGAGGGAGTTCCTGATGAGCCGGTGGAGCAGATCAAGGCGCTCTATCTCGCTGTTCGTGACAGCATCAGCTACAACCCCTACGTATTCCGGACCGATGCCAACACGTTCAGTGCCAGCTACGCTCTGGAAAGCGGCGAAACCTACTGCATCCCAAAGGCGGTTCTCCTGGGCGCGGCAGCTCGCTCGATTGGCGTTCCCAGCCGCCTCGGCCTGGCCGATGTACGCAACCATCTCTCAAGCCCGAAACTGATCGAATGGCTGCGGTCGGACATTTTCCGTATGCACGGGTATATCGAGCTGTTCCTGAATGGCCAATGGGTGAAGGCGACGCCGGCGTTCAATCGGCAACTGTGCGAGCTGATGAAGGTGGAGCCGCTGGAATTCGATGGGGTGCACGATTCCATGTTCCAGGAGTACACCGAGGATGGCCACGCGCACATGGAATATGTGAACGACCACGGCCTGTTCGACGACGTGCCCCATGAGTTTATCGTCTCTGGTGTCCGGGCGGCCTACAGTCATCTCTTTGCCGAAGAAGAGGAGCCTGAAGCTCCGAAAGGCAGTCTGGTGCAGGATATATCGAGCCCCTAGAGCCTGCTCGAATCCAGGAAGACCTTATTCTCTCCTCGCTACGGTGTCTGCTCTCTGCCCTGCCAGCGCCCCACTGATCGCATCCAGCACGGCATCAGAATCGGGCACTGTTTTCCCGGTCTCAGTCTCACCAATGCGGCTGAAGCGCCTAAAATCAATGGCGCTCCAATTCTTCGAGTCCATAATGCGCTGCACCCGCTCAACATTTTCACGGGTTGCAGGTTCCAGCTTGTAGCGGAAAACATAGTCCGGTGACATATCTCCGAAATCCTGGCCATGGTGATAATCATGCAGCAGGAGCAAGGCAAGTCCACCGCCCATGAAATGTCGGCCCAGACTGACCAGTAACTCCCCCTGCCGGATACTTTCCAGGGCCTCAGGTTCCCAGTCTACGCCGCCCACCAACAGATCTTTGCCCGGCGTCCGGCCGGCATTTCGAGCGGCTTCAATCGCGCCCAGTGCCATGCCATCACTCGCGCTCCAGATTGAGACAGTATTCGGATAGCGCTTCAGCAGGACCTCCGTTTTTTCACGGGCCAGCGTGCCGCTCCAGTTGGCATACACCAGTTGCATAAGCTCGCTGCGCTGCTGGATTGCAGCCGCCAGCAACCCTCCATTCCTGTCCTTGGTGGCAGAGGAATCAAGGGTTCCCGAGAGGGCGACCATGGGAATACTGGGGCCGGAGGCCAGCCCCAATTGTTCGGCCTGTTTGCCCAGCAGCGTTACCAGAGAACGGCCGGCGGCAATATTGTCCGGCGAAAGATGGCCGAGCCAGCCCGACAAGACACTTCGGGGCATACCGATGCTGGCTCGAGCGGCGTCAGGCACATCGGTATTGAAGGTAAACGTCTTTACACCGGCCCCATCCGCGAGCCTGAGCATGGATTCGGTAACATGCTCCTTGCACATGAAAAGCAGATAGTCGGGCTTTTCTTCGCGGGCCAATACGTCCTTCGCCATGCGAAGATAGCTGAATCGATGACTCTCCCGATCGTACTGAACCTCCAGGTCTACCTCGAGATCCTCCGCTACTGCCTCCATGAAACCGGCCACCAGTTGCCAGAACCGGGAGTCGTCCGGGGAAAGAAAAACAACGCTTGGTCGGGTGCCGGCGTCTGCCAAAGGAACTGTAAACAGGAGCAGGAAACCGATGAGGAAGCGGGCTGGAAAGGACTTCATGTAATGAACAACCCTCTGGACGATCTGGCAACGTTCGCTTTCGCGGGGCCTAAGCTACCGAGCTGTCGTGTAACAGACAAGCCTAGATCCGTAACCAATGTCTCAGTTCGGGAGGGAATGTTCAGCGGAAACGAAAAAAGCACCGGATTGCTCCGGTGCCTTTCTCTCTCATCAGGCGGCGTTAAGTCGATTACGCCGCTTCGTCTTCGCTCTCGTCCACAGAATTGCGGATCAGGAAGTCAAAGGCGCTGAGGGCGGCTTTGGAACCTTCGCCCATGGAGATCACGATCTGCTTGTAAGGCACGGTCGTCGCGTCGCCCGCTGCAAAAACGCCCGGAATGGAGGTTTCGTTGCGGTCGTTAACGATGATCTCGCCGTGCTGGCTGAGTTCGATGTCACCCTTCAGCCATTCGGTGTTGGGCACCAGGCCGATCTGTACAAACACACCTTCCAGGGAGATGTGATGCTGCTCACCGGAGTTGCGGTCGGTGTAATTCAGACCGTTGACCTTGCCATTCTCCCCGGTAATCTCGGTGGTCTGTCCTGACGTGATGATCTCCACGTTCTTCAGACTCCGCAGTTTCTTCTGCAACACCTCATCAGCACGCATCTCGGCACCGAATTCGATCAGGGTTACATGGCCCACGATACCGGCCAGATCGATGGCTGCCTCGACACCGGAGTTACCTCCACCGATTACCGCCACGCGCTTGCCCTTGAACAGGGGGCCGTCGCAGTGCGGGCAGTAGGCCACACCCTTGTTGCGGTACTCTTCCTCTCCCGGAACGCCCATCTGGCGCCAGCGGGCACCGGTGGACAGCACCAGGCTGCGCGCTTTGAGAGTGGCACCGTTTTCCAACCTTACCTGGTGGAGCATGCCCGGGCGTGACGCCGGGATCAGCTTCTCCGCGCGCTGCATGTTCATGATATCCACGTCGTATTCCTTGACGTTTTGCTCCATGGCCGCCACCAGTTTCGGACCCTCGGTGTAGGGTACGGAAATCAGGTTCTCAATGCCCATGGTGTCAGCCACCTGGCCACCGAAACGCTCGGCCGCGATGCCGGTGGAAATGCCCTTCCGCGCAGCGTAGATAGCAGCAGAAGCGCCAGCCGGGCCGCCACCAATGATCAGGACCTCAAAGGCGTCTTTCTGATTGATTTTCTCGGCGTCTTTCTCGCTGGAGCTGGTGTCCAGCTTGGCAACAATTTCTTCCAGGGTCATACGGCCCTGGCCCCAGGGCTCACCGTTCATGTAAACGCTGGGAACCGCCATGACTTCGCGCTGCTCCACTTCATCCTGGAACAGGGCCCCATCGATAGAGGTGTTCGTGATGTTCGGGTTCAACACGCTCATCAGGTTCAGGGCCTGAACCACGTCCGGGCAGTTCTGGCAGGACAGCGAGAAGTAGGTTTCAAACTCGAACCGGCCTTCCAGAGACTGGATCTGCTCGATCACATCCTGGGACGCCTTGGAGGGATGACCACCCACCTGCAGCAGGGCCAGGACCAGGGAAGTAAACTCGTGGCCCATGGGGATGCCCGCAAAGCGAACGCCAATATCGGTGCCTACTCGGTTGATGGCGAAGGACGGACGACGCACGTCATTGGATTCTTCAGTGCGGAGACTGATCTTGGAAGACATCGGCTCCAGCTCTTCCAGCAGCTCCCGGAGTTCCTGGGACTTCTTGCTGTCGTCATAGGCCGCAACCAGCTCAATCGGCTGCTGCAGCTTGTCCATGTAGGCCTTGAGCTGTTCCTTGATATTGGCATCCAACATAGTCTGACTTCTCCTTTAAATTTCGGAACTAAGTATTTGAATCAAATACGGTGGTTAAGTTGAGTTGGTGCAACAATACGGCCCCGCCACTCAATGCTCAAATTAATTGACCCAAACTGTTTGATAGGGCTTTGCTATACCTCCAGATTCACCGCTGCTCGGGGCTTGACCAATAGCGCATATCCACCGAAAGCCTGCCGCAGTATGATGTTGTCATATCGTCGCAACATCATTCTCTGGTATCCAGAATAGGCAACGCATGTTTCTAGACCGTTTCCACTCCGTCCAGGACGGACACGTCGTAATTTCCGCCCTGCAGGCAAGCCAGTTCGCCAAGGAAATCGCGGGGGATTTCAATCCCATCCACGACCCGGATGCCCGCCGTTTCTGCGTTCCAGGAGACCTGCTTTTCGCCATTGTGCTCGCCCGGTTCGGGCTGTCGGAGAACATGACCTTCCGGTTCCGCAGCCTGCTTGGAGAGAATGTGCCGCTCAAGTTCGTTGAAACCGAAAACACCATTGACGTCTGTGACGACGCCGGCAAAGTCTATATCGAGGTGGCCCGCAGCGGCGCGACAACCCGGGATGAGGAGTTGATCGAGACCATCACCCGTGCCTATGTGGCGGCCTCCGGCAAGAACTTCCCCCATACCCTGAAACCTTTGATGGAGTCTAACGGGGTGATGTTCAATCCTGATCGCCCCATGGTGATGTACGAGAGCATGAGCCTGGCCCTGGAGAATCTGGATCTGCCCTCGCCCGGGCTGGAATTGCACAACGCCACCCTGGAGGCAGCCGGTAAACGGGGTAACGTTCTTCTGGAATACCGTCTGACCGCCGATCACAAACCAGTGGGCGAAGTGACCAAACGGCTCGTATTAAGTGGTCTGCGGCCCTACTGTGCCGAGGCGATGGCCGGCGTAATTGAAGAGTTCTATCGCCTCAAGGCCCGGGGTGCCGACTATTTCAACAAGGACAACAGCGGAGACCATAGCAATGCCAATTCAGCCGGGTGATACCCTGCCAGACATCGAACTTCAGGTAATGGGCGAAAAAGGCCCTGAGAAAGTCCGTACCAGTGAACTCTTTGCCGGCAAGAAAGCCGTTCTGTTTGCTGTACCCGGCGCGTTTACCCCCACCTGTTCAGCCGCCCATTTACCCGGTTTTGTGGTAAATGCCGACAAACTGCGGGCCAAGGGCATCGACAGCATCGTTTGCACGTCAGTAAACGACGCGTTTGTAATGGACGCCTGGGGCAAGGCCCACAACGCCGAAGAAATCGTCATGCTGGCCGATGGCGTGGCAGAGTTCGCCAAGGCTCTGGATCTGACCCAGGATCGGACTGCGAACGGCATGGGCATTCGTAGCCAGCGCTACGCCATGATCGTGAACGACGGCAAGGTCGAGCTGCTGAATATCGACGCCCAGGGATTGGACCAGACCAGCGCCGAAACCATCCTAGAGGCTCTTTGAACCTCACTTTTTCATCAGACATAAAAAACCCCGGATTTTCCGGGGTTTTTTGTAACCAAGCTTTCCGTAAGGAGAGCTTAGATCTTGCCAACCAGGTCCAGTGACGGAGTCAGCGTTTCTTCGCCTTCCTTCCACTTGGCCGGGCATACTTCGCCAGGGTTCTTGCGAACGTACTGAGCGGCTTTCACTTTGCGCATCAGGTCGTCTGCGTCACGGCCGATACCTTCAGCAGTGATTTCCATGGCCTGGATAACGCCGTCCGGATCGATCAGGAAGGTAGCGCGGTCTGCCAGGCCCTGACCTTCGCGCATCACACCAAAGTTGTTGGTGATGGTGCCGTTCTGGTCGCCAACCATGTAGTAGTTGATCTTACCGATGGTCTCGGAGCTGCTGTGCCATGCCTTGTGGGTGAAGTGCGTGTCGGTAGACACGGAGAATACTTCAACGCCCAGCTTTTGCAGCTCTTCGTACTTGTCAGCCACGTCGCCCAGCTCGGTCGGGCACACGAAAGTGAAGTCGGCCGGGTAGAAGAAAAATACCGCCCATTTGCCTTTCACGTCTGCTTCGCTGATCTCAACGAACTCGCCGTTTTTGAAGGCGGTAGCGTTGAACGGTTTGATCTCGCTGTTAATGATGCCCATTAAAGAACTCCTTGTTGATGGATTCATAAGTTAATGAATTTGTGGCGCCCACAGTACGGATATCGGCGGTGCGGATAAAATTGATAATTCCCAAGCCAGGGATAGGAAAAACCTATCCCTGGCTTCTGAAGGGAATTTTTCCGCCACCCCGTTTATGGGGTCTTAGCCAGCCAGTTCAATCTTTCCAAAGTCCAGAATATTTTCTTTCGGTGACGCTTTAATGGCAGCCACTTCTGCTCGCTTGTTCGCCAGGATATAGACGAAGCAGCCAAAATACAGCGCAATCACCAGGGCGCCAACCCACTGAATCCGCAAGAAATCCAGCTGGAACAGCATGGTCAGACCAACCATCGCCAGGAAATTGAACACAACATAGTTCACCCGCCCGAGGTGCTGGGCAGTGAGATTGAGATTGTCGGTATAGAGCCGGATCAATGAATCCAGCGAGTTCACCACCATCAACACACCCACCGAAATCATGGCGAGATTGGTGAATGCCGCAATCTGCAGGCCTTCCGCGTGGTAGTGGTAAAGCACGGTAAACCAGACACCAATGGCGATGGACGGTACCACCAGCATGGCAATCAACAGCTGCCAGGTACGGATACCGCTCACAAAACGCGCGGTAAACTGGCCAATCATGATGCTCCAGGCAAACCACCAGAACAGGTAGAACTCGTGGTAGTCGTTAATCGGCAGGGCGAACTGGTGGATGTTGGCGAAGTACTCGCCGATCAATCCGGCGGTGCCAAAGAAGTCTGCCGGTGAGCCCGCGCCCATAACAAACGCCCGGAACCACATGCCCACGATCAGGGCAATAAACAACAGGCTCGAGCCCAGACTGAGGATGCGCACATATTTGATCTTGGAGCTGGAATAGACCGCCAGCGCAATCGAGGCAAATACAATGAAGTAGAACGCTGGCACCACCGATTCGCCATCACCTAGCATGGGCAGGTACCAGGGCAGATTCACCAGCAGCAGATAGGCGGTAAACGCACAGGTGCCGATGATCACCACGTTATTTACGACCTTTACCAACGGAATCTCAAAGAACTGCACCCGCGGCTCAATGATCGCGAAGTAAAAACAGGTCAGGAAATAGAAGCCCCAGATCAGGAACGCCCAGAACCCGAACTCGATAGCCAGGGGTTGGCAAAGCCGTACTCAGGGTTCGCAGACAGATCGCCATAGCCACCGAACTCGGTCAGCGGGAACATGATCAGCCCCACATCCAGACCGGAGGTGAACAGGATGGCGATAAAGGTGAAGGTGCGGACGGGCGTCACGCCGATGCACTGGATGTCCCACCATTTGTACAAAATCAGCACAATGGCGGCGAAGGTGAAGATCAGACCTGCAGATAACCAGAGTGTCATAAGGTCCTCCGGTTACTTTGTTTCTTTGCAATGAACAGCATGGGTGTTCCTCCTCTACTTGGTAAGCGCTGCTTCTTTCGAATCGGACACAAACCCAGGACTTGCCTATCGGGCGCCCGAAAACGGCAGAACACCGTCGCGCTGATAGGGAAATCCTGAGGGCTTGCAAAACCCCGGGCGCGTTGCACGCCCGGGTGGGATGACGACGCGCTATGCGAGCGCGCGCTTTGCCTGTCCCGGTCGCTGACGTGTCTGCCACTGGTCGTCCATTACCACAGGCGCGTCAGAGGGTTGCAGGGGCTCCCTGCCCCGGATCAGATCGGCTGCCCGCTCGGCCACCATGATGGTGGGCGAATTCAGGTTGCCATTGGGTATGGTCGGGAAGATGGACGAATCCACCACCCTGAGATTCCGGATACCGTGAACCCGCGTCTCCGGGTCCACCACCGCCAGCTCGTCGGTGCCCATCTTGCAGGAGCAGGACGGGTGGTAGGCGCTCTCCACCGCCTGGCGGACAAACGCATCAATTTCCTCGTCGGTCTGGACCTCGGCACCGGGCTGGATCTCCGCTCCCCGGTACTCGTCCATGGCCGGCTGGTTGATGATTTCCCGGGTCAGGCGCACACAGTCCCGGAAGCCCTCCCGGTCTGCCTCGTGCTGCAGATAATTGAAGCGGATGGTCGGTGCCTGTTTCGGGTCGGCCGATTGCACATGCACAAAGCCCCGACTTTTCGGCTTGTTGTGACCAATGTGCAGCTGGAATCCGTCTCCGTTGAAGGCTTCTTTACCGTCGTAGCGCATGGCTGCCGGTAAGAAGTGATATTGCAGGTCGGGCCACTCGACGCCGGCCTTGGACCGGATAAAGCCACAGGACTCGAAGTGATTGGTGGCGCCCAGGCCGTCCTTGCGGAGAATCCAGCGAACACCGATCTTCAGCTTGTTCCACCAATCCAGCTTGCCGTTGAGCGACACCGGCTGTTTGCAGCGGTACTGGAAGTAGAACTCCAGGTGGTCCTGCAGGTTCTCACCGACGCCTGGTAACTCGTGCTTTACCTCGATACCAGCCTTTTCCAGTACCTCACGCTTGCCAATCCCGGACAGCTGGAGCAGATGGGGTGAGCCGATCGAGCCGGCCGATAGGATGACCTCTTCGGCGGCCTTCGCCTCGTGTACCTTGCCACCCTGCTCGTAACGGACACCGGTGGCGGTTTTGCCATCCCGTCCATCCAAAAGCACCTTGTGCACCAGGGCATGGGTGACCACGGTCAGGTTATCCCGCTCCATGGCCGGGCGCAGATAGGCATTGGCGGTGGACCAGCGACGCCCGTTCTTGACGGTCATGTGCATGGCGCCGAAGCCTTCCTGCTGGGTACCGTTGTAATCGTCGGTTTCGAAATACCCGGCATCGGAACCCGCCCTGATAAAGGCCTTATAGAGCGGATTCTGCATGTTGTTGCCGTTATTGACACCGAGCGGGCCCTTATCGCCCCGGTAGTCATTGCCGCCAAAGGCCCAGGTCTCGGCCTTCCTGAAATAGGGCAGGACGTTGCGGTAATGCCAGCCGGTAGCGCCCTCGGAATCCCATTCGTCAAAATCCCGGGCGTGGCCACGGACATACACCATGCCGTTGATGGAGGAGGAACCACCCAGCACCTTGCCCCGGGGGCAGTGCATGCGGCGGTTGTCCAGGAACGGCTCCGGCTCGGTCTCGAACTGCCAGGCGTATTTTTTGGTGTTCATGGGAATGGACAGGGCGGTGGGCATCTGGATGAAGATGCTCTTGTCGCTGCCGCCGGTTTCCAGCAGCAGCACCCGGTGGCGCGCGTCCTCGGTCAGGCGGTTGGCCAGTACACAACCGGCGGAACCCGCACCCACAATGATGTAGTCGTATCGATTTTCTGTCATACGCGTTCTCCTCTGTGGCCTTCGGGGTTAAAACGGAGCGTCGAGGTCTTCCATCCCCACATACACCGACTTGATCTGGGTGTAATGCGCGATGGTCTCGCGTCCGTTTTCCCGGCCGATGCCGGAGAGTTTGTAGCCGCCCACCGGCATTTCCGCCGGGGAGGCGCCGTAGCTGTTGATCCAGCAGATGCCGGCCTGAATCTGGTGAATGACCCGGTGCGCCCGACGGATATCGTTGGTGAATACGCCAGCGGCCAGCCCCGTATCCGTGTTATTCGCGCGGGCAATTACCTCGTCCTCATCGCGGAAAGTGAGAACCGACATCACCGGCCCGAAAATCTCTTCCTTTACGATGGTCATATCATCGGTGCAGTCGGTGAAAATGGTGGGTTCCACAAAATAGCCGCCTTTGGAATCCTCCGGCTCGAAGGCCCGACCGCCGTGGCTGAGAGTAGCGCCCTCGGACAGGCCTTTGGCGATGTAATCGAGCACCAGATCCCGGTGTTTTGCGGAGATGAGCGCGCCGAAATTGGTGTCCGGATTCATCGGGTCGCCAGGCTTGATATTGTTGCGGGTGCGTTCCAGCAGACGTTCGATAAAGCGCGGGTACAGATCTTCATGAACAAACACCCGGGTGCCGTTGGTGCAGATCTCACCTTGGGTGTAGAAGTTGCCGACCATGGCGGCGGAAATGGCGTTCTCGAGATCCGCATCGTCAAAGATGATCAGCGGTGACTTCCCGCCCAGCTCCATGGTGACGTCCTTCAGGGTGGAGGATGCCGCTGCCATCACCTTCTTGCCGGTGGCCACTTCTCCCGTGAAGGAGACCTTGGCAATCTCCGGGTGGTGGGTCAGCCACTGGCCAACTTCGGCGGCGCCCTGCACCACGTTGAACACGCCCGCCGGCACGCCCGCTTCGGTAAAGATTTCCGCCAGCTTCACCGCACCCATGGGGGTTTCCTCGGATGGCTTGAAGATCATGGCGTTACCGCAGGCCAGGGCCGGCGCGGATTTCCAGCAGGCGATCTGGATCGGGTAGTTCCAGGCGCCAATGCCGGCACAGATGCCCAGGGGCTCCCGGCGGGTGTAGTAAAAATCACCGCCCAGGTCCTGTTGGTTACCTTCGATGGAGGGTGCCAGGCCGGCAAAGAACTCAACCGCATCGGCACCGGTGACCACATCCACGGCTTCTGCTTCCTGCCAGGGCTTGCCAGTATCGCGCACCTCTGCGGCAGCCAATTCATCATTACGCTCTCTCAGAAGCGCAACCGCCCGAAGCAGAATCCGGCTGCGCTCGATGGCAGTCATGGCAGACCACTCGGAAAAACCGGCGCGGGCACTTTCAATGGCGGCCTGCTGCACGGATTCATCCGCCACTTCCACTTCGTAGATAACCTGACCCGTGGCCGGGTTCACCACAGGGAAGGTTTCGCCGGTGCTGTTGGCCAGGAAACGGCCATGGACGAAATTCTGAACAACAGGAAGAGATGCAGACATAGTCGGTAATTAACCTCAGTTCGGTGTCTTCAGGCCTTGTGGGCCGTTCGAATCAATCCCGGCTCAGGCGGTTGCCTGCGCCAGTGTCTCGTGGACAAATTTCTTGCAGAGCCGCTCACCGGCTTCAAAACTCTCTGCCGGGTCCAGGCTCAGGGCACTGCGCAACCAGAACCCATCGATCATTGCCGCGGTTTGCCGGGCGGCCTCGGTCGCCGCAGCCGGTTCAAGCACCTGTGCGAAGGAATATCGCAGGTTGCTGTACAGCCGGGCGTTGTTGATCTTCTGCAGCCGCTTGAGCCCCGGCTCATGCATCGACCGGGCCCAGAAGCTCAGCCAGGTCTTGGCCGCCAGCGCCGAGCGCTGAAACTCGGAAAAGTTCGACTCGATGATGCAATTGAGCCGCTGTTCCGGGGAGCGGTCGGTCTTGGCCATGCGCTCCCGCAGTTCCTTGCCCAGTTGATCGAGCAGATAACGCAGGGCCGCCTCAATCAGACCCTGCTTGCCGCCGAAATAATGGCTGATAATCCCGGAGGACATGCCCGCCCGTTTGCTGATGCTCACAATGGTGGTGTTCTGCATGCCCAGCTCGGCAATCGAATGCATGGTGGCTTCAATCAGCTGCTGCTTGCGTGTGTCTTTGACCCCAACTTTTGGCATGGCGGCTTCGGTTACTCGTCTTGTTTCCGGTGTTGAAAAGCAGCACCAATCAGCCCTGCTTTTTATTAATTGAACGTTCAATTAATAAAAATCTTACAGAAGCGAGGCGGGGAATTCAAACCTGATCAGAAAGCAGGGAAGCCTCGCGCCACTCTGATATGGCGCGGTTGTGACGGCAGGAAGGGCAAGCAAATATCAGCTATGGCGACGGTAATCCGGGTCTGTCCAGCACACAGGAAGCGCTTCACCGGAGGGAAATGCGAGTTCGGCTTTTTTAAACAATTCAGGATCCTGCGCCTCCTCTCCGTAATGGAGGCTGCCTCGCACCTGCTGGCTATGGGGATCAAACAGCGCCTGTGTATCCAGAACTTCGATCAGGTGCCCGGTTGCTTTTTCAGCGACGAACATAGAGGCCTCCTTGGGAATGAATGTCTCCTTTCAACGTAGCAGATGGGCCGCTATCGAGACAGGTGCTTGAGGGCTACGGGGAGCACAAAAGGACGGGTGGGCAAGGCGGAGAATCTGCAGATATGAGACATTTCGCTACATTAAATATTGGTTCTCGGCTTTTCCGGTGAAGAAAGGCTGTTAAGCTGATGATCAGGAAAATAAAAAAGCCTGATGGCGATATAACGGGGTCTACTGTTGGTGATCCTCAGCACTGCTCTGCGTATCTTTTTACTGAGTCTGGCGACTTTCACGTCGCAGTTTGCGCATGCGAATAGCGCCCCGGTCACACTTGCCTCAGAAAAACCGATTGAAAGCCATTTCCAGTACTGGGAAGACGCCAGCGCCGAAGCGGAACTGGCCGATGTTCGCGCCCTTCCCGATCGCGCCTGGCAGACCAATCCATCGGGTAAGGCCACCTTCGGGATTACCGATTCCGCCTACTGGCTGCGGGTTGAGGTGCAAAACCAGACCGGCCGCGACCAGCTTCTGATTGCAGAGCTGGGCTATTCCCAGCTTGATGACGTGGTGTTTCACGAGCTCTCCGGCGGCACCCTGCTCCGAGAATTCGCCACCGGGGACACCCGCTCTTTCTACCCCAGGGATGTCGACCATCCCAACATGCTATATCGATTCCATGTAGCCCCGGACGCCTCGAAAACGCTTTATATCCGGGTCGCCACCCAGGGCACGATGGTGGTGCCGCTGCAGATCTGGCAGCAGAATGATTTTTACGAAGCCGCTGCCAACGAGCAGAAACTGCACTTTTTCTACTACGGCAGTCTGGCAGTGATCATCCTGATCAACCTGGCCGTGTTCCTGACCCTGCGAGAAAAGCTGTACCTGTTCTACGCCCTGGCCATTTCCGGCTACTTCCTGTTCTTCGCCGCTGTGCGCGGCTATACACTTCAGCACATCTACCCGGGCGCACCGTTTCTTCACACGCATGTGCTTCTGCTGTCGATGCCATTCCTGGCGATGTTCTCGATACTGTTCTGCATGGAGTTCCTCCAGGTGCGCTCTAACAGCCCCAGGCTGTACCGGGCCCTGCAGGCGATGCTCTTGTTTGAGATGCTGTTTTTCCTGTCTGCGCCGCTGCTGGATTACGACACCGGTATCCGGGTGGCGGCCGTTTCCGCGTTCGCATTCTTCTCGCTGCTCCTGGTGGCCGGCCCTGTGGCCTGGGCTGCCGGTGTCAGGGCCGGGGTGTTCTTCACGATCGCCTGGACACCTCTTACGATAGGGGTCTCGGCAACGGCGGGGCGGGCCCTGGGCCTGTTGCCAGAGAATTTCTTTACCGAGTACGCCATGCAGATCGGCTCCGGGCTCGAGGCTTTCATTCTCACGCTTGCCCTCGCCGACCGCCTGTACCGGGAACGGGAACAGAAAATCCAGGCTCAGGCCGATATCCTCAAACAACAGAAGGCCCGCAACGAAGCCCAGACCCAGTTGAATGAAGCACTGACCCACGATCCGGTGACCGGGCTACCAAACCGGAACCGGTTCGAATGGATGGTGGATGAGCAATTGCGGGAAAACCCCAACGGGCGCTTCATGGTGGGCGTTACCCGGATAACGCAGCTCAAGGAAATCAGCCGGACCCTGGGCCTCGACCGTAGCGAACGTTTGCTCAAGGCCATGGCAGAGCATATGACCCGTTTGGCCTCAGGCCTGCCCATGGTTCATCACACCGTCGATGCGCGTGGGAACGATGAGCGGGTATATCAGCTGTCTGGCGACAGTTTTGGTTTGTTGGTGAACGTCAGTAAAACGGCAGACGACTTCCAGTCGCTGGATAACGCACTCAAACAACTGGCGGAACCCGTGTTGCTGGATAACATTGCCATAGAGCCCAATCCCCGGTTTGGTGCCGCCAGCTATCCGGAACATGGCAAGAAAGCCGCTCTGCTGATCCGCAATGCCCATGTCGGCATGGAAATGGCGCCTCATGGCCCTTATCAAACCGGCCTGTATTCCCGCAAGGATGACATCTATGACGAAAGCCGGCTGACGTTGATGTCCGACCTCCGGGAGGCACTGCACCACAATCAGACCGAGCTCTACTATCAGGCTATGAACGATCTCAAAGCACTCCACGAGATTGATCCGGAGCTGACCATCTCAGTGAATATCTCCGCTCGCGATCTCAGTTCTCCAGAACTGATTGGCCTGTTTGAAACCCGCATAAAGCGATATCAGCTACAGGCGGAACAGGTCATCATCGAACTCACCGAAACCGCGGCCATGGACGATCCACACCGGGGCCTGAAAGCCCTGAATGAATTGACGGCGATCGGGCTCAAGCTCTCAATTGACGACTTCGGCGCCGGCTACTCCTCACTCTCCTACCTGAAGAAGCAGCCCGCCAGCGAAATAAAGCTGGACCGCACCCTGCTGCAGGACATCGAGTCCAGCGACAGCGCCCGGATGATTGTGGAAACCGCCATCAGTATGGGCCAGGGCCTGGGTTATCGGGTGGTTGCCGAAGGCATTGAGACCGAAAAATCGGCACACCTCCTTGAATCTCTCGGAGCGGAAATGCTCCAGGGCTACTGGATCTGCCCACCGAATTCACTTGAAGATCTCAAAGCCTGGCTGGATGTTGGAAGACAAGTCACGGGCCGAGGAGACGTTTACTCCTCTGCCAAGCGAAGCGCCCGGCCAAGAGACGTGTAATAACGGTGAAACGCGCGGTTGACTCTTTCCCGTTGCGCGCCAACCGGATAGAGCCCCAGTTTTGCGTCTTCGGATTCTCGGGTTCCGCTCACCAGAAAGGCGTTCTTCACGTTTGCATCCTGCACAAACGCTTCAAACGCCCGGGCGCAAAGCTCTTCAGGCAAGCTGAAATATTGAATTCCTGCCGCTTTGTCCGCCCTCACCGAGCACCGGAAGAGCTCGCTGGGCTCTGCGCCTTTTTCGTCCAGCAGAATCGCCTTGAAGCAGGCCTGCAGTCGATCGTTCAGCGGATGCCGCACAGCGTCGTCACGGCCAAGCCAGAGCTTCGAAGCAAACTGGCCTCTGTGGGCCTCGCCGAAAAGTTTCTCGCCGATGTAATGATCAAAGGCGTGAAACCACTCGTGGGCGATGCTGCCGGGCCCGGCATTTTTGGCCAGTGAGAAGCTGCGCGTGGCCGGCGTGTAGTGGGCCGACACACCCGGTCGGCCGCCAATGCCATATTGAAGAGCCAGGGTGCCACGCAGGGAAACCAGAGACTCGGTGCCGCCAAGAATGGTCATCAGGTCGCACAGGGCATCGTAGAACAGCGACGCACTGCGCTGTTTTTCCGGCTCGGTGACCCAGCGGCCAAGCTCGATGGAACGGAACTGGAAACGACGGCGGACGTCGAGAAAGGTAACCGGCGCTCCGGCTCGATGGTCCGGGCCCCGACGGTAAAAGGTTTTAGCCATGGGCTATTGTACGATGAAATTCCGGCCTGTCTTTCAGGCACCGAGAGAAACAGTATTTGGCGGGATTGACCGGTTTTATGTGAATTATGACCGTCTGATTTTCCGCCGGCTTGTGCCACACTGCCAGTACCAATAACGACAATATCCGGACCCAGTGTTTGCCATGACCGACACCCAGACCCATTACCGCACCTGTAACATCTGTGAAGCCATGTGTGGCCTCGAAATCCAGCATCGGGGTAGCGAGATCCTGTCCATCAAGGGCGACAGCAACGACCCGTTCAGCCACGGCCATATCTGCCCGAAAGCCGTTGCACTGCAGGATTTCTACAATGACAAGGACCGCCTGAAAGCACCTATGAAGCGCACCGCGGACGGCTGGCAGGAGATCAGCTGGGAAGCTGCCTTCGAGGAAATCGCCTCGCGGTTTCGCGGCATCCAGCAGGAACACGGGCAGGATGCGGTCGGGGTTTATCTGGGTAATCCAAACGCCCATAACTTCGGCAACGCCATCATGCTGCCGCGGTTCTTCAAGGCGCTGGGCACCAATAACCGCTACAGCTCCGCATCGGCGGACCAGTTACCACACCACGTGGCCTCCAATTACATGCTGGGTGCCGGCATGCTGATTCCGGTGCCGGACATCGACCATACGGATTTCATGCTGATCATTGGTGCCAACCCGATTGTTTCCAACGGCAGCCTGATGACCGCCCCCGGCGTCGGCAAACGCCTGAAGGCCATCCAGCAACGTGGCGGCAAGGTGGTGGTGGTTGATCCACGGCGCACCGAGACTGCGAGAAAGGCCGACCAGCACCTGTTTATCCGCCCGGAAACCGATGCCCTGTTCATGCTGGCCATGGTTCACACCCTGTTTGAGGAACAATTGGTTACCCTTGGTCGTCTGGAAGACCGGATCGACGGGCTGGAGCAACTGGCCGAGGCCGTAAAACCCTATAGCCCGGAAAACGTGGCGGCAGCCTGTGGTATGACCGCGGAGGCCATCCGCGAGCTGGCCCGGGAGATGGCAGCTGCGAAGAGCGCCGTTTGCTACAGCCGCATGGGCGCCTCGACGCAGTCGTTCGGCGGCCTCTGCCAGTGGCTCAACAATGTATTGAACATTCTCACCGGCAACTTCGATAGCCGCGGTGGCGCCATGTTCCCCCAGCCGGCCTTTGATCTTGTCAGGGACAAAAAGGGCAAGCCGAGTTCCTATGGCCGTTACGAGTCCCGGGTGCGAAAACTGCCCTACTTCAACAACGAATTCCCCGTGGCTACCCTGGCCGATGAGATCCTGACCCCGGGCGAGGGCCAGATCCGCGCGATGATCACCATCGCCGGCAATCCAGTGCTTTCGGCGCCCGGCGGAGCCCGACTGGAAGACGCCTTCGATGCCCTGGATTTCATGGTGTCGGTGGATATCTACCTGAACGAAACCACCCGCCATGCCGACATCATCCTGCCGGCCACAACCGGGCTGGAAGTGCCGCACTTCGATGTGTTCTTCAACTCTTTCGCCGTTCGCAATACCGCCAAGTTCTCGGAACCGATGTTCGAGAAAGGACCGAGCCAGAAACACGACTGGGAGATTCTGCGGGATCTGGCCCTGCAGTTAACGGGCCTGGAAGACGATGGCGTAACGCCGGAGGCCATGCTGGATCTGGGCCTGAAACACGGCGCCTACGGAAAAGAGGGCATGAGCCTGGAGACCCTGAAAGCCAACCCTCATGGTGTGGATCTGGGACCACTGCAGCCCTGCCTGGCGCAGCGCATCCAGACCGAGGACGGCAAGATCCGCATTGCCCCCGAGCTATACCTGAAGGATCTGAAACGCCTGGATGCCTCAGGCCTGTTGCAGGCAGATGAGACCAGCGACTATCCGTTCACGCTGGTCAGCCGCCGCCTGCCCCGCAGCCACAATACCTGGACCCAGAACTCCCACCGGCTGGTAAAAGGCAAGAACCCGTGCACTTTGCAGATGAACGCGTCAGATGCCCTCAAAATCGGGCTTGAAGACGGACAACTGGCCACGGTTACGTCGGCTTCCGGAAGCATCAACCTGCCAGTAGAAATCGACGACGATATGTTCGAGGGTGTGATCAGCATGCCCCAGGGCTGGGGCCATAACCGGCCGGACACCGCCATGTCGATCGCCGAGGGACAACCCGGCGTGAGCATGAACGACGTCACCGATTCCGGGCGCATTGACGCGTTGACGGGCAATGCGGCGTTCAACGGTACGAGGGTAGCCGTACGCGCAGCCTGATGTGAGATATGGCATGGAGAAGGTTGCGCGTCTTGCTGAACGGGGGAAGGCTGTCAGTCAGTCCTGGTTGGGACTACGGGACAGATTGGCACGCAAGTAATCGTCACTGACTTCCAATTCATAGACAGTTTTCGATTGAACCAGGCAGTCGAGCATTTGTTTACGTGCCCTATGATATTTTTCATCGATTACGTGACGATCTTTCTGCCACGTTTCCCGATCAGGCCACTGAGCATAACCAACCAGGATATTCGGCTTGTCTGAAGTGTGGAGTCTTGAACCAAAACTGCCACAGTGCTCATAGATCGCTTTCGTCACTTCAAGCCAGGCTTCTCGAAATGAAGTCTCTGTGCCTTCCTTGATTTCAAACTCATAAACGGCAACAAACATTCATTTTCTCTCTGAGTGCTAACGCTCGCCATCACCGGTGACAAAACCGCAGCGAAGCGGAGGGTTTGGCATCCGGTGCATGGCATTGTTATGTGGTGCTTGGCTCATTAGTCAGAAGTACTCATTCACCAACCATCATATCGTATTCCATTTTTTTGCAGGAAGTCCCCCTCTCTTTCAAGGTAGGTTTCAGTCCGGCGAGTATAGTCCTCTCCTTCTTTTTGGTAATCGTATGGTTTCGCCTGGTACCGCCCAACCTCAATGGCATTTTCCCCACGATTCATGATCCAGAGCACCACAGTACCGCCAGGTGCCAGCCCCAGCACAAGCGTGTCCCGAGGCCGAACTGCAATCTCACCAAAGCTCTCAAACGGTGCGGGTTCTCTCATTTTCTCCACAATCTCGTCGGGATTATCCAGCTTGATCACAGCCTCGTAGGACTGCTGCTCCGCGAATGAAAACCAACGTATCAGGAACAGTTCAGGGGTGGTTTGCCATTCAGCGCCGGACAGCGGAGCGCTTTTCCAGCAACAAGAGACAATCCCAAATGGGCGACGCCAACCTATATCCTCTGACAAGGACTCAATATAAAACTTATCCACCCAGACATCGTAATGCCTAGGCGCCACAACACCGATACTCCGATAAGTCGAGTTGGGACCTGGCTTTGATCCTTCGGAGGCTGTCTGCTCCGAGCATCCTGACAACAAAAGTAGGCATACACTGAGCACAAGGCCTTGAATTTTCATAGCGCTTCCCCTTCAAATCACTTGGTCTTGTTTGGATGGATAACACGTCGACCATATTTGGCCGGCTGAAACGGGTAAATCGGCCATGCGCCTTTCACGTACATTGTCAGGTAATGATCGGAGTGGTGGATATACCGTTGCTTCAATAGTGCCTTGGACTCCGGGGAGATCAGCAGTTCATTGCCATACCACACATGGGCGGCAAGGTTCCTGGCAACGGGTACAAGCTCTTGAGGTAAAGCATAGGAAGAATCTTTCGGATCGATTTCATCAAAAGGTACCCCCGCATCCACTGCTAACTTGTGCATCAGATAAAGCGTAATTCGGGAATATTCGCCCCGAACTTCTCGATCCAGCCACAGGCGAAGCGTGACATCTCCGCCAGGCAAACCACGTTGGCGCTCCTGTTCTATCTCCAGCGTAGCAAGCGGATTCAGTGGCCCAATCCAGCCCTCACTTTTAATCAGTGCGCGCTCTTGCAACATGCGAGAGAACTCAAAACTTGCTTCGGGATTGCGGCGATCCTTTCCTTTGACCACGAGGGGCGGGCGAACTTCGATACGCTCCTGAAAACGATCCGGGTAACCGCCACCAATATCGGAATGAACACCCGGCAACACCCATTCGCTGAAATGTTCAGGTAAGTTTCCGGATTCGTTTCGCAGGCTGTTCAGTGAAAAGTTGTGTCGACGTTCATCTCGGGCAGCAAATTGCACGGCTCGCTCGACGTGCCCCGGTTTTACGTTAACGTTGATGCGTCCCGTATCGGCATCGTGGGCAGAAAAATCGAGATTATCCAGGTCTGCAACCGCAGTTACGGTATCAAATAGCCCTAGAAAACGGACAGTAACCTTGTTCGGCCAGGGAATTCCCTCCCGCTCGAAGGCCTTGACCAACCTACCTTTATACTCGCCGTATAAAGAGCCAGTGGTGTCATGGATCTCCCGGCTGACGAAATGCCGGGCGGTTGCCGCCCCACGGCTGAAACCAAACACGTCGAGGACCAGTTCGTCGATGGGTTCGGTGACGGCACGGCTTAATCGGAAAGCGAAATCATTACTGCCTTCCTCAATCTTTTTTAGTATGCCTTGCTCACCAAGGCCAAGTCCCATGCTCGGACCGTCATCAGGATCACCAGACTTTGTACCGACGCCAGGCACGTAGGTTGAAATCCTGACTATGGTCTCGCCATTTTCGCCGTGGCCACCTGTTCGCTGATACAGGTTCTCAAGCTTGGACACGTTGGTTTCAGCATTGAGGTAGCTACCACCCATAATCTGCGACAGTTCACTACTGCATTCTTCTTCTGAGATAGCTCCAGCGGCATTGGCCGTCAGACACTCGTCCACCTGCTGCTGATACGTCTGGGTATTGTCCCGGTTATTGCCAGTGCCATCGAAAAAGATGCCAGCCTCTACCCGGACTTTGGGGCGCTCCTCTTCTTCGGGCGAGTCCTCCGGTGACTCGTCCGGCAAGCCTTCATCAATCAACGCGCCTTTCTGCGCAGCTTTGCGAACAAATTCCTGCGGATCTTTATCCAGCAACTCTTTAGCGGCAGGGGTAAGCTGGCCTTTATCATCCAATGCACCCGCCATGGCGAAGTCGACAACTGGCGCGGTGTTGGTCGCTACGCCGAGAATGACCCGGGGATTACCACTGACAATGGAACCGCCATGACTCGTGGGACTGCCAAGGTATGCCACGGGCATGCCATCGGCCTGAGCCAATGGGTAGCCTTGAGTAATGACCGCACCGCAGCCGGTGACATCGCCAACCCGGGCAATGGGTTTGCCTTCAACAAGGATGCTGGAGCCGTTTGGCATGATGGGAGAGGAGCCGTGCCCTTTGATCGGGCAAACATGCATATCGCCGACGCAGGCGGCAATCAGATTGCTCATAGTGAGAGTTCCTTTCAATAAAAAGTAGCTTCCTGGCTACCCTTGGTTAAACATGGTTCAAATCCCGAAATTGTAGCATGGTCAGCACTACATAACGCCCGGCTTTGCGGCGTGCCGGAGCGCAGCGTAGGCGCGTCCGACAACAGCCGC
>OJCB01000040.1_pt1 | contig 65040 bp, 52 predicted proteins | sample 1591501 | NCBI WGS metagenome assembly OJCB01 (sample SAMN05416813, study PRJEB24817) | seawater metagenome | isolation source: Sea water | place: Canada:Atlantic | collected 2013-07 | reverse complement strand
ATAAGAGACAGCTCCAGGGCAACTCAGCAAATGCGGCCGGAATGAATGCTTTGCACGGGGAGGCAAAAGCTAAGCGGGTCATTTACCTATTCCAGTCGGGGGGACCCTCGCAAATGGATCTGTTCGACTACAAACCCCGCCTCAATGAGGAACAGGGAAAGGAACTGCCGGATTCTGTTCGCAAAGGACAGCGCCTCACCGGGATGTCAGGAAATCAGGCCAGCCTCCCTCTCGTTGGCTCCCCCTTCAAGTTTGCTCAACACGGAGAGAGCGGCGCATGGCTCAGCGATCAACTTCCTCACACCGCCAAAATCGCAGATGATCTCTGCTTCGTGAAATCAATGTACACCGAAGCGATCAATCACGGTCCCGGTGTCACTTTCATGCAAAGCGGATCCCAAATCGCGGGTCGTCCCAGCATGGGTTCGTGGCTTTCTTACGGACTTGGCTCGATGAACGAGAACCTGCCTTCGTTTGTTGTGCTCGTCACAAAAGACAAAGGCGGCCAACCTCTGGTAAGTCGTCTCTGGGGAAGCGGATTTCTTCCGGGCAAAAATGACGGTGTCCGGTTTCGCGCTGATAAGGATGCGGTACTTTATCTCAACAATCCGCAAGGCCAGAGCAGCAAAAGCCGGCGAATGGTTCTGGACAGGCTGAAGGACCTGCACCAGATCGAACTCGACAAGACCGGCGACACAGCTCTCGAGACAAAAATCGCACAGTATGAAATGGGCTTTCGCATGCAAACTTCGATTCCGGAAGTTACTGACATCGCGAGCGAATCGGAAGCGACATTTAAACTTTACGGCGAAGACGCCCGCAAGCCTGGAACCTTTGCTGCAAACTGCCTCATGGCCAGGCGCCTTGCCGAACGCGGGGTGCAGTTCATTCAACTTTATCACCCCGGATGGGATCATCACGGTGGAATTCCGAGCGGCATTAAGCGCCAGACCAAGGAGACGGATCAGGCCTCTGCAGCCCTGATCACTGACTTAAAACAGCGAGGCTTGCTGGAAGATACTCTGGTGATCTGGGGCGGGGAATTTGGTCGAACCAATTACTGCCAGGGAAAATTCAACGCGAGCAACTTCGGACGGGATCACCATCCCCGATGCTTCACCACCTATTTCGCCGGCGGCGGAGTTAAATCAGGTTACTCACACGGGGAAACCGACGACTATGGCTACAATGTCGCCAATGATGGAGTCCACGTGCACGACTTTCATGCGACCATCCTTCACCTTCTGGGAGTCGATCATGAAAGGCTCACCTATCGGTATCAAGGACGACACTTCCGCCTAACAGATGTACACGGCCATGTCGTGAAACAAATCGTGGCCTGACAGTTTTCTATTTTTCGATCACCGGCTTGAAAGTATCGAAGAATTCCTTTTCGGCATCCAGCGTCCCGATCAGGACGAGTTTCCCGTCGCCCGCTAGAAGTGTGTCAGGATGAGGATTAATAGCCCTTTCCCCATTTCGGCTTTCAACTGCAATAATTGAACAGCCGGTGGTGGAACGGACAGCGGATCCAGCTACCGTTTTTCCCGCCAGGGACGGGGGGACGTCCACCGGGAAGATATTTACTCCTTCTGCGAGGAGAACTGTATCTCTTCCACGGAGGACATTGAAGATGGTGTTGGCGCCCATCGAAGCATAGGACAAAACCAAATCAGAACCGGCGCGGTGCAATCTCTCCGCGCTCATTTTAGCAGTACAACGGCTGATGATTTGCATGGAGTGGCGAAGCCGTCGATAGAAAATCGTCAGAAAAATATTGATGTCATCATCGTGCGTCGTGATGACCACGGAAGTGGCTTCCTGCATTCCGGCTTCTACGAGAACTTCAAAATCAGAAGCATCGCCAATCACTTTGTGCTTAATATTTTTCACACGCTCAGGAAGTTTCTCAATCAGGGTCCACTCGACTCCGGCTTCCGTTAGAGTCGCAGAAGTGACTCTGCCAACCCGTCCCCCACCCACGATCACCACACGTGTATCACCGCTGTTTTGCTGACCATACACTTCATTATATTTTTCCACCTGGGCTCTGGTTCCCGCGAGAACCAGCATGGTATGCTCGGAAATTACAGACGCGGGATCTGAAGGTTCGAATTGCCCTCGAACCCAAAGCCCTACCACTGTCACACCCGTCTCCGTCCGCAAATTACTCTCACCCAGGGTCCTCCCGAGAAGGGTCGTTCTGGCAGGACTCGCCTCAGCAAGAATCAGGCCTTCCATTTCTCCGATGATATGAGCAGCGGCATCATTCCCGATCACCCTCCTTGCCAAAGCTTTTCCCATCATTTCCTCAAGTCGGAGAATATGAGTGACCCCGGCCAGTTCAAGGGCATCACGAACGCTGTCTTTCGTCGCTGATGCCACGATCGGAACGTTTTCACAAAGCTCCCGCACCGTGAAAGTCACGTTCGTATTCGCAATGTCGTCGAGAGTCGTAATGACCATGGCGGCCGTATCAATATTACAACGCCGGTATGTTTCAGGATCCACCCGGTCGCCTGTAACGGTTGGGACTCCCTGCGCCCGAAGTTCCAGGGCGTCATGAACCGTGGGGACCAGCACAAAATACTCGTATCCTGATTCCTCCAGCAACTGAACCAGCATTTTCCCTACCGGGCCATAACAGGTCAGAATCACATGTCGTTTCGTTTTGGGAGGCACATGCGTCGGAGCCTTGGCTGCTTCCTGAGCCGCCATCCACGGAGCATAGAAAAACTCGATGAAAGTGAAGGGTAACAAAACAAGAAGAAACAGAACTCCCGTCACCAGAACGATCACGGAGAAGGCCCGCCCGGCATCGCTTTCAAAAGTAATGTCCCCGAAGCCGAGAGTCGACATCACCGTCAGAGTCCAGTAAAAGCCAGTTATCCAGCTGTGATGCTGCCCCTCCCGCTCCATCAGAACGTGGAAGACAATGCTGAATCCGGTCACCAATAAGATCAATACAATCACGAGCTTCAGGAGAGCAATCAAGTTGTAGCGACTCGTTTGCATTCCCGTGAGGGTAGTGATAATGGCGACGATGGACTTCATAGGAATCGGGGAACGTTAAGGCTGTTCCGAATATCATCATCTCAATTTTTCGCTCTCTGATCACGCAAACTGAATGACTTGTGAATCAGAAAAATCACGTGAAAGTCAATTCATGAACCGTCTAATCCTTCTCTTTTTTCTCACCTTCTCAATTCTTTCCGTCTCTAATGCACAACAAAAGAAATGGACCCCGCCTCCGGTCTACGAGATCATCGAATTGATCAAAACTGACAAGGCTGCTGCAGCGAAAAAAGTTCGCAGCAGTTGGGGGAAAACCGGACTCACCAGCGGAAAGCTGAAGTGGATTGAAAAGACCGCCGTAATCCTCGGGGTCACCTCAAAAGAGGCCGTCATAGTGATGAAAAAGGACGGAAGTAAGATCGGTGAAATGATTCAACTTGATGAGGATGGACTTCACGTTTTCGCACGGGAAATGGGGAACCATCAGGATTTCGACTACCAGCTCAAAACGACATCAGGAAAGACAATCGGCGGCGGTAATATCAAGATCGAACATTATGATTACCCTCCTGAGTCAGAACGACACGACGGGGTTCCCCAGGGTAAGCTCTTACCCCATGTGTGGAAGGATTCGAAGATCTTCCCGGGAACAGTCCGCGATTTTCTGGTCTACATCCCTGAACAATACGACGGCTCAGAACCTGCGGCCCTGATGGTTTTTCAGGACGGACTTCGACACGCCGATGTCAATGCATCGGGCGGCCTTCGAGCTCCAACCGTCTATGACAACCTGATTGCTTCCGGCGACATGCCGGTCACCATTGGTATTTTTATCAATCCCGGTTCTCTGACCACTCAGAAACCCGGTGATAAGCCACGCAATCGCAGCTTTGAATATGATTCACTTGGCGATTCCTACGTTCGATTTCTGGAGGTGGAAATCATTCCTTTTGTCACGAAAGAACACGACTTAAACATTTCAAGCGATCCGAAAATGCGGGCCATCGCAGGCGGATCGAGTGGTTGTGCCTGTGCTTGGACCGCGGCGTGGGAACGGCCGGACCAGTTCGGGAAAGTTCTCGGTTGGGTTGGAACATTCACCGACATTCGGGGAGCGCATGTCTACCCTTCACTCGTTCGAAAGACGGAAACAAAACCGATCCGTGCTGCGCTGCTGGGAGAGAACAACGACATCGACAACAAATATGGAAGCTGGCCTCTCGCCAACAGGCAGATGGATGCGGCTCTGAAATTTTCCAGCTACGACTATCAATACTGGTGGGGAAACGGTTTTCACGGAAGCCGGCATGCAGCCGTGATGCTCCCGGAAATGCTGAAGTGGCTCTGGTCTGAATAAGAATATCGACGGCTATTTTCGCCGATATTGAATTTCGAGAACCTTTTCGCCACCTTCTGAAGTAACTGTGTAGAGCAATTCGTCTGCACTGATTTTTTCGAGTGCGGAGGAAAAAGACACTTCCCTTTGCTCAAGGGCATCGCTTGTTTTTCCAGAAAACCTCAAAACACTTCCCCCTTCTTCAGCCACCCCCTTCGACCGGGTGAGTCCACTGTTCATCGTGTCGACCCAAACACCGACAAAGTGCCCCAGGACATTATCATACCCGATAGTGCCATGACCTTCGAAATTGCCCGCAATCCCTTTCCCGTCCACCTTTTGCTCCATGAACCGTTTTCCCAATATCCAGCGAAACGTCGCCGTCCCGCTTGCCGATTCCGGATTGCTTCCGGGACGAAGTTGATACTGAATCCGAATTTTCCAGTCGCCTTCGAGGAAATCGAGTTTCGCGTGATTCACCCCCGGCTTTGAAGCCTGACGAATTGTCTTCAAGGCTTGTTGGGAATATACGGAGCTGGCGAATGCCAGACAGAACAAGAAGAATAGGAACCGGACCATGAAAGAACTGTAAAGATCTGATTGCCTCGATTGCAACTATTCCTGTATCAGAAGGTGCGCCATGATTCCCCCATCGACAATTCAATGATGACCGCCTATGCAAAGTGGCTGGTTCGTCATCCTCTTACAGGATGGTTGATCTTCTTGCTACTCACTGGGTGCGCTCTCTGGGGAGCTTCCCGGCTTCAGTTCGATGACGATTTACGGACAGCATTTGAGTCCGAAGAGAATCATCATTTTTCACTTCCCGAGAACGCCTACATCATCCTCGTCGAGGCCGACAGCCTTTTCTCCAACCGCAACATCACCGCCCTGCGCGAATTCGATTTCTCCCTCCGGGAAGTTGAAGAAGTATCCCGGGTTGTCTCCATTTTCGATGCCCGTTCGCTTACCGCCGAAGACGACTATTACCCACCCCTGATGCCATCTGACGATGCGAGTCCCCCGGCTCTCGAAAAAGCAAAGACAGAAGCGCAAAGGCATCCCGCAATCGCATCTGTCCTCATAAACGAAAAGGCGAACACTCTACTGTTTTTTGCGGACCCGGTTCCCGAAGCAAATCAGGTGGATGAACTTCTACCCGTTCAGGCTTCGATCGAAGAAGCAGTCGAACGACTAATTTCAGATGGGGACGGGATTTCCGCAAGAGTTGCAGGAGTGCCGGCACTTCGAGTGGAGATTATAGAGATGACCCGAAAGGAGCAGATCTTCTTCACCTTCGGCTGCTCCCTGATTGGACTTCTCGTCGCCCTGATCATGTTTCGAAATTTCCGGGCTGTTGTTATCTGTCTCCCCGTCCCCCTCATTTCATCGCTCTGGATCATGGGCGCAATGGGGCTGGTTGGGGAACCGGTTAATGCGATGAACAACATGGTCAATGTCATCGTGATGATTGTTGCACTTACCGACACCGTCCATCTGGTCCTGTCGATTCGACGAAATTCCCGCAAGGACCGCCCGGTCTCGGAAGCCATCATCATTGCAATCGGCAAAGTCGGCGGGGCCTGCTTCCTTACTTCTTTTACCACCGCCATCGCATTTTCATCACTGATATTCTCCAGTAACTGGGTCATTGCAAAGTTCGGATTGGTCTGCGCCGCAGGCACAATGTTAGTGTTTATCACGGTATTGTTGTTGGTCCCACTCTCCGCCCTGATCGTCGCCCACAAGAATTTTGGATTCGATGTAACGGGTCGCGACCCGGCCCAATTGAAAATCTTTGAGCAGTCTGCAAACTGGGCCCTCGGTCGGAGGAAGCGTGTAATTTTGACCGGTTTCGCCCTGTGCGCCATCAGCATCCTGATCTGTTTCACCGTGGAGTCGGACTATCGTTACCGGGAGAATCTCGATCGTGATACCATTCTTTTTCAAACCGTCGAACTGATCGATAAAGAATTCGGAGGCTCCCAACCACTTTACCTTCTCGCCAGTTGGAAGACTTCCGAGCCAGTTGGCCTGGAGGAGGTTCTCGCCGAAATTGAATCTGTCTTTTCTGACTCAAAGTTTACCGGCAAACCTTTCTCCATTCTAAACCTGATAGAATCTACCCGAACGGATAGCGTCGCCGAATTTAGAGCGGCATTTCCTGATGCTGACCTTTCCACTTTCATTAATTTCGAAACGAAAGAGGCAATTGTGTCCGTCCCGCTTCGCGACGCCGGTTCGCGAAAACTGGAACCCTACCTGAAGGAAATCTCCGGGAAGCTGGAGCAGATCGAAAGAAAGCATGAGGGTTTCGGCATCAAGTTCACCGGTCTGACAGAGGCATCGATCCGTTCCAGTCGCATCATGATTCAGGAATTGATTGGCAGTCTCTTCGCCGCAGCTGCCGCAATTTTCCTGATCATTTCCATTGGCTTTCGATCCTGGAGGATAGGACTGATCAGCATCATACCCAACCTCCTCCCGATGAGCTTGACCGGAAGCTTTCTTGCCTTGTCAGGACTTCCCTTTCAATACATCAGCACACTGGCCCTGACCATTTGTCTGGGCGTTTCGGTGGATGATACGATTCACTTTCTATCTCGTTACCAACAAGAGCGGAAATCCGGGTTTGCTCCGCTGAAAGCCATTCATGCATCCGTGAGGGCAGTTGGCTCCGCCCTCGTTACTTCAACCATTGTTCTGGTCTCAGGAATGGCCCTCCTCCAAATCAGCGGCTTCCCCACACTCCGCCTCTTCAGTTGGCTTTGTATCGCGACTCTGGCAGTAGCTTTGCTCTCCGACCTGATTCTTCTTCCAGCAATGATGGCCTTCTTTTCACGCAAAGAGGGAGAACCGAAGTCTTGAGCTTTAGGTTGATCCAGTGAGATTGAACCGATGCGGATACCCTTCGTTCAGCTCCCTTTCATTTTTCTCCTCCTTTTGGCCTCCCAGGTGAGAGCGGTAGATTTTGAAAAGCAGATTCAACCTGTCCTCGAAGCCAAGTGTTTGAGTTGTCACAACCCGAACCTTCGGAAGGGTAAACTGTCTTTATCAACCCTTTCGGAAATTCGCGATGCAGATGAGGGACTCTTGATTTCAGGGAATCATCGCGACAGCCTTCTACATCAAGTCACCATCCCTCTCGAACCCGGAGAAAAACCCGAGATGCCAAAGAAGGGGGAGGCGCTTACAGAAGCGGAAGCAAAGCTACTGGCAGAGTGGATTGATGAAGGTGCCAATTGGCCGGAAGGAATCGTTTTAAGAGAAGCCTCAAAGGCAGACGCTTCCTGGTGGGCTTTCCAAGCTCTCAGGAAATTTGATGCAAAAGATTCGATCGACGGGTTCATCGATGAAAAATTATCCGAAAAAGGACTTTCCCGAAACGATCCGGCCTCCGCCCGGGAGTTGATTCGAAGAGTCACCTATGACCTCCACGGACTTCCTCCGTCTCCAGAAGAAGCAAAGCGCTTTGAGGAATCCACTCAATCTGATTTCGAGGCGGCATACACGGCTTTGATTAATCGTCTTCTCGCCTCTCCCCGCTACGGAGAGCGATGGGGACGGCACTGGCTGGACGTTGTTCGTTTCGGGGAAAGCAAGGGTTATGAGCGAAATGTGATTCTGGACAACATCTGGCCGTTTCGAGATTACGTGATTCGTTCACTCAACGAAGACAAGCCTTTCGATCAACTCATTACCGAGCACCTGGCCGGCGATGTGGTCGGGAAAGGAAACCCTGACATTGAAGTGGGAACAGTATTCCTTGTTGCCGGACCTTACGATGATGTCGGTAACAAAGATGCCAAGGCCGCTGCAATCATTCGGGCGAACACTCTCGACGGAATGATTACCGCCACTGGGTCCGCTTTCATGGGGCTGACAGTGAACTGTGCCAAATGCCACGACCACAAATTTGACCCCATCGAACAGAAAGATTACTACCGGCTACGGGCAGCCTTTGAAGGGGTCAAACAGGGAGAGAGGGTAATGGCAAAGGCGGAGGACCGGAAAGCCCACGCAGAGTTAATAAAACCATTGAATGACGAAAAAGGAAAACTAAACAAGGCGATCAAAGAACTGGAAAATGCAGCCGCAAAGCGAGTCGCAGAATCACCGAGTATCCTCCCTGAAGTCACCCGGTCAAAAATGGACCGGACCGGAACAACAGATGAGTTCCCATCCGTTCTCGCCAAAGCGATTCGCCTTACGCCCTACTCCAACGACTCGAATCCAAACGCGAATTCAGTTCGCATCGATGAATTTGAAGTGTGGACTGACGAAACGGAGAGTCGGAATGTCGCCCTTTCTTCAAATGGAGGGACCGCAGAGGCCCAGGGACGCAAAGTGGAAGATTCTGCAGAAAATGCCGCCAATGCCTACGGTCCCGTTTTGGTCAATGATGGAGAATTTGGGAAGCGCTGGATCTCATCGGGAAACCCGACCTTGACGATTCACTTTTCGAAACCGGAGAAGATTAACCGGGTCGTCTATTCCAGCGACCGCCCGGCAGAACTTCCCACTCTTCCGAAAATGGTGTTTGTGGGCGAGTACAAGTTAGAGGTCAGCACGGATAGCGAAAACTGGAAAATTGTTTCTGAATCCTGGAATCGCCCGCCGCTCAACAAACTTTTCCTCCGGTCGCGTCAATTGAGATTCGGCGCTTCGAAAGAAGAGAAATCAAAATTGGCTTCTCTGAAAAAAGAACTCTCCACAGTCGAAGCAAAACTGGGTGCCATTAAACCATTGCCTACTGTCTGGGCGGGGAATTTCGTGCAGCCCGAAAAGCCCACTCATCTCGCCGTCGGAGGAGATCCAAACAAGCCCGCTGACGAAGTCGTCCCGGCAAGCTTTGCCAAACTTCCCAAAGAAGTCCCCGCCTATGCCCTCACATCAAAAACCCCTGAGGCGGAACGTCGTCATGAATTGGCAAAGTGGATCTGCCATCCTGACAATCCGCTCACCTTGCGCGTTCTTGCCAACCGGGTGTGGCATTATCACTTCGGAACAGGGATCGTAAACACTCCTTCGGATTTCGGATACATGGGAGGGAAACCCAGTCATCCCGAACTTCTCGACTTTCTCGCATCACGTCTTAAAAAGCACTCCTGGAAGTGGAAGCCACTCCATCGTGAGATCTTACTTTCGAAAACCTATCGGCAGTCCGCTGACTACCGGAAGGAAGCGGCATCGATAGATGCCGACTCTCGATTACTCTGGAGAGTTCCTCCACGCCGACTCTCCGCTGAGGAAATCAGGGATTCCATCCTGACCATTGCCGGAAAATTGAATCTTAATGCTGCAGGCGGCCCGGGGTTTCGGCTCTACAAATTTACTCAGGACAATGTCTGCACCTACTTTCCACTCGACCACCACGGACCGGAAACCTGGCGTCGCGCCGTGTATCATCAGAATCCACGCGCCGCGACGATGGATCTGCTTACGGATTTTGATTGCCCGGATCCGGCTTTGGCCACTCCCCGCCGGGCTACGACTACGACCCCTCTACAGGCTCTGACTTTAATGAATCATTCGTTCACGACCGAGATGGCAGGGTTTTTCGCGGCACGCCTCGAACAGGATGCGGAAGACATAGCGGGCCGGGTGAATTCAGCCTTTCAACTGGCTTTCGGACGTCCGCCGACAGAGCATGAAAGAGAAGCGGCCGTCAAAGTAGTTCGAGACTTCGGACTCCCCGCACTGACCCGCACTCTTCTCAACAGCAACGAGCTCATCTACGTAAACTGATGACGGACCTTCTCCAGAATACACGCCGACATTTTCTCAGCACCATGCCCGGTGCAATGGCGGGACTGGGTTTGACCGACCTTTTGAGCCGTGAACTCTTTTCCGCTCCTGCAGGCGGCCCTGTAGCGAAAGCCAAACGGGTACTCCAGATTTTCTGTCCCGGTGCAGCATCGCATATCGATCTCTGGGAACACAAACCGGAGCTTGAGAAAATGTCCGGGAATCCACTCCCGGGCGAGGAAGACTTTTCTTCGTTCCAGGGAAAAAACGGGAACCTGATGAAGTCCCCCTGGCCGTTTAAAGAGGCTGGCCAATCCGGGAAAATGTTTTCCACAAATCTTCCCAACATGGCAAGACATGTCGACGACATGGCCTTCTGTCATTCCATGTGGTCAAAGTCGAATACTCACGGGCCGGGATGTATTTTTATGAACACAGGCTTCGCTGACGAGGGGTTCCCTTCGGCAGGTGCGTGGACGAGCTATGCTCTCGGCAGCCTCACCGATGATCTTCCTGCCTACGTTGCGATCACAGATTTAAGAGGCGAGCCACCCAACGGAAAAGCGAACTGGTCCAACGGGTTTCTTCCCGCACAACATCAGGCGATCCTGATGAATGCGCAGAAACCGATCCGGAATTTGAAACTTCCCCGTAACATCAGTCCGAAGGAGGAAGGTGCATCCCGGGATTTACTGCGCTTGCTCAACGAAAAGCATCTCGAGAAAAATCCAGGCTTGAGCGAACTGCAGGCAAGGATGCATGCTTACGAGTTGGCAGCGAAGATGCAACTTAGCGCTCCGGAAGTTTCCGACCTCAGTTCAGAGTCCTCTTCGACGCGCAAAGCATACGGGATGGATGACCCAAATCATCTCAAAGCAGGCTATGCGAATAACTGTGTTCTGGCCCGTCGCCTTCTTGAACGCGGAGTTCGGTTTGTAAACCTTTACTGCGCCTCAAGAGCTTCGGGCGTGGACGGCTTGCTGAACTGGGACGCCCATAAAACCCTTAAAGGCGACTACGAAAGGCATTGTCCAATATTCGATCAACCAACCGCTGCTCTACTTTCAGATCTAAAACAGCGGGGAATGCTCGAAGACACCCTGGTCCTTTGGTCGACAGAGTTCGGAAGAATGCCTACACACCAGGCGGGAACTGTCGGAAGAGATCACAACCCCGATGCGTTTACCTGTTGGATGATGGGAGCGGGAGTCAAAGGCGGCGTTAGCTATGGTGCGACCGATCCATTTGGAAGGCGGGCTGAAGTGAACAAGACATCAGTCTGGGACTTTTACGCAACCGTTCTTCACCTTCTCGGAATTGATCACCAGAAACTAAGCGCCTATCACAACGGAATCGACCGCCGATTGACTGATGTTCATGGTCACGTAATCAATCAGATTCTTGTGTAAGGAATAGAGCCGGACTAGTGTGCCTTTGGAAGTTTCTCAATCCGGAACTGTTGATTCAAACCATTCTCAAGAAATTGAAAGAGGGACCTTTCCTTCCTTTTGCTACTTCAACTCGCGAATTTTCAAGTTTCGATACCAACACGGATCTTTGTGATCCGTCAGCAGAATGTGTCCCCTTACCTTCTTTCCAAATCCGGGATATTTTTTGAATTTCGTTAGGGCAATCTGATTCATCACAAGCGGGTCGCCACACTCATACTCGAGCACTTTCTCGCCGTTGAGCCAATGTTCCACGTGATTTCCCTTCACTAGCAGTCGTGAGGAATTCCATTCCCCCATCGTTTTGTTTTTCTTGTTCGAACCAGGTGCCACCACCAGGTAGAAAGACGCATTGCCCGATTTGGGATCTTTAACAGTCTCGTCATCGATCATCTGATACTCGTGCCCAACGGGAGCCCCTCTTTCCTTCGTTATGAAATATTTGACCCCGTTATTTCCTTTCGCAGGAAGTTTCCATTCCCAGGCAAATTCAAAGTCCCCGTAGGTGTCAGCGGTCATGATATCCCCCGGCTTTTCTCCAGCCTGCTTGTGAAGAGTCCCGTCCTGAACAAGCCAACCCTTTTCAGGAAAGGTCTCCGACTTGTAACTTCTCCATCCCTCGATCTTCTTACCGTCGAAAAGAAGAACCCAGCCCTCAGCCTTTTCTGCATCGGTCAGTTGATTCGCGTTTTCTGAAGCGTTAGAGAATGCCGAAGCAAAAAAGAAAGGGACAGCAGCGAGAAATCTGGAGGTCTGAAAGAATCGTTTCATCGTCTCAGTGTCCCGCCTAATCAGACTTCGTCAACTGGACCTGCAAAACGGTTTACATGATTTACGTCATTGCGAGCTTCGCCAGCTTAGCTCTACACTCGATTCATGTTGCGCAGACTTTACCTGACCTCGCTTTTGCTTCTCTTCTCATTTGTCCCCCCGGCATCTACTTTCGCCGCCCCTAACATCCTGTTGATCACTTGTGACAATCTCGGGTACGGGGATTTGAAGATCTACAACCCGGATAGTGAAATTCAAACCCCGCGGATTAATCGACTGGCTTCTCAGGGAGCAAGGCTCACTTCTTTTTATACAGCCTCCCCCACGTGTACGGTTTCACGGGCATGCCTTCTCACAGGGCGAATCCCCCAACGACACGGCCTCGTCAATCAACTCGGGGGAGTCAAAGGCAATTACGGAGTTGGGTTGTCACAAAAGGAAATCCTGATCCCGGCGATACTGAAAAACGCAGCAAAGCCTTACGCCACTGCCTGCTTCGGTAAATGGAATATCGGTTTTGCTCCGGGCTCCCGGCCCACAGAACGGGGATTCGATGAATTCCTCGGTCACGCCTCCGGAAACGCAGATCACTATCATCACAATTATCGGGAGAAACACGACCTCTACCGGGGCACCGAGGAGCTTCATCGCGAAGGAGAATACATAACCGACATTTTTGCGGATGCTGCCATCGACTTCATTGATCGGAAAAGTCAGGGGGATAATCCCTGGTTTATCTACCTCCCCTTTAATGCCCCTCATTTCCCTACCAAGAGCAATAAGAAACCGGGCCAGCCCAATATTTATCAAGCGCCGGACGATGCCTTCGAAGCCATCGGTTTGAAGCCTGACGAAACGGATCCCCGTAAAAGATATGGTGCCGTCGTCTATGCACTCGACCAGGCCATCGGGAAAGTTCTCGATTCCCTGGAGGACGCTGGCGTTTCGGAAGAGACCTTTGTCTTCTTCATGTCAGATAACGGGGCTTTTCGGCTGAACAGAGAAGGTCTTGATGTAGGGATCAACACACCCCTTCGCAGCGGAGGAGTGACTTGTTGGGAAGGCGGACTCCGTGTACCCGCGATTGCCCGTTGGCCGGGGAACATTAAGCCGGGGTCAGTGATTGACGAACCTTTCTGGTCTCCTGATCTCTTGATTGCATCTGCAAAATTGGCAGATGCCCCCATCCCCGAAGACCGGGCCTACGACGGTCGCGACCCACTCCCCCTGCTGACGAAGGGCTCAGAATCTGCTCACACCGGTTTCTATTTCGAGTTTCGGAATCACGCGGCTTACCGGAAAGGTGACTGGAAAATTGTCAGGGAATCCCCGAAGAAGCCCTGGATGCTTTTTAATTTGATGACGGACCTGTCGGAATCAAAGGATCTTGCCGGGGATTCAGAAAAAGACAAGGAGCTCGCTTCAGAATTCGATGCAACGCAGAAGGAAATGCGGGAAGATGAGGACGGGCTGGCCGAATGGATATGGCATAAGGATTCTGAAAACGAAGATGCTGAAAATGTCTTTCAAATTAAGCACACCCTCGAAGAGCCCATTTCAGAATCCTCGGTCAATCTCAAAGTTGTCACCGACTTTGCCTCAGCTGTAATCATGATCGATGACAAAGAAATCGCATCCGTCGACCCGTATGATCCGCCATTGAGTATTCCTCTCCAGGATTCCGGAGTTTTGACCATCATTTGTCGCGGTGTCGAGGGCCCTTCAGCCATCGCAGCGACTCTTCAAGTCACCCAGAAGAGCGGAAAAACGAAACGATTCCTGACGGGCCTGGAATCCGAATTTGAGTGTTCTCCGTTCATCTCAAAGGGAAGAATCACTGAAGAGAGATGGGCGGGAAACCAGCTCGAAGACATCAGCCCGTTCTCTGAATACAACCAATGGAAAGAAGCATCGGGAACAGACCCCAAAGATGAAATAATTTCCCAACTCACATCGATTCCATCCGGTTTCAAAGTCGAATGCCTGCGGATCGCCCGGGATGACGAAGACTCGTGGGTTAACCTTGAGATCGACAATCAAAACAGAATTTTTCTCGCCAAAGAACAAAAGGGAATTCTTCGGATGAGCTTGAACGAAGAAACACTGGAGGTAGATAAGGTCGAAGTGGTGAATGAAGAACTGGAGGAATGCCGCGGACTTCTCTGGAAAGACGGAACCCTTTTCGCGAATGCCAATGATTCGAAAGCACTTTACAGCCTTCGAGATACCACAGGCGACGATGCATTCGATGAAGTAACTCTCTTGCAATCAACCGAAGGCGGAGCAGGCCATGGACGTAATGATCTTGCTCAGGGCCCAAATGGAAACTTGTTCCTCATCCACGGGGATTCAATTCAAGTGAATAAGGAAACGCATCGACGAACCACCCCGGAAGCCGGGGCGCCTCAGGAACTGGGGCATTGGATTCGAGCAAACCAAGGTGGTAAAGAATGGCAGGTTTTGGCGCGTGGCCTTCGAAATCCCTACGGGATTGCTTTCAACGAAGAGGGGGAATGCTTCACCTATGATGCCGACAATGAGGGGGATATCGGACTGCCCTTTTATCGACCAACACGAGTGAATCATCTCGTCTCCGGAGCAAATTATGGCTGGCATCAGGAAGAGGAGAACGCACGAAACATGACCGTCTACGCTCCTGATTCCTGGCCCACGACCTATGATGTGGGAAGAGGATCTCCGACCGCCGTCAAATTTGGGACAGAAAGCAATTTTCCCGGAAAATACCGAAATGCTCTTTTCGCCCTCGACTGGGCCTATGGGAGAATTGTCGCAGTCCACATGACTCCGCGGGGAGCGAGCTATCAGGCAAGCGGTGAAACGTTTCTTGCCGGACGACCGCTCAATGTCACTGACCTGGATTTTGCGGCTGACGGTTCGATGCTCTTTATCACTGGTGGACGTAAAACGAGATCCGCTCTCTATCGGGTGAGTTATACCGGAGAACCCGGGGCCGATTCAGAGGAATCAGACCAGTCCCGCCAACGCGAAAAGTTCTCAAGATCGGCCAGAGAAAAAAGAAGGGCTCTGGAGGTTTTCCATCGCCCTTCGAGCAATGCTCCCGAAAAGTCTGTCCTGCAGGAACTGGGAAACCCTGACCCCTGGATTCGAAATGCTGCCAGAGTCGCTCTCGAATTCTGCCCTGTCGAAACCTGGAGTGATTTTTCTCTTACGGAAGGCTCAAGCCCCGGACAATTAAACGCCTTACTCGCCCTTTCCCGAAAAGGAAACTCAGAAGAGCATCTGAAAATCCTTAAAAGACTCGCGGCTGGAAAATTCACAGGCAACGGGCCTGGCGAACAGCTTACCTTTCTCCGAATCTGCGAGACTTGTTTGAAAGGCTCCGCCGAGATCGACGCGGCCCTCAGCAAGAACTTGAATGAAATGGTCAGCTCACTGCTCCCCTCCACTTCGGAACCAGTGAACAAAGAAGCGTGCCGTTCACTCGTGCTTCTCAACTCGGAGGCAGCAATCGAGAGTTGTCTGGAACGATTCGCCCTGACGGACAACCAACTCGATGCACTTCACTATCTGGAGATTCTCGCAGGAATGAAAGATCATTGGACAGCTTCACAGCGCAGCCTCTACTTTAAACACCTTGGCTATGCCAAATACTTCTCCCGGGGAGATCGGTTCATGGCTCCGTTTTTTGAAAGAGTGGAGAAAGATGCGTTATCCCATGTCCTGGACGACGGCGAGCGGGAAGCGATGGCAGATCTTCTCGTGGAACACAAATTGAAGGAGCCAAAAGGAGTGCCGACGGCATCCAGACCATTCGTGAAAAACTGGACCCTGTCCGACTTTGAAGACGCTGAGCTCAATACCGGCGTCCCGGAAGAATCGATGGGGAAAGGACAAAACTTATTCACTGCGGCACTGTGCTCAAGTTGTCATGTGTGCGGAGATGTCGGCTTTCCATCCGGTCCCGACCTCACCAGAGTCAGCAGCCGGTTTTCAAGAAAGGATTTGTTAGAGTCGATTCTCAATCCCTCACAAGTGGTCGCCGAAGTTCACCGGAATCAGATCATTACAAAAAAGGACGGAACGATCGTCTCCGGTCGTATCATCCGGGATGATTTCCGAAAATCTCTTCTCTACCTTTCTCCCAATCCGTTTTCCCCGGGGGAAATGGTCGAGGTGAACAAGAATGAAATAGCTTCGAGCGAAGAATCGCCTGCGTCCCCAATGCCTCCCGGCCTGCTTAACACCCTCACAAAGCAGGAAATCCTTGCACTACTCGCGTGGCTGGAATCGGGAGGACGAAATTGATCACCCCGAAAAATCACCGGATGGCCACTTCCGCTTTTCTAACCAATTCGGGCTCATCGTCTTTGTATTGGTAGACGAACCCACATCTCAGAGTCTCAGCGATTTCTGTTTGCTCGCCAGTGGAGTCCCCTTCCGAGACTATAATTTTTTTCCGGATTTCAAGATCGACAATGGTCCCGGGTTCAAAAGAAAACTCTTCGAAGTAGCAACTGTCGAGCAGACGATCAAATGAATCCCGGAAAATATCCAACTGCCCAACAATGTGATCTTTGCTTTGGCGTTTCGAACTGGCGATAATTATTTCGAGACGCTCAATCTGATCCACCACTGACCTTCCCGCAGTCAAATCCCGATGCCGGTCATGCGGCGATCTGGACATCTCCACCGTTGGAACAATGGGCGCAGTCGGGCTGTCATCATCCTCTTCTTCGAAATCCTCTTCCTTTTCGCTTCGGGAAGCTCTCGATTTCTGGACAAAATACAGAAGTGCAGAAACCGCCGCCACAACAGCCATGCAGCCGACGGTAATAAAAATCCACGGGAATAAAGTGTCGGAACTTTCAGCCATACGTCTTGATAGAAGGAGTCATCAATTAGACTAACTAATCCCCCATTCATTCAAGAATATTGTTTCTACCCTGTCAGGTCAACGATTCAAGCCTCTTAAATCGCTCTGTCGAGTATTGACAGCACCCAAATACCACAAAGGCCCACCCTTGAAGACGAACGACATTTGGGGGACGACGTCTTCGACTGGATGAGCCTTTGTTTTATTTGTTGCGCAACGTTTCGGGGGAAACTCAATCGTTTGGGAATAACTTCAGAATCTGAAGTGCTACGCTGCATATCGATTGAGCCCCTATTAGGAACGATCGGTTACGCAGCATACCCATCTAATCGCTCGAAGTGTGCCAACCCTTCCTGAATATTCACAACACGCTTATAAACAACTACTTGAATACAATTTGGCATTGTGGATCACATCTCTCGATGCTGCATATTCTGAAAGATACTTTCAGGGAATTGAAAGAAACTTTCAATCTGCGTCAATCAAGCTGGATGCCCAACTCGTTCATCTTTTTCCGAAGCGTTACTCTCGAAATCCCAAGCCATTCAGTTGCTTTGCCGAGATGACCACCCGATTTCTGCAATGCTTTCCTAATCAATCGCGATTCGAGTTTCCCGACCAAAGCTCCGTGGACATTCCCTGTGGATGAATCAGCGGCAGCACTCAGCGCGTCTTCAATCCAATTGTCCACGTTCCGGTCCGATTCACTTATCGACTCTGAAGAAAAATCCGTACCGGAAATTGCCTCCTCCAGAAGCTCTTTCTGAATAGCGAATCCCCGGCTGTGCAAAACGACATATCTCAGCACATTCTGCAACTGCCTGATATTTCCCGGCCAGCCCTGCTCCTCCAGCCACGAAACTATTTTTGGCGAAAGCTGTGGCACCGATACCCCATACTCTTCCGCCGAAGATCTCACGAAACTGGTAGCCAGCAGACTGATATCCTCCCGCCTCTCCCTCAGGGACGGCAGAGAAATCTGCATGGCACTCAATCGAAAGAAAAGGTCTTCGCGAAAGGTTTCCTCCTGAATCATTTTCCGCAAATCTCGATGAGTCGCCGCAATGATTCTGACATCAGACTTCTTTTCCCGGGAAGCACCCAGTGCCTGAAATGTTCCTTCCTGCAGGACTCGCAAGAGCTTTACCTGAACAGGAAGAGGCATATCACCTATCTCATCCAGAAACAGCGTTCCTCCCTCAGCCTGTTCAAACCTCCCGATTCTGTTGGCATCGGCCCCGGTAAAAGCCCCTTTGATGTGCCCGAACAATTCACTCTCGAGAAGGTTTTCCGGAATCGCCCCACAATTAACGGCCACAAAGGGCCCATTCGACCTTGGGCTGTGCTGGTGAACCGCCTTTGCTACCAACTCTTTACCGGTTCCTGTTTCACCGAAAACGATGACCGTCGCTTCCGTTGGGGCTACGCGTCCGATTTCTTTGTAAACGCCCTGCATCGCCCGGCTGTTGCCAAGCATCTTTGGCTCCGGCGTTGAATCAGTTCTTCCGACAGAGGAAGTTGCTGTCCGGGAACGTCCTCGCTGTGAAGCACTCACTCCCTTTTCAACGACTTCAAGTAGATCGGAGATTTCAAACGGCTTCAAAAGATAATCAAAGGCTCCCAGCTTGGTAGCTTCGATTGCCAAATCGGTATTCCCATGAGCTGTCATGAGAATCACCGGACACTGTGGAATCTCTTCAACCAGCTTACCAATCAACTCAAGCCCCCCCATCCCCGGCATTCTAAAATCAGTTAGAACCAGATTGTAATCTCCCTCGATCGCTTCATCATATCCGGAGGCGCCATCTTTTCGCAGGCACACCGAGTAGCCTTCATCTCCCAGAATCATTTCGATGGTATCCCGGATACCCTCATCATCGTCGACTACGAGAATCTTCGCCCTCTCCCTTTCTGAACTCATGATGCCACTGGTAAATTTAAGATAACTGCGGCACCACCGCCCTTTTCATTCTCCGCCAGAATGGTGCCACCAAACATTTCCACTGCGAGTTTGGAAAAGTAGAGACCAAGACCTGAGCTTCCGGTATTCGAAGATCCCTGGTTGAAAGCCTTGAATGGATCGCCTGCCTCTTCTTCGAATCCACTCCCTTGATCAGAAACCCGGCAGCGAACAAACCCTCCATTCCGTCCAACGGAAATCCCAACACTTCCCCGCTCAGGACTGTGCCGGAGGGCATTCCCTACAATATTCACAAGGACCCTCTTTACATAGACTGGATCCGCCTTCACCCGTGTCACTCCCGGATCGGAAACCTCCAGTGAAAGACTCACCGCGCGGCTTTCTGCCGCAGACTCCATTTCGTCCGCAATTTCTCCCGCCAAAACCACGAGATCAGGAGCCTCATCCCACTTCATCTCCCTCGCCTCATTTGCCTCCGCTCCAAAAACTTCGGAAATGGATTGGATCAATTGCTTCTGTCGATTTACCTGATTGATGGCCCGCTCCACTGCCGCCCGAAGTGATCGCTCATCCCCGGACTCCAGTTTCTTTTCAATGTGCTGGAGATTCATCAATAAAACGGCTGCTGGATTCGCGAGGTCGTGCATCACACATTCCAAAAGCACCTTTTTCAATTCCAGTTCCTTTTGAAGTCGCTCCCGGTTCAGTTCGTGAATATGGCTGCTGTGTAAAATCTGTTGCTCAAAATGGTGACGTTCGTCCGCGCATTCAACCATCAACAGAATTCGGGAGCCCTGCTTTACCGCGACTGCCTCAAAAAACCTCGATTGCTCCTCCCACAACCCTGACTTTTTTCTCTCTGATTCATCACTGTCTCGAACCAAATCAATAAATCCGGCGAGAAAAGGTGACTGCTTTCCGGGATCACTTGATTCCCCAAAGATGCTTGGATACCAATCTGGAAATCCATCTTCCGCATGAAAATGGATGCCATCATCCGAGCTCAGAATCGCTGCATCAATAAGCCGACGGACATTCGACTTTGGATCCTCGACTTCGCCACTCACCTCGACACCTCCACCATTTCTCTGGCCAAACTGAGAAATGTTTCCTCAACTTCATCCCCGGTCAAAGCACTGGTCAATCGGACAGGGTACCGCTCTTTTAATTCAGAAATTCGCTCCTCCGTGACTTCCCACTCCTCAGCCAGATCCACCTTGTTAATCAGAAAGCTGATCGACACTACGGGAAACAGTTTCAAAATACCCTCAGCTTCCTCTACTACATCATCGAGAGTAGACTTCCTGGTTCCGTCAGCGACAAAAAGAAATCCGGATGACCCGGCCAGATAAGCCTGCTGAACTTTCGCAAATTGATCGGAACCCGCTAAATCCCAAACCAACAAGAGGACTTCCCTGCCCTCAAGGGTGACGGTCTTCTGATCCACTTTTACTCCGAGAGTGGTGAGATACTCATCCGAAAAAACTCCCGAAACGAAACGACGAATAAGGCTGGTTTTCCCAACCGCGAATGAGCCAATCAGGCAAACCTTCTTTTTAAACTCCGGCATTCACTCCGAAACTAACTCGGGAATGATCTTCACGCCACTCCCGGCCTGATCTTCGTGCGTGGAAATTTCGACATCGAGACTATTGCGATCAACCCCGTTGAGAACCAGTCGGGTCATAATCGCCTCTGCCCTGGCCTTGATCTGGGTCCGGTTTGCATCCGACTTCGCACCTATCAATGGATAAGCAGTGACCTTAAACCGATACTCCCTTCCAAGGAGCGATCCTTCATTTCTCAATTCTTTGACGAGAGCGGCCAGTGATGAGACACCGGCGACCGCATCTTTGGGAAGGACCTCACCGGAGTCGTATAGGAGCGGGGATTTTTCGATCTTCGCGAGGAGCTCCTTGATATTCTCCTCGTTCGCATTCTTCAATTTGGAGGTGTCCATTTTTCCCAGTGATGGCAACTGCCGCGGAAGGTCCAGGATTTGTTGATACTCTGGATAGGGTGCCAGACCGAATACCGCCAGCTCTTCCCCTCTCAGATTTCACTTCACTTGCTCAAGATGCCCAAAGCGGCTCGCGATGACCTCACTGGCAAGTTTTCGCTGTTTTGCTGCCGCTTCTTCCAGCTTCTTCTGAAACTCTTTCTCCTGTCGAGCCAGTTCGAACTGAGCAGCCGCCAGCCCTGTTTGAATTCTCGAGATATCAGTCGTGCCGCGTTTAGCCGAAATGATCGGGTCGAGAGATTGAAAGGGCTCAAATTCAAAAGTGACATCCTCCTGGTAGACTTTAAAAATTTCACCAATCTCCGCAGGGGACGCCGCGAGAGGATCTCTCAATCCATGAATCTCGTCCCACGATTTGTGTGCCGTAACCTGGATACCCGGTTCTTTATCCAGAGCAGTTATAAACTCACTCCAGGCATAAGCTTTTGTGTATTTTAATGCGATCCATCCTCCCAAAACCGCTACGATCACGCCAAAGAGTAACCAGAACCTCCAGAGTCCGCCACCTCCTTCCTGAGAACCAGACTGATTCTCAATCAAGGCAGGGCGCATCAATTCCTTGCGGTCGTAGACATCGTCCTTTTCCGATTCGCTCTCCCCTTCGTCTTCTTTTGCATCACCAATCCAGGGATTCTTCCTTTGATGAATATTTTCGAGAACCTCGCGTAGTTTCTCGCGCAAGGCAGCCTGAGCGACACCCTCTACCACCGCAGCAAGAATCATATCAGGTCCCCCTTCGATTAGAACCTGATGATCCCCGTAGGAAAACCGGTTCAACTCATTCTCCTTGTCTGGATCCGTATGATCCGCGAATGAATCCCGAACAAAGCTGCGAATCGCAGTGAGCATTCCTGACATCAGATCAGCATTACCGTCATCATCTCCTCTCGAAACCTGATCGATCAAAATTCCGGACTCACGATCAATCAAAAGGATTCGCTCCACTTTGTAGTTTGCTGTTTTCAGCATCACATACTCAGCAAACGGCTTTCCTGCCATGCGCGCCTGAAAACGCCATTTTATCCGCTCCAACGAAGTCGTATTTCGAATTGTTTCGTTCAACTCCTCAGCAAGATTTCGAAACATTTCCGAAACATAATCGCGAATCGCCGGCCCCATTACGGGGAACAATGCCCGCGACATTCGGCTTTTGTCCTCGACCACGCTTCGGGTGATCGCAGCTTCCGTGCCCGGTTGAAGAGCCTCTGTTAATTCGTGAAATCCACTCTCATCGTCTGCGCTCAGCTCACGCAGGGCCATCGACAGATTTTTCTTGATCCTGTCCTTGTCCCCCTTTTCGTACTTTTTGATCCGCTTCCGGAGACGCTCAATTTCCTGCAACTCATCATCGAGCAACAAGGTCTTGATGGTCTCAAGCCTTTCTGTCTCGCTGGCGCTTGCTTTCATCGAGTCTAGTTTGCAAATCCGCAAGAAATGCGCGGAATAATTCAGGAAGCCCCTCTACTCTGAGCGGTCACGAAGAGATGCCGCCAGATTCTCGAGTTTTGTGGCAAGGCGATCACGTTTTACCGCATCCCGCTCGATATTGTCAGAACGCTCTCCAAGTTCCCGACGAACCTCTTCGAGTTGTTTCTCCACTGATTCTCTCAGGGCATCGACCTTCTCGTTTAGGGCACGCTCCAATCCGGCGAATCGCTCATCATATCCCACCATCTGCTCTCCAAAGAGTAGATCGCGAATTTTTCCGACACGGCTCTCTTCTTCGCGACCTGAGTCGAGATTCTGATGGGTGTCTTCTCCGTTTTGACTATCGTCATTCATGAGTCTGTGCTTATTAGTAATTACAGTGTTTCTAGTAATATCACTCTTTTTTGGATTTCTGCAAAGGTTGGATAGTTGATTCTGATCCCTATTTTCAGGACCTGAACCGCTTGAATTGATGCGAATTCGCACGGCCGGACCTCCAACTGGTCCGAATTCTCCCTTGGGGGAATGATCTCCCGATATAAAAATCCTGATAAGCATCAACAGTATACCTTACTCGTTTGTATGAAATTTACGACTTTGAAGCTATTCAATTGGACTCGCTCCATCGCTGAAAGGAATTTTTAGAACAGGCGTCTAAAGGTGCATGAGTGAAACAACCACTAGTAAAATCAAAACCTTAACGACCTCGACGTTTGATTCAGAGATTGGAAATGGCGACACCTATCTCGTCGATTTCTGGGCCCCCTGGTGCGGACCGTGCATGCAACAACTTCCGATTTTGGAACAGTTTGCCGACAGTGAGCCCAAGGGAGTCACTGTTGCGAAGGTGAACATCACGGACGAACCCGGGATTGCGGAAAAACTGGGTATCAGATCGATTCCTACAATGATCGTGTTCCGCGATGGTGAAGAAGTTCTCCGTCACACCGGACTCGCTGCCCCCGCCCAACTGGCGAAGCTTGTTGAATAGGGATACACTCGACGGTTCTGCTCTCTTAGTCTGCCGAATCACCGCTGTTCAGTCAGTTTGAATCACCAAAGCCTCCCACGGTCGCCATTCCAGATGGACTGAATTTCCATCTGGAAGCGATTTTCCCGTGCGGAGGTTTTTGATGTTTGCCCGGGGCTTGGGAAATCGGATTTCCGCTTCAAAGGGCTCCCCGGTAACTCCGATCACCGCCCCGGCTGAAGTGATGCTCCCCTCCCGGACCGGATTCATGACAACGGCAAGCACTCGCTTCCCTTCATTTTTCCAATGGAGAACTTCAGCTGTCGGAATCCTGACTCCTGCCTGATAAACTTCAGCACGAGGGGTGAGGTCGGCTTTCGCGAGAATATCGCTCAGCAATTTCCTCCAGGCATCTCCTCCCGGTCCGTTCCTCCATTCGTTGTCGAAATATTCCAGCGGCGAAAGGTCGAGAAAGTGGACGTTCTTCCGACTTGAGCCATCGCTCTCGGTTTCGCCAACAAGGACGATCCCGTCGACACGCTTCGCTTTCTCATATTCCAGGCGCTGCAAATAGGGTTCCTTGTATTTCTCTCCGTTTAGCTCGCACAAAATATCACTTCCAAAGTATCCGCTAAGCGGTTTCCTCTCGATTCCAAAGAGTCGGTCTATAGTGGCAGTCGAGTTCCGACCATTTCCATTTTCATCCAACAGGCCCGTCCAATGATCTGCTACAAGGGTCCCACCGGCATCAACAAATCGCTGAATTGAATCGATCTCGTTATCAGATAAACAAAGAGCCCGGTTCAAAATCAGGACACGATAGCCGTTCTGAACCAAGTGATCCTCCGAAACCTGAGCAGACGAAACGACCTGATACTGATAACCGCAATCTTCGAGGAGCTTGAACCAGGCAACACGATTTTTGGCAGCGGACTGGCATCGATTATCCAGACTGGAAGAGCGATTCGGCCAGGTTCCACCATGTGGTATGACATCTGTCACCCAGGACGCTCGTACAGATGGCATCGAGTAATAAACCGCGATGGGATCGGAATCGAATGTGGCTTTCGTCGAAAGGAACGACTTCGATACAGGGCCTTGAACCTCCCGGCTTGTTGGAGCCAGCTCCTTCAAATGGGGAAGCAGTCCCTTTCCCTCTTGAAACCATGAGCCCGTTTTTCCTCCTGTGTCCGGCCAGGCGATCATCCCACGATTTCCGTGCACGAGATAGTACCAGAGAAACCAGCTGTCCTTCTTTTGATTCCCCGTGCTGAACCAGGTTTGCACAAACGGGCGCCTTTCCGGTCCATTCCAGAACGATCGAAGAATTTCATTGGTCCCTCCAATATCGTAGGACTCCATGAACTGCACCGAACGACATAGCTTTTCGTAGTCGAATCCACCAAAAGCTGAAGGGGTCTGTCCGCCAACAAATCCTGCCGGGGTCGTGGGATCGATCGAGTTGGAATAGCGGCTTAGTTCTCCAAGGACGGAAGCAAACTGACTGTCCATATAGGACCTCCAATCCATCCACTGTGCCAATTTCCAGTTCCGAAAGGGACCGCTGGAATGTGCTTTTCGAATTCCCTCGAAGGAGACCGGCCCGGCTTCTTCGAAATTTCCCAGGTTCGTTCCCCAGGACTGATTGAGACTTTGGATAGAAATGTATTTCCGCTCAAGCCACTTGCGAAAGAGGGCCACTGACTCCGGAGATGCGTCTACTTCTGCAGGGGAATTGAAAGAACCCAGGGAAATCTCATCATCAAATGAATACGCCACAACCGGCCCCTTTTTGGTCACTTCAATATTCTTTTCGATGTGTCCTTTCAACTCCGCCAGGATATCGCTTCGGGCGAGACTATTCGGTCGAGCCACCAGTTCACGCTTCTTCAAAACTTGATCGACGCCTGTTCTCTCAGTGAGGTGGAGAATTCCTTTGTCAGCAAGGTGATCCACGTAGTAGGGGAAATTATTCTCGGAAGCGAACTGAACCTTATCCCCCTGACCCGCCCCACGGTCGATATGAAAACCGTGAAAACCGGCCTCCTCATACAGCTTAACATCTCTCACTGCGCTGGTTTTGAACTGCCAGATCATGATGAGATAATTCTTCCAGAAATCTCCGGGAGGAATGGGTTCCACATCTATAATTGCAGGATCCGAACAGGTACTTTCCGACAAGGGAGCGCCTCCGGAAAAGGGCGGCAGTTCCGCTTTTGCCGGACAGACAGCAACAAACATCGCCAGGAGGATTGCCTTTTTTACTTTTCGCTTCATAGCGGTGCTCGTAGCTTGGTTGAAATGAATATTCTCAGACATTGGCTCCGGCTCATCTTGATCACCACGATCGTTTTTGTCACGCACAGGTCTCCCGGTGCTGAAACTAAAAATGCTATCGTCTTTTTAGTCGATGATCTTGGATGGACCGACCTGGGCTGTTTCGGGAGCGACTTTTACGAAACTCCGAACATCGACAAGCTGGCAACGGAGGGAGTGAAGTTCACCAGTGCCTATGCTGCCTGCACTGTCTGCTCCCCCACCCGGGCCGCTCTTCTTACCGGACAAAATCCGGCACGGCTTCATGTCACCGACTTTATTCCGGGCCATCCTTTTGTGAACACACCTTTAACGATTCCTGATTGGACGAAAGTTCTGGAACATCGCCACCTGACAATCCCGGAGTTGTTGAAGCCATCAGGATTCCAGTCGGTTCATCTGGGAAAGTGGCACCTCACCCACCGCGACCGCAGTGGAAAAGGGGGAACCGACAATCCTGACCCTGAGTTTTACCCGGAAAGCCAGGGATTTGATATCAACATTGGCGGCAATGAACATGGAGCGCCCCCGAGCTATTTCTGGCCTTACGGAAGAGGGAAAACCATCGATGTCCGGAAACAGAATACTATTTTCAAAACCCTCCCGAAAGGTGGCGGAGAGGGAGAGTATCTAACAGATAGACTGGCCAGAGAAGGTGTCCGTGTCCTCGATGAATTTCAAAAGAATGGATCCCCGTTTTTCATGTATTTCTCCTTTTACAATGTTCACACGCCTTTGATGGGACGCCCCGACTTGCTTGCGAAATATGAAGCCAAATTAAAAAGGAATCCAAAGGTGCGGCACAACAATGTGAAGTATGCGGCTATGGTGGAAAGTGTCGACGAAGCCGTGGGGACAATTCTGACCAAGCTGAAAGATATCAATGCCGATGACAGCACCATGGTAATTTTCACCTCGGACAATGGGGGCCTGCGTCCACAGGCAACGGACAACCATCCGCTACGCCAGGGCAAGGGTGGGATCTATGAGGGAGGCGTTCGGATTCCGACGATTATCAAATGGCCTGAGAAGGGAGCGAAAGGTGCCGAGTGTAAAGAAGCGCTGATCTCGATGGATTTTCTTCCAACGATCATGGAAGCACTTGATGTCTCTTATCCGGATGAGTTCGATCAAGAGCTTCTCGATGGAGTATCTCTGACTGGTCTAATTGAGAATCCTGATTCCACCATGGAGCGCGATGCGATTTACTGGCATTACCCACACTACCATTCGATGGGAGCTCAGCCTTACAGCGCAGTTCTGGCAAGAGGGTGGAAACTGATTGAGCGACATACCGACGGCGGGATTGAGCTCTACAATCTCGAGGGCGACATTCACGAGGACAACAATCGCGCCAAAACTGAAGAAGCTATTACATCGGAACTCCTCAGTCGCCTGAACGACTGGAGAAAGTCTGTCGGCGCACAAATGCCGGTGAGCAATAAGAGCTATGATGAGGACAAACCCACGGGTGTGAATCGGGGGAATGTGACCAGGCCTCAAGTGCCTATTCGCGAATAAGTGAAAACCGCCCCTTAGAACACGAGGAGTGCAATCACTTCCCGGCAAGGGCATTCGTACAACTATTCCAGCACTTGGATATCGTCGCCAGCGACCGGGTCAGCCTCTTCGTCTGGACTGGGTTCCCTGTCGAGGACGAAATCCATCACCGCCTGATCGCCCCGCGTCGGGTTGCCGGAAATGATATCTGCGGTAAGAAAAGGACCCTTACGAGCATTGCTGACTTGAAGCGAGCTGGTCTGACCTCCCGTCGAATCAAATGTTGAAATACTTGTCCCGGGCTCAATGGAATTCGAACGCGATGACTTGATCAAAGCAAACCCGCCTTCCGGATGAACTGAAAGAACGCTTCCCACAGGAATTTTCATCGGTGCTGAAAGACCTGTTCCATTGTCTCCCGATTGCGAAGCTTCGTTCTGCTTCTCCTGATTTTTCGGCAGCCCTTTGCATCCGGCAAAAAGCATCGACAGACCGCAAACTATCACGACGACGAAATCCCGCCTTTTTAAATGAGTCTCCACCTTTAGAGGATGAAGGGTCGACCCGACAAAATCAAGTCCTCAGTCCCTGGATCAATGCTATTCTTTGCCCTCCCTATGAACCTGTTTGTCTACGGAACTTTACTCGTGCCTCAGATCTGGACGCTTGTGACATCGGACACCTTTCCTGAAAACGAGGAAGGATCGCTTCCGGGTTACTCCATCCGCAAAGTGAAAAATGCGAGCTTCCCTGCGATCACGCATACCGGTAAGAATCAGGATATCGTTCCCGGCCGGCTGCTTCACAAAATCGCCCCCGAAACCCTTCGATCACTCGATGCCTACGAAGACCAATTCTATTTCAGAACGGAAGTTGAAGTAAGCACTTTGAAAGGTGAAATCATTGCAGCAGAGACCTATGCCGTTTCGTCGAATACCGCTTCGAGAATCCTTTCCTCTGAATCATGGACTCTGGAATGGTTTCTCAGGAACGCGTATGAAGACTATTGGAAGGCAATGAACGGGAACTGAAAGAACGTTTTTCGACTTGCTACCGACAGACCCTAATCGAAGTTTTGAAATGAGATTCACCAGCATCCTTATTTCTACGGCGCTCAGTCTCGGACTGTCTCTTCTATCTGCTGCGGATAAGCCAAACATTATTTTCATTCTCTCAGATGATCTGGGCTACGGGGATGTCGGCTGTTTCGGTCAGGATAAAATCAAGACGCCCGAAATCGATAAACTCGCTGCAGAGGGAATGCGTCTGACCGACTTCTACGCAGGATCCACCGTTTGTGCTCCGTCCAGAAGCGTTCTCATGACGGGCCAGGATACCGGCCATACCTGGGTTCGTGGAAATGGCGCTGCCGAAACGCAAACCCTGAGACCATCAGATATCACTGTTGCTAAAAAATTGAAAGAAGCCGGCTATTCCACGGCTCTCATTGGGAAATGGGGACTCGGCGAACTCAAATCCACCGGCCATCCCAACAAACAAGGGTTCGACTATTTCTATGGATATCTCAACCAGCGGCACGCCCACAATTATTATCCAACTTTCCTTGTTAGAAATGAAGAGGTCGTAAAACTGAGGAATGTATATTCACCCGAATGGCTGGAAAAACGTAAGGGGCGTGACCTCGTGGATGACGGGGCCGGTTTCGCTGCATCGGATAGCAAAATGGATTACTCCCACGATCTCATTGCAGACGAAGCAGTTGCCTGGCTCGAAAACCAATCAAAAAAGGAAAAACCATTCTTTCTCTACATGGCGCTGACGATCCCTCATGCCAACAACGAAGCAGGTCGATTCCTCGGAGACGGCCAGGAGGTTCCCGACTACGGAATTTACGAAAGTAAAGACTGGTCAGATCCTAACAAAGGACAAGCCGCAATGATTTCACGCATGGATAGAGATGTCGGACGCATTGTGAAAACGCTGGAGAAGACCGGAAATGCTAAAAATACCCTGGTGATTTTCAGTTCCGACAACGGACACCATCGTGAAGGAGGAAATGATCCGGATTTCTTTGATGCCAACGGTCCCCTCCGCGGAATGAAGCGCGATCTCACTGAAGGAGGAATCCGGGTTCCCACTGTCGCCTGGTGGCCCGGAACTATCAAAGCCGGAAGCGAATCAGCTCATCCCGCTTCATTCGCAGATTTCATGGCGACCGCCTGCGATCTGGCTGGAGTAGATGTGCCGAAAAACACTCAATCCGTAAGTTTCGCCCCCAGCCTGAAAGGAGCGCCTGATTCGCAGAAATCCCCTGAGTTTCTCTACTGGGAATTCTACGAAAAAGGCAGCAAGCAGGCTGTCCGGTTTGGAAAGTGGAAAGCCATTCGAAAACCGATTTTCACCGGGGAGACTGAACTCTATGACTTGAAATCCGACATTGGAGAGGAAAACAATCTCGCCAAAGAGCTTCCTGACATTGTTGCTAAAGCTGAGGGCTTCATGAAACAGGGCCATGAACCCAATCCTAACTGGAAAGTTCGGTCGCCAAAACAGAAGAAGAAACAGTAAACCCGCGAAGAGTCTCGACCACTTCTTCGACAGTTTCATCCAGAGTCGAAGTTCCGGCAGTCACTCCGACATTCCGGCTGTTCGCAAAGCGGTCTTTGAACAACTCTCCGGGCTCGACCACATGAATGGTGTCGCATCCTCGTGCACGGGACGATTCAACCAGCTGCTTCGTATTATTGCTGTTACGACCGCCCACTACGACAACCGTATCGCATTTTCGACAGAGATCTTCCATCGCCTGTTGACGATCCCTTGTCGGTTGGCAAACCGTGTTCACAAACCTGACCTCAGCGCCGTGAAAGCGTTTTGCAATTTCGTCGACCAATCCCTGCACTCGCTTCACTGGCTGAGTCGTCTGTGAAATGATGCCGATCTTTTCGACACCTTCGGGAATGGCATCTATATCTGAGGCTTCCAACACTACAATGGCCTCAGGAAAATCTCCCGTTAGTCCCCGAACTTCAACGTGATCCCTTTGGCCGATGACCACCGGCAGGTATCCCGCCAGGACGAGACACTCCAGAGATCGATGCGCCTTTTTCACGAGAGGGCAAGTGGTGTCGACCACCTGAAGGCTGGTCTCACTCCAGCCCCGCCGGGTATTGTCCGAAACTCCATGAGCGGTGAAAACCACCGTCCCCGATTCTGCTTCCCCTATCTTCTCCGGACTCCCATATTTAATCCCCTGTTCCACCAATTGCTTCTGAACCACAGGATTGTGGACCAGCTCTCCCAAGACCGTCACGCCTCCTGATGTTTCAATCTCGTTGATGCTCCGAAGTGCCGCTTTGACGCCAAAGCACATTCCAAAATGTTCCGCTAAATGGATATTCATAAATTTCCTGTGTTTACTGAGGGCACTTTGCCCTTCAATATAGATTACTTTGCAACACAAAGTAATCTTTCAGAAATTCTTCAATTTTTGTTCGAATTCACGATCTGCTCGAGAATTGCGAGATAGGATTCGAACTCCATTCGTCCGGATTCGGTAATCGCGTAGACCGTTCCCCGCTTGTTGCCTTCAGCCTTTGTAGAAGATATCAGGCCGTGTTTCTCCAAGGTTCGAAGATGGGTAATGAGGTTCCCGTCGCTCATCTTTAACTCGCCCTTGAGATCCTGAAATCCCCACACACGCCTCGTCGCCATCAGAGACATGATCGCAAGACGACTCTTTTCATGAATCACCTTATTCAGCTTCTCAAAATCAAACATGATTCTTCGAACCGGTATCAGGATTTCTCTTTGCGAAAAGAAACGAGCCCGTAGATCAACAAGCCCAGTCCGAACGTTGCCGCCATAAATAGCCCCGCTTCCCCGATCGTGTCGGTCGCAGTGAATTTGCCGATCGTTTCCCGCCAGCAAAAATAAAGGAGCCCACTGAGTAAAAAGAACCATCCTAGCACCGGGATCGATTTCGGAGAGAAAGAGGACGTTCCCAGTAAACCGATCCCCGCTCCGATTGCCCAGAATATCGATGCGTTAACTGAGTCCCGGTATAGAAAAATACAGACAGCACTAACAATCCCCCCAACTAGAAAACCCGGAAGCATTGCGAAGACCGCATGAATCATTCTCCGGGAAGGAAAACTGTCCCCTCTCTTTTTTGAATCTTTGAAAAGAAAGAATGTATTCACGCAATCGACAACCAACAGGACTCCCATCCAACTAAGAAAATATTTCAGGGAAGTAATGGGAACACTTCTCAAATAAAAGAAAACTCCCAGCGAAAGACTGAACAGCCCACCGATCACGGCAGAATACGACGCCACCAGGCGATAGACGGAAGCCCGCTCCATCAATTTGCGGATGACCTCCAGATTCTCCTCTGCCGATTCAGTATCCATACTCACCACTTTGCCACACAAAGCGATCAACGAAAACCGGAATCAGAGACGGACCTTTTTCCAGTCGCCCTTCAAGACATAGACGGGATCCATTCCCAGCAACTCACGAAGTCGCAAGGCAACTTCCCTGCTTTTATCACACGCCGAACCGTCGCAGTAAACAATCACTGGATTGCCCATCGCCGCCTGTAGGGTGTCCATATTCTGAAACATGAGATCTCCCCACTCATCAGTATTCAGGGAGATTGCTTCCGGGAAATGGCGTTCCTTGTAGAGGGAACTGTCCCGGGCATCTACCCAGAGAATTTGATCGTTTTCCGCGACAATCTTACGCGCCCCTTCGACAGACAGATTCCACCTCTCTTCCACCGGATCCGAAACCTCAAACCAGGGAGGGCGCTTTGGATGAACGAATGCGGTAACAAGTGCGGCAATCAGGGCGATCCCGAGAATCAATACGGCCTGCTGAAACGTCGACTTCATTGATCACTTCGCTCTTTGAATGGAAAAGTAGGCCATCGCTCGTTCGTGTTCAGGAATCTCACAATCGGTTTCGATCTTCACAATTCCCAGCAAGGGGTTCTCTGTCGATGCTGGCGTCAGCTTCAATTCATAACGCCGGCCCTCTTCAAGCTCTACCAATTCGCACTTTACTTCGTCCCGCATACTGGTGGCTTTTAAAATTCGAATGGGCTTCACCCGCTTGACCTCAAATGACACCGTCTTGGTTACCGGCTTTTCATCAATCTCCCAATTGGTCATGCTTTCCTCAATTACGTAGAGCGGATCAACATCCAGCCGGATCTTGATAAATGCTTTCTTCATCAGGGACTCGTCCGTTTGCACCGTGATCGTTTTTTCAGACGGACCCCACAATTTCTTTGTGGAAAAAATCCCTGAAATAACGGCATCTCCACCGGGAGCGAGGATCTTTCGATCTATTTCCACCGAGAGACAACTGCATCCGCTTTCCAGCCTTGTCAGCGTCACGGTTTCTGCGCCCTTATTTCTTACGGTAATGGCGGTCTCAACTGTTTCAGTTCCGGCATCCACTTTGATGGCTTGAGAACCGGGAGAAAACTGAAGGCTACCCAAAGTCTCGAACTCGGAAATTACCGTAAACCTCGAATTCTCTTTTGTATCCCCGCTCTGATTTTGTTCCCCGGAATCACAGGCACCCAAAATCGCAGCGAGAGCCGTCACAGGGAAGAGGAACCATTTCATACAATGGAAAGTCTACTCAAAGTCAGAAAGTTTCAATTCAGGATTTAAAACCATCTTGAGGTCCCGCCGCATTCTCTTGAGTTCATACTCTCCGTGTTCGGGACTCATCACGTTGTAATACCCCCGGAGGTGTCCCCCTTCATCGACGAGAGCCAAACGCTGATCGTGTGCAAATTTTCCTTCAGCGAGGATTTTGGCAGGATCTGTGTTCTCCTCCACGCCGTAAAATTTAAACTGGGAGATCATGTATTTTCGAATGATCTTTTCGTCTCCTGTCAGGAACCACCAATTCGGCATATCCACTCCCTTGTCTTTGACCCAGGCATCCATCTTCTCCGGAGTATCCTCAGCAGGATTGACGCTGATCGAGACAAGGTGAAAACGCGGGTCCTTTCCAAACTCGCTCATCATCACTTTCATGACCGAGGCCATTCCCAGACAGCCGGCCGGACAGTCCGTATACTGGTAACCTGTCAGGTAAATTTTTCCTTCCAACTGACCGAGGTTCACGGTTTCGCCATCCCGGTTCACAGCTTCCAAATTATCCTCCAGGCGAGCAATCTGCGGCGGACGCCAGTTTCTCACTTCCATGTGCCGTCGCTCCAGATAGGCCCGCGTCACCAGAGTGGAACCCAAGCCGATCACGAGGCATACCCCGATGATGCTCGCCCACCAGGTGATAATTTTTGCCCGTTCAGATTCTATTTCTTCTTTCTCCATCGAAAATCTTTCGTTCATTCAGCTATCACTCAGGATCTCCATGCCAGGTAGGAAACCACCATCGCCGCAGGGAGGTAGAGAAGCGTGTAAAAGAAAAGGACACGCGCGTCCTTCCGCTCCGTAGTCTTCAAGAATTTAAGAGCGAGCCACAACATAGCGAAACCGAGAAGTCCGCCAGCCACGGCAAACCAGGTTGCCATAATGGAAAAGAATCCAAAGACGACTCCGACCGCTACGACGCAAATCGAGAAAAAGACCGCGATTTTCGCCGTCTTCTTTCCTGAAACATCCTGATTGGACCACATCACAAATCCGCCTCTCTCATATTCTTCGCGATACATCCAGTTGATCGCTGCAAAATGGGGAAGCTGCCAGAAAAACAGAAGAGCAAAGAGAAAAGCTGCCCCAATTGAAAGCATCGATCCGCCCCCCGCTGCCCAACCGATTAGGGGAGGCAATGCACCTGACACGGCTCCTACAATGGTATTGAACGATGAATACCGTTTCATCGGAGTGTAGATAAAAAGGTAGACGACCAGGGTCGCAGCTGCGGCAGCTCCTGCGATTGGCTCCGTCTTCAACATGAGATGAATGATCCCGAAAGCTGAAAAAAGCCAGCCAATGACAAAGGCAAGGCCGCGCGGTAAACGCTTCGAGGGCAATGGCCGGTTGGATGTCCGCTTCATTTTTGCATCAGCATCCACCTCCATCAACTGATTGAACACAGCGGCACCAAAAGCCGCTAACACTGTCCCAAAGATGGTATGAATAAAAATCATCCACGAAAAGTTTCCGGAAACCTTCGTTGCTACGAGATACCCAAATGCAGTCGTGAATACCACGAGGATACTAAGGCGGGCTTTCGTTAACGACATGAAGTCGTCGGCCAACTCACGCATCACACTGGTGCTGCTGTTTTGAACGGACTGACCGTCTGATTCTTTTGAAATCTCACTCATTCTTGAGGCAAATCCGCCGGGGCACTGCGAAGTGCCCTTACCAGAAAGGTAAAGCTCAGCGCGAGAATAGCCAGCCCTGAGAGAACATGAAAATTAGTAATCCAAAAATTCTTACCGGTGGCAATTACAGTCAACCCAAGCCCCAGTTGAACCAGAACCAAGCCAAGCACCCAACGTAAATAACGCCCCGACTGAAGCTTTCGAAAAACGAAAGCAGCAGCAATAACACCTAGGAAAATTACAAATGCTGTCAGCTTATGAAGGAACATCACTGCAATAATCGGCTCATCAAAAGAGGGAATCCAGGCGCCCTGTGTTTTGAGCAAATCATGATCGGCAAGACCGCTTCGATGAAAGTGACGCATCGACGCTCCGAAAATGAGTTGGCAGGAAACCAGGAGGGTCAGGGTAAGCCCAACTGCAGTCGCAGCCGTCTTCGAATCATCTTTAAATCGAAAGCGACTCCATTTTGGAGACGCCATCAGGGAAATCAAAATCAGTACGCAGAAAAATGCCTGAGCCACGCATCCGTGAACCACTGCAAATGCATTTGAAATCTCGGTCACTCGTAAGCCTCCAAAGATCGCCTGAGCAGTTACCATAAGGAGAGCAAATGCACTCAGTTTTTCAACGGAAGACCAGTTCCGTTTCCAGCAACTCCAAACGAACCAGGCCAAAGGAACCAGCGAAAGAGCCAACCCGATTTTAATGAGTTTCGCTTTTACGATCGCATCTTCCCTTTCCGCTCCCGCAGAAATGAACGTTCCGAAAACAATCGCCAGGAAAATCACGAGGAGAAGCACTTCCCACCATCGCCGTGTTCGGCTGACATAGGCCCGCCAAAATAGAGCAAGAGTCATCAGTCCCACTACGGTTGCGAGCAATCGGTGACTGTGTTCCAGAAAAGGCACCATATAGCTGAGCCATCCCGGAGGATTCACAGATCCGAGGCTCAACGGCCAGTCGGCGAAAGCCATCCCCGCCTGTTTCGTTGTCGTAGCAGCGCCCCACCAGATCAACAGGATGGCGAAAAAAACGACCCAGCGGGTGAATCTCTGAAATCCAATAGGAAGTGACTGGTCGCTCTGCATTTCTGATAATCAATTACGTAGGAAGCTCACTTTGGGCAATCATTGATGATCAAAAAAAATGGCGGAACTTCCGGGAAAGTTCCGCCCATTCAATTGAAGGATCCCGCAGATCCCGAATTCGAAAAATGCTACTCTTTCGGAAGAATAGGGTTCTGAGAACCATACCACTCGTCAAATTCTTCGCTCTCAACGACTCTGACTTCAGCAACCATCTTCGCATGCCCCGCTCCACATAGCTGAGCACATACGATATTCCACTCACCCACTTCATCAGGAACAAACCACATCGGAATCTCCGAACCGGGAATGGCATCCTGTTGAATGAACATAGGAACAATCGCTAAACCATGAATCACATCCTTGGAAGTCACCTGAATCACGACAGGACGTCCCTTAGGAATCACCAATTCGTTGATTGTCACAAAATCGTCGGTTGCGTTCGGGTCCTCTTTAACCAGACCAACTGGATTCGATCCCGCATTGACCCGCTCGTAGGAACTCATTCCCACCTGCTTATCAGCTCCCGCATAATGGAATGTCCAACGATACTGCTCACCGACTGCACGCAGATTCACCACTTCATCTCCGACAGGTCGGGCACTTCGATCTGCACGTTTCGCCCAAAGCGGGAAGGCAAATCCCATGAGGAGAACCACTTCCACAATCACCACCCCGATTTCAATGTGAGTCGAAAAGTGTGAGGTGATACCGTGATAGCTGGCTTTGGGATTCTTCTGTTTGCGGAACTTCACCAGAATTACCAGGAGAAATGCTGTCCAACCCACAAAAAGGATTGCCATGAACCAGTGGATCAGGGCCATCATATGGTTACCGATGTCGCCATGCTCTGAAGCGACCTCGTGCATGAAAATCTTGTCGTTAATCCACTCAATCATGATTTTTCAAAAATTCGTTTCAACAGGGTCAGGTCAGTGATTCAACGCTGTTGAGTTGCTTGCCCTTCAACTGCAGGGACTTCGTTGGCCATTTGCTTTGATCGGCGGGCCAGGTAAATGATGAAACTGAAAAGACTTCCCAGGATGCCGAAAAGAAATACCAGCATCATTGCAATGGCCATGTTCGCTGCCTGAAGGGTATTTCCCTCTGCACCGCTCATACACATTGGACATGCCAGATAGATCGTTTCCATAGTCATCTCAATTCCCCGTTCTCTAAACGATTACGTGCTTTGCCTTTCGGTAAAATCGAACTCCGTAAATAGACAGCACCACTCCACCAATTAGACTGATCCACCCCATCCAGAAAAAGCTGGAGGGAAGTCCCATCGCCAACAATGACCATGCTCCAAAGCCGAAGGCGATCAAAATCGACAGAGCTATAAAAAAGAGATGGAAGTGTTTCAGGGACATAGCGAAAATTCCGGTCAATCGTTTGTAACAGGCGTCTCAGTCAGATTCCCTTTTGTAGTTTGGAGAGTTTCATACTGCTCCACTATCGGATCAGAGCCGGCAAAGAGAGTCAGCCCCATGAGGCTGATAAAGAAAGCGAGAGTAAACAGGAGCATCTTGTAGATGAGCCCTTTTTCATGATTCAAGTGCATGAAAATTAGGGAAACCAGGGAGGCTTTTACACCAGCCAGGGAAATACCTACCAATATATCAACCCAGTCTGCACCGGGAGGGCCGAAATCGAGAAAATCCAATTTCCCGAGGCCGAGAGTAATGAAGGTACAAACGAACAAAGACCACATCACGACCTTGTATGCGCTCTTCTCCTTGGTGAAATCTGTTGATGTTGTTGAACCAGCCATTGTCTGTTAGTCGAAAATTATTACGAAACGAATTCTAGAGAAGATACATCAGTGGGAAGAGGAAGATCCACACCAGATCCACAAAGTGCCAAAAGAGACCGCCCACCTCGACGCGATTCGCGAGATGCTCCGGATTCTTCAGGTAAAGTTTCTTACCGAATACCACCATAAAGAGAAGCACCAGCGCACCACCCACAACGTGAAGACCGTGAAGGGCTGTCATCGTGAAATAGATCGCGTAGTAGTTCCCGTAACGGGGACCGTGGTTACCCATGAATTTAATCTTGTCGCGCGGAACGGAAATGGTGTGTTCATCATGCCCACCGTGTTCGTGTCCCTCTTCGCTCCCGGCACTCTCTGTGTCTGCCGTAGGAATGGCCTCGCTCAGATGTGTCGAAACTCCAGCGTGATGATCGCCATCTTTCTTTTCCTTGCCGTGCTCTTTGTGGTCGCCGTCACCATGATCATCACCGTGCCCCCCGATGTGGACCGGATGAAGGTTCAAAATATAACCACGCATTGTGCTAAGAGGAATCGTCTTACCACGCTTCTCATAGTATTCTGCGAGCTCATCGTAACGGAGCTTCTGAGCATCGAAAAACTGCTTCTTGGCGCCTTCGTCTCCGATGACATCCCAAACGATAGATGTCCGCTGATTTTGTGGGAGCACCAATTGCATATCCACTTCATGAACAACAAACTCAACCGCGTCGCGAACGAGCTTACCTTCAACACTCGTCCCATCTTTATAACTCAAAGAAGTAGCGGAATGCGCGACTACTTTGCGAGGATTCGCCTTCATCTGGATCGGCCCCTTTGCGATCACCGTAGCCTTGGTGTTTACACTCACTGGCTTTGCTGAATCCCGGTCCACAGCTAACTCCGAACGGTAACGTTTCCGCTCGAGCGCAAGTTCGTTGGCAACTTTACTTCGCGACTTGAGGAACCATGCTTTCACCTCTGCGGCGTTGGCAAACTCCACGGATTCTTCCCCTTCTAGAGAGAATCCAACATCATCCTTGGTAATGTCCTTGATGAATCCGGGCAAACCGCCCTGGAGATTGAACGTGAATTTCGTTCCAGTGAAATCGATTTTGTCGGTTCCGTGAACAATCGTGCCCTCCATTACCGAATTGTCCGTCAGCTTAATACCGTGGTGATGATTCAGTTTGGAATTGTACTCGATCCCTTTCACTACCATGAAGATCATGGCGCAGGCAACCACGCCATACATGTAGAGCTGAAATTTTCTCCAGTTTCGCTCCTTCAAGGCAACCCAGGCAAAAACCACCCAAACACTGGATAGAATCAGAACAAGGGTGTTGAGGAAACCGAGATACACAAAGTCTTTGTGAACATTGATTCCCCATGGCCAGGGGGTGTCGACACCTTCCTGAACACCAACGCGCAGGAAGACATAAGCGGAAAACAATCCGCCAAAAAGCATTACCTCGGACGCCAGAAACAACCAGATCCCGAGTTTTGCGTTAAACAAACCCGTATCGCGGCGTGGTGTCACTTCGTAGGGAATTTCCATGATATCGAAAAAGGCAAAAATCTAAATTTAGATACACTCTAATGGATTTGGGTCAGGCGTGGGATTCAGAAACTTCATCCTCCACTTCAGCGTCCGTCACCGGAGCCTCACCATCAAACTGGGCGGTAAAATCAGAATCCGCACCGGGTACACTGTATTCGTATGGTCCACGATAAGCCACTGGCTCGGACTCAAAGTTTCCGTGTGGCGGAGGAGTCGGAGTGCTCCATTCCAAAGTGGTTGCACCCCAGGGGTTGATACCCTCGGCTTTTTTGCCCCAGAAAACGGAACCAAAAAGGTTAATAATGAAAGGCACCTGGGCAATCGCCAGCATCCAGGCAAACCCGGAGGTCACGATATTTAAATCGATCAGCTTCACTGCCGCACCCGGTTCAATAACGTGAAGCAACTCAAACATCTTCGCAGTAATGGTTCCCGCCTCGGCGAAAAGTTGGGAACTGATTTGCTCGTAAGCCATTCCGCCATCAAAGGCTCGACGGTGGAAACCAGCCATCCCTTGAAAGAACATCGGAAGGAAAATACCATTCATGCAGATGAGTGAAGGCCAGAAGTGAAGATGCCCCAGCTTTGTGCTCATCATCCGATTGGTCATTTTCGGATACCAATGATAGATCCCGGCAAAGAGACCGAAAATCGTTCCAGGCGCCACCACATAGTGGAAGTGAGCAATCACGTAATAGGTATCATGCAGGTGGAGGTCAGGAAGGCTGAACGCCAGGGGTAAGCCGGTAAGACCACCAATTCCGAACATCGGAATGAATGCCGTCGCGAAAAGCATCGGGACATTGAAACGAATCGATCCTCCCCACATCGATATTAAGAGCGATGTAATCAAAATCACCGAGGGCACTGAAATCAGGACCGTCGTAATCTGGAAGAAAGTCGAAATCGCCGTTCCCATACCGGTGATATACATGTGGTGAGCCCACACGATGAACGCGAGGAAGCCGAGAACCATGACGGCATACACCATCGTCTTGTAGCCCCACAAAGGTTTACGGGTATTACACGGGATAATTTCGGAAACAATCGCGATTGCTGGCAGAATCAAAACATAAACCTCAGGGTGAGCCAGGAACCAGAAAAGGTGCTGGTAGAGCAGTGGGCTACCACCACCGGCAGCATCAAAAGCCATTCCACCCACATTCAGACCCGTGGGAACAAAGAAACTGGTTCCACCAAGGCGGTCCATCAGCTGCATAATTGCCGCAACTTCGAGCGGCGGGAAGGCAAGAAGAAGAAGGAAACCGGTCACTAACATCGCCCAGACAAAGAATGGGAGACGCATCCATGTCATCCCCTTACAACGGAGATTGATAATCGTACAGATGAAGTTCACGGCGCCAAGAAGCGAGGAACTAATCAAAAAGACCATCCCTAGAATCCATTGCGTCTGGCCGGTCCAGAATAGATCGGAATAGTGTAAATCAGTCGTGGTTGCCAGCGGAGAATAATTGGTCCACCCCGCTTTCGCCGCACCTGATGGCAGGAAGAAGCTGACGAACATCAAAACACCACCGATTAGGAAAAACCAATAACTCGCCATGTTGAGGCGGGGAAAGGCCATATCCGGAGCACCGATTTGCAGCGGGGTGACGTAGTTACCGAAGGCACCGAAGGCCAGCGGCACAATCCCGAGGAAAACCATGATGGTTCCGTGCATCGCACCGAACATATTGTAGAGATCACCGGTAACTTTTCCTTCGTCATCCAACCAGGCCTGAAACCAGGGCCAGTCAGCCAGCATCGGTACAGCGCGATCCGGATAGGCGATACTCCATCGCATCACCATCATAAGGAAAAATCCCAGCGCCAAAAACAGGAGCGAGGTGAACCCATACTGAATCCCGATCACCTTGTGGTCGGTTGAAAAAATGTATTTTCTCCAGAAAGGCGCATCGTGATGCTCATGCTCATCGTGTGCATGATCGTGGCCGTCTGCTGTTGTCGCGTCGCTCATAGTTCCGTGAAAGCTCTACGTTTTCTACTGATCCGGTAGCTCAAAAAAGTTAATCTCAAATTCCACACCCTTCTTACGGGGCTTCTGCACCTTCCGGAGCAGCCTCCTCTTCACCAAGTGGTTTCCCTGTTATAAGGTCCACTTTAGCACCAGGCAAATTTGCATCTGCCGAAATTGCTTTCAATGAAGCCTCATCCCAAAAACCTGCCTTGTCAGCGTATTGCTCACGCGCAGCTTTCATCATCTCCGTCGTCACAATGCCGTCTTCGCCCTCAGCAAGACTGCCGAATTCGCGGCGAATATAGGTAAGAACCTGAGCAATTTTCTCATCGTTCAAAGCGTTCCATGCAGGCATCTGCTGATTGTAACTCTGACCAGCAACCGTAAACGGACCGGTGATACCCTTGAGCATAATAGCGCCGAGACGCTCAGTTCCGCCATCAACCCACTCTGATCCCTTCAAGGGAGGAAACTGTCCGGGAGCTCCCGTTCCGGAAGGCTGGTGACAGGCAACGCAATTGTTATACACTTTCTTCCCGTCAGACATCCAGTCTTCGATCCACGCAACATCCGCGCCTACTTCCTCTTCACCCCCAAGAGGCGGCCGCGCTTCGGGCGAATAGAAATCTGACTTGTAAATACTGGAGCTAAAGCCATTGGCGTTGCTGAAAAGCTGTCCACCGGCAACAAACAAAATTACAGCGCTAACGACGAGAACTGAGATGCCAGCCGCAGCATTCCCCGCCATAAGAAGGGTTTTCTCCCGCTTTACCGCATCGTGCATATCGACCACGCTGGCCGTTCCTGCTTCTGAATCGAGGTTCCTGGTTTCGTCGTTGTTCATCAATCAAAAATCCTTGGGGAGAGATCGGATACTTCCTGTTTCTATTTTCCGACTAGTGACGCGGGAATCTTTGCGTCTTTCCTTCTCGACATCAAATAATCCACGAGGGCTTCTGCTCGATCCGTGGGAACCAGCTTATTTGTCATCGTATCCAATTTATAAAGATGCTTGTATGCCGGCATTCCGCTGTCCCTGTTGTCGGATCCGTCTCTGATCACACTCTTCGGATCGCGAAGATGCTGATGCATCTCTTCCCGATTCGCAACACGGTATCCTACGTTCGACAAATCCGGGCCGATACGCTGGTATCCAAGAAAAGCAAACTTCTCTCCTAAATAATCTTCCGGGCGGGTTTCGCGGGCGAGACCATCCGCTTCGCGTCCACCCCAGCCTTGTCGCCACATGTCCGGACCCGCATAAGTAGGACGAACCATCTGCGTGTGGCAATAGACACATCCCTCAGAGGCATACACATCGGCTCCGAAATCACTCGCACCGTAACGAAGAGTTGAACGGTCCGGGTAGGCAGTCAATCCGCCCTCGACTTCATCAGCTTCGACGTAGGCGACAGGAGCAGTCGATGACATACTCAGGAAAGGGATGACAATCAGCACTAACCAAGGCAAGGCAAACACCACTCCAAGACCACCCAGAAATTTCCACGTACCGTTTGAATTCATTAATGACAAATCGTTAACACCGTATCCCAATACCCAACTTACTTACGAGGTAATCCCCGCAGCCTCCTTCGCGCCAACTGCCGCACCCGGCTCTCCGTGAATCAAAGTAGGGCCACCTGATTTCCTACCCTTTCCGATAAACATCATCCCCAGTTGGTGCATAAACCAAAAGTTGGAAAAAGAAATCATCGCCCAGACAACACAAAGCCCGGTCGAGTAAGCCGTCGAGATCGAAAACAGAGTGGAGAAAGGCCGGTTCCAGACCGCCATGCCACCTCCATGAGCAATTCCGCCAACCAGCATGAGAACGATCAGAGAAATAATTCCATAAGCGCTGAACCAGAAGTGGCGGCGAATCCGGCGACCGGAAGGCCATTCCGCTCCGGTGATCCGGGGAACGATAAAGTAAATCGCACCGAAGAGCGACATGGAGAAGAATCCGTATACCGCCAAGGTATCAAGTCCTGCCGAGAACGGCGTGAACTGAAGAGGACCGCCAATCAGGAAAGTGGAACTGGCAGCCGCAAGCAAGGCGTATACCGCCAGCATCAGAACTCCAAAAACAGTAAATCGAAGCGATGGACTCAATTCCCAAACCTTGGAACAACCTTTAAGCGTAACTCCAATATTGGCGACTGCTGCGATGATTGCCAGAAGCAAAAGAATCGAACACGCTCCGCTGATCGCAGGCATCCACGATGGGAAAGGACCACCCATGTAGCGGGAAAAACCTGTCCAGCCTGCAAGAACGGCCAAGACCCAGAAACTGATGCTGGCCAGCGTGTAACTGTAAAGAGGTCGGCCTGCAATCTTAGGCACGATGTAGTAAGCCACAGCAAGAGTGAGAGGAGCCATCCAGAAGGTAATCAGGTTACTGATATACCAGGCATCAACCCCGGCACTCAGAACCGGCGCTGTCTCAGCCCCGATCAGGAAATTTGCAGTGAGGAAAATCCACGGGAACCAGATAACGGCTCCAACGATGAACTTCTCGGAAATATAAACGGGGCCCCCTTTGCGGGAATGAAACATTGGAATCACCCAAATCACCATCAAAGCATAGGAAAAGGCAAACAACGGCCAAAGCCACCCCGGGAAATCAAGCCAGGGAATGGAACGTCCTTTAGCAATAATGACACAAATGATGGACACTGCGACAGCGGCATTCCAAACATGACCCGCAACAAGAATCGCAAGACCTCGTCGGACCGGGTTGCGTGTCAGCCGTGCCATTAGCCAGATCAAAACTCCGATCCCGGCTTGCATCGCCCAACCATAAACCATGGCAATCGTGTGGGCAGGGTAAATACGGCCGTAACCGAAGATACCAAAACTGTCTCCGAGTCCGGGCTGGCTTAACTTCAGCGAACTGAACAGTCCGAGAAGTGTTCCCACAAATAACCAGGCAGCGGCGCTGGTGAAGAAAAACATCACGGGAAAGCGGGCTGAACGATCAATGATCGCTCTTTCCTGCATATCTTCCGCTGTTGGTTGCTGCACTGTCATAGTCAAATTTCTGGAATCGATCCAATCAATGAACGGCCCTCTGCCTTACTGCGAGGAGTCCCCTTCTTTCGCCTTCTTCTTGGCTGCCCTGGCCTTCTTCTTTTCTTCTTTCTCAGCCTCAGTCTTCTTCTTTCTGCCCTTCTTCGGCTTGGCATCTGAGCCCGGAGCCTGAGGTTTATCAGTCTTTTCCGCTGGTTTAACAGCATCCGTAGGAGCCACAGCAGGTGGCGCGGCATCCGTCGGCGCGGCATCCGTCGGAGCTGGTGGAGCCGCAGCAGCAGCCTGTTTCAAAAATGTAGGCGAACCCGGCACAACCAGTTCCGTCTTGGTAGCCTTGGCAGATGCGCTTTCCTGAATGACAGCTGACATCGCTTTATCGAGGGCATCCTGATCAAGGGCCGCAGATTGAGCTGAGGAAACCTCATCCAAATTTTTCCAGCGAAGCTTAGTCGTCTCGGCATCAAAATCACCCGCCGCAGTTCGATCAATTGGGGTCTGCCCGGTTCCACTGGCCACGACGAGCGTGACCAGCAACCCGAATCCAAACAGGGCGACAACGCTCCCGATGAATATCCGGGAACCTGTGACGGCAGACTCTCTTTTCTCGCTCATCTTGTGATAAATTCTTTCTCTAAAATCAGTTAACGACGTTCAGGGATTCATCGAGGCGCGGATCCCGGCAAGGGAACAAGCTGGCACTACCCAACTGACGCAAAAGGAAGAATCCAAATATCCCAGCCACACTGACAAAGGCCAACAAATCAAACAGCCACGCACCCGGCATCGTCATCTGGGTACCATTGGTCAGAGACACGCCACGTTCCGGAATAATAATCCAGTATATATCCAAGGAGTGCATGATCAAGTTCCACACAGCAATCCCGGAAAGCACCGCTGGCATCATCTTAAACTTTTGAATCAGCAGGGCGGCAAAAGGGACGAAGAAGTGACCGATCACCAGAAAGGTGATTGTGTAAACGTTCCAGAAATCGGTATTTCGAGTGAGGTAGAATTTGGTTTCCTCCGTAATATTCGCATACCAGATCAGGAAGAACTGGGAAAAGGCGATGTATGCCCAGAAAATGGTGAAGGCGAGCATCAGTTTCCCCATGAGGTGGTAGTGCTCCATGGTCACTACATTCTTGAGGTATCCAGCCCGGCGGAGCAGCGTCAGGACAATCACAAGGAGTCCCATTGAGTTCAATGCCGCACCGGCAAAGAGATAGACACCCCACATGGTTGAAAACCAGGTGTAATCCAGGGCCATCAGCCAATCGAAAACAAGGAATGTCCAGGACACTGCAAAGATAGGAAGAAATCCGCAACTCCAGCGACGCATTAAAAGAAACCATTTCGGATCTCCATCGCGATCCTGCTTGATCGACCAACCGCGCAATATGAAGATCACCCCGGTCAAGCCTATAAAATAGAGAAGGTAGCGAACAAACCAGGATCCTTCGTTGAGAAATCCCTGCTTTGCGTGAAGAAGCGCAGCCTCTTCACGGAAGTAATCATCTTTAAGTTTTGCTCTCAGCCCCGCATCGTCGGACAGATCTTCCTCCCCAAGTTCCGCAGCCTGCTTCTTAAGGACTTGCAGCTTGTCTTCCAAGTGACGCTTCTCGCCCGGCTTGAGATTCGGCTGCGAAGAAATTGCAGCCTCGCCAGCTTTTACTTCAGCATCCGCCTTTGCGACATCAGCTTCCAAATCCGCCTTGTATTCGGCAAAGTGAGCTTCCGTTTCCACTTCAGCCGAATGAAGAGCAGCTTCTCTTTCCGGAAACCATTCCCAAAGGGCATTACGGAAACCGCAGCCCTCAATCAGGAATGGAACACCAAGAATAAGAATAAAGGGAATCATGCTACCCAGGTTTTCCATCAGACGACGGACAACCGTCCCCCATCCCGAGTTGCTGGCATGATGCAAAAGCGTCCAAAAAAGGCCACCAACGGAAAGGCTCAGGAAGAACACAACTGCGAAAAGCCAGCTGTAGGCCATCTCGGGAGTCTTATCCTTCCAGAAGAAAGCGAGAAGAAGAAACAAAGCCATGCCTCCAAATCCCACAATACCGAGTACAAACTTCAGCAGTCCGGCACCCTTAAAGTGTTCCCCGTCCTTAAAATCGTCTGCGTCCTTCAGTCCAGCCATGATGGTTAATTCGTAAAAACAGTCAGGAAAATTCAGTTAGCCGCCGTAGTTGCGGATGTTTTTTGCAGTGCTCGCAGATAGGCAACAATCGCCCACCGGTCCTGCACATTGATCGTCCCTTTATATGGACCCATCAGACCTTTCCCGTGCGTAATAGTCCAAAAAAGTTGGCCTTCAGGCAGCGCCTTTACCAGATCCGACTGCAAGTTAGCGGTTGGTGGAATGAGCCAGTATTTCGATACAATGCCCTGCCCATTGCCGGATTCACCGTGACAAGGAGTGCAGTTGATTTGGAAACGCTGCTTTCCGCGCTCCAACAAAGCTTGATCAAGGGTAAGCTCTTCCGGATACCCACTGCCAAAGTAATCTCCGAATAAGCCGGTGTTGTAATAGCCTTCACCGTAACTGAAATCCAAAGCGGAAGTCGGAACGCCGTCCTCCTTGTTGAGAGGAGCCGAGTAGCCCATTGGAATGGTTCCATCGACCGGCTTCCGGGAAGCCCGGCCATCTTCAAAAAAGTGACTCGGCTTCTGAGACTTAAATTTATACTGCCGGTCCATGTCCGGAAACAACTCAAAAGGTGGATCGGAAAACTTGGCACCACGGGGCCCCAATGCCACTACGAAAGTGACAATTGCCAAAGCCAGGACTAGAAAAAACCAACGCATTAAATAATCTCCTGAATCCAGATAAAATTAGTATTCGACTCCCTCGATCTGAGAAGCACCGATTGTTTCGAGAAACTCACGGGTCTTTTCTTTTTTAAACCGAGGATCACGAGCCTCGATCACCATGATAAAACCATCATCCGAAAATTTCCGGAAGAGCGCTGACTCAAACAGCGGATGATTCCATCGGGGTAACATCAAAAATACGAGCAAACCGAAAACCACAGCAAAAGCTGAAAGAAGAATAGTGAGCTCAAAAGTCACGGGGAAAAAAGCAGGCAAAGTGAAGAGATTGGTCGGCTTATTCTGCACAACCGTTGGATACAAATTCACCTGAGTGAAAAACTGCATGAACAAAGCGACGCAGGAACCGGTGATACCACCGGCAAGAACGAGAGCCGAAAGCCAGGATTTCCCCATTCCCATGGCAGCATCCATTCCGTGAACCGGATAAGGAGTATGAACGTCCCACTTCCGGAAACCGGCATCACGAACTTTCTCTGCTGCATGATAGAGATCTGCTGCTGAAGAAAACTCAGCCACATACCCGAAAAGCTGCTTGGAACTGTCTGTTGATTCACTCACCGTCTAAAAAATTCTATATTACTACCAAAGAGGCTATTTTCACGCCTCACTGGCCTCCCGTCGTTTTTCACGCAAACGCTTCCATTCCGGATAATGTGGATCCGACTCGGGCAGGACACCCTTCACTTCACTTGCCGCAATCACCGGCAGGAAGCGAATGAAAAGAAGGAACAACATCAGGAACATTCCGAAAGTCCCGAGGAACATCAGCTTCTCCACCCAGGACGGAGAGTAATCCCCCCACTGCCCGGGAAGGAAATCCCTGGCAATAGATCCTGGAATGATTACGAAACGCTCAAACCACATCCCTGCGTTCACGAAGTTCACAATAATGAAGACAAACCACAAGTTGTGCCGGGACCACTTGAACCAGAAGACCTGAGGAGCAATGACGTTGCAGAAAAACATGCAAAAGTAGGCCCAGGTATACGGTCCAGACAGAATCCGGAGGTGGAAAGCATCACTTTCATACTTGTTCGCACCGTAGTAACTGACCCACAGCTCCATGATGTAAGCATAACCGACAATCGTTCCCGTCAGGAGAATGATCTTCGCCATGTTATCAATGTGCTTGGCTGTGATCATGTCCTCAAGCCCATAGAGCTTACGAACAGGAAGCATCAGAGTCAGCACCATCGCAAAGCCACCGAAAATCGCACCGGCAACAAAGTAAGGCGGGAAAATCGTGGTGTGCCAACCGGGAACAATGGAAGTCGCAAAGTCAAAGGAGACGACCGAGTGAACGGAAAGAACCAGAGGAGTCGAAAGAGCAGCCAAAAGCAGGTAACCCATCTCATAATGACGCCAGTGCCGATTCGCACCACGCCAACCGAGAGCAAAGAACCCGTAGAGAAACTTGGGAAGGAAAGTCTTCGCCCGATCACGAAGAGTAGCGAGATCAGGAATCAAACCAATATACCAGAAGATCACAGATACCGTGAAGTAGGTCGAAACCGCAAACACATCCCAGAGGAGCGGACTCTTAAAGTTCTGCCAGATCGCATTGGCATTTGGAGCGGGAGCAAGAAACCAGACCATCCAGAAACGGCCCACGTGAAAGCCCGGGAAAATCCCTGCACACATCACGGCGAATAGCGTCATCGCCTCCGAAGCCCGGTTCACCGAGGTTCGCCATTTCTGTCGCGTTAGAAACAGAATCGCTGAGATCAAGGTTCCGGCATGACCGATACCAATCCAGAAAACGAAGTTCACAATCGCCCAACCCCAGGCAACCGGCTGATTATTCCCCCAGATGCCGATACCCGTGGAGACAAGGTGAACAAGAGTAAATACAAGAAGACCGAACAAAAGGACCGATGGAACAAAAACCACCCACCAGACCATTGGCTGCCGATTTTCGACAATGCCGCAAATCTGATTCGTAATCCACCCCATCGAGCGGTTGTTCAAAACCAAAGGCTCACGAGCAATCCCTTCCGCTTCGGAGGGATGGACCGGAGTCTGATCTGTATTCGAATCTGCCATCTACTATAAAACTTTGGTTTAATGCATTTTCGAAGTCACCGTGCCAACCTTGTCGGCGCCCGGCATCTTCGGATTCGGGTTCTTAATCTTGGCGAGATAACTCGTCCGCGGCATCGCCCCGACATATTTCAACAAATCGTAGTTGCGGGGATTCGTCTTCATCCCGTTGATGCGATCCTTTTTGTTCATCAGATTCCCGAAGACAATCGCGCTGGAACCACATGCATCCTGGCAGGCAACCGTGAAAGAATTCGCAGGGACCTGAATATCATCCGAATCGCGAGCCGCCACTTTCGCACCAATCTTCGCCGCACTAATGCGCTGAACACAGTAGGTGCACTTCTCGATCACACCACGCATCCGAACCGTAACATTTGGATTCTTCTGCAACTGTTGCGTCGTGGTTCCGTGACCATTAGCTGGAGCAAGAGGACCGTAGATCAACTTATCAAGCGGACGCTTGTTGTAATCGTAAAAATTGAAACGACGAGCTTTGTAAGGGCAGTTATTCGCACAATAACGAGTTCCGATACAACGATTGTAGGTCATCGCATTGAGACCGTCACTGGTATGCGTCGTAGCATTGACCGGACACACCGTTTCACACGGAGCAGACTCACACTGCTGACAAGCGACCGGTTGATTGATCATCTCGATATTATCATCATCAACCTTCCGACGACCGGGAGTTCCGTTCGCCTCGAAATCAATCCCCTGCTCAGCAACGGTTTTGTGATCGTTCGGACTGGTGAAGTAACGATCCATCCGGATCCAGTGCATCTCACGGCCCCGCATGACCTGATCCTTACCGACGATCGGAATATTATTCTCTGCCTGGCAGGCAATCACACAAGCATTACAACCGGTGCAGGAATTCAAATCAACGGTCATCGCCCACTGATGAAGTGGATCTACCTTAAATTCGTGCCCATCAAACGCAGGAGACTGGTTACTCTCATTTTGAGCCACCTTATCCTCATTTAAATTTTGATACTCAAACCCCTTGTAAAGACTGACAGTCTCCGGGACGTGATGATCCATCCCCTGATGCTGCGCAAAATGCTCATCCTCTTTCAGCATCTCCACCGTACCCTCACGGGCGATAGCGCGGCCTTCCATGCTGTAATGCTCAGCAGTGAGAGCCAGAGGATATTTTTCTTCACTCAAACTGAGAGAAACACCACTGACAATATAAGAACTATCAACAGTCGCCAAAGGATACGCGTTAAATCCCACACCCTTCTCAACAATGCCCAAACCCTTTTTACCGTAATAACCGACAGGAAGAGTCAAAGTGTAATCAGCATGACCGGGGCTCCGCAATACAGGAACACGGACTTCGCGATCCTCGACTGAAAGACTGACAAGGTCCCCATCTTCAAGACCCATTTCCTCAGCGGTATGGAAACTGATCAAAGCAGCATTATCCCAAGTCAACTTCGTGATTGGGTCCGGAGCTTCCTGGAGCCAGCCATTATTCGCAAACCGGCCATCATAACAAGAACCACTGGTCGCCAGAACCACTTCGAGCGCTTCAGGATAAGGAAGATCAGCAATCTCAACAGAACCAAGAGCAGCAGCAGCACCACCGGCATTTACCGCTGTTGATTTCTCAAGCTTCGGCCCCTTTGCAAAACCATCGCGCAAAGCAGCCACCCAGTCAGCACCGCCAACCGCAGCAAAAGTTTTCTTTACCGCATCGAGAGGCAAATCGGAATTTCCTTCAGCATCCGCAAGAAGGGAAAGTAAAAATGCATTTTCCGAAACCCCTCCCCAGAGAGGATCGATCATGGGCTGCTGAACCGAATAAACACCGGAACAACTCCAGTGATCACCCCAGGATTCCAGGTAATGAGCACCCGGCACATGCCAATCAGCCGCCTTCGCAGTTTGATTCAGACGATTACTGAGATGAACAACATTTGCCACTTTCCCAAGCAACTCGCCAAATTTCAATTCGGACGGAGCATCAAACACCGGATCACTTTCCCCAACGATAAACAGATGCTCAACAGCGCCACCATCAATCGACTTAGCAAGATCCGAGATACCCTTAAATTCAGGCAACTTATGATTCACCAGAGACACAACCGGACCAAAAGCCCCAAGCGCCTGATTAATTGCCGCAACTACCAAATGAACCTCACGATCATGACGAGAACCGGCAAGAACCAAACTCTTCCCAGCGGAAACAGCCAGATCAGCAGCGCACTCGCGAATCCAATCCAAATTAAAGACTGAAGAATTCACCTTTCCTTTGCCGGCAGCAGCGATAGCAGCAAGACCGGCATCACCCGTCTTTGCGGCCAACTCACTCGCCAGCAATAGAGCAATCGAAAGAATCTGACTCGGAGAAATCCGGTAGCGATGATCCGCAGTGCCACCCGTCAAAGTGAAAGCCGCTTCCGCCACATAAAGACGATTCACCGCACCATCAACACCATCCACGTTACGACCACGGAAAAATTCCGCCATTGAGTCCTCACCCACTGGCTCATACCCGAGAAAATCACAATCCAGGGAAAAAATCTTCTCCGCCTTATCCAACTGCGGGACAGGAACAATCCCTTTTCCATACAACTCTTCAGAAGCCTGATCCGAGCCCACCGAATCAAGCGGTGCGCAGGTATAAAATGAAGCACCGGAATAACGAGCAGCAAGCTCAGCCAAGAGGCGATTTCGAGTAGGCGATGTCGATCGAGGCAAAACAAACGCCGTCTTCGATCCACTCCCGGCTTTTTGAAAGGCGTTAAAATACCCCTCTTCGAAATCCTTACGAGTCGTTGGACTACCCGATTTCAAATAACCTTTCGAACGATCCTGATCGTAAAGGTCCAGAATCGAAGCCTGAGTATAAGCATCAGATCCGCCTGACTTCGCCGGATGAAGGCGATTCCCATCCACCTTGGTCGGACGCCCTTCAAATGTCGACACAACAAGCGGATCACAACCAACCCCATTCAAACGCGGCTTGGCGGACGAATAATAGAGAGCACGACCGGGAACCAGCCACTCCACATGATCATTAAAAGGAACCAAGTGACGAAGCGGGCGGCTACACGCCACACCAAAACCAGCCAGAGCAGTCGAGGCCCCCATCAGCTTCAAAAAGCCTCGACGAGAATCCTCACCCCCTTCGAGCTCAGCGGCTCCCTGCGGGAACTCACGCTGCAACCAACCCTGAAACTCTTCAGAACCCTGCAATTCACCCTCACTGCGCCAGTGAGTGCGCGATGCTTCAGGCTCTTCGGGATGGATCCACTTACGTTTCATTCAAAAAGAAAATCTTAATTCCACACTCAACTACACCACTATCGGTGACAGGCCGCGCAGTCGGTTGGCGGATTTACATTCCAGGATTTCTGCAAATGCGCGCCAAGGAGCTTCTCATCCCAGGTCTTATCCGCATCTGCTTCTTTCAATTCTTCAGCTTTACCACCTTTACCGGCGATTTTCGCATAAAACTCATTCGCATCTTCATCTTTTGCCTCCCAGGCAAGATTGGTAACCTCATCCAGAGGCCGAAGGTGCTCATCAACATTCCGGTGACAGTCCAAACAGAAACTCATACTGAGCGTCTTCGCGTGGTAAACCACCGGCATCTCGTCAACGCGTCCGTGACACTCAACACAACTCACACCGCGATTCACATGAACCGAATGGTTAAAATACGCATAATCAGGAGTTTCGTGAACCTGCACCCAGGGAATCGGCTTCCCGGTGTAATTCTCACTGTTCGTATCCATCGCCTGACGGAGCGGCTCAAGCTTAACCGAATCGGACTTCACCTTTCCGGGGCCGTGACAATTCCAGCAAACCTGTGCGGCCGGAATATTGGAATGCGGAGAATTTTCAACAAAAGTGTGACAGTAGCGACAATCCAGTCCCAATTGCCCGGCATGAACGCTGTGATCAAAAGGAATAGGCTGCTGAGGCATGTAGCCGACACGCGTAAATTTCGGCGTCCACGAATACCATGCCAGCGCCACCACTGCCGTACCAAGAGCGCCAAGGCAGACAAGGATTTTGACAGGAAGAAGGTTGGTCCAACGTGGAAAAAGATTACCCATTTTTATGCTTGAGAGGTGGCCACTAAATCGCTTGTGAAATATTTCACAAGCTCTTTTTTTGGAAAATACGAAGGATTCTGTTCAGAGGTTGCATTTCCCTTTCCTGAATCGCACATTACCCGTCCAAAACTCCTTGATTTTCAGAGCTTACGCATGCCCCGCCTTTCGAAGGAAGACAAAAAAACCGCTCCGAAATTTATCGGAGCGGTTTCCAAAAAAGATACAAAGTAAGCTTACGGACGAAACTCAGAGATCTGACCGTTGTAAGGATTGATCTGAAGGCAGAGAAAGTTATCGGGACTATCGTCGTCCGTGGCACCTTCACCCTGCACCAAAGTCACATACCAGGTCTCAGAGCCTTCGGCCCTGTATGGGAGATCTGTAGATCCATCCGGCCTGAAGCGGAAGGCAATGTAATCAGTGGGCTCAAGTTTGCCACCTTCCCCTACCGGGGCATCGTAAACACCTTCCGTAGGTGAGACAAAACCGAATTTTTCGTCAGTTCCGCTCGCTCTCTGAGTTCGCAAAGGAACAATAGTACTCAACCTCTGGCTCACAGCGACCGGTGAACGAATCCGAAAGAAGCTGCTCACAGGAACAAGATCCCCTTCTGCATCATACTGGAACAACTGAAACGCCCTGACCAACTCCTCAGTCTCAGCATTGGCGTAATCAGCAAGCTTGAAGAAGCGAACCTCAACATCAGCACTTTTTGAGATGGCCAACTGCTGCGCAAGCGTCAATTGGTTTCGAAGGAGCGAACCTTCCGCACTTAGAGTGTTGGAAGTCATCAAGCTGAACAAATTCGGCGCGGCAAAAGCGAGCAGCAACCCGACGACAGCGAGAACAATCATCATTTCGATGAGAGAAAAGGCCTGAATCACATTCTTTCTTAAATTCATAATCAATTGAGACAATTCTAAAATATTACCTGAGACAAAGGGATTCGATCCAAAGACGGATCAGCCAGCCCCACCGCCAACTTGCTTATTGTTGCGTGTTATTTCCTTCAAAAGTACTCCACTTGGCGCTTCGGAGCATTACCAGAGTGCTGAATACTTTGTGATTGATCCTTTCCTCATTCAAAGCATCCACCATCTTGATGACATCCGCATCATACTCGTCCGTCTTCTTAAAAAGCCCGTTCAGAGCAGACACGACCTCTGATGGTTGCTCAGCTCCGGACTGGGCCTGCAACTGCACTGCATTGGACTCATCGAGAGCAACCATGGTGACACGAACCAAAGGAGGAACCTGCTGCGCATACTTCTTGATAATGGTATTTGAATCGAAGAAATAGTCCGGGGCGATCTCACTGTGAGTCTCTTTACGATCACCGTCAGCCACCTCAATTGAATCCCTCGGAGCGATCACCAAAGTAACAATATTCTCGGCAAGAGGATTGAGAAACTCCTCAAAGCTCCCATCACCTGCAGACCCGGTCTGATTGTACCATTTAGTGAAAGCCTGCGGCTGATCAGCTTCGCGCTCTTCAATCCCATCCTCAAAAATCTGGTTGGACTCCGCAGGTGGACGGAACTCCATCAGGCGATAGCGATATTTTGGCTCAGATTTCACGAAGGAAGGGCGGAACCGAATATCACTGCCGTGAGCAACAAAGTACCCGCGTCCATTAAAGAGGTTATTCAGATTCCGGAAGCGGGTCGAAAAACCCAGCGGGGCCTGAAAAAAGATAGCGTGCCCCGTCAAAGTAGCGTCTGTGCTTCCCCCGATTTTGGAAGCCTCCATTGTGGCAAAGTGAAGCTCGGATGTCTTCACATACTCATCAGGCGAATTGTCTTCGTCCGTATCAATCAGGTCATAATAGGTGTTCATCGCTGCCTGACCAATATTCTTGGTCATGATGTCGAAAGCGACCCGCGCCTCGCGAAACTGGCCAATCCTGTTTTCAGAGTAGCGCCAGCTTTTTTGAACCTGATCCAGAAGGACGGTCATCATCAGCATCAAAACGCTTAAAATCCCCATCGCTACCATTAGCTCGATCAGAGAGAAGCCATGCCGTCTTGAAATTGTAAATTTGTTCATTCTCATATCCGAATTCTACTTCGTGTAATCCTGACCCATTTTCGCCACCATTGTCTGGTAGCTTGAAATAATATCAAAGTTCTTGGGGTCATCCCATTTAAACTGATTGCTGGCTGAGTCACGCCCACCCACTGCTCCGACCTCAATAATCACAAGCCTCAGATTGGGATTGAGCTCACCGTCACCAAAGTCATACCCGGCGAACTTTCCTCCACCAACACTGGCAGGAAGCTCTCCGGAGCCTGAAGAGGGAATCCGAATTCTTGCGGAGTAAATATGCTCCAACTCGCCCCGTTGTTTCTCCTCCAATTCCTCTCCCTGAGAATCATAAAAGCGTTGCTGATCATTAAAGGAATCCAAGGGGGACCCCCCCCCGCCTTTCCCTTCGAATGGAGTCAACTGAATCTCACTGAGAATCCCCTGGTGAATCCGGGCTTCAATCGCCTGATCACCGGCCTCCCGCATGGTATTCATCCCCTGCGGGATCAATCCCAGAAGCGTAACCATGGCCACGGCGGCAATCGCCATTGCAATGGTCACCTCCACCAGACTGAAAGCTCTGGAATGACTCGTCTGTATATTCTTCATAATTTATCAGATCTAAATATCCTCACGCGAAACACAGGTTTCAACATTAAGGGGCAAATCTACGGGGATTCACGACGCGGAACTTATAGAATTCATCGATGGAAATCGAATTTGCATCCGCAAAATCAGGCACCTCAGGATCATCAGGGTCGATATAGCGCTCAACAATGGAAGAACCGCGGTACTCAGCCTGAACAGTGTCCAGCGCAGGGTTCCAATTCTCATAGTCAGTGCTGTTATCTCTTCTCGACTGCTTCAAGACCTGAGCCCGATAGTGAACACGGAAAGTGTTCGACTTCGTGGTGAGACGCTGATGGATATTAGTGTAAGGGCGCTCGCGGGAATTGTCCCCGACCAGAGAATGATCTCTCCAATATTTACCATTCTCCATGTCCTCAAGGGTTGGCTCGTAAGTGCCGATCTTCGCTTTATTGGAGTTAATCCCGAGACGAACCGCGATCTCTTCTGTGATCAAGTGGATATCGCAAATCTCTGTTGCTGACTTGAAGATTTCACCCTGGTCAAACTTCGACCTGAATTGTTCCAGTGTCGCATCCTCGACAATAACACCCCGTAGACGCTTGCCTTGAAGCTGACCGTTGTAGGGAGCATCACGCCAGTGGTAACCCCGACCGCGACCGCGATTGTGCTTGTAACTCTCGTGCCACTTATTCGGAATACAGAGGATCAACTCCGAACGGAAGACTCCGCGAATCGCCGTGCTACGGTCAATATGCCTATAAGGCAGGATGTCGTAATTCATGTTGATCCGACCCGCCGTGGAAAGCGGCTCACTGATTGCATAAGGCTCAACCACCGGCATCCAGAACAGGTCCATAATCAGGTGATCAGGCGGGGTTTCAGCCCCGGGGTGCGAAGAGTAACCAGCCCCAATGACATTTGGACGGAACAGAAGGGTCTGCCAGGGCCTGTTGTCATCAGCCTGGGTTGGCAGAGAACCAAACATCCCCGGTCCGGAGACAATCCGGTTCGGTGAGAAGTAAGCAGGGCCACCTGACTCCGCCTTCTCAGGATTACTGAAGTAAGGGAAATCTCCATAGTTCCGAAGCGCTTCCCAGTGATGGACAAGCTCCTGCTCGAACTTGGTTTTCAAGGCGTGAACATTTCCTTCATCAGGCTTGTTGATGTAAGGGCCGTCAATCATCGTCCCGGCACCATTGTCAAAATCACCATACAACTGGACATCCTCAGATTTCTCAGTGGCAAACGGAAGCGGCGCGGCACCCCGATAAGGACGATTGCCCGGCAAACCGGTAACAATCAGATAATCCTTACTGTCGTCCGCGTTGAATCCGGTCACCGATCGTCCCAGTGCATTCGTCAAAGAGTGGGCCATCTTCTGATTTTTCCCGTAATTCCGGTGCGGCTGAAAATAGTCATCGTTTTTGTCGATTTCAGGACGTGCCGCAATAATCCGCATATCCCCATGCGCAACAGCGACAGACTTCACAATATCACCGTTGTGAACATAGGGACCACTCCAGTGAATCGTCGCATCAGCCATCCGACCTCTCAAATTGAGATATCTCGTATTTCCGGAGTAGATCGCATTGTCAGCCGGGCCGACACTGTTGGACCAGCGACCACCTTTCAACTGAGCCGATGTCCATTCCGTATCCCACGGATTTGCCGGATCAGCGGTAAGACTGGCCATTTCCAACACCCCGGAAGAATCGGAACTCAGAGCATTAAATTCATTCACATAACCTGGACGACCGGTAGCCATAATCAGCTCATTTGTTCCGTGACTGAAGCTGGGATATTCCAACTCAATCGTCTGAACGAGAGTATTGGCATCTGCCCCGCTTCCATCATCCTGATACGAATTCTCCGTATATTCGCCACCATCGTAAATCCGGAATTCCACGTCTCCACCGGAGAAGCTCACTCCGCTCCCGCCAGTGACTTTGAAAGGAACTGTGACCAGGTCGTAACGATAAGACTGACTGGTATTCTCCACGCCGTTATTCCCGATATCCCGAGCATTGGAGACGGCACCCAGCGCATCCTCCAACTTATCATAACCGCGGTCCAGAGGAGTTAATTTACAGCGAACATGAGGACTGGTAGAATCCTGTTTGTCCCACATCTGCCGCCATACAGACCCCGCCTGACGACGGTAAGCCCTGTCACCGAGCACGTCACGTGCTTGAAAGGTAAAAGGAAAAGGCATCAGACCACCCCAGGCTCGCACTCCACCCTCGCGGTGAGGCTTGATCCAGTTTGTCGCCCAGATGTAGGTCGAGGCATCACCGCCGCCATTTCTCTGGAGGTTGCCCTGACCGGAAAACCCGAGGAACTCAATACCGCCGGTTTCGCCACTGAAGGTCATTCCGTTTTTCTTCTCAATGTGAACTTCCATGTCCGGATTGATCCCGCTCCATCCGATACTCGGGCTGAAGAGATTAAAGAGAAACACTGCCTGAGCCATTTTTTCCCCGTCCTTCAAACGAAGCTCATCTCCTGTTCCGGCAAGAAGGCCCCGGTTGAATTTTGCACTGGTCGGATTTGCGAGAACAGCCGCTTTGTAGGAATCACTGAGGAAAGCAAGGTTCCAGTTCCAGTTCCACTCTTTGAACGCAGCCTCAAATTCCTCTTCAGCTTCTGCATCGCCTCCATTCGCGGCAGTCTTCAGCGCTGTCAGCCATGGAGGCCATGAACTGGGAGTTTCCTGCCTCACCGCTGGTGCAAGTGGAGGCAAGTTGGTGTATTGCTTAATATCACCGGGATCCTGCTGACCATTTCCGCGATAACCATTAACACCGGGATACTGAGGATGCCCTCTGGTGACTTCCGCCACACAGGAAATCATAATTTCTGAACTCGATAGAGTGAAAAAGCGACCAATACCCTTGGTGCCGTCAATTCGAATCGGCGTGACCTGACCGTGCCCCTTTTGTCCAAACCCTTTGTTAAAATCATTACCATCACGCCAGTTGGTAAAAGTCCGGTGCTTAGAGGAGTTCACCTTTTTAAATGCTTGTTCGAATTGCTTACCGTAAACGGTATCATCATGAAGATTGGTCGAACGAATGTAGTCAAATATCAGAGTCAGAAGCTGCTTTGTGTCAGCCTCTGAATACTTGCCGGTAAAACTACCGCCATATCCCGGCACTTTCTTGTCGAGGAATTTGTAAAGATATTCATACAACTCCTTGTTTCTCGGAATGCTCTCGTAGTCGTAGATATCACTATCAGCCTGCCCACGCTTGAAAATGTATTCGTAACGACCAAACTCACTCGAATCTTCCCCCATCGATGCACAATAGTGAATCAACCTGTCAAATGCGGTCAGCTTCAGGTCATAGTCCTCAGAGCCATACTCCGCTTCATTAATCGGCCAGATGGCAACACGCGGCTTATTGTGAAGGTTAACCTCAGGAGCCCGACTCACTGCGGTAATAAAAAACTTTGCCCTCTCCAGATATTCACTGAGCTCTTCTTCAGGGAGAGCTTTTCCTTTCGCATCGGGAAATTCAGCCACCGTCCGGTCCGGACGCATGATGATATCATCAATTGTCGGGAACAGATTATCTTTATCCGCAATCAGCCCATTGGCCTCTTCCTCATTTCGGGTATCAATCAGACGCGTTCCCGACTCTGAACCCCCACCGACAACACGCGGGACAATTCGAAAAAGCATCTCCATAGCATCCCGATCATTTACGATATCGAGAACTCCGGGAGCCAATGCAGGAATCAAGTGCGTTGAGGCAGGGTGACCGGGATAACGCTGCCACTCGTGCTGCGCAGGTTGGTACTTGGCCATGTCCATATCCATGTCGCCACCGGCTTTTGGAATGTCCCAGGCGAGACCACCCGCATGAACATTTACATTCAGCTTGGAAGTTTCGTCATCCGACCAGAACGCAAATCGAGCAACAATAGGATTTTCCTCCGATGCCGGAGTCGCCCCGGTAAAGGGCTTAAATTTCCCCGACCCGGCGATCACTGTGCCCAGGCTTCCATCAGCGGTTTGATAGATCCATTTAGCAGGCATCGCCGGATGACCACCGATCAAAGTCAGCTTTTCTTCATCCTCAAGTATACCCGCAGCCTTTTGACCAATCCGCCCCTCATCCGAGAGTGTGTGAAGGTTGTCGTAATTGTAGCGGAATCCTTCCACTCCACGATCATCATCCCCAATCGCTTTTGGCCAGGCGGGAGTTTCAGCAGCAGCTGGATTCACAATTGGGTAGTAGACCTTTTTGCCCCGAATCACCGGCTCGTTCAAATCGACATACTGCTCGGGCTGAGAGCTCCAGCCCAACATGTCATCAAAATCTGTCGTCGCTCCCAAGACATCCCCTTCAACCATCGTCTCATCGGAATAGAGCTTGAAGAGGGAAAGCAAATTTCCTGAATCATCCCACACCCGAATCGCACCAGGCTGCGAAGCCCAGGCATTGGTTGAGGTATCCACATCAACCGTAGTCGCCTTGCGAATCTGGCCGATTGCCATGTTCACTGCCTGCTCAGCAACCTGCTGTGCCTGGAGGCCGTGTGAATAAGTGTTTGAAGCGGTTCGCTCACTGTTTGCGAGTGAGAAAAACGTCAGCACCAGAATCGTCGTCAACGACATAATCGTGAGGACAGTGATCAACGCGACACCGCGTTTCCCGGCTTTGTTTTTGTTGCCCCGAGGGATCGAAAAGAATCGGGTCTTTCGAATTTTTTCCGCAATTTTCATTTTATATGAGGTGGTTGAATTGAAGCAAAAGGGACCCGGAACGGGACTTCACAAATGTTTTACAATGTAAACTGATGCAATTACAATGACAATACAAGACAATTTTGCTGAACAGGCCAAATTTTTGGCTTTACGATGTATTTACGTCGCGAATTTCAGACTACGGAATCTGAAATAGCAAATCAGGGCCACCGGAGGCAAACCTTTTCTGATCTTTTCAATGATTTCCAGCCATAAGCTGCTCAAGCTCCGGAACAAATCCTGGATAGGAAGTCTCGATACACTCCGTTCCTCGAATGATGGTTTCACCACTGGCGTATATCCCGGCGATCGCAAAAGCCATTGCAATGCGGTGATCTCCCAGGGATTCCACCTCTGCACCCTGCAATTCCTCAACACCGGTGATCTCCATCCCATCGGCAAATTCCTGCACGGGAACCCCCATGCGTCGGAGATTCTCTGCCACCGCTGAAATCCGGTCGCTCTCTTTGACCCGAAGCTCAGCTGCATCTTTGATTACTGTTTTCCCTTCCGCCATCGCAGCAGCAACAGCCAGAATTGGAATCTCATCGATAAGACGGGGAATTTCCTCTCCACCTATTTCAATACTGCGAAGATTTCCTCCGATGACTTCCACGGAACCCATCGGCTCGCATCCCGATTCATCGATTCGCTCGTTGATAGTTGCCCCCATGCGGATCATTGCGCTGAGAATACCTGTCCGGGTGGGATTCATTCCCACATTGTTAACAAGCAACCTCGAACCCGGCTGCGCAGCAGCTGCAACAATCCAGAACGCGGCGCTCGAAATATCTCCGGGAACCACGATATCGCGGGACTCGGGAATCTGCCCGCCCCAGATTGAAACGGTATCGCCGTCTCTCAAATTCTTCACGAGGAGATAATTCAGCATTCGCTCGGTGTGATCCCTCGAAGGGTATGGCTCACTGACCGTTGTTTTCCCTTTAGCGAACATTCCGGCAAGCATCACCGCACTTTTCACCTGGGCACTTGCCACCGGCGATGCGTAATCGATCGCGCGAACAGTCTCCGCACCCGTAATATTGATTGGCGGGGTTTTCCTGTCTCCCCTGCCGACAATCTTCGCTCCCATTTTTTCGAGAGGAATAGCCACCCGGTTCATAGGGCGCTTGCTGAGCGACTCATCACCAATCAGCTGAGAAGAAAAAGGCTGAGCCGCGAGAATCCCCGACAGAAGACGCATCGTCGTCCCGCTGTTTCCGCAATCGATAGGACGCTCCGGTGGATCAAACTGTCCCCGGCACCCATGAACCCGAAGTCGATTATCCGATCCCCCAAGCTCTTCTATTTTCACTCCCAAGGAGCGCATCGCCCCAATAGTGGAATAGCAGTCTTCACTCGGAAGGAATCCGGAAATTTCGCAAACCCCGTTCGACAAGGCGGCAAACATCACGGCGCGATGCGAAATACTTTTATCTCCCGGCACGATCAACTCGGCAGAGAAATTATTAACTTTTTTAATTTTCAGGTCGGACATAGCGCAAATTTGCGTAAAAAACCGGGTGAGATTCCTCAGGAATCCTCTCGAAGCGATGAGGCGCGAGTTAAAAAGCTGCGAAGCTCGTCTGTGTCAAGTTTCCCGATGGCCTCTTTCCACTTTTCCAATTCGGAAGAAAAGGCATTCAACTGACCGAGAACCGCTTCTCGATTTTCCATCAAGATGCCAGTCCACATCCCGGCGTGCCCTCCCGCAATTCTCGTTGTGTCGCGGAATCCACCCCCGGCATACTGCCCGGCGTTCGACCGCGCCCCCAAAATTGTGTTCACGAGAACCGCGGCCACTACATGTGGCAAATGACTGACCGAGGCCACCAGCTCATCGTGTTCCGGAGGGGACATACGACTCACTCTTGAACCGAGACTCTCCCAGAAATCAGTGAGAGCTGAAACCTGACTCAAGGTTTCCCCGTCGGAATTTCCGGGGGTCAAAATCACGGGAGCCTCCTGAAACAGTTCCGCTTCCGCGAATTCCATTCCTGACTTTTCCGATCCAGCCATAGGATGACTGCCAATAAACGAACCGCCCTTTTTCTGAACGATACTCTCGACAGAGTTCACCACCGACTGCTTCACGCTTCCTACATCAGTGACAAGCAAACGCTCTCCCGGGCTGGCCTCTGGAAAATCCGATACTGCATCCGCCATCGCGCCGACCGGCATGCACAAGATCGCCAGGTCGGCTCCCGCAACAACTTCAGCGATGCCTGTAGAGGCAAAGTCTGCAGATCCGGACGCCCGCAATTCCTCTACAGCCTCTTCGCGACGAGCCCAGGCTCGAAGCTCAATTGACGGCGAATACTTACGAACCGCTTTCAACAAAGACCCACCGATCAGGCCGGGACCCAGCACAGCAATCCGGCGAAACGGATGGGGCAAATCTTCGCTCAGGGGACTTTGAAGTAAATTTTTCCTCCCGGATTATTGGGATCAGGAATCTCCACGGGGGTTCCCCGGGGAAGTGGTTCGCCAGTGGGTTGACCGGAAGAATCGTATTTCTCTACAGAAATCTGTCCCAATGAGGAACCGCTGCCGGCCAAGGTCACTGAAAGTGCATCACCGGGAACTCGATTGGCAAACTTCATTTCGCCTACGCTCGGGGGACCGGTTTTCTTCGGAGGATCGGGTTTTTCGATTTTCTCAGGCTCCTCCTTTTTGGGAGCGGGAATTTCAGCGATCTCCTCTTTCTTCTCCATTTCGCGAATCTCCCTGCGGCTGGGACCCGTGTTTTCCTCACCGGAAAAACCGAATCGATTGTTTGGATTCCCATTGGGAGCCGGACCACCGGCTTCAGCTCCATATTCACCATCAGGATACTGCGAATCCGCAGCGCCCTCTCCATACCGGGCTGCTTCAGCAGTCGGATTGCTTGCCGGAGGCGGAGGATAATTTCGGTTCTTACAACTGATCGATGCGATGGAAATCAACATCATCAAAGCAAGGCTGGTCAAACTGACGAACTTCATAACAATACGTGAACGAAAACAATTTTGTACTACTAAGAGATTAAAAAATGTTTTTAAAACTTCTCAAGTAATAATCTAACCCTCTTTCGGGCAATGAACCAACGAAAACAGGGTTTTCGGTAAACCGAAAACCCTGCTCCGAAGAATTTTTAAGTAAACCTAAAAGATCAGCCCTTCCAGTTATCCAGAACTGACTTGGCTTTTTCACGACCACCTAGACCGAGAGCAATCGCTCCACCCACACCCAGCGCGAATGCTGAAGCGATAATCGCAGCAGTGATAAGCATTTGGAATGTATCGTTTGTCAGGCTCGAGATGTTCGCTTTCTGAAGAGCAACTGCTCCGAGGAAAACAAGGATCGCGATACGTGCGTATTTGGCCCAGAAAGCACTGTGCGGCTCAATAAGTTGACCAACGATGTTCGCTACATACATGGCCACAGCAAAAATGATGATCGCAGCAAGAATGCGGAAGTAACCGGGAACGAAATCCTGAGCAAGGTCGGAGATAAATCCGAGCTGCATCGTAGCAATCGCCTGAGCACCAATAACAACGAGAATTGTCGCCATGGCAACATAGCTGATTACGAGAGAGAGAGGTTTGCCCGCAATCAAATCACCGCCTTGATAACCTAGCTTCGAAGGAAGCGTATCCACTCCGATGGAGCTGAGGATATTGGAAAGCACTTTCTGAACAATCACCGCAATAAGGTAACCGATCGCGAAGAGAATAATTCCGCTGAAAAGATTAGGGATGTAATCGAAGATCTGATCGATCATGTTACCGATCGGTTCAGAAATCTCAGTCATTTCCAATGCTTTGAGAGCATTCGGGATCATCATGAGGATGATGCCAAAGAAAGCGATCATACCAACACCGTTGGTAATCGGCTTGGTTTCTTCCATGCCGAGGCGTTCATCAACTTTGGATGCAGTGAGCAGCCCGACGAGAATATTTTTAACCAAAGTAGCAACGATCCAGGCGACAAAACCAATCACTGCTGCTGCAAGTAAGCGGGGAATAAACTCGAAAATCTGAGTCAAAATTCCCTGCAGGGGTGCAACAGCTTCTTCCTCGCCGGCTTGCGTAAGCGCAAAAACAACGATGAAAAGCATCATCAGGTAAAAAACGAAAGTCGCGATCCCTTTTTCCGCTCCAGCACTGTCCTGTCCAAGAAGCTTGGAGAGACGTTCGTCCAAATTGGTTTTTCCGAGCACTTTCCGAATCAGCCCGCTTATGAGCTTGGCAAGGAAAAAGCCAACGATGATGATGAGGAGCGCAAAAACCCAAGGACCCGCAGGTCCGAGTATTCCAAGCCATTCCTGGATCTTTTCTGTAATTTTCATTGTATCTAATTTATTGGTGTTAGGGGAGTCCCATTCATATTGAACGGGTGTTCAACATCTTCATTGAAGAGTCGAACTTGGGGCGCAAAAGTCACAATCATTTTTTCCAAAAATGATCAGACACTTACTTCATCAATTGATAAGCAAGTTTTCCTTCACGTCTACGAAAGAATTGCTATTTTTCCTTCATTTCCCGAAATTCTCCCCCGCTTTTCCTCAAAACCCGCTTCCACTCCTTCACGTCGTCGTCTTTTGGCTCAAATGCGATGAATTGAATGGGAACCTCGCCGGCTGATTCCTCTTTCAGTTTTTTGACCACGTCCTTGATGCTGTCTCTTATACACATCTCCGAGCCCACGAGACCGAGGCTGATCTC
>OJCB01000037.1_pt1 | contig 65650 bp, 56 predicted proteins | sample 1591501 | NCBI WGS metagenome assembly OJCB01 (sample SAMN05416813, study PRJEB24817) | seawater metagenome | isolation source: Sea water | place: Canada:Atlantic | collected 2013-07 | reverse complement strand
GATCAGCCTCGGTCTCGTGGGCTCGGAGATGTGTATAAGAGACAGATCTCTGAGAGCCTCTTCTGAAAACACCAAGTTTTTACCAGTAACTGTTGTTATCTTTCTAAAAGCCAAGACCAGACTATCGTTTTGAAAATCTGCTGTAAAAAGATCTTTACTAGAATTATAAAAAACAGGAATTTCCTTAGCTATGTAGGGTGCATTGTATTTTTTAATGGCTAAGATATTACCAAAAAAATCTATAGAGAGTTGGTGTTCTTTGCACAAAATTAATAGCACATCTTGAACGCTTACATTTAGAAAGTTTTTAGATACATTGATATTGGTTAATATAGGGTCTACACTTATATTTAGATCATTAGAACTTGCTATTGCTTTTAAAAAAAGACTGAGTTTTGTAGTGTTGATGGTTAAATCAACCTTATTTGTTAATCCCGGAATTTTTTCAGACAACGAGTTTAAAGTAGTTTCTAACTTTTTTATTCTGTTAGAATCTTGGGCTCTAGCTGAATATACTAGCAGCAAAAGCATTAGGAGGAATAGATGTTTTTTCATTTTTTTAATTCACAATAAATTTTATTTTAAAATGATACGTTTTATATGTATTAATAAAAGCTATTACTTAGTTGAAAGTAATTTCTTTTTTATTATTATTCTACTAGCTTTTTCTCAACCTTTAGGTCTGTAAAAGTAATAAAATTAGGTTCCATAGTTTTTTAAAGATACTTACAAAAGAAAAATAAACGAACAAAAAAGAAGCGTATAGATTATTTTTTCATAGCGGTAAAAAATTTAACTAGACGATAAAAGTAAGGAATTATTTTATTTTTTATTACTTTTGACATAAAACAATTGTTACTCCTTAAGATATATAATATAATGTTTAAGAAAAAAGTAAATGCATACAACTTACAAGAACTTCTTGTTGTTTTAGTGATTATAGGAATTCTCATATTAATTGCTATGCCCAGCTTTATGGGAGTTATTAATAAAGCAAAAAGTATTGAAGCTCAACAAAGTTTAAAAACAATTCAAAGTCTTCAGAAATCTCATTTTTATTTAAATAATACGTATTCATTAGATTTTAATGCCATAGATTTTATTCCACCTAAAAAAACAACAGAAGGAGGTACTGCAAACTATACTTATGAAATTATTCGAGCAACTACATCTACGTTTAAAGCGAGGGCTGTATCATTATTTGATGCAGATGGAGATGGTGTAAAAAGCACTTGGGAGATTAATGAAAACGGCAAGCCTATAGAAGTGTTAAAAGACTAGATAAATTATCAATTCTATAAATTTTATATCTAATAATTAATTTTTGTAGTAAGTCATTTCATCTTATGAAAGCTTTACTTAAAAAAAGAATCTACAAACTCGTGTTTATTAAAGACTTGTAAATCATCAATTCCTTCACCAATACCAATATATTTAACTGGTATTTTAAATTGATCTGAGATACCAATAACAACACCACCTTTAGCTGTACCATCTAGTTTAGTAACAGCCAACGAGTTTACTTCTGTAGCTAGGGTAAATTGTTTTGCTTGCTCAAAGGCATTCTGACCGGTAGAACCGTCTAAGACTAATAATACATCATGCGGAGCATCATCTACAACTTTTTGCATAACCCGTTTAATCTTCGTTAATTCATTCATTAAATTAACCTTATTATGCAAACGGCCTGCAGTATCTATAATTACAACATCTGCATCTTGAGATACAGCAGATGTTAAGGTGTCAAATGCTACAGAAGCAGGATCTGACCCCATCTCTTGACGAACAAGAGGAACCCCTGTTCTGTCTGCCCAAACCTGTAACTGATCTATTGCTGCAGCTCTAAACGTATCTGCGGCTCCTAAAACAACTTTTAATCCTTTCTTTTTAAACTGAGATGCCAACTTACCAATAGTGGTTGTTTTTCCTACGCCATTAACACCAACAACCATGAGAACATAGGGTTTTTTATTAGCTGGAATGGTAAAATCTGTATCGTTTCCAAGATTGGTTTCAGATAACAAACCAGCAATCTCTTCTCTTAAAATACCGTTTAATTCTTCTGTTCCTAGATATTTATCTTTAGAAACCCTTGCCTCTATTCTATCAATAATTTTAAGCGTGGTAGCTACACCAACATCCGAAGAAACTAATATTTCTTCCAAATTATCAAGAACAGCGTCATCTACTTTAGATTTTCCAGCTACAGCTTTAGATAATTTATTGAAAAAACTAGATTTAGATGTCTCTAGCCCTTTATCTAAGGTTTCTTTTTTTTCTTTGGAAAATATCTTTTTAAAAAAGCTCATGTATTTTTTTCGGTATTTAAGGCTTTCAAATTTAACCAAATTTACGCCATAAAAAAAACTACTCTCTAATTAGAAAGTAGCTTATGTATATGATGTAAAATAAAGTTATTTTTTTGCTAAAAATTCATTTACTTTAGAAGGATCCATAATAGATTCAACAAATGTATAAGCTCCTGTTTTTGGAGATTTTATCATCTTAATTGCCTTGCTTAGTCTCTTAGAACCTGTCTGTAACGATGCTACTGATTTCTTTGCCATGTTCTTATATTATTTAATTTCTTTATGAAGTGTCATTTTCTTCAAGATAGGATTGAACTTCTTAATTTCAACTCTATCTGGAGTATTTTTCTTATTCTTAGTTGTAATATATCTTGAAGTTCCTGGTTTACCAGTTGCTTTGTGTTCTGTACATTCTAAGATTACCTGAACTCTGTTTCCTTTTTTTGCCATCTTTCTATACTTTTCTAGAAAATTACTTAGTTAAGAAACCTTTTTCTCTTGCTTCTTTAATAACAGCAGAGATTCCTTTCTTATTAATATTTTTTAACGCAGAAGCAGAAACTTTTAATGTAACCCATTTGTCTTCTTCCGGAATGTAAAAACGCTTTGTCATAAGATTAGCGTTAAACTTTCTTTTCGTTCTATTCAAAGCATGAGAAACATTGTTTCCTACCATGGCTTTTTTTCCTGTTAATTCACAAACTCTAGACATCTTCTTACAGTTTTAATTTCTTTTCTTTAAACGAGGTGCAAATCTACACTTTTTTTAAAATCTTACAAAAACAATTTTGGTTATTTTTTTAGAATTTCTTGTTGTAGCATTTGTAGTGATTTATTTACAGTTCTATTGATTACTTTTTCTCTTGGCTGCCCAAAGTTAAACTCCTCTATATGAACTCCTTTATCTGATGCAATGGCAATAAAAACAACTCCTACAGTTGCCGAAGTCTTATCTGTTGTAGGACCTGCATTTCCTGTAACTGCAATGGCATAATCTGATGTTGTTTTCTTTTTTGCAGAAATAGCCATTTCTTTTACAACTTCTGAGCTAACCACTGAATGTTTTTTTATAGTTTCTTCCGAGACACCCAACAACTCTTGTTTCATCTTAGATGTGTAGGCTATGATACTGCCATTAAAATAGGCTGAAGACCCAGCTACCGAAACAATTGCTGCAGCAATTTTACCACCGCTTACACTTTCTGCTGTACAAAGAGTTTTTCCTGTATCCTTTAGTAGATTTCCAACATGCTCTTCTATAGTAACGCCATTTTCTTGACCTGTAATAATATCTGAAAGCAGTACATACAATTCTTGCAGCACTTCATCTAAGCTTTCATCTAGAGCCTCTTTAATAGGACCTTTTGCAGATAAACGCAAACGAACCCTTCCAAAAGAAGGTAAATAAGCTAATTTAATAAAATGAGGAAGTTTGTTTGCCCAATCTTCAATTCGTTCGGCAATAACACTTTCTCCCTGACCATAGGTCATAATTGTTTTATGAATAATAAAAGGAAGCTTAAATTGCTCTTGAATTCTTGGAAGTACTTCATACTTCATTAAACCTTTCATTTCGTAAGGAACACCTGGCATAGAAACAAATACAGTATGGTTCTCGTAAAACCACATCCCGGGTGCAGTTCCCATTCTATTCATTAATAAGGTGGCTTTTGATGGTAACTGTGCTTGGTATTGCTGTACTTTATTATAAGGAATGTTATATTTCTTAAACATTCTTTGAATGTGTTCTATAACTTCTGGGTATTCAATAACTTGTTCATCATGAAAGTATTTTGCAATTGTTTTTTTAGTGATATCGTCTTTAGTTGGACCAAGACCACCAGTAATAATAACAATATCTGCTCTACTCTGAGCTTCCTCAAATGCCTTTAAAATATGTTGCTCATCATCTTGAATAGAGGAAATTTGATATACAGAAACACCAATTTTGTTTAACTCTGTTCCAATCCATTGAGAATTTGTGTCTACTATTTGTCCAATGAGTATCTCATCTCCGATCGTTATAATTTCTGCATTCATAAAAAAATTTTGTACTTACTGTTTAGTTACTTTCCTTCTTCAAAATCCTAGATTCTTTATTTTACTCTAATTTCAAAAGCTATTTTATCTTGAATCTTTCCAACTAAAACATCGTTTTCTACCACCTTCCCTACTCCGGCAGGAGTTCCCGTAAAGATAATATCTCCTTTCTTTAAGGTGAAATATTGAGAGACATAACTAACGAGTTCATCTATTTTCCAAAGCATCGCCTGTGTATTTCCATCCTGAACAACTTCCTCATTTTTAATTAATTGAAAAGAAAGGTTTTCTAGATCAAATTGAGATTTCGCATAAAACTCTCCAACTACAGCACTACCATCAAAAGCTTTTGCTTTTTCCCAAGGCAAGCCTTTCTCTTTACAATGTTGTTGAATATCTCTTGCCGTAAAATCTATTCCCAAACCAATTTCATCATAGTATTTATGAGCAAATCTAGTGGCAATGTGCTTTCCTACCTTATTAATTTTAACCAATACCTCTACTTCATAATGAACATCTTTTGAAAAAGGTGGAATAAAAAAAGGGTTTTTTTTAAGTAAAATAGCAGAATCGGGCTTCAAAAAAACAACCGGATTATCTGGACGTTCACTGGCAAGTTCTTCTATGTGTTTGGCGTAATTACGACCTATACAAATTATTTTCATAAGATGATTGAGTTTTATGTGTTAGTCATTAATTAAGGAATCCATTGTTTTGGAAAGTTTGGTTTTCTTTTTTCTAAAAACGCATCTCGTCCTTCTTTTGCCTCATCTGTCATATATGCCAAACGAGTTGCTTCACCCGCAAATACCTGTTGGCCCACCATACCATCATCGGTTAAATTCATGGCAAATTTTAACATTTTAATAGAAGTTGGTGATTTTTCTAAAATTTCTTGTGCCCATTCATAGGCAGTGTTTTCTAGTTCATCATGAGGAATTACAGCATTTACCATACCCATGTCATAGGCTTCTTGTGCTGAATAATTTCTTCCCAGAAAGAATATCTCTCTCGCTCTTTTTTGTCCAACCATTTTTGCCAAATATGCAGAACCATATCCTCCATCAAAAGAGGTAACATCTGCATCTGTTTGTTTAAAAATAGCATGTTCTTTAGAAGCTAATGTAAGATCACAAACTACGTGTAAACTATGCCCGCCTCCAACAGCCCAACCAGGCACAACTGCAATTACTGCTTTTGGCATAAATCTAATTAAGCGTTGCACCTCTAATATATTTAATCTATGATATCCGTCTTCACCTACATAACCTTTGTGGCCTCTGGCTTTTTGATCTCCGCCAGAACAAAATGAATAGACTCCATCTTTTGTTGAAGGACCTTCACCTGTTAATAAAACAACACCTATTGAGGTGTCTTCACCCGCATCATAAAATGCATCATATAATTCACTGGTGGTTTTTGGTCTAAATGCATTTCTAACATTGGGTCTGTTAAATGCAATTCTAGCAACACCATTTGATTTCTGATACGTGATATCTTCATACTTCTTGGCTGTAATCCATGTGGGTTCTATCATAATTCTAGATTTTTATCGTTCTAAAAGTAATACAAGTTATAACACTTTGTAAGAGTGTAAAAATAAAACATTCCTCATTGACAAAAGTGATATTGTCTTAATTTATATCCTCTTATTTTTTAAAAACATATATCTTTAACAAAAAAACAACTCCTTACTTATGAGAACACTTGTTTCACTTTTAATTTTATTTTCTTTTTTATCAACTTCTGGTCAAAAAACAATTTATAAAAAATACGATTCAGAAGCATTAAATGACACGAGAGAGATCTCTATTTATCTACCAAAAAGTTACGATAAAGATTCCATTTCAAATTTTCCTTTGGCTATTATTTTGGATGGTCATAAATTATTTGACCTATATGTTGGAACCTCAAATTACTATTCTTATCAAGACAATGCTCCAGAACAAATAGTTATTGGAATTAACATGAAAGATACTAGAACTAAAGATGCTGGTTACGACATTATTACTAGTGAATTAACCACCGATTCTAAAAAATTCTATCGTTTTATAAGAGATGAACTTGTTCCTTTTATGGAAGCAACATACAAGACGTCACCCTTTTTAACTATTGTAGGTGAAGGTTTAACTGCCAATTTTATTACTCACTTTTTACAAGAAAAATATTCAATTTTTAATGCATACCTATGCTTAAACCCAAGCTTATCTGAAGATATTAACACACAAATTGATTCTTATAAATTACGTAATTTAAGTAGTAAAGACAATACCTTCTATTTTTACCTTGCTGGAAACCCTTATGCCAGTAGTAAAAAAATAGCTAAAATTAAAAACTTTGGCGACTTCATGAAATCTACTGAAATAGCCAATTTTAATGTTGTTTTTGACAAATTCTCAAATTCCCCTAGCTCCTCTTCTGTTACTGGAGAAGGTCTCTCTAGAGCATTTGCTAAAGTATTTGAAATTTATTCTGGAATTACAGCAGATGAGTATAATGAGAAAATTAAAAATTTAAGTCCGCCAGATGCTATCTCTTACCTAGAAATTAAATATTTAGATATTGAATTTTTATTTGGTGCCAATATTGGAATTAGAAAACAAGATGTCTTTGCCATAGAAGATATTATTTTAGATAAAGAGGATGGCGATTATTTAGATGATTTTGGAAAGATGATTTTAAAACTCTTCCCAACTTCTGAAATGGGTAATTATTACCTAGGTAAATATTATGAAAGCGGTAACGATTTTAAATCTGCTCTAGAACAATATCGTTTAGGCTTCGGAAAAATGGACCCTAGAGATCCAAATGCTGATTTATTCTATCAAAATGTAGAACGCTTACTAAACAACAGAAACTAAACTCTAGTTATTTTATCTTGATGAAGTAGTACTTTTTTCTCTTTATATAAGGCTCCTAAAGCTCTTTTAAATGCTTTTTTACTCATTTGAAGGTGAAACTTAATAGATTCTGGAGAGCTTTTATCTGTGAGTAATATCTCACCATTTTTTTGTACTAATTGATATAGAATTTTAGCCTTGTCATCTTCTATAGTATTTTTATAACCTAGTGGCCTTAGAGAAATATCAATTTTTTCATCTTCTCTAATGTTTTTGACATAGCCTATGGTAGTAATACCTTGTTCTAAATCTGAAAAAACCTCACTTTTATATACCAATCCTTCTTTAGACTCTTCAATTAAAACAACAAAACCAAGTGGTGTTTCTTTCCCTATAATGATTGTAACTTTTTGTCCAATTTCTAACTCCATCTTTCTTATTTTAAGTTATTAATGTATTCTTTTAGTACCAAATCATTTAGATCACTAGGTGTAAAAACCTCAAGCACCTTTGGTTTATCTGACTTGTCATAAAAACCTACGACCTCTTCTGCTAAAGTCTTTAAATTATGTGCAGTACTATATTCAAATCCAAACATTACACATAAGTGCTCTGCTGTTAAACAATGGGGTGTTTCAAAGTATTTTAGAGCAGTAGATTTTTTAGGGCCTGGAATAATTTTAAAAATTCCACCACCAGAGTTGTTAATAATTACAATTCTAACATCTGATGGGATATAATTATTCCACAATGCATTGCTATCATAAAAAAAACTCAAATCCCCTGTAATTAATGTTGTAGGTTTTTGTGTTGCATAAGCGGCTCCTAGAGCAGTACTAGTACTTCCATCTATTCCACTAGTTCCTCTATTACAAAAAACAGTAATGGTTGAATTCATTTCAAATAGTTGAGAATAACGAATAATGGCACTATTACTAAACTGTACTTCTGAAAAATCTGGAATTACTTTTAAAACCTGTTCAAATACTTTTAGATCTGAATAAGGGGCTGTTTTAATATAATGGTTGTGTTTTTCTCTGATACGTTGCTTGTAATGAGTCCAAGTAGATTCATAAGTACTCTTATTATCATAATCTACCAGCTCACAAAAATGTTTAAAGAATGAATGACTGTCTATTTTAAGGTGCTTACTTAAAACTTGATAGGTATCAAAAGCTCTTAACTCATTCACATGCCAATGCTCTTTTGGTGAATATTCACGTAAAAACTTTTTTATTTTTTTAGAAACAATCATTCCACCAAATGTTAATAGAATATCTGGTTGAAGTGACGTAAACTCTTCTTCTGTTAAATTAAAAATAAGATTGTCTATAGAATTTACAAATCTTTTATTGTAAAGGTTAGAGGTAGTTTCTGTAAACACCAATACCGATGGATCATCGGCAACTTTGTCTAATAAAATTTCTAATGCTGCATTAGGCGAATGAACTCCTACTAAAATCATTTTCTTCTTGGCAGAATTCCATTGAGATGCTAAATTTTCGTAATCAATGGTATCTTGAAGATCTGATTCTTCTGCTATAAAACGAAAATCATTCATTGTAGCTACAGTTTCATATAGCGGCTCATTAAAGGGTGCATTAATATGAATTGGCCCTTTTACTTGTCTTAGCAATGAAAATGCTTTTGAAAGTGCTTTTATAGAATTTTCAGCATCAAATTCTTTCAAATTTGCGCTATATAAAATATGATTTTTAAACACATTTTCTTGACGAATAGTTTGTCCGTCTCCAATGTCAATTAAATGTGCTGGTCTGTCTGCAGAAATAACAACCAAAGGAATCTGACTGTAGTATGCTTCAGCAATAGCTGGGTAGTAATTTAACAAGGCAGAACCAGAGGTGCAAACTAATGCAACTGGCTTTAGTGTTTGCTGCGCAATTCCTAAGGCAAAAAAAGCTGCACAACGCTCATCTACTATGCTCAGCGTTTCAAAATCTTTATGATTAGAAAAACCAATAGTTAAGGGTGCATTTCTAGACCCTGGAGAAATGACAACAGTTTCTATCTCAAATTGGCGACATGCAGCGATAATAATTTGTGCTAATTCTTTCTTCGGATACATTGTTTGTTACAAAAAATTGAACAATTTGCGAGTTGCAAAGTTACTGTCTTTATCTAGGAATTAATGATGAAAATAGAAAAATCAGAAAATTTCAAAAGCGAACTACTTTTTTAACTTCCTGATTTAGTAATGATTTTTTTAGTAAATTTTAATTTCCTTTTTGGTAATCAGCTAAAAACTTAGCCAAACCTATATCAGTTAATGGGTGTTTTAATAATCCATAAATAGCACTTAAAGGACCAGTCATTACATCTGCACCTAATTTTGCACAATCAATAATATGCATGGTATGTCTTACCGATGCTGCTAGAATTTGTGTTTCGTACATATAATTATCAAAAATTAAGCGTATTTCAGAAATAAGATTTAACCCATCTGTAGAAATATCGTCTAAACGACCAATAAAAGGCGATACATAAGTTGCTCCTGCTTTGGCTGCTAATAAAGCTTGACCCGCTGAAAAAACTAAGGTTACATTGGTTTTAATTCCTTTGTCTGAAAAATATTTACACGCTTTTACCCCATCTGCTATCATTGGTAATTTTACCACAATTTGTGGGTTTAAAGCAGCCAATGCTTCTCCTTCTCTTACCATGCCTTCAAAATCTGTAGAAATTACTTCAGCAGAAACATCTCCATCTACTTCTTCACAAATTGCTTTGTAATGATTGATAATATTTGCTTCTCCTGTAATTCCTTCTTTGGCCATTAAAGACGGATTGGTAGTTACTCCATCTAAAATACCGAGTGCTTGGGCTTCTTTAATCTGCTCTAAATTGGCGGTGTCAATAAAAAATTTCATATGATTTGTTTAGTTGTAAATTATAATTTATAATGGTTCATTAATAGTTTTTCGTATTGTTTACTGGGCAGTATTTTTTTTAACACAATGGAAAATTTCTCCATAAATGTACCTACTTTATAATGTACATTCGGTTGTTTTAGATTTATAACATCATAAATCTGTTCTGCCATTTTAATTGGATTCATTCCACTATCTACATGCGAATCCATTAAATCTAAATTAACTTGATACTTTTCTTTATAAGCAGAATTCTCAAACACTGGTGTATGATATCTTCCTGCCGCTATATTGGTTGCAACATCTCCTGGAGCTATGGTTGCTATTTGAATGCCAAATTCTTTCACTTCCATTCTAATGGCTTCAGATACCAAATCTAAGGCTCCTTTTGTTGCAGAGTAAATACCTCTATACGGCAAGCCCATATAGCCGGCAATAGAAGTTACATTAATTATAATTCCTGATTGCTGTTTGCGCATCTGAGGTAATACTGCTTTCATCATGTCTATGGAACCAAAGAAATTGGTCTCAAAAACTTTTCTCATTTCATCAGTTGGAGTATCTTCTATAGGCCCCGTAATTCCCATACCAGCATTGTTTACCAATACATCTATTCGTCCTTCTTTAGCTATAATATGTTGGATTACTTTTTCTATAGAATCTATTTTGGTAACATCCAAAGGCAATAGTGTATAAGGGTCATCAGCAGTACTTTTGGGGGTTCTGCCAGTTCCATAAACCGTATAATTTTTTGAGGCTAAAAAAGCTGCTGTAGATTTACCTATTCCAGAAGAAGCACCCGTAATTAAAACTATTTTAGACATGAATGTTTAACAAAAATATTAAGTTGTCACAAATATCTAAAAAGAAACTGTGAATTAGAGATAAATAGTTTGCTAGATATTAACAGACTTATGAATACTTATGAGAGGTGAAATAATGATTTAATAAAGAAATGTATTGGTATCGTCTAATTTTTTGGCACAAAAAAAGGCAAGCTACCTACATCACACTGCTACAACCAAGTACTCTTGCTGCGTTCCCGCCCTGGGAGATTCCGAGGGAGCTAGTTGTGTAGGACTTGCCAAGGCAAATTTACAACCAATTTTTATCTTAGCAAATGAAACTTTCTCCTTTTTTTATGTAACTTTTGTAACCAATTGGTAACTAATCTATTGTTTTGTTCTTATTACAATAAGTAACAGACACAAATGAATTCTATATATTTGTAGAAAAACTAACTAAAATTTAAAAATAATTTATGGAAAATCAAGTTTCGAGTAAAAGCGTCATTTTAAATTATGGATTATATTACGGAATTGTTTCAATACTTTTAAGTCTTTCTTTATATGCTATGAATATGCATTTGGAAGGTGGTACAATAAGCATTGTTTTTGCCATTGCTGTTATATTAGCATTTCCAATTTTAGGTATTTATAAATTTAAAAAAGATAATTCAGGTTTTATAACTTGGGGACAATCAGTTAAAATAGGAATAGGGATAATTCTCATAGGTGTTTTAATTGCAATTATCTACAATCATATTTTCGCCACTTTTATTGAGCCTGATTTTTATAATCAAATGACAGAAATTCAACGTCAAGGTTTAATTGATGCAGGTTTAACTCAAGATCAAATTGAAGCTCAATTTAAAATATCCTCTATGTTTCAAGGAACTATATTAGGTGATGCTGTTGGTCTTTTATTCTTTGCGTTTGTAGGTTTCGTAATTTCTGCCATCGCAGGTGCCATTATGAAAAGAACGGAAGAAGACCAATACTAGAAATTATTTTTAGTGTAAAGAATATGTGTAACTTTGCATTGTAAATAATCACTTATGGACATATCGGTAGTCATACCTTTATTTAACGAAGAAGAATCTTTAAAAGAATTATATGATTGGATTGCATCAATGATGCAGTCCAATCAGTTTTTATATGAGGTGATTTTTATAGATGACGGAAGTACGGATACATCATGGAAAGTTATTGAAGATCTCTCTCAAACAACAAGTACTGTAAAAGGCATTCGTTTTCAAAAAAACTATGGTAAATCTCAAGCCTTAGATGCTGGCTTTCAAATTGCAGCTGGAAACGTTGTTATTACTATGGATGCTGATTTACAAGACAGTCCTGACGAAATTCCTGGATTGTACAAGTTAATTACTGATGAAAATTTTGATTTAGTTTCTGGTTGGAAAAAGAAACGATACGACAATATTATTGCAAAAAACATCCCTTCAAAATTATTTAACTGGGCGGCAAGAAAAACATCAGGCTTACAATTACATGATTTTAATTGTGGTTTAAAAGCTTACAAAAACGAAGTCATTAAAACGGTAAAAGTTAGAGGTGAAATGCACCGCTATATTCCTGTTTTAGCAAAAAACAAAGGGTTTTTAAATATTGGTGAAAAAATAGTACAGCACCAAGCAAGAAAATATGGTGAAACTAAATTTGGTATGAGTAGATTTATCAACGGTTTTTTAGATCTTATTACCATTTCTTTTTTATCAAAATTTGGTAAAAGACCCATGCATTTCTTTGGTCTTTGGGGTACACTCATGTTTATTTTTGGTCTTTTTTCTGCTGGATATTTAGGAGTTACCAAACTCTATAAATTATCTCAAGGAATGAAAGCCATTTTAATTACAGACAATCCTTGGTTTTATATTGCAATGGTTAGTATGATATTGGGTACGCAATTATTTTTAGCCGGTTTTTTAGGGGAGCTTATTTTAAAGACAAAAGAAGCAGAAAACTATTACACAATCAAAGAAAAACTAAATTACTAACTCCATAAATTTTGGACTTATAAGCAATGAAAAATATTTTAGACAAAGCAACCTTATGGCTTTCAGACACATTTGATACTGAAACACAACAAGAAATACAACAATTAATTAGCTCTAATTCTAATGATCTAACAGACCGGTTTTACAAAGATCTAGAGTTTGGAACAGGTGGAATGCGAGGAATGATGGGCGCTGGAACCAACCGTATTAATAAGTATACCTTAGGGAAAGCCACCCAAGGGCTGAGTAATTACTTAAAAGAATCGTATCCTAACGAAGAAATAAAAGTAGCCATCGCTTACGATTGTAGGCACAACAGTGACACCTTTTCTAGACTGGTTGCTGAGGTACTTTCTGCAAATGATATTAAAGTGGTAGTCTTTGAAGATCTTCGTCCTACTCCAGAACTTTCGTTTGCTGTAAATGAGTTAAACTGTCATGCTGGAATTGTATTAACTGCCTCTCACAATCCGCCAGAATACAATGGCTATAAAGTGTATTGGACAGATGGTGGTCAAATAGTTCCTCCACAAGATAAAAGCATCATAGATGAGGTAAATTCCTTAGATTTTTCTGATATTAATTTTAATGCAAAACCTGCATTAATTTCTGAAATTGGTGCTGAAGTAGATGAAGCTTTTTGGAAAGCATCTATTAAAAATGGCACCTTTGATGTACAAGGAAGAGACAATTTAAAAATTGTTTTTACATCGTTGCACGGTACTTCTGTGAAATTAATTCCTGAAGTTTTAAAAAGGGCAGGTTATTCTCAAGTTCATAGCATTAAAGAACAAGAAGAACCAGACGGTAATTTTCCAACGGTAAAATCGCCCAATCCAGAAGAGCCTGAAGCACTTGAAATGGCTATAAATCTTGCTGAAAAAATTGGAGCAGATATTGTTTTAGGAACAGACCCAGATAGTGATAGAATTGGAATTGCTGTTAGAGATACCAGTGGTAAAATTAAATTATTGAACGGAAATCAGGCCATGGTTGTGATGACAGATTTCTTAATTAAGCAATGGAAACAACAAGGAAGACTTAACGGGAAACAATTTGTTGGCTCTACTATCGTTTCCACTACTATGGTGAATGATATTGCCACAAGTTATGGTGTAGAAACTAAAATTGGTTTAACCGGGTTTAAATGGATTGCTAAAATGATTATAGATTTTCCTGATCAAGATTTTATTGGCGGAGGAGAAGAAAGTTTTGGGTATATGGTAGGAGATTTTGTAAGAGATAAAGATGCGGTAACGTCTGCATTATTAGCCTGTGAAATTGCCGCTGCAGCCAAAGCAGGTGGAAGTTCTTTTTATGAAACCTTGCTAGAGCTTTATACAAAGCATAGTTTCTACAAAGAACGATTGGTTTCTTTTACAAAGAAAGGGATGGATGGAGCAGAACAAATTAAACAAATTATGATAGATTTACGTAAAAACCCACTCACTCACATAGACGGGTCTAAAGTAACTTTTGTAAATGATTATGAGGCTTCTACAGAAAAGAATATGAGTACTGGAGAAGAAAAAATTATGGAGCTACCGAAATCTAATGTATTAATTTATCACACAGAAGATGGTACTAAAGTGGCAGCTAGACCTAGCGGAACAGAGCCAAAAATAAAATTCTATTTTAGTGTGCAATCTCCTTTAGATACTGTTGGAAATGCCATTGAAAAAGAACAAGAATTGGATACTAAAATTGATAGAATTATAACTGAAATGGCTATTTAATGATCTACTTTAAAAAAATATTACAATATGCAAGACCTTATAAACTATATGCGGTTTTAAACATCATATTCAATATTTTTTATGCAATTTTCTCTGCATTGTCATTTTATGTTTTAATGCCTCTTTTACAGGTAATATTTGGTGAAGATCAAAAAAAAGAAATAATTGAGCCCGTCTATTTAGGCTTCACTTCATTAGGGGAGTATATGAATGATTACTTCAGTTTCTATATGATGAGTAAGGTTGGAAATGATGAAGAAAAGAAATTATTAATAGTAATAGCCCTCATACTAGTTATAATTATTTTGAAGAATATTTTTAGTTATCTTGGGTTTTATGCTATTACTTTTCTTAAAAATGGGGTTTTAAAAGACATTCGTAACGATTTATATCACAAAACTATTTCACTGCCAATCTCTTATTTTTCTGAAAAAAAGAAAGGAGATATTATGGCTAGAATTGGACCAGATGTTATTGAAGTTCATTATTCTTTTCTATCGATATTGGAGTTAATTTTTAGAGACCCAATTATGATACTGGTTACAATAATTTCTATGCTAGCTATCAGTGTTAAACTAACTATTTTTATTTTTGTATTTGTACCTATTGCTGGATTTATTATTAATATTCTTGGTAAAAATCTAAAGAAAACTTCTGATAAAACACAGAAAGAACAGGGTTATTTTTTATCGCTTTTAGAAGAAACCTTATCTGGCTTACGAGTAATCAAAGGCTTTAATGCTGAAAAAGTATTTGGAAATAAGTTTAAAGAATCTACATTACGCTTCGAAAAATTAATGAATAAATTACTAACGAGAACTCAACTAGCTGCGCCAGTTAGTGAAATTCTAGGTATTATGGTTTTCTGTGTCTTAATTTGGTACGGAGGATCGTTAGTTTTAGTAGAAAAAACGATTCCTCCCTCTGCGTTTATTCCATTTTTAGGATTTGCATACAACATCATTACTCCTGCAAAATCTATTTCAAAAGCAAGTTTTACCATTAAAAAAGGGAATGCTGCTGCAGAAAGAATATTAGATATCTTAGAAACTGAAGATCCCTTACAAGACAGCCCAAATGCTATTGATAAAACCGATTTTAATTCAGAAATTGAATTTAAAAATGTGTCTTTCAAATACCAAGAAGAGTATGTGTTAAAAGATTTTTCTCTGAAAGTTCCTAAAGGAACATCGGTAGCCTTGGTAGGACAGTCTGGAAGTGGAAAATCTACTTTAGCTAATTTAGTGACTCGTTTTTACGATGTAAATAATGGAAGTATTACTGTAGACGGAAACAATGTAAAAGATATTTCTAAAAAATCATTGCTCGGACTAATGGGTATTGTGACTCAAGATTCTATTTTATTTAACGATTCTGTTTCAGAAAACATTAAATTAGGAAAACAGGATGCTACAGCAGAAGAAATTAAAAATGCCTCTGAGATAGCCAATGCACATGAATTTGTAAAAGAACTACCAGAACAATATGACACCAATATTGGTGATGGTGGAAATAAATTATCTGGCGGACAAAAACAACGCTTATCTATAGCCAGAGCAGTCTTAAAAAATCCTCCAATTATGATTTTAGACGAAGCAACCTCTGCACTAGATACAGAGTCTGAACAATTGGTTCAAATAGCCCTAGAAAAAATGATGAAAAATAGAACATCATTGGTCATAGCTCACAGATTGTCTACCATACAAAATGCCGATAATATTGTAGTGATGCGTAAAGGTTCAATTGTTGAACAGGGAAAACATGATGAATTATTGGATAAAAAAGGAGAATACTTTAAGCTGGTAACCATGCAAACTTTGCAATAATGCTTCTGGAAAAAATCATATTTACACTTTTCTTCAAATGGAAATATTTGATTGCAATATTGCATGCTAAATTTCTAAAAAAAAATAAAAACAGTGATTTCAAATCAATTACCTATGTTGCAAGAGAAGCAGATAAAGATTGGATATTTGGTGCAAAAGTAAGGCGGCTTGCAAAATTTTCTGGTCTCAATGCTACTCCTTATTTTCATAATCGACTACGAGATTTGCCAGATAGCGATGGTTATTTTTTTGTATTCCATCAGTACTTCTATAGGGCTATGCGTCACAATCCAAAAATTCTAAACAAAAAAAATATTGTGATGTTTACCCACCCTAACTGGACCTTTTCTTTTTCGGAAAGTCATGTTATTTGGTGTTTAAATAAAGCAGATAAGGTTATTTGCTTAAACTCTAATGTTCAACAAGAACTAATTACTGCAGGCTTAGACCCAGATAAAACTTCATTAATTCATATTGCCTCAGACCCAGATTTCTTTTATCCTCATGAACGAAAAATAGGTTCTGTTGGTTTTTGTAGTGCATTTGGAGAACGAAAAAACCCTGAAATGGTATATCAGTTGGTAAAAAACATGCCCGAAAGATCTTTTTATCTCTTGGGTAGGTATTGGGAAAATTTTGAGAAGTATGATGAAATGAAAAACATGCCAAACCTCACCTACTACAATAATGAAAACTACAGTAAATACCCAGAAGTGTATAACAAAATAGATGTATTTGTTTCACCATCTACATTAGAAGGTGGGCCTGTTCCTGTTTTAGAAGCAATGCTGTCTAATTGTTTCCCAATTGTCTCTAAAACCGGTTTTTGTCCGGATGTAATTTCAGACGGAGACAATGGGTTTTTATTTGATATTGATGCAGCGTATACAGAAGTAATGAAACTAATTGAGCTAGCCGATTCAAAAACAGTAGATGTAAGGCAAACAGCATTAGAACATTCTTGGAAAAACTGTTCTCAAAAAATTGATAATTTATTTATAGAGTAGACTTAGTTAATTTTTAAACCTAGCTCATGTCCTTTTCTTAGCATAAAATCAAAAGATGCTTGATGATTGTTAGGAATTTCACCTTCTAAAATAGCTTCTTTAATAGCTTCTTTTAACTGACCAATTTCACGACAAGGCTTTAGATTAAAAGTTTTCATAATCTCCTCTCCACTAATAGGTGGTTGAAAATTTCGCACATGATCTCGTTCTTCTACTTCTTTTATTTTTTCACGTACATCTTTAAAATTCTTATGATAACGTTCAAATTTTTTGGGATTCTTTGTAGTAATATCTGCCTCACATAAGGTCATTAAAGCATCAATATCATCACCAGCATCAAAAACCAACCTTCTTACTGCAGCATCTGTTACATCGGTTGCTAAAACAATAGGCCTAGAACTTAACATGACCAACTTCTGCACAAATTTCATCTTAGTATTTAAGGGCAATTTTAAGCGTTTGAATAATTTATAGACCATTTTAGATCCCACAAATTCATGTGCATGAAAAGTCCAACCTATTTTCTTGTGAAATCGTTTTGTAGGTGCCTTGCCTATATCATGCAATAAAGCTGCCCATCTTAACCAAGTATCTTCGGTAGTTCTTGAAATATTATCAAGAACTTCTAGGGTGTGATAGAAATTATCTTTGTGTTTTTGACCTTCTACCTCTTCAACACCTTTTAAAGCAATTAATTCTGGCAGAATCATTTCCAATAAATTGGTTTTTTCTAATAATAAAAACCCAATTGAAGGTTTCTTAGCATCAATTATTTTATTTAATTCTACAATAATTCGCTCTTTCGTAATAATGGCTAAACGTGGTGCATTTTTAGCAATTGCTTTTAAGGAATGTTCTTCAATTTCAAAATTTAATTGAGTTGCAAATCTAATGGCTCGCATCATTCGTAATGGATCATCAGAATAGGTGATATCTGGATTTAAAGGCGTTTTAATGATTTTATTTGCTAAATCCTTAATTCCATTAAAGGGATCTAATAATGTACCGTAATCGTCATTATTTAAACTTATTGCCAATGCATTGATTGTAAAATCTCTTCTGTTTTGATCGTCTTCTAGGGTTCCTTCTGTAACTTCTGGGTTTCTACTGTCTTCTGCATAAGATTCTTTTCTAGCACCAACAAACTCTAGCTCTATATCTTTGTAGCGCAGCATTGCTGTTCCGTAAGTTTTAAAGACCTGAACTTTGGGTTTATTTGGCAACAAAGAAGCTACTTTTTTTGCCAGAGCAATACCATTTCCAATAGTCACAACATCTATGTCTTTAGCAGTGCCTCTTTGTAAAATAAAATCACGAACAAACCCACCAATAACATAACTTTTCACCTCTAAAATTTCGGATGCTTTTGCTATGATTGAAAAAATATCTTCTGATATGGCTTCTTTGTAATTTTGGTTTTGCATGAATTAGGCTCTTATTACTTCTATGTCTTCTCCAATTAGTTTTAAAATTGTTGAAGATTTGTCTGTAATTTTATCTCGCTCCAAATTTACTATATAATCTACGCCCTCCAAAATTGGTTGACTTATTTCTGAAAATGATTTTGGAGTAGCTTCTCCACTTATATTCGCAGAAGTTGAAACAATTGGTTTTCCAAATAAATTTATTAAATCCAAACAATAATCATGTATTGGAATTCTAATGGCAATAGTGTTATCTGATGCAATGGTATTAGAGGCCAATCTTGTGGGGTTATTATAAATAATTGTGGTAGGTTTCTCAGATGCCGTAATCATATGAATTGCTTTTTCTGGAATTGTCTCAATATAAGAATTCAACATTTCTATAGAACTTACTAAAATTACCAAGCTTTTACTTTCTACCCTATTTTTTAGCTCAAAAATTTTAGCAACTGCTTCATCACAAGTAGCATCGCAACCAAGACCCCATACGGTGTCTGTTGGATACAAAAGAATTTGCTTGTTTTGTAAGACTTTTAATGCATCAAGTAGTGCTGTATTAAACATCAGTTTTTTCCAAATAGTTTAGTTATTTTATATCTACGAAACCATGAAATTACTCTTTTTTCTGGTACGCCGTTTTTTTCGATATATGCTTCTACTGCATTAACCATGCGTATTGCAGATTTACCATCTGTGTATGGATGGTATTCTTTTAAAATATTTGCGCGTTTTTCTTTAAAAGGATCTTCTGTTAAATTTACAGCTACTTTATGAACCAAACCACTATAGGATAATGAATTATCCCAATTAGCAACAGCAGCATTATTTTTAAAAGTAAGTACTGGCTTGTCTAATAGTAAAAATTCATAGACAACAGAAGAAGTATCACTAATCATAAGATCCGCTATCAATAAATATTTGATAATATTTCGTTCTTCCACAAAGAGTACATTCTCAAATTTATCTGCAAGTTTTTTATATAAATCAATTAAATTTTGCGCCATTAAATCATGAAATTTAATCACAATAAGATATTCTTTATGAGCTGCCAGTTCTTCTATCTGTAACAATAAATAAGGAGCACTTGATAATGATGGTGAAAATGTAGGTGCAAAAAGAATAATTTTTTCTGTGTTAGAACTATGTAATAAGTCTTCTTTGTCTTCATCATATTTATGAAGTTCTTTTCCATAGATATCTAGTTTTGGCCAACCTGTTTCTACAACACTAAAGTTTTTATGCTTTTGGGCAGCTTCAGAGAACCATTTTGTGAAATAAGGCCCTTGAGTTAGATACAAATCAAAATAACTACGGATTCTAAAGTGAGATTTTTTTTCTCCTGCCAACCCATGAAATACCTGAGTTTTAACACCCCTTAGGTAATATGGCACTTCATTCCCTGGAACAAAAATAGCATCACTTTTAAAGTTAATGATCTCTTTAATATTAGAAGTGACATTTTCATCTTTGAAAGGAAATTTTTCTATTATTGCTGCTCTAACAAACCAAATATATTCATCATTTTTTTCTTTTAAAACCTCCATGATAGGTTGAAGAATTCCAAAAGAATAGGGGTTCATACAAAATAGAACTGTCTTCATAAACGATGATATAATGTTATAAAAAAATTATCAGTTAAGAACTAATTTCAAGAGTTAGTATTATAATTTTAACCGTTGGTGTTACTATTATTTTTTTTATTATTTAAATACCAAAGATTCATATACCTATCTAGGACTCTGTAGGCTCTAATTTTTGATATTAAAAACCCTGCATGTCCATCTAAAAAACCAAGTCTTAAAATAAAATGAATTATAAAGGTTACTAATGGCTTTACAAATAAATGAAATAAGGTTACTTTCTGACCTCTTTCATGCAATTGTTCTGCTTGAATTTGAGCATACAATTTTTGTTTTGACATATAATGGTCAAAATCTCTGTATGAAAAATGATCAACTCTGTGTTTAAAAAAGCCAAGTAGTCCGTCTGCTTTTATAGTTTCATGAACTTTAACTCCATTATATCTGCAATTGCTTTTACGAAATAAACGAATCACTTTATCTCTTTGGCAACCTGTATATTTAATTTGCTTGTCTCCCAAATAAAAATTTCTTTTTACATAAAATCCAACAAATGTTGTTTGAACTAAATCAATACTTAAAATTTCTTTTTTTAGACTTGGAGTCACCCTTTCATCTGCGTCTAAAATATAAATCCAATCATTTTTAGCGAGGTCTATAGCAAAGTTTTTTTGTGAGGAAAAATCGTCAAAAACACGTTGTACAATTTTAACATCATGTTGTTTGGCAAGTTCTATAGTTGCATCGGTACTAAAGGAATCAATCACAATTATTTCGTCTGCAAAATCAACAGATTTTATAGAAGCTTCAATATGAATTTCTTCATTTAGGGTTGGTATGATTGCAGTAATTTTCATTTTTTCTTATACAGCTACATTGTATTCACGTAGCGCCTCATTTAGAGAGGTTTTTTTATTGGTGCTTTCTTTTCTTTTTCCAATAATAAGTGCACATGGCACTTGGTAGTCTCCTGCTGGAAATTTTTTAGTATAACTTCCAGGAATAACAACACTTCTTTCTGGAACTTCACCTCTCATTTCTATGGGTTCATTTCCAGTAATATCAATAATTTTTGTACTCATTGTTAAGACTACATTGGCACCTAAAACAGCTTCTTTACAAACCTTTACCCCTTCAACTACAATAGATCTAGAACCAATAAAGGCTCCATCTTCAATAATTACTGGAGAAGCTTGCAAAGGCTCTAAAACACCACCAATTCCAACACCTCCAGATAAATGAACATTTTTTCCTATTTGCGCACAACTTCCAACTGTGGCCCAAGTATCTACCATAGTCCCTTCATCTACATAAGCACCTATATTTACGTAACTTGGCATTAAAATAGTTCCAGAAGCTATGTAAGAGCCATGTCTAGCCACTGCATTTGGCACCACTCTTATTCCTCTGGCTTCAAAGTTTCTTTTCAATGGGATCTTATCATGATATTCAAAAATACCCGCTTCTAAAGTTTCCATTTTCTGAATTGGAAAATACAATACTACTGCCTTTTTAACCCATTCATTTACTTGCCAGTCACTACCATTGGGCTCTGCAACACGCAAAACTCCAGTATCTAGTAAATCTATAACTTCTCTGATGGAATTGATTGTTGTTTGTTCTTTTAAAAGCGCTCTGTCTTCCCAGGCATTTTCTATAATTTCTTGTAAAGAATTCATACATTTATTGTTTCAAATATGTTTACATTTATTGGAATAACTCCACCAACAAATATAGCATACAAATCACTTTTTAATGCGAAGATACATTTTTTAAACAGAAAATTTTATACTGTTTAAAATCCTTATTTTTGCAGTAAACAAAGAATAATGGCAAGAATTTTAGCAATAGATTTTGGAGAAAAAAGAACAGGAATTGCTGTTACGGATGAACTTCAAATTATTGCCTCTGGTTTAACAACTGTTGCAACAAAAGATTTAATTGTTTTTCTAAAGGAATATACCTCAAAAGAACCTGTTGAATTGTTTATTATTGGAAAACCAACACAAATGAACAACACTGATAGTGAAAGTGAAAAACATATTGTTGTTTTTTTAAAACTCCTTAAAAAATCAATCCCTACAATTCCTGTTATACGAATTGATGAACGATTTACATCTAAAATGGCATTTCAAACCATGATAGATAGTGGCTTAAAAAAGAAACAACGAAGAAATAAAGGATTGGTAGATGAAATTAGTGCAACCATTATTCTTCAATCTTATTTGTATAGCAAACACTAATAAAATCTGAATTTAAAACTTTCCACTTTTAACTTTTCTCTTTCTACAACTAACTTCGTACTTTTGCAAAAATTATTAGAATTTAAGCCTTTATGATTTTACCTATTGTAGCTTACGGAGATCCTGTTTTAAGAAAAGTTGCCCAAGAAATTGGACCAGAATACCCAAATCTTGAAGAATTAATTTCAAACATGAAACAGACCATGTACAATGCAAATGGCATTGGTATAGCGGCGCCTCAAATTGGTAAATCTGTTCGTGTTTTTATTATAGATGCCACTCCTTTTGCAGAAGATGAAAAAATTAGCGAACTAGAAAGAAATCAATTGAAAGATTTCAAACAGGTGTTTATTAACCCAACTATTGTAAATGAAGAAGGAGATGAGTGGGCTTTTGCTGAAGGTTGCCTTAGTATTCCAAACATTACAGAAGATGTTCTAAGAAAAGAAACGGTAAGTTTTGAGTATTTAGATGAAAAATTTGAAAAACATTCAAAAACCTTAAACGGTATTCTTGCTCGTATTTTTCAGCATGAATATGATCATTTAGAAGGGGTTTTATTTACTGATAAACTCTCTTCATTAAAGAAAAGAATTTTAAAAAAGAAATTAGAAAAAATATCATTAGGAAAGATCAACTCTAGTTATAGAATGCGCTTTCCAAATATAAAAATTTAAATATGGAGTTTAGTAAAATTATTTCAGTTGCAGGAAAACCAGGATTATTTCATGCAATATCTCAAACAAAATCTGGATTTATTGTAGAATCTTTAATAGACAAAAAAAGATTTCCAATACCCTCTACTAACAATGTTAGTTTGTTAGAAAACATTGCCATATACACTTATGAAGAAGAAGTTCCCTTATTGACTGTTTTTAAATCTATGTATGAAAAAACAGCAGGTAAAGAAACTATTAGCCATAAAGAAAGTAGTCAGAGATTAACGGCATACTTTTCTGAAGTATTACCTGGTTATGATGAAGAACGAGTGTATACATCAAACATTAAAAAAGTGATACAGTGGTATAACTTACTAGTAACTTCTGGAGTAGATTTCTCTACTGTAGAAGTATCAAAAGAAAATACAGAAGAAGTGTAAATGAATTCTAGAAAACAGCAATTAGAAGCTTTTAATCGTTTGTTAGATATTATGGATGAACTTCGTGAGAAGTGTCCTTGGGATAAAAAACAAACTTTAGAATCTCTTAGGCATCTAACAATTGAGGAAACCTATGAGCTTGCTGATGCTATTTTAGAGAATGATCTTCATGAGATAAAAAATGAGCTTGGTGATGTCTTATTACATCTTGTGTTTTACGCTAAAATTGGTTCCGAAAAAAAAGCCTTTGATATTGGAGATGTTGCCAATGCAATTTCTGAAAAATTAATTGCACGTCATCCTCATATTTATGGAGATACCGTGGTTGAAAACGAAGAAGATGTAAAACAAAACTGGGAAGAACTAAAACTTAAAGAAGGTAAAAATTCTGTATTAGAAGGTGTGCCTAAAAGTCTTCCTGCTCTAGTAAAAGCATCAAGAATTCAAGACAAAGTTTCTGGTGTTGGTTTTGATTGGGAAGAGCCGCACCAAGTTTGGGATAAAGTTCAAGAAGAATTGTCTGAACTTAATGAAGAAATTAAAAAAGGGACAAAAGACACTATAGAATCTGAATTTGGTGATGTATTATTCTCAATGATAAATTATGCGCGGTTTATAAATGTAAACCCAGAGAATGCCCTAGAGAAAACAAATAAGAAGTTTATGAACCGTTTTCAATATTTGGAAAAAGCCGCCAAAAAAGAAGGGAAAGAATTAACAGAGATGTCATTATCTGAAATGGATGTATATTGGGAATTATCTAAAAAAATATTTAAATAGCCAATAGCTAGATAAACTTTTAATGTTTTAAATGAGAAAAAGCCACTAAATGAATGTATTAATAACAATTAATTGTAAGGGTCCGTTTAGTGTTTATCAAGCTCAGATTGAAATGATTTGTTTACTAAAAAACAAGGGTGTCAATATCAAAGTAATTGGTTTTTACAGTGATCAAATCAAACAGTTTTTTGATAATAAAGGGATAGACAATGCTCTTGTATACCCAAAAAAAAGAATAGATAATAGGTATATTAAAGAAATTAAAAATACTATTAGAGAATATAAAATTGATGTTTTACACGTTTTAGACGGAAAATCTTTGAGAAACAGTGTGATTGCAGTAAAGAAAGAACAAGTAAAATTAATTACCTATTTTGGATCTGCTAGCCTTTATTGGCATGACTTGAGTTCTTATTTAACTTATTTAAATCCAAGAGTAGAAAAAATTATTTGTAATAGCTCTTATGTATACCAGCATGTGAAAAAACAGCTTTTTAAAAAAAATAAACATAAAGTTATAAAAATTTACAAAGGCTACAATCCAGATTGGTTTAAAGACATTACCCCTTTTAATTTCTGTTCTATTGGAATTCCTAAAAACAGTATTGTGGTAGCTTTTGCTGGTTCAAATACAAAAAATAAAAGAATTTCAGACTTTATAAAATCATCTCAATATTTGTCTACAGAAAAAGAAGTTCATTATATTATTTTTGGAAAAGACACTATAGACACTGGTTTAGAAAAGTACAAAAAAGAAAGTCCTATAAAAAACAACATTCATATACTTGGTTTAAGAACTGATGCTATCTCATTAATTAAAGGAAGTAATCTTTACGTTCAAACATCCTTAAGTGAAGGTTTTGGCAGAGCTATTAGTGAAGCAATGTCTGTAGGAAAACCAATTATAATGACAGATGCAGGTGGTTGTACAGAACTAATAGATGAAAGCTGCGGTATTATTACTCCTACTAGAAATCCAGAAGCTGTTGGAAAAGCAATTTCTAGCCTTGTAAATAATGATGAATTACGGCTTCAAATGGGAATTAATGCTCAAAAACGTATTGAAAAAGTATATCATATACATGATACTGTAGAGGATACAATGGAGCTTTACAAACAGTTGTTAAAACAATAAAAATATTGAAAACACATATAAAAAAAGCTACTCAATGTAGAGTGGCTTTTTTTGTTATGCTAATTTCTTAGCGTTCTTTACCTTTTGTTTTGTTAAAGCAACATCAATTACTTCATGCATGTCTGTCACATAATGAAATTTTAATCCTTTTAAATAACTTTTTTTAATATCTACAATGTCTTTTTCATTGTCTTTACACAGCATAATTTCTTTGATATTGGCTCTCTTAGCAGCAAGGATTTTTTCTTTAATTCCACCAACAGGCAATACTTTACCGCGCAGTGTAATTTCACCTGTCATGGCTAATTTACTCTTCACCTTTCGTTGAGTAAACACAGAAACCAAGGAAGTCAGCATAGTAACTCCTGCACTTGGGCCATCTTTTGGTGTAGCTCCTTCTGGTACATGAATATGAACATTATGCGTTGCTATTATTTCTGGATCAATACCAAAGTTATCTGCATTTGCTTTAATATATTCCATAGCAATTGTTGCAGACTCTTTCATCACTTTTCCTAAATTTCCAGTAATAGTTAGTATCCCTTTTCCTTTAGATAAGATAGATTCTATAAATAAGATATCTCCTCCAACACTAGTCCAAGCCAAGCCCGTAACAACACCTGCTACTTCATTATTCTCATATTTATCTCGTTCTAATCTGGGAGCTCCTAGAATAGTTTCTATATCATCATTAGTAATAGCAATATTATACTCTTCTTCTAATGCAATAGATTTGGCCGCAAAACGAACCACTTTGGCTATTTGCTTTTCTAAACCACGCACTCCAGATTCTCGAGTATAGCCTTCAACAATTTTTTCGAGTTGAGATTTTCCTACTTTAATTTCTTTTGCTGTTAAGCCGTGTTCCTTAACTTGTTTGGGTAATAAATGTCTTTTAGCGATTTCAATTTTTTCTTCAATGGTATAGCCAGTAACATTAATAATTTCCATTCTATCTCTAAGCGCCCATGGAATTTCACCTAAATTATTAGCCGTAGCTATAAATAAGACTTTTGATAAATCATACCCTACTTCTAGATAATTATCATAAAATGCAGTGTTTTGCTCTGGATCTAAGACTTCTAACATAGCAGAAGATGGATCTCCTTGATGACTTTGCCCTAATTTATCTATTTCATCCAATACAAAAACTGGGTTTGAAGTCCCTGCTTTTTTTAAGTTCTGAATTAAACGACCTGGCATGGCACCAATATATGTTTTTCTATGCCCTCTAATTTCAGCTTCGTCTCGTAAACCACCTAAAGACATTCTAATATACTTACGCCCCAAAGATTCTGCAACAGACTTTCCTAAAGATGTTTTTCCAACACCTGGAGGTCCGTATAAACAAATAATTGGAGATTTCATATCACCTCTTAACTTTAAGACTGCTAAATGTTCTATAATACGGTCTTTAACTTTTTCTAACCCAAAGTGATCTCTATCTAAAATTTTAACCGCTTGCTTCAAATTAAATTTATCATTAGAAAATATTCCCCAAGGCAATTCTAACATCAACTCCAAATAATTTCGCTGCACCCCATATTCTGCCATCTGTGGATTCATTCTTCTGAGTCTGGCCAATTCTTTATCAAAAGTTTCACCTACTTCTTTTGTCCATTTTTTAGATCTAGCCAGAACGCGCATTTCATCTAACTCGGCATCATTATTTACCCCACCCAATTCTTCTTGAATGGTTTTTAATTGCTGATTTAAATAATATTCACGTTGTTGTTGGTCTAAATCTGAACGAGTTTTAGATTGTATGTCATTTCGTAATTGTAATTTCTGCAGCTCTTTATTAAGATTTTTAAGGGTTAATAAAGCGCGCTCTTTTAGATTGTCTTTTTCTAAAACAACTTGCTTTTGCATCACACTTAACTCCATATTAGAGGAGATAAAATTCACCAAAAAAGAATCGCTTTGAATATTCTTAATAGCAAAAGAAGCTTCAGTTGGTAACATTGGGTTTTCTTTTATAACCTCTAAAGCTTGCTCTTTAACAGAATCTATAATTGCACTAAATTCTTTTGGGTCATCTACATCTTTATCTTCTATAGCCTCTTGTACCTTCGCTTTTAAATATGGTTGCTCCTGAATAAGTTCGTTTATTTCAAAACGCTTTTTTCCTTGAATAATTACAGTTGTATTTCCATCAGGCATCTTCAACACACGTAAAATTTGTGCTACTACCCCTGTTTTATAGATATCTTCTGAGGTTGGGTCTTCTATATCTTCGTCTCTTTGGGCAACAACTCCAATAACTTTATCTCCTTTATTAGCGTCGTTTATTAATTGAATAGATTTATCTCTACCCGCTGTAATAGGAATTACAACACCTGGAAATAATACGGTATTTCTTAGTGGTAAAATAGACAAGATTTCAGGAATATCTTCTTTATTAATAATCTCCTCATCTTCTGGAGTCATTAATGGAATTAATTCTGAATCTTCATTTAATATATTGGAAAGAGACAAACTGTCTAATGTTACTATTTTTGATTTACTCATAGGTCTTTTTATCTGTCATTATGACATTGAATTCTTTATAAAGAATCCAATAAAATTTTGATATTTATTTTTAAACAACTAAAAAACAAGCGTATACACATACAATACATCATTGTTTCATTAATTAAAATCAATTGTTATGCCAGTAATATTTTTGTTGTACCATATATTAACACATAGTTAAAAAACTATAAAATGGTTGAGTTTTACCGTATTAGAGAATATTAAGATTTTAAAGAGTATAATTAAGGAGTTCAATATTAAAAATTACTTCGCTCTGTTTTTAGCTGTTTCATCAAAGACATGTTGTAATATCTTTTCATCTATTTCAGACCACTCTAACTCTCTACGTTTCATAACAACTTTGGCAACTTCAATTACTTTATTTAATTGATAGGTTGTAAAACCAGCAGCACCTCCCCAACTAAAAGAAGGAATAAAATTTCTTGGAAAACCACTGCCAAATATATTGGCACTAACTCCAATAACTGTTCCTGTATTAAACATGGTATTTATTCCACATTTAGAATGATCTCCCATCATTAAACCACAAAACTGCAGTCTGGTATTGGTAAATCTTTCTGCGTGGTAGTCCCAGAGTTTTACTTCTGCATAATTATTTTTTAAATTAGATGTATTGGTATCTGCCCCAACATTACACCACTCACCTAGAACTGAATTTCCAAGAAACCCTTCATGTCCTTTGCTAGAAAAGCCAAATAAAACAGAGTTGTTTACTTCACCTCCTACTTTACAGTATGGACCAACGGTAGTTGCACCATAAATTTTAGCTCCCATTTTCAAAATAGAATATTCACACAACGCAAAAGGCCCTCTTACCAAACATCCTTCCATAATTTCTGAATCCTTCCCAATATATATTGGGCCTGTTGAAGCATTGAGAGAAGAAAATGAAATTGTAGCTCCTTCTTCTATAAAAATATTTTCTTTGTTTATTACATGAACTCCTTCAGGAATTGGTGCAGAGGTTCTTCCTTGGGTGATTAGATCATAATCAGCTTTAATTGCCTTGTCATTTAATGAAAAAATATCCCAGGTGTTTTTAAGTTGTAAAACATCGTCTGAACACTCTATTTGATTGTACAAAGTAAAGTCTACATCCTCTTGAGTATCTGAAGTAAAAAAGGCAATCACCTCTTCACCTTTAAAAATAGCTTGGTTTTCTGATAAGTTTCTTACCTGTTCTACCAAACTTTTTGTTGGTAAATAAGAAGCATTAATTAAAACATTTTCTTCTAGCTCTACCATTGGGTATTTAGCTTCTAAATATTCTTCTGTAATGGTTGTGGTAGTAAACCCTAGATATTTTTCCCACTTTTCTCTAATGCTTAGAATTCCAATACGAATATCTGCTACAGGTCTTGTAAAAGTAAAGGGTAGAAGTGAGTTTCTAACACTACCATCAAAAAGTATAAAATTCATGTTTTGGCTTATAAAGAGTATGAGACTACAAACTTAACTTAAAAAAGGCATAAAAAAAACCGATTGTTTTCACAACCGGTTTTTAAATAATTTAAAAAATATTATTTTTTTATAAATCTTTGAACTCCAATTTTATTGTTAGTAGTAACTCTAATGATATAAATTCCCTTAGAAAATTTCTGAACATCTAAACTTACATCATTTGATGAAATAGTTTTTGATGATACTAACCTACCTGATATATCAAAAACACCTACCTCAGCTTTTTCTGTGCCTGTTGGTAATTGAATATTCAATACATCTGAAACTGGATTTGGATACATCTCAAAACTTAATAAGTTGTTTTCAGAAATTCCAGCAGTTGTTTCCCAAACGGTTACAGTTCCGTTCATATTACCTGCATGTGGATCACAAACATAGTAAGTTGAGCCTACTTGGTTAAAAGTATATGTGAATGTACTTCCTGAAACAGTAAAGTAACCACTGTCAAATGATTCTGTTCCAGAAGTAGTTCTTAAATTATGTGTCCCTGAACCCCAAGTCCAAATGATAGTATCTCCCTGCTCTATAGCTATACTTTGGTTGTTACTACTTCCATCATTTGCCCAACCAAGATTGTGAGTTGTTTGCGCAGAAAGTGCAAATGAGATAATGGTAAAAAATAAGAGTAATGTTGTTTTCATGTTTTAGAAAGTTTTAAATTATTAGTTCTTAAAATTAACAATTTAAAATTGTAAAAAAAATTAATTGGCATAAAATTAACGACACTTAAACTTTTGACCTTTGATTTTAATATTTTATATATTTTAATATTAAAATGAATATAATAATTAAATATCTAGAAGATATTAATCTGTTAATACAAGACTCTTAATAAAAATATCACTTTAGGTTTTATTTAACATTATGACCATAGACATAGCATTACTTTTGTGTGAAATTTAACAAAATATTACATGAGAAAGCTAATTCTTGCCATACTTGGAGTACTGTTTATTTCAGGTGCTATTTATGGGGCAAAAATGATTATTAACAGTAAAAGTAAAACTAGAAAAGCACCTTCTAAAGTTATAAAAACTGTTTTTGTAGATACCGTAAAGAATACATCAATTCCAATTATAATTCCTGCCAATGGAAATCTAGTTGCAAAGCGAAGAGTTGAAATCTATTCTGAAGTACAAGGTATCTTTAAACCTAACTCAAAATTATTTAAGCCTGGAGAAAAATATCAAAAAAATGAAGCTTTTATATCTATTAATGATACAGAGTACTATGCTAATGTTCAGTTAGCAAAGAGCAATTTATATAATTCTATAGCTGCTGTTTTGGCAGATCTTCGTTTAGATTTCCCAGAAGTATTTTTAAAATGGGAAGCCTATTTAAAAAGTTATGACCTTAATAAACCTACTCCAAAACTTCCAAAAATGGTTTCTGAAAAAGAAAACTATTTCATTACAGGAAGAAGTATTGTTTCTAACTATTATACTGTTAAAAATTTAGAGCAGAGGTTATCTAAATACACCATAAGTGCTCCTTTTAAAGGAATACTTACAGAAGCATTGGTTACAGAAGGAACTTTAATACGCAGTAATCAAAAATTAGGTGAATTTATAGATCCTTCAGTATACGAGATGGAAGTATCACTTAGTAAAACCTTTGCAAGTCTTTTAGAGGTTGGCGAGACTGTAGAGTTAAACAATCTAGAACGTACAAAAAAATATTCAGGAATAGTATCTAGAGTTAATGGAAGTATTAATTCTGCTACACAAACTATTGCTGTGTATATAGAAATAAAAAATAGCAGCCTTAAAGAAGGAATGTATTTGGAAGCTAATTTAAACGCAAAAAAAGAAAAAAACGCAATAGAAGTTAACAGAGGTTTGTTGTTAGATGAGAATAAAATTTTTATTGTTAGAGATAGTGTATTAGATATGATTGATGTAAGACCTGTATACTTTTCAGACACAAAGGTTGTTTTAAAAGAGATTCCTGACGGAACCATCATACTTTCTAGTCCTTTTCCTGGAGCTTATGTAGGAATGATGGTAAAGCCTTTACAAGTACAAAAAGAGAGCACATCAATAAAATCTAACAAAACAAAATAAGACATGAGAAAGCTTATTGCTTATTTTATAAAACATAGTGTAGCTGTTAATATTCTTGTTATAGCTTTTTTAATCTTTGGTGGTGTTGGTGCTTATAAGTTAAATTCTTCTTACTTTCCTTTAGTAGACTCTAAAAATATTAGTATTAATGTTACGTATCCTGGGGCATCTCCTCAAGAAGTTGAAGAAGGAATTATTCTCAAAATTGAAGACAACCTAAAAGGTTTAAATGGGGTAGATAGAGTTACCTCTACTTCACGTGAGAATAGTGGAAATATTAATGTAGAAATAGAAAAAGGCAAAAATATAGACTTCATGCTTTTGGAGGTCAAAAATGCTGTAGACAGAGTGCCTACTTTTCCTGTAGGTATGGAACCTTTAATTGTTTCTAAACTGGAAGCATTAAGACCTACCATTACTTTTTCTATTAGTGGAAATAATATTCCGTTAGCTACTTTAAAACAAATAGGCAGGCAAGTAGAGAATGACCTTCGCGGTATAAATGGTATTTCTCAAATTCAGATATCTGGATATCCAGAAGAAGAAATAGAAATAGCCATTAATGAAACAACCCTATTGGCCTATAATTTATCTTTTGCTGAAGTATCGCAAGCAGTAAATGAGTCTAGCTTAATCACTACAGGTGGAACCATCAAAACAAGTACTGAAGAGTATTTAATTAGGGCAAATTCACGTTCTTACTATGCTGATGAATTATCTAATTTAATTGTAAAATCAGATCCATCTGGTCGTATTATTAGATTAAAAGATATTGCTAAAGTTCAAGATAAATTTTCAGAAACACCCAACGCAAATTACTTTAACGGAAATCTATCTATTAATGTTACTATTACAAGTACCAATACAGAAGATCTAATTAGCTCCGCAGATAAGGCCAAAGAATACATTAATGATTTCAATCAGAAATATGACAATGTTGAAATAAATATCATACGTGATTTATCAATTACCTTAGTAGAGAGAACAAACTTACTCACAGAAAATGCCATCATAGGGATGATTTTAGTGCTAATGTTCTTGTCTTTATTTTTAAATACTCGTTTGGCTTTTTGGGTAGCCTTTGGGTTGCCTATTGCATTTTTAGGAATGTTTATGCTTGCAGGCTATTTTAACGTTACCATTAATGTACTTTCATTATTTGGAATGATCATTGTTATTGGAATTTTGGTAGATGATGGTATTGTAATTGCAGAAAATATTTACCAACATTATGAAAAAGGAAAAACTCCAGAACAAGCCGCTATTGATGGTGTTATGGAAGTACTACCAGCAATTGTTTCAGCTATTTTAACAACTATTCTAGCATTTGCAATCTTTCTTTTCTTAGATGGGGGTATTGGAGATTTCTTTGGCGAAGTATCTGTGGTTGTAATCTTAACCTTAGTAGTTTCATTAGTAGAAGCCTTAATTATTCTCCCAGCTCACCTAGCACATTCTAAAGCACTTAGAAAACAAAATAATACCCCAAAATCTGGATTAGCTGGTGCTTTTCAAAAGATCTTCTCAAAATTACGTTACATCAATAAGTTAGGAGATGCAATTATGAAATGGCTTCGAGATACACTTTATAGTCCTTCATTACGTTTTGCATTGCAACATAAGTTTTTCACCTTTTCAATCTTTATTGTTTTCTTAATCTTAACCTATGGTAGTTTTAGAGGTGGAATTATTAGAGGAGCATTTTTTCCTCAAATAGCAAGTGATCAAGTTAGAATTTCTTTAAATATGCCAAATGGTACCAATGAAAAAGTAACAGACAGTATTATTTCATTGATTGAACAAAGAGCTATTAAGGCTACAGACCAAATATCTGAAGAATACTTTGGTAATGATGAAGAAAAACACTTAGTAAAAAATATCATCAAAAACATAGGTCCAGGATCTTCAACAGCTTCATTATCTATTAACTTATTAGAAGGTGAAGAAAGGCCAAATGAAATTACTTCTAGGTTGGTAACCAACCGAATACAAGAACGTGTTGGACTTATTTTTGGTGTTGAAAGTTTAGTGTTTGGTAGTGGAGGAAATTTTGGGGGCAGCCCTGTTTCTGTATCGTTCTTAGGAAATAATATTAGAGAATTAAAGGCCGTTAAATCAGCATTAAAAGAACGTCTTAAAAACAATGTTTTATTGAAGGATGTTACAGATAATGACCCAGCAGGTATTAAAGAGGTACGGATTAAACTTAATGAAACGGCCTATGCATTAGGGTTAAATTTAAGAACAGTAATGACCCAAGTTAGAGCTGGGTTTTTTGGTTCTCAAGCTCAACGTTTTCAACGTGGACAAGATGAAATTAGAGTTTGGATACGCTACAATAGAGAGAATCGTTCTTCTATAAAAAGTTTAGACAATATGCGTATTCTAATCCCTAGCGGTGATCGGGTTCCTCTCAAAGAAATTGCCAGTTACGAGATAGCCCGTGGTGATGTTGCCATTAATCATTTAGAAGGTAGACGAGAAATTCAGGTTTCTGCAGATATTAAAGATCCTAAAAAAACTAGTGCTACAGATATTATGGAGGAAATTGAAAATGAGATTATGCCAGAAATTCTGGCTAAATACCCTACCGTAACCACATCATTTGAAGGACAAAATAGAGAGTTTACAAAACTAAATGATTCTCTAATACCCGTTGGATTAATCGTGCTTTTATTAATCTATATTGTTATTGCATTTACATTTAGAAGTTATAGCCAACCTTTATTGCTTTTATTTCTAATTCCTCTAAGCTTACCAGCTGTTGCATGGGGGCATTGGATTCATGATTTTCCGGTAAACATTTTATCTATGTTGGGAATTATTGCATTAATAGGGATTATGGTAAACGATGGACTTGTACTCATAGGTAAATTTAATAATAATCTTAGGGAGGGCATGACCTATGACAATGCTTTATATGAAGCAGGCCGTGCACGATTTAGAGCCATATTTTTAACATCTATTACAACTGTTGCTGGTCTAGCACCCTTGATCTTTGAAGAAAGTAGACAGGCACAGTTTTTAATTCCTATGGCAATATCAATTGCTTACGGAATAGGTTTTGCCACAGTATTAACGCTTATTGTACTTCCAATATTCTTAGCTTTTAGCAATAGTGTAAAAACAACAGCCAAATGGTTATGGACAGGAAACAAAATTACCAAAGAAGAAGTAGAACGTGTCACTAGAGAATAAATGTATCAAATGAACCTTAAAAAAATCATATTCGTTTTTATGTCATTTTGTATGACATCAATTGCTGCTCAAAAATTAGTATCAGTCTCTGAAGCAATTGAATTAGCCTTAGAAAATAATTATGGAATTAAAATTATTTCCAATAATAAAGAAATAGCAAAGAATAATGCAGGTGTTTTAAATTCTGGTTATTTACCAACAGTTACAAGTTCATCTGGTGCCACCTTTAATAGAGATAATCTTGAAGCTGAATTTGCCAACGGTGAATCAACTGCTTTAAATGGCGCAAAAAGTTCTCGCTACAATGCTTCCATTAACTTAAATTACACCTTATTTGATGGGTTGGGTAGATATTATGATTACAAAAGGTTAAAAGAAACGTATAAGTTATCTGAATTACAGGCAAGAGAAACTATAGAAAATACCATTGCTCAATTATATGTTGTTTATTACAATGTAGCGCAAGTAACAGAAAATGTTGCTGTATTAGAAAAAACATTAACAATATCTAAAGACAGAATTACAAGAGCTAATTATCAGTTTGAATATGGACAAGGAACCATGCTTAATGTATTAAATGCTCAAGTAGACATTAATAATGACAGTATTAATCTAATAAATGCCAAACAGCTATTAGTGAACACAAAGCGAGATTTAAATGTTGTTTTAGGAAATGTAATCTCTTCAGAGTTTCGTGTAGATACCACCATAGATTTTAAATTAAATATTGATCAGAACGACTTAGCTAACAAGGTGAAGTCAAATAATGTAAATTTATTACAGCTTGATAAGAACATCATGATCAATACATTTATAGTCAAAGCCAACAAATCTGGATACCTGCCAAGTCTAGGACTAACAGGATCTTACGGATGGAATAAGGGAAACAACAACGCCGCTTCATTTGTAGCTGTTTCAACAAATACAGGTCTATCTGGAGGTCTTTCTTTAAGCTGGAATTTATTTGATGGTGGTGCTACAGCTACAAGAGTAACCAATGCCAAAATTGAATTAGAAAATAGGTCCTTAGAAAAAGAATCTATGGTAATCGATATTGAACGTAATTTTAACAATGCTTGGGATGATTATCAAAATAAATTAACAATTTTTCAGGTACAAGAAAACAATATTATTACGTCAACAAATAACTTTAACAGAACACAAGAAAAATACAAACTTGGGCAAGCTAATTCTATAGAATTTAGACAAGCACAGTTAAATTTAATCAACTCAGAATTGAATAGAAATCAGGCAAAATATGCTGCTAAAATAGCTGAATTAACGGTATTACAATTAAGTGGTGAATTACTAAATATTGAGTTTTAATATCCCTGAAGTCTCATCATTTATGATGAAAATGCGTATAACTTAAAGTTATTACTTACTCAAATACATCTTACGTTTCGAATATAAATTATAGAATTCATCGTCTTTTAAGCTGTCAATAAATAAGATACTTTCTCCTGTACTTTTCATTTCTGGACCTAATGTTTTGTCTACATTTGGAAACTTATTAAAAGAAAATACAGGTTGTTTAATTGCATATCCTTCTAATTGTGGATTAAAATTAAAGTCGGTTACTTTTTTCTCTCCTAACATTACCTTTGTTGCATAATTAACATAGGGTTCTTTATAAGCCTTCGCTATAAAAGGAACAGTTCTCGAAGCTCTTGGATTTGCCTCAATAATATATACTATATCATGTTTTATTGCAAATTGAACATTAATAAGCCCAACAGTATTTAGTTCTCTAGCAATGGTATGAGTATGATCTATAATTTGTTGCATCACCAAGTCACCTAAATTAAAAGCTGGTAAAGTAGCATTTGAATCTCCAGAATGCACACCGCATGGCTCTATATGTTCCATAATTCCAATAATGTAAACATTTCCATCAGCATCACAAATGGCGTCTGCCTCTGCTTCTATAGCACCATCTAGATAATGATCTAGTAACAATTTATTATTTGGCATTCTTCGCAACAAATCAACAACATGTTCTATTAAATCTTCTTTGTTGATGACAATTTTCATTCCTTGACCTCCTAAAACATAAGAAGGGCGAACTAAAATTGGAAAATCTAATTCATCTGCCAAGGCTAATGCTTCATCTGCATTTTCAGCAATTCCAAATTCTGGATACGGAATGTTATTGGCTTTTAATAAGGAAGAAAAACTTCCTCTGTCTTCTGCTAAATCTAAAGCTTCAAAACTAGTCCCTATAATTTTAACACCATACTTGGTTAATTTCTCTGCTAACTTTAAAGCCGTCTGGCCTCCTAATTGAACAATAACGCCCTCTGGTTTTTCATGTCTAATAATGTCATAAATATGCTCCCAAAAAACTGGCTCAAAGTATAATTTGTCTGCTGTGTCAAAATCTGTAGAAACAGTTTCTGGATTACAGTTAATCATAATGGTTTCATAACCACATTCTGCGGCGGCTAAAACACCGTGCACACAACAATAATCAAATTCAATTCCTTGTCCAATTCTATTAGGTCCAGATCCTAGTACTACTATTTTCTTTTTATCGGTAACAATGCTTTCATTATGGCAATAGGTTTCTCCCGAGGCAGATTCAACCTTATTTTCAAACGTAGAATAGTAATACGGTGTTTTAGCTGTAAATTCTGCTGCACAGGTGTCTACTAACTTATAAACACGTTGAATGTCTTGTTCTTCTCTTTTTTTGAAAACCTGACTTTCTAAACATCCTAACATATGGGCAATCTGACGATCTCCATAGCCTTTCTGTTTTGCCTCTAGTAGTAAATCTTTGCTTAAAGTATCTATGGTAAACTTAGAAATTTCTTTATCTAATTGAAATAATTCTTCATATTGTTTCAGATACCACATATCAATTTTAGTAATATCGTATATCTGACTCAACGGAATACCCATCGCAATAGCATCATAAATCACAAAGACACGATCCCAAGAGGCATGTGTTAATTTGTCTATAATTTGATTGTAGTTGGTATACCCTTTTCCGTCTGCTCCAAGCCCGTTTCTTTTTATTTCTAAAGACTGCGTTGCCTTGTGCAATGCTTCTTGAAATGAACGACCAATACCCATCACCTCACCTACAGATTTCATCTGCAATCCTAAAGTTCTGTCTGATCCTTCAAATTTATCAAAATTCCAACGAGGAATTTTCACAATAACATAATCTAACGTTGGCTCAAATAAAGCTGAGGTAGATTTTGTAATCTGGTTATCTAACTCATCTAATGTATACCCAATAGCCAACTTAGTAGCTATTTTAGCAATTGGATATCCTGTAGCTTTACTAGCTAAAGCAGAAGAACGAGACACACGAGGATTAATTTCTATAGCAATAATTTCTTCCTTTGCATCTGGTGATACCGCAAATTGCACATTACAACCTCCTTCAAAATCACCAATACTACGCATCATTTTAATAGACATATCACGCATTTTCTGATAAGTTTTATCAGAAAGTGTCATTGCTGGAGCTACAGTAATAGAATCTCCAGTATGAATCCCCATAGGATCCATATTCTCAATAGAACAGATAATAACAACATTATCATTCTTATCTCGTAATAATTCTAGTTCATATTCTTTCCATCCCATCATGGCTTTGTCAATCATGACTTCATGAATAGGAGAAATTTCTAAACCTCTTCGTAATAATTTATCAAAATCTTCCTCTTCATAAACAATGGCTGCACCAGCACCTCCAAGTGTATAAGAAGCTCTAATGCATAGAGGAAAACCAAATTCTTGTGCTATTTCCTTTCCTTTCAGAAAAGAGGTTGCAGTTGCTTGTGGAGCCATACCAACTCCAATCTTGAGCATTAATTCTCTAAACTTCTCTCTGTCTTCTGTAATGTTAATGGCATTAATATCTACTCCTATTAAACGTACGTTATGCTCTTCCCAAATACCTTTCTCATCTGCTTCTATACACAAATTCAATGCAGTCTGCCCTCCCATTGTTGGTAAAACAGCATCAATTTGTGGATGTTCTTTTAGGATTTGCAGAATAGATTTGGTAGTTAGAGGCAATAAATACACATGATCTGCCATTGAAGGGTCTGTCATGATGGTTGCCGGATTGGAATTAATCAAGATGGTTTCTATTCCATCTTCTCTTAGAGATCGCAAAGATTGTGATCCTGAATAATCAAACTCACAAGCTTGACCGATTACAATAGGACCTGAACCGATGATTAAAATAGATTTTAAATCTTCTTTTTTTGGCATGATTCTGTTTTATATTTTTTCTGTTTGTAAAAATACTTCGATAGAAGGTATAAAAAAAGGTGTTACTTAAAAAAGCAACACCTATATTATTAACAATTGTTAATCATTATTTTTTTGGTCTAGATTCAGATGAAACAGAGATTTTTTTTCTTCCTTTGGCTCTTCTACGAGCTAATACTTTTCTACCATTAGCAGAAGCCATTCTTTCCATGAAACCATGTTTGTTTCTTCTCTTTCTCTTTGATGGCTGAAACGTTCTTTTCGGCATTGTCTATATTTTTAAAAAGTATTCTTATTATTTATTATTCGTTAACGATTTTCACCTCGTTAAAAGCGTGCGCAAATATACAATTGTTTTTATTTTTGACAAATACTATATCTAAAAAATTAAAAAATAATTTCAATGTTCACAATTATATCATTTTGTTGCTTATTTTTTAATGTTTTTTCATGTTTTTGTTTGTGAGAAAAACAAGAGTTAGTACTTTTGCTCAAACCTAATAAAACATGAGCAATACCAAATACGTTTTCGTAACCGGAGGCGTAACTTCTTCGCTTGGAAAAGGAATCATAGCTGCGTCTTTAGCAAAACTATTGCAAGAACGAGGATTTTCTGTAACTATTCAAAAACTAGATCCATACATTAACATAGATCCAGGAACTTTAAACCCATATGAACATGGAGAATGTTATGTAACAGATGATGGAGCTGAAACTGATTTAGACTTAGGTCATTACGAACGTTTTTTAAACATTCCTACTTCACAGGCCAATAATGTTACTACAGGAAGAATCTATCAGTCTGTTATAGACAAAGAAAGAAAAGGTGAGTTTTTAGGAAAAACAGTACAAGTAATACCTCATATCACAGACGAAATTAAACACCGTATTCAGATTTTAGGAAATACAGGTGATTATGATATTGTTATTACAGAAATTGGAGGAACTGTTGGTGATATAGAATCGTTGCCGTATGTAGAATCTGTTCGTCAATTATTGTGGGAACTAGGAAAAGAAAATGCAATTGTTATTCATTTAACGCTAATTCCTTATTTAGCAGCAGCTGGTGAACTTAAAACAAAACCTACGCAACATTCGGTTAAAACACTAATGCAGAGTGGAATAAACCCAGATGTGCTGGTTTGTAGAACCGAACATGAAATTTCTGAAGATATTAAAAGAAAGCTTGCGTTATTTTGTAATGTAAAAAAAGAAGATGTCATACAATCTATAGATGCATCAACTATTTACGACGTACCTAATTTAATGTTTGAAGAAGGTTTAGATACTGTAGTTTTAAATAAATTACAACTTTGTTCTGAAAAACAACCACAATTAACCGCTTGGAACAACTTCTTAGATAAATATAAAAACCCAACATCAACAGTAGAAGTTGGTCTTATTGGTAAATATGTAGAACTGCAAGATTCTTACAAGTCAATTACAGAAGCATTAATTCATGCCAGTGCAACTAATGAAACTAAAGTCAACATTCGCTGGATTCATTCTGAAGATCTAACTCCAGGAAATGTTACCGAACATCTCAAGGGCTTAAATGGTATTTTAGTGGCTCCTGGTTTTGGTGATAGAGGTATTGAAGGAAAAATTAAAGCAGTTCAATATGCAAGAGAAAACAACATTCCATTTTTTGGAATCTGTTTAGGAATGCAAATGGCGGTTGTAGAGTTTTCTAGAAATGTTCTAGGCTATAAAAATGCTAGTTCAACTGAAATGGATGAAAACTGTGCTCACCCAGTAATCAACTTAATGGAAGATCAAAAAGATATCACTAAAAAAGGGGGTACCATGCGTTTAGGTGCTTGGGATTGTGAAATTTCTGAAGATTCTAATGTATTTAAGGCTTACAACAAAACAAAGATTAGCGAACGTCATAGACATCGTTATGAATTTAACAATGAATATTCTCAGCAATTGAACGATAACGGAATGCAAACAACTGGTGTAAATCCTAAAACTAAATTGGTAGAAATTATTGAAATCCCTACTCATCCTTGGTTTGTTGGCGTACAATACCACCCAGAATATAAAAGTACGGTATTAAACCCGCACCCTTTATTTGTTGATTTTGTAAAAGCTGCTTTGCAACATTCTAAATAACGGAATACTGTTTGCACTATATAGAATAACTAATTAAAATATTGATACCTCTGTAATAAGGAGGCATTTTACTACATTTGTCATCGCTTTTTAAAATATATAGAAAGCAAAAATGACAACTTGACATTTTTAAAATATGGAAGAAAAAAAATTTGATGTTAATTCCTTTATAGGAATGATACTTATAGGTGGTATTCTACTTTGGTGGATGTATTCTACTAAACCAGAGGTAGATCCTAACGCAACAACTAATACTGAGCAAGTAACAGAAAGCACTAAAGAAGACACTTCCTCAACCGTAAACTTTAGTCCTACAATAGAAAGTGATTCTCTTAAAAACGCGAATCTACAAAATCAATTAGGTGCTTTTGCCTCTAGTGTTATTAATGGTACTGAAGGAACTACTACCTTAGAAAATGATGTTTTGCTCTTAAAAATTAATAATAAAGGAGGGCAAATAATTGAAGCACTTATTAAAGGATACCAAACCTATGATTCGTTGCCTTTATACATGATTAAAGACAACAATGCTAGCTTTAATATTAATTTTGGAACTACAGACAACAGAATCTTAAATACAAAGGATTTATTTTTTGAGCCAACATTCACTAATAATGGTTCTTCTCAGGTACTTTCTATGAAATTGAAGGTCTCAGACAATCAGTTTTTAGAATACAGATATGAAATGACTGATGATTTCATGGTGAATTTTGCAGTTAGATCTCAAGGATTAAGCAACGTTATTAATTCATCAAATCCTGTTAATTTAGACTGGTCTTTAAAAGGTTACCGCCATGAGAAAAGTTTGCGTACAGAGAATACTATGTACTCTTATTACTACTATAAATCAGACAATGAAGTTGATTATCTAGGCTTAGAAGATACCGATGTTGTTAATGATATAGATTGGGTTTCTTACAAACAACATTTTTTCTCTTCTATACTGCTATCTGACACACCTTTTAACAATGCAACTATAGCATCTGTAGATTTAGTGAAAGATGAAGCAATAGATAGTGTGTTTACCAAACAATATAGTCTACAAACTCCTCTAGCATTAAAAAGTGGAGAATTAAACTATGACATGAAATGGTATTATGGCCCATCAGATTATAAAAAACTATCTAAATATGAAGGAACAGATTTAAATGAAACAGCCGATTTAGGCTGGGGTATTTTTGGAACCATTAACCGCTGGATCTTCATTCCAATATTTGGAATGTTAGAAGGTTTTATGGGTAATTATGGACTCATTATTATTTTATTGACCATCGTTGTTAGAATTATTATGTCTCCTCTGGTGTATAAATCTTATGTATCTAGTGCTAAAATGAAAGTAATTCGTCCAGAATTAAATGCATTAAATGAAAAATATCCAGGAAAAGAAAATGCGATGAAGCGCCAACAAGAAACCATGGCGGTTCAACGAAAAGCTGGAGTAAGTATGTTGTCTGGGTGTATCCCAGCCTTATTACAAATGCCTGTATTCTTTGCTTTGTTTAAATTTTTCCCATCAAATATTGCCTTAAGAGGTGAAAGTTTTTTATGGGCAAATGATTTATCATCATACGATACTGTTTTTAACCTACCTTTTAGCATCCCTTTTTATGGAGATCACGTAAGTTTATTTCCAATCTTAGCATCTATTGCTATCTTCTTTTATATGAAAATGAATCAGAGCCAGCAAGCAAGTATGCAAGCACCTGCACAAGAAGGAATGCCAGATATGGGTAAAATGATGAAGTATATGATTTACTTCTCTCCTATTATGATGTTATTCTTCTTTAACAATTATGCAAGTAGTTTAAGTTTGTACTACTTTGTATCTAACTTACTAACCATTACTATTATGTTGGTGATTAAGAACTATGTAATTGATGAAGATAAGATTCATGCTCAGATAGAAGAAAACAAGAAGAAACCAGAAAAACAAAAGAGCAAGTTTAGACAACGTTTAGATGGCGCCATGAAACAAGCTCAAGAACAACAAGCAAAGAAAAAGTAATACTTCTTTCTATATACCATAAACCCCGAAACTATGTTTCGGGGTTTATATTTTTAAATAGGTTTGATCATTTCTTAAAAGTTATTTTTTAAGACTTTGAAGACTTTAATTTTCCGTAATATAAGATATATCCATAGCAAATCATTGTTAAAATAAAGGCGGTTTTAAACCCAAACCCGTCTATTAAACCACCAAACGCAAAAGGAATAATAGCACCACCTACAATAGCCATACATAGCAAGCCTGATGCTTGTGCTTTTAATTCTCCCAAACCTTCTAAGGTAAGAGTGAATATTGTTGGAAACATAATAGAATTAAATAGTCCTACAGCCAAAATAGACCACATAGAAATCAATCCATGTGTATTTATTGAGATTGCAATCATTACAATTGCTAGCAAAGCAAAAATACTTAGCACTTTTCCTGGAGCAATTATTTTTGTTAAATAAGCACCAACAAAACGCCCAATCATAGCTCCTCCCCAATAGAATATAATAAAAATTCCCAATAAAGATTTTGGATCAGAATTAGAAAATGTTTTATTAAAAGTACTGGCAATGGTATTGGCAATATTCATCATTATGTCATTCTCAACTACCAAAACTGCTAAATTCATGTCATCAAAATAGTTCACTAAAAAACTACCTATAGCAACTTCTGCTCCTACATACACAAAAATACCAAGTGCTCCCATGAGCATTAATTTATTTTTTAACAATGATAGATAGCCTCCTTTTGGACTTTGTTGCATCACTTTGGGTAATTTTATAAAGGCAAAAATAACTGCCAAAAGTCCTATAAAAGTTGCAATGAGTAAAAATGGAGTTTGAACCGTAGCTGCCTCTGCTGCATAATAATCTGCTTTTTCAATGGCTGATAATACATTTATTTCTTCAGAGCTCTTCACAGAATCACTCAATAAAAACAAGGCACCTACTACAGGTGCTAAAGTTGTTCCTAAAGAATTAAAGGCCTGTGATAGATTTAATCTACTAGAGGCACCCTCTTCAGATCCTAACAAAGCTACATAAGGGTTAGCAGCTACTTGTAAAACCGTAATACCACCAGCGAGTGTAAAATAACCAACTAAGAAAATAGTAAAGTTTCTGTATTCTGCTGCCGGATAAAAAAGTAAACATCCAATTGCCATAACTACAAGTCCTAAGACAATTCCTTTTCTATACCCAATCTTAGATAAGATAGCTCCTGCAGGAACAGAAACAACAAAGAAAGCTGTAAAAAAGGCAAACTGAACTAAAACTGTTTTAGCATAAGACATTTCAAAAACATCTTTTAATCTTGGCACCAAGCTATCTACCAATACGGTAATAAACCCCCAAAGAAAAAACAAGGTGGTTAAAAAGATGAGTGCACTTCTGTATGATTTGTTTGTAGACATCATTAGGCTTTATTAAAATATGCAGATTTATAATTGTTGTTCTCTCCTTGCTTGTACACGTTATAATTAAACCATTCGTGAATACAATAAGCTCCTGTTTCTGCTTGTTTGTTAATGGCAATAAACCCTACTTGAAAATCTTTAAAACGATCTCCAGATTTTTTTACCACTCTTCTCACGGCTTCTTCACAAGCTTCTTGAGGAGTTTTTCCTTGGCGCATTAGCTCAACTATTAAAAAACTTCCAACAGTTTTTAAGACCTCTTCGCCCATTCCTGTAGCTGTGGCTCCACCTATTTCATTATCTATAAACAACCCAGATCCAATAATTGGAGAATCGCCTACTCTACCTGCCATTTTATAAGATAATCCGCTTGTGGTGCAAGCGCCAGAAATATCACCAAAACTATCTATTGCCAACATTCCAATGGTATCGTGATTTTCAATATTAATAATTGGTTTATACTGCGAGGTCTCCTTCCACTTCTTCCAAGCCTTTTTTGAGGATTCGGTTAATAGATTTTCTTTTTTAAAGCCTTGTTCATAGCCAAATTTCTCAGCACCTTTTCCAGCCAATATCACATGTGGTGTTTTTTCCATTACTTTTCTAGCTAAAGAAATAACATGCGTAATATTTTGAACACACATAACAGCACCATAATTACCGTCTTTATCCATAATACAGGCATCTAGAGTTACATTGCCGTCTCTATCTGGCAATCCTCCCTTTCCTACAGAAGCGTTTTTTATATCTGCTTCTTCTATCATACAACCTTGTTCTACAGCATCTAGAGCAGTACCTCCGTTTTGAAGTACCTCCCATGCTTTGGCAGTTGCATTGGGAACCCGCCAAGTAGCTATAACAATTGGTTGTATTGCTGTATTTGCACTTGCAATAACAGCTGTGTTTTCAGTACTATTTTCGCACCCAATCACTGAGGCTGTAGCAACCATACCTAATGTAGATAATGATGCATTTTGTAAAAACTTTCTTCGCTTCATGTATAACTATTTTATTTGAATTTCATCTATAAATAACCAAGATCTTCCATCATAAGGATATCCTAAATGCCATGTTGGAAGTTCCCCTAATTTTTTTGCAATAAGTTTCACATACCTCACCTTCAACGATGATGAATAGTTGAATGTATAATCTTTAATTTTTATAGTATCTTTTTGTTGAGTATTATTTATTGAATAGTTTCCTATTGAAGTATACTTTACACCATCTATAGAAACTAGACATTCTAATTCTGAGGGTAAAAAAATCCAACTTTTTTGATCTTCTAAAAAATTGACTTCAACACTTCCATTCTCAACTGATATTTTTCCTAAATCTACAGTAGCAATTACATCTTCATTCCAATAGCCTTGCCATGTTCCAGTCCTAAAATCTTCGGCTCCTAAAATACCATCAATTAACGCATTATCTCCTCCTGCATTATACTGATTGGCATAAGGTGTTTGTAGCTTAATTTTTATATTCGGATCTATTTTGTAAAAATCAGTAGTAATTACGGCACTTTTTTGACCTCCTTTGTGTGAATAAATAGACAGGCTTATAAAATCATCAATTTTAAAAGGTTTTGAGTATTTTTTAAAACCACCTGTAGCCCCTAATCTATAAAATATGTCTACATTTTTTTGAGCAGATTCAAGAACTACCTCGGTACTTCCCTTAAAAGCGATATCTCCTTTTGCTATAAATGGTACAGAAATTATAATGTGATCTTTAATTTCTGTAGACGGAATAAAAGCATCACTTGTTCCCCATTTTGTTGGTTTACTAGTCATTTCAAAAACTAAATTTCCTCCATTCATAATATCTGTATGATTTATAAGAGAGTACTCATAGTTACTTCCATTTAATTGAACTGATTGAATGTATTTGTTTTCTTTTGAGTTATTTTTTGCTTCAATAGTAAAGGTTTTTCCATTTTCTAAATGAATGGTTGCTTTATTAAACAAAGGACTTCCTATAATGTATTGATTAGATCCTGGAGTAACCGGATAAAATCCTAAAGAACTAAAAACATACCAAGCACTCATTTGTCCACAATCTTCATTTCCAGAAATTCCGTCTGGTGAGTTGGTGTATAACTCTGTTAAAATCTGACGTGTTTTTTCTTGAGTTTTGTGAGGTTTATTCACAAAATTATACAAATAAGCCATGTGATGGCTTGGTTCATTACCATGAGCATATTGCCCAATTAAACCGGTAATATCTACTTGCTCTCGGCCTGAAGTTTTATTTTCTGCCACAAAGAGTTTGTCTAACTGTTCTTCCAATACATTTTTTCCTCCTAGCAAGTTTATAAATCCAGTAATATCTTGAGGAACATAAAAACTATATTGCCAAGAGTTTGCTTCTGTATAATTGAAGTTTACCTCATAAGGATCAAAAGGTGCAAACCATTTGTTTCTAAAACGACCTCGCATAAATTTGGAGCTTGGATCAAAAACATTCTTATAGTTTTGGGCTCGCTCAAGAAATGTTTTGTAATCTTCTTTTTTACCCATTGATTTTGCCATCTCAGCAATAGTCCAATCATCATAGGCGTATTCTAATGTTTTAGAAACCGATTCTGATTCTTTATCTACAGGAATAAATCCTAAGTTTTTATAAGAATCTAAGCCAAGTTTGTCTCGTGTTGCAGAATGCTTCATAGCTTCTAAGGCTTTATCTGCATCATAATTTCTAATTCCTTTTAAATAGGCATCTGCAATAACTGGCACCGCATGATAGCCTATCATACAACCCGTATAATTTGCCGCTAAATCCCAAATTGGCATAATGCCTCCTTCATCGTACTTTGCCAGAAAAGTATTGATAAAATCATTGGTTCTCTCTTGTTCTATAATGGTGTATAAAGGATGGGTAGCTCTATAGGTATCCCATAATGAAAACACTGTATAATATTCAAAATCTTTTGTTTGGTGAATGTTTAAATCCATTCCTCGGTATCTACCATCTACATCTTGGTATAGGTTTGGAGCCAGCATGGTATGATATAAGGCTGTGTAAAAATTTGTTTTGTTATTGAGATCATCTGCCTCAATAACTATTTTTTCTAATTGTTGTTCCCAATTTTGTTGGGCTTCTTTCTTTATATCCTCAAAAGATTTATTCCCAATTTCCTGTGCTAAGTTTTGTTTGGCTCCTTGTTCATCTACTGCAGAAATTCCAATTTTAATAAAAACAGGTTCATTGTTAGGATTTATAAACTCAAAACTTTCTTTTGTTGGGGCTACTTCATAATCTCTTAATGCATCTTTTACAGGATGTGAAAACTCAATATGGTAAAATAAACGCTGATCTGTTGCCCAAGCTTTAGAGTATCTAAAACCACTTACCTCTTTCTCATTAATGATAGATATTTTAAAGCCATTTAATTCATCTCTATGTTCTAGGTCTAGTATTAATACTTGATTTTCAGGAGATGGATATTGATACTTATGCATTCCGCTTCGTTTAGAAACCGTTAATTCTACATCTATATTAGTAGTGTCTAAATACACTTTGTAGTAGCCTGGTTCTGCTACCTCATTCTCATGTGAAAAATGAGCTCGATAGCCTTCTTTACCGTCTGAACCGTTATTAAAAATTGCTTTATTGGTTGGCATCAATAGAATATCTCCATAATCAGAAACTCCAGTTCCACTTAAATGAGTATGCGAAAATCCGTAGATATATTTATCTGAATAATGATAGCCAGAGCAGCCATCCCAACCATCTAAACGTGTATCTGGGCTTAATTGCATCATTCCAAATGGCATAGTAGCTCCAGGATATGTATGCCCATGCCCTCCTGTACCAATAAAAGGATTTACAAAAGAGGTTAAAGGGGCTGTTTTTACTGCTGCGGTTTGTGTTTCATTGTTTTTACATGATAAAAAAACCATGCTAAAAAGAAATAATAGAAAGTATTTAAACTTCATTGGGCTGATATTCTTATTTTTATATTCCGAAGATACTAAAAATGAAACATTCAAATTATTTGCTGTTTTTAATTATTTCACTTTTTTTTAGTTGCAAACAAGAAACAATTCAACTAAAAGAAATTGGAATTATTCCAAAACCACTATTCCAAGAAATAAACAAAGGAGTTTTTGTATTAGATGAAAATATTCGTTTTATTTCAGATACTGAACTAAACCAAGTTTCAAACTATCTTAAATTGTATATAGAGGAGAACTACCAAGTATCTTTTACTCCACAAAAAGAGTCGAAAAAAATTGTTTTCACTAGTAATGATAGTATTTCTAATGAAGAAGGATATGAATTAAAAATTGGAGAAAACAGTATTTTAATTGCATCAAAAAACTCTAAAGGAGCTTTCTATGCAGTACAAAGTTTACTGCAATTAATGCCTATTAAATCTAATGGTCTAGCTATTGCAATTCCTTGTTTAGAACTTCAAGACGAACCTCAATTTAAATATCGAGGAATGCATTTAGATGTTGGACGCCATTTTTTTTCTGTAGATTTTATAAAAAAATACATAGATTTAATTGCTAGACTAAAAATGAATACTTTTCATTGGCATTTAACCGAAGACCAAGGTTGGCGAATTGAAATAAAAAAATATCCAAAACTTCAAGAAATAGCTGCCTTTAGAAATGAAACATTAGTGGGGCATTATAATGACCAGCCTCATAAATTTGACGGAAAAAAGTATGGAGGATTTTATACTCAAGAACAAATTAAAGAGGTAGTTGCTTACGCCAATACTAGGCAGGTAACCATTATCCCTGAAATTGAAATGCCTGGTCATTCTCAAGCTGCTATTGCAGCATACCCATCATTGGGCTGTACTGGAGAACAAGTAGAAGTTGCCACCAAATGGGGTGTTTTTGATGAAGTGTATTGCCCAAAAGAAAGTACTTTTAAGTTTCTAGAAGATGTTATAGACGAAGTTGTAGCATTATTCCCTGGAAAATATATTCATATTGGCGGTGATGAAGCTCCAAAAACAAACTGGAAAAAATGTGCACATTGTCAAAAACTCATTAAAGAAAAAGGATTAAAAAATGAGCATGGCTTGCAGAGTTATTTTATTGCTAGAATGGAAAAATACATCAATACCAAAGGAAAACAAATTATTGGTTGGGATGAAATTTTAGAAGGTGGTTTGGCACCTAATGCAACCGTCATGTCTTGGCGAGGTACTAGTGGTGCTGTTGAGGCTGCAAAAGAAGGGCACGATGTAATTTTAACTCCTGGTTCTCACTGTTATTTTGATCATTACCAAGCAGACAATGAAAATGAACCCTTGGCTATTGGTGGATTTTTACCTTTAGAAAAAGTATATCATTTTAACCCTATACCAGAGGAGCTGACTGATAAAGAAGCTACCTATGTATTGGGTGCACAAGGAAATGTTTGGACAGAATATATGCAAACTGAAAAACAGGTAGAATACATGGCTTTTCCTAGAGTTGTTGCACTAAGTGAAGTGGTGTGGTCTTCTCCTGAAAATAAAAATTATACAGATTTTATTAATAGATTAGAACAGTATCAAAAAAGATTAGACCAATTAGATGTAAATTACGCCAATCATATGTATTCCGTAAAAGGCGAATTAAAAAATACAGAAGGTAATCTAACTTATCAATTAAATGCTACCTCTTCTTCTTACCCTATTTACTATGCAACAGATGAATCTGCTCCTTCCAAATTATATGTAAATCCAATTCCTGTAGATTCGTCCATAATAATTAAAGCGGTGATTCTAGATTCAAATGCTATTGCTTTAGGAGCTATTTTTCAACAAAAAATTAATCTACACAAAGGAGTGGGTGCCAAAATATTAATAGATAAAAAACCACACCCAGCCTATAATGCTGGTGGTAAAAACGCTTTGATTAATGGTATTTCTGGAAACAACAAACGTTATGGAGATAAAGAGTGGCTAGGTTTTTCTGGAGAGGATATTGAGATTACTATTAAATTTGACAACCCAACAAACATTAATACCATTGCTACCCGATTTTTTAATGCAAACGGACAATGGATTTATTCGCCAAAGGAAATTAATTTACAATTAAAATTAGAAGATGGAAGAGCTATTTTAATAAGAAAAAAAATAGAAAACACTAAATCTTTATTAGTTGATTTTAATCTAAATATCTCACAATTCTATCCAGAAGATAAAAATTTAAAAGCAACCGAATTAAAGATTATAATCCCTAGTTACGGAATTATCCCTGAGGGAAAACAAGGAGCCGGTCATAAACCATGGACATTTATTGATGAAATTATTATAGAATAATTATGATATTAGAAATTTGTGCTAACTCATATCAATCTGCTATTAATGCTGAAAAAGCTGGAGCACAACGTATAGAATTATGTTCAGAAATCTCTGTTGGCGGCATCACACCCTCTCTTGGTTTACTTAAAAAAGTGATGCACAGTTTAAGTATTCCTGTTCAGGTATTAATTCGCCCTAGAAGTGGAGACTTTCACTATTCTAATGCCGAATTTGACATCATGAAAGAAAACATTCTTCAATGCAAAGACTTAGGTTGTGCTGGAATAGTTTCTGGAGTACTACATGCAAATAATACCATAGACATTAAAAGAACCAGAGAATTAATTGAACTTTCTAAACCCATGTCTTTTACTTTTCACAGAGCTTTTGATGTGGTACCTAAACCAAAAGAATCTCTGGTAGAATTAATTAAAATGGGAGTTGGCAGACTGCTAACCTCAGGGCAAAAAGAAAAAGCTGAAGATGGCATAGACTTATTAAGTGAACTTCAAAAGATGGCACAAAACAAACTTATTGTAATGCCAGGAAGTGGTATAAACCATCTAAATAGTAGCCTTTTTAAAACTGCTGGTTTTACCGAAATACACAGCTCTGCCTCAAAGACAACATCTAGGAACACCCATTCTTATTTTGGAAATACGCCGCAAACGGTTTCTGATGTAGACACTATCAAAAATATGTTAGATACGATAGCCTAGACTATTTTTTTGAAAAGAATGTAGCTTCTAAAAAACCCAAACCGTACCCCAAAAACTGCGTTAATGAAGTTATGATACTTAAAAAGCTAACTATTGGATTATTTTTATTACGATAAGACGCATCCAAAGCAATCAAAGAAAAGTACAAGCCATATAATAGTAAAGGACTGTAGATTCCAAAAATTAAAAGTAAAATAGACAAGTCTAGCCCTAATATAAAAACACTTGGAAACCAATACGTGAGTTTAGCAGTTGCTGGATACATTTTATTGAGTTTGGGTCTTGCTGCACCAAATTCAAACGTTTGTTGAAAAAAACTAGAAATAGAATTCCTACGTTTATGATATACATAAGCGGTGTCTATTAATTGAGTTTCTAAACCATGATCCCACAAACGAAAGCTTAGATCTATATCTTCTCCTGCTCGCATATCTGAAAAGCCTTTGGTAATCTCAAAAGCTTTTTGAGAAAGCCCCATATTAAAACTTCTTGGTTGAAATTTTCCAACACTTTTTTTCTTTCCTCTAATGCCACCAGTGGTTAAAAAAGATGTCATAGAATAATTAATGGCTTTTTGTAATGATGTAAAATTTGGATGCGCCGCATCTGGTCCTCCAAAAGCATCCGTGTATTTTTTCTCTAATTGCTTAGCAACTGTAGCTAAATAGTGTTTGGGAAGAATTACATCTGAGTCTAGTATGATAAAGTAATTACCTGTGGCTTGCTTCATTCCATAATTTCTACTTGCACCAGGTCCTGTGTTTTGTTTCTCTAAATAGTGAATAGAAAGTTGCGAAGAATATTTGTTTACGATCAAATCACTTTTTACAGAAGAACCATCTTCAATAATACAGACATCAAAAGCCTCATCATATTCTTGAGAAAGAATACTAGCCAACAATTCGTCTATTTCTTCAGGACGATTGTATACAGGAATAATGATAGAGAATGCTATTTTCACTGGCTATATTATATCACAGAAAAGTTAATTTCTTGTCCGTTGATTTCAAATAAAACTGAATCGTACTTTTTTGTTTTAAATACTTCAGCTTCTTCTTCACTTATATTATAATCTATTTTAGTACTATACCTATTGGCATCACTAGAAAAATCTGATTCAATTCTGTCTTCATCAGAATCAAATTTTAGAGATGCATCTTTAGCAGAAAAAGTAAGTTTGCTCCCTTTTTTAGTTTTTACGTTGGTAGCACTCACCAAAATAGTTTCTAGCATTAAAAAGCCCCCTAACTCATTGATAGAAAGAAATAAGTCTCCATAGTCTGATACTGCAAATTTAGCAATTCCTACACTTTTAATATTTTCTTCTATATGCAGGTCTACTTCATTTCTTTCTAGAAGTTGAAAACTATTTGAAGATGAAAATACCTTGTCTATTTTATTAAAAAAACCCATCTATTCAGCTTAAATTTCAAGCGTAAAAATAGCATAAAAAAACGCAAACCTTACGGTGTGCGTTTTATGATATTAAATTAGCTGTATTGTCTTGCTTTAGTAATACCTAAAACTATTCTTCTATAAATTTATCCATGACAGCATCACTTACGCCCATATTAGAGAAGCCTCCATCATGAAATAAATTTTGTAAGGTTACTTTTTTTGTTAAATCAGAAAACATAGATATTGTATAATCTGCACATTCTAAGGCAGTTGCATTTCCTAAAGGAGACATTTTATCTGCATAGGCTAAAAACCCTTCAAACCCTTTTACACCACTACCTGCAGTAGTTGGTGTTGGAGATTGAGAAATAGTATTTACGCGTACTTTATGATCTCTTCCAAAGAAGTACCCAAAACTACGTGCAATACTCTCTAAATATGCTTTGTTGTCTGCCATATCATTATAATCTGGAAAAACACGTTGCGCAGCCATATAGGTAAGTGCTACCACACTACCCCACTCATTCATAGCTTCTTTGTTATATAGCACATTCATTACTTTATGAAAAGAAACAGCAGAAACATCCCAACCTTTGGTGGTGAAATCATACTTAGGGTCTGTATAAAGCTTCCCTTTTCGTACGTTTACAGACATTCCAATAGAATGCAATACAAAGTCTATTTTACCTCCTAAAATCTCCATAGATTTTTCCACTAAATTTTCCAGGTCTTCCATAGAAGTTGCATCTGCAGGAATAATTTGAGATCCTGTTTTTGCTGCTAGGTCTTTAATAGTACCCATTCTCATGGCAATAGGTGCGTTTGTTAACACAAACTCAGCTCCTTCTTCATGTGCTCTTTCAGCAGTTTTCCAAGCAATAGAGTTTTCGTCTAAAGCTCCAAAAATAATTCCCTTTTTTCCTTTTAATAAATTATAAGACATCTCTTAAATTGTTAGTTTTTTGTTCGTGGGCAAATATAATCGTTTAATTTTTACCTTTCAATTTTTTAAATACCCAAAAACAAGAGTGCTCTTGTTTCTTAAGTTTAAAATTGCTTTGTTTAATTCAGTAATTCTCTGGCATGCGTTAGGGCACTGTCTGAAATATTTTTACCACTTAACATTTCTGCAATCTCAACAATTCTCTCATCTTCAGACAATTGTTTTAAACTAGTAGTGGTGGTATTGTTTAGCTCTTCTTTATACACTTTATAATGCTGATTTCCTTTGGCAGCAATCTGTGGCAAATGGGTAATGGTAATAACTTGCATTTGCTGGCTCATCTGAGACATGATATGCGCCATTTTATTAGAAATTTCTCCAGAAACACCGCTGTCTATTTCATCAAAGATAATGGTTGGTAACTGGCTGTTTTCAGACATTACTTTTTTAATAGCCAACATAATACGAGACAATTCTCCACCAGAAGCTACTTTTTTTAACTCCCCAAATTGCCCTCCTTTATTGGCTGAAAACAAAAATGATAAAACATCTTTTCCGTTTTTGTAATACTGTTCAGTTATGTTATTTTGTATTTGAAAACGAGCATGAGACATTCCTAAATTATCTAATATGGCTTCTAATTGTTTTGAGACAGTTGGAATAATTCTTTTTCTAGCTTCAGATATTTTTAAAGCAATAGTATCTAATTTGTTTGCTATTTCTGTTACAATAGTTTCTTGGTCTAATAAGCGTTGTTCTGCGTTTTCTACAGTACTTACTTTTGTAGACAACTCCTCTAGAATTAGTAATAACGCTGAAATAGAATTAACATAGTGTTTTTTTTGTAAGTTATAGATTAACTGCAAACGGTCATTTAACTGTGTTGCTTCTAATGGGTTAAAATCTACCTGTTCGTTGGCAGATTCTAGTTCACTAACAATATCATCTAATTCAATTTTTACACTAGAAATTCTTTCTGAGAGTTCTTGGTATTCTTTTGAATACGGAGCAATTTTAGTTAATTTATTTTCTAATGAATATAGAAGGTTTTGAATACCAATAGCGTCATCAGTTGTTAGTTGAAGTGCTTCTGATAAATTTTGTTTGATCTCTTCTACATTATTTATTTTCTCTAATTTCTCCTCCAGCGCCTCTTGTTCATCTTCTACAAGATTGGCCTCAAGCAACTCATTGTATAGGTGAGAATTATAATCGTACTGAAGATTAGCCTCTCGTTGAGCTTGTAAAATTTCTTCTAATTTCTTTTTCTCACTGGTATACTGTGTTAAACCTCTTTGATAAGAAGCTAGCTTGCTCTCATTATTTGCAAAAACATCTAACAGCTGAAACTGAAACTGTTGGTCTGAGACTTGTAAGGTTTGATGCTGCGAATGAATGTCTATAAGCTTAGACCTTAATGCTGTTAACACCGAAAGTGTTACGGGAGTATCATTTACAAAAGCTCTAGACTTTCCTGAAGGAAGAATTTCTCTTCTAATAATGGTATTTATTTCATAATCTATGTCTTCGGTTTCAAAAAAGTCTTGCAAATTGTATTTCTCTACAGATAAAACAGCCTCTACAACACACTTTCTAGTGGTGTTTTTTAAGGTAGATGAATCTGCTCTATTTCCTAAAACCAAGCCAAGCGCGCCTAATAAAATAGATTTTCCTGCTCCTGTTTCTCCAGTGATAATGGAAAGACCAGAAGAAAAATCAATGTGTAATTCATTGATTAAAGCATAATTTTTTATAGATATTGATGCTAGCAAATACTCAAGTTTTTAAAGAAATAAATGTAATTAATTTTTTGGATAATAAACCTCTTTACTGTGAAGATTAGCCTTGATTTTTTCTTTGCTATAGTACAATTCAAAAAATGTATCATTTGCCCAGTCTTCATATAAATTTCTATAAAAAACACTGTTGGGGTTTCCAGATTGTCCGGGAGAATTGGTGGCTTTAGAATTGTCCCAATCTTTTGTATCTATCACTACTCTAAAACTTGCACCAGAAGACTGACGTAAGTTTGAACCAGAAGAACCAGGTGTGTAGGAGTTTCCTCCTCTAGGATAGGTTCTAAAACTTACCAAATCATAAATTGAATCATTCACAACATTTTCAAGTGGATGCTTTATTTTTATATGCTTATAATCTTTCTGCCCATATAGCCATAGATTTATATCTTTCCCAAACCTTGCTTCTAGCTCTTTCACAGAAGAAATAAAGGTGCTTTTTAAGAAGTTATCTCTTTCATTAGTGTTGAGTTTGTTTAGGTTTTCAATTATTTTAAATAGTTGAATTCTTAACAAGCCTTTTATAGTATCTGGCACATATTTTTTATGAAACTCTCTAATAATGGCTCTTTCCCAATTTACATAAATGGTTGCTTCAACAGAGGTAGTTGTGAGTTTATTATTCCAAGTAAGGAGCCTCTCAAAATATTTTTTGCTTATTGCATCTAAGGTGTTAGGATCTATCATTTTTATGAACTTCTCTGAAGGGTACGAATGATAATCTACTTGTAAGTCCATCATTTCTTGCATGGTAAACTTATGACTAGAGTTCTTAGAAAGCACCTCACTTACTCTATCTCCTCTGTAAGGATCTGACCATGAAAACCCAACAGCGTTCCAATGCTTATAAGATGCTGGTGTTACATTTTGATTGGCTGATGCAAAGAAATTCTCTGGAGGATTTACCACATGAGGCTTATCTGTAATAGGAAGATAGCCATCCCATTCGTAATTTCCATCACCTAGTACAGGCACCAATCCACTGTGTGTATTTCTGATGGGGGCTATGCCAACTGCCTGCCATCCAATAGTTCCGTTCTTATCTGCCCAGACCATATTTTCTCCAGGAATATGGCTATAGTTACAAGCCTCTCTAAATTCTTCCCAAGATTGAGATTGATTCATACGTAAAGAAGCTAGGTATGGAGAGCCTCCTACCTCTAACCAACCACATTTTACAGCATATGCTCTATTTCTTTTTTCATCTACAAAAGTTACAGGACCATGAATAGAATACTGTAACACTATTTCATGATTTTCTTTCCCTTTTACAACAATAGTTTCTTTTATTTCTTTAAAATCTAACCATTCTCCCTTATGCCAGTACTGGTTTGAATTTTTAGGATTTATTTCATACACATACAAGTCTTCAGCATCGGTTCTAAAAACGGTTAGGCCCCAGGCTCCAAAGCCATTATGACCAATTGAAATTCCTGGAATTTCTGGCTCTCCTCCTCCAATAACATTCCAACCTGGCGCTACCAAATGAGTAATATATCTTAAAGATGGTGCTACAATACTTCTATGTGGATCATTTGCTAAAATAGGAGATCCGTTAAATGATTTTTTTCCTGAAATGGCCCAATTATTACTACCTATACTAAACTCATCTTCTAAATCTTCTATCTTTTCTGAAAATGCAATGGCAAGCGCTTCTTTTTTCTGAAACTTCTCTAGTAGATACTCTTTTTTAAATTTTATGGGTGTTCTATACGCATTATACAAACCCAATATATCTTGGTCTAAATCTTCTTTTCTAATTTTTTTATGGAGTTTTAAAGAAGGTTCTTTTGGATGAAGCCATAACAAGTCTTTTACCTTGTCTTCACCAATCTTAGAAACTGCTCTCCCAATATTTAATTCTTGGCCAATATTTCCTAAAAGCCCCTGATGTCTAGAAATAACGTCTGCTGGTGACCAAAATTCTGGTTGTATATTTAGCAAGGTAAATTCTATGGGAAGTTTCTCTGGTTGGTTTTTTACTTCTTCTATATAGGCATTAACTCCTTGGGTATAAGAGCTAATAATTTCATAGCCATCTTCATGATAATGATTTAATTCATCTTTTATATTTCCTCTAAATTTAAAGAGTCTGGTACCTATATCTCTTTTTAATTCAGATTTTCCTAAAATTTCAGCAACGGTTCCTGTGGCCTGTCTTCTCCAAATTTCAAATTGAAAAAGTCTGTCTTTAGCAGCCAAATACCCTTGCATAAAAAAAAGATCTTCCTGATTATTAGCATAAATATGATTAATACCGTGTTTGTCTCTTAATACCTCAACTTTATCTGTTAATTCTAGTTGTTTTTTTGAGGTACATGAGGTAAAAAAAATAAAGAATGCAACTATTGAACATAAACGTATAGGATTCATTCTAAAAAAATCTTTTTTGTTTAAAAGGCGAAAAAAAAATGTAAAACTCATAAGTGACTATAATTTTATGAAAGATAATTATAATATTATGAAGATAAAAATAGTTAGTAAAGGTGAACAGCTAGTCTATACCTAAAGTTCGTGGTAATAAATAACTATATTCTATAAAGAAATTAAAGTAAAAAATTTAGTTGGCAATTAATTAATCTTACGCCACTTAGTACTGTTATTTGGAGAGATTTTTTGAAGCACCACCAGTAAACGCTGTTTACTTCGGGTATTGGGCCCATCTGAATAAAGATTTACAATTTCGTCTGCTTTTGCATCAAAAAATAGTCTTAGCAAAGGATTTCCAATCACTTTATTGTACAACCTATCTAAAGAGATAAGAGAATTTTCTATGGCTGCCTTTCCTTTTGTGTTATTTTCTGCCATTTCATCAAAGCCATTTCTATGATACTCATACATGGTAGTTCTAAACTGTTTTAAACCGGGTGATAATAAATTATCTATAATTTGAAATCTGTTCTGAACACCTACTTGATTAGACCATGCCGAAAGGCCACTTTGCTGCGCTTGTAATGTTACATTTTCTGCTTCCTTTAAATAAGTATCTCCACCATTTAAAGCAAAAGTATCTGCATCTACTCCTAAAATTACATATACATAAAATGTAATCATAGAAATTAAATTAGAATCAAATCTGGTTGGATTGTAGATGAACTGATCAAATTCATTATACTTAAAATTAAAATCGTTGTCTCTAATATTTAAAATGGGTGCTTCATAAGAAGTGCCATACACAGGCCTAGTAGACTGTATTTGAATAGAACCTTCAAAAGTATTATTGTCTCTTTTTGTAATGATAATATTAATGGCACAATTAATACGTTCTTGTGCTTTTACTGTTTTATCTGTCCATTTTTTTTGATTCACAAACTCAGATATAGCTGTTTCTAAAGTTGTAAAAACCTGTCTATTTGAACCGCGTATTTGATCAAAATTGATAGAAACCTGACAATTTAATTCTTGTGAACTAATTGATATTGATGATAAAAAAATAAAAATTACAAGAATACTACGCATCTATTTTTTTTAATATTTCATTCATTATGTCAATAGCTACCTCAGGTTTTGGTTTCAGTTCAAAAGCTACTTGATGTGTATCTTTATCTATAAACGTAACTTTATTGGTGTCTGTTGCAAACCCTGCGCCTTTGTCTTTTAACGAATTTAAAACAATGGCATCTAAATTCTTTTGTTCTAATTTAGCCAATGCATTGGCTAACTCATTATTAGTTTCTAAGGCAAAGCCTACTAGAAATTGTTCTTTTTTAATAAGTCCTAAAGATGCTAAAATATCTTTGTTAGGTTCTAATTCAATATCTAACGTAGCATCCTTCTTTTTTATTTTCTCAGTAAGCACATTTTTAGGTTTATAGTCTGCAACGGCTGCAGATAAGATAGCAATGGCAACCTCAGAAAATTGTTCATGACAGGCTATATACATTTCTTCTGCACTCACAACATCTATTCTATGAATAGAGGCATGGTCTACCTTTTCATTACTTGGGCCGGCTACTAGAAACACTTTAGCACCCAAATTTGCGGCAGCCTTAGCAATTTCAAAACCCATTTTCCCTGAAGAATGATTTCCTATAAAACGAACAGGGTCTATGGCCTCATAGGTTGGCCCTGCAGTAATGAGTACTTTTTTTCCATATAAAGGCAGGCTAGACAGAATATCGTTTTCCATAAAAGAAACAATGTCTTGGGGTTCTGCCATTCTTCCTTCACCAACCAAACCACTTGCCAATTCACCACGAGTTGCAGGAATCATCTTATTTCCAAAAGCTTGAAGCCTTTCTAAGCTAGTTATGGTTGAAGGATGAATGTACATATCTAAATCCATTGCTGGCGCAAAATATACAGGACATTTTGCAGATAGGTAGGTGGCTATTAATAAATTATCGCAGGTACCGTTGGTCATTTTAGACAAGGTATTTGCCGTTGCTGGTGCAATAAGCATATAATCTGCCCATAGGCCTAAATCTACATGATTGTTCCACAATTCATTTTCTTCTTCCTTTTCGTAAAAGGTAGAATGAACTGGGTTTTTAGAAAGTGTAGATAAGGTAAGAGGTGTAATAAAATCTTTTGAGGCAGGTGTCATAATAACTTGAACTTCTGCCCCAGATTTTATAAGTAAACGAACCAAACTGGCTGTTTTATAAGCGGCTATCCCGGCAGTAATGCCTAAAAGAATTTTTTTGCCGCTTACAATAGACATTATTCTGTCTCTGGAGTTCTATGGTATACTTTACCTTCTAACCATTCTTCAACAGCAATTGCTGTAGGTTTTGGTAATTTTTCATAAAACTTAGATACTTCTATTTGTTCTTTGTTTTCGAAAACTTCTTCCAAACTATCGTTGTAAGTAGCAAACTCTTCTAATTTTTCAACTAATTCTGTTTTTAAATCAGTATTAATTTGAACGGCTCTTTTTGAAATAATAGAGATTGCTTCATAGATATTCTCTGTTTGAGACTCTACAATATCTTTATCATAGGTAACCGTAGTTACAGGAGCTTTTGTTTCTTTATAATTCATAATTAACTCTTTACTAACTGTTTTTGTTCGTTTTTTATCTCTGATAACAACTTATCTGAATCTTTTAAAAATTTAGACTCTGGGAAGTTTCTTATTAACTTATCATAGGCTGCAAACGCATCCTTGATTCTCGTTGGTTTTTTTCTTTCTGTACTAACAATCACTAAATCATGATAGGCTTTAAACCTATAATATAAGGCTTCTTCTTTTAATTCTGATCCTAAATAATCATTTATTAAATTGTCAAAAGCTACAATGGCAGATTTATAATTTCTAAAGTCTGTTAGGGCTGTTTTATAATAGGTTTTACCAATTTCAAAAGCTTTTGTCTCTAACTTAAATTGAAGTTCTCTATAATGCTTGTTTGCTTCAACAACTCTTTCAGATTCTGGATATTCGTCTATAAACATCTGAAAAGCTACTAGCGCTTTGTTGGTGTCTAATTGATCTAAACTAAAAACAGGTGAAGCTAACTTATAACTATATGCAGATAAAAAAGCTGCTTCTTCTTTCTTAGAACTATTTGGATAATTTTTTGTAAATCTATCAAAATAATAGGCGGCTGTCGCATAATTTTTTTCGTTAAAATTAGACTGCGCTACCATAAATTGAATACGCTCCATTTGAGGTTTCCCTCTGTAAGAAGGTGTTACTAATTCAAATAACCTTAGAGCTTTACTATACTCTTTGGCTTCGTATTTTTTTACGGCTAACTTATATCTTTCTAACATGGTACCCTTTCCAGCGATACGTTGGTACTCTCCACAAGAATTTAATAGTAGAGATACAGAAAAAATTAGTGCTAAAATGTTGATTTTTCGCATTTGGCAAAAATAAGGTATTTAAATGGATTACTAAAACGCTTTTTTATATTTAGATTCCTACGTTTCGGAAACTTTTATCCCAATTTTTAATACTAAACTTCTTTTTAAGGATAAAGGAGTTTTGTCTTTAATTTTAGGAGTTAAAAAAAACTTGGTTTTTACTTGATTATTACTAGACTTTTAAATCTTTCATAACCACTGCAAGAAAGCACAAAAAGTCTTAATTGAAAACTAATAAATTATTAAAAGTTTGTTAATTTGATTCTGGTGCTGCTTGAGGGCCAATAAGCCTTTTTACATCGTTATCAAACAAGTACAAACCACCTTTATCGTCTCCAATTAGATTAATTTTATCTAAAATATTTCTGGCAAGTGCTTCTTCTTCAATTTGCTCAGAAACATACCATTGTAAGAAATTATGAGTTGCATAATCTTTTTGCTGTAGGGTAATGTCTACCAAGTCATTAATAGATTTAGAAACTTTTACTTCATGCTCAAATAAATTTTGAAACATTTCTTTGAAAGAACCAAATTCTGCTGGTGGTGCGTTTAAGTGAGATACTTTTGCGTGTCCGCCACGTTCATTAATAAATTTCACAAGTTTTAACATGTGTTCTCTTTCTTCATCTGAATGTGCATACATAAAAGTTGCTACTCCTTCAAAACCAAGAGTTTCTGCCCAAGAAGCCATGGCTAAATACACTTGTGATGATGCTGCTTCTACAGTTACTTGCTTGTTTAAAGCATCTTCAATAATTTTTGATAACATAGTTTTTATTCTAAATTCTTTACAAAATTAACAATTTCTTTTTGAAGTTCATCAGATGCTTTCACCAAAGGCAGTCTTACTTCGTCTTTAGTAAAATGTAAGGCCTGAAGTACTGCTTTAATTCCAGCAGGATTATTTTCGAAAAATATTAGGCTGATAACCTCCATTAGTTTAAAATGAATTTCATAAGCTTCTTTATTATTTCCTTGCAATCCTAGTTTAATTAAGGTTGAAAATTCTTTAGGAAATGCTTGCCCTATTACTGAGATGACACCAGATGCACCAGCCAAAACAACATCTAAAGCCAAATCATCATCTCCAGATATAATTAAAAAATCTTTGGGTTTATTTTTAATTAACTCTAGGTATTGTTGTACGTTATTTCCTGCTTCTTTTACAGCTATAATATTAGAAAAGTCTGTTGCCAAACGAATTGTTGTAGAAGACTCCATATTTTTAGAAGTTCTTCCTGGAACATTGTATAGAATAATTGGTTTTGGGCTTGCCAACGCTATGGCTTTAAAATGCTGATAGAACCCTTCTTGGGTTGGTTTGCTATAATAAGGAGCCACAGATAAAATAGCATCTATAAGCGATAGGTCTTCTGATTGAATTTCTTCAATAACTGCAGCGGTATTGTTTCCTCCAATTCCTAAAACCAAAGGCAGCCTTTCTTGGTTTATGGAAGCAACAACTTCAATAATTTTTTGTCTTTCTTTTTTTGAAACGGTAGGGCTCTCTCCAGTTGTTCCGTTAATTACTAGGTAATTAATACCGTTATCAATATTAAATTCTACTAGTTTTGCCAAGGCCACAAAATCAACAGACTTATCTGTGTTAAAAGGTGTGACAAGGGCAACTCCTGTTCCTATAAATTTCTGCATACAACCAGTATTTTATTTTGTGTAAAAATACATTATTCAATAGAGTTTTAGCTGTCTAATTAGCTAATAAGTCTAAATTTTACCCATTTTATAGACTTTGTTAAATTTTAAACAATATAGTGATGTAAACTTTTTTTAATTAAAATTTGTGAAGAATTTCTAAGTATTTTTTCATTTCATCAAAGAACAGGTCTACTTTCTGAATATCGCAAGCAATATCTAAATCAAAAAAACCAGTACTTGCTTTAGAAAAACCAACTTTAAAGACGGCCTCAGAAGAAGCTTCTACATATTCTAAAAAAATATTTTTTTTAGCATAGAAGCAAATTAACAAATCAAATGGCTCTTCTAGAAAACTTTGCAAACTAGTATCTAGAATATCTCCTTTCCAGTTAAAGTCTTTTTCAGAAAAATGCTTGTAAGATTTTTGATCATCTTTAGAAAACTTTCTATAACTGTATATTTTTGGATTTCTACGTTGTAATTTTTGAATTAAAATCTGAGAGAAATCATGTTCTTTAGAAAAACAATCTAGGGTAATAATACCTACCGTTTTAATTTTCTGAGATGATTCATCGCTTAAAGAAGACCGTGTTTGAGAAAACTTACCGATCTTTTTTTTAATAAAATGGTGTTTAAATTTGGCTGTTAGCATAGATTCTATGGTACAAAAAAACTATCTTGTCCTCACAAATATAATTAAAACGAATTGTGTTCTTATGAAAAAACTCTGGATTCTTTTCTTGTTCATCTTCTTGTCTATAGCATGTAAAAACAGCTCTTATGAAGTTTCTAAAATTAAGGCAACACAAATTACTCTCATTCCTGAGATAAAACAAGACAGTACTATCATACAAGTCTTTCAACCCTATAAAGATAAAATGACTGAAGAAATTACCAAGTCTCTTTCTTATGCTCCTCTGCAATTAGAAAGAACAGACGGAAATCTTCAAAGCACACTTGGAAATTTAATTGCCGATTTATCTTACCAAAAAGCCAACGAACTTTTTAAGAAAAAAACTGGAAATACTGTTGATTTTTCGATGTCTAATTATGGCGGAATTAGAGCTGCTATTATGAAAGGTAAGGTTACAGTTTCTAACGCTTTTGAGTTAATGCCTTTTGATAATACGCTTGTAGTAGTAGAACTTAGTGCTAAAAAAATTGATGCCTTATTTGCATATTTTATCGCTAAAAAAAGAGCACATCCGCTATCTAGACAGGTTGAATTGAAAATAAAAAATGACGGATACAGCCTACGAATCAATGGAAAACCCATCTCTAAAAAAAAGACCTATTTTGTGGCTACTTCTAATTATTTACAAAAAGGAGGTGACGGTATGAACTTTTTTGAAAACCCTATAAGTTTGTATGATAGTAATTATTTAATTCGCAATGCAATTGTAGACTATTTTAAAAGTAAAGACACTTTAACAGCTGTTCTAGATAATAGAGTGCTTATTACCAAGTAACCAATGGTAAATTAAACAGCTTAAAATTCTATATAAAATGAAGAGAAGAAAATTTATTAAACAAACCTCCGCTGGAGTTGCCCTTGCTAGTTTAGGCGCGCTTTCTTTAAACTCTTGTAAAACATCACAAAGACACATTACCATTCTTCACACCAATGATACCCATAGCCAAATAGAACCTTTTGGTGCAGATCATCACAGATATGCCAACAAAGGAGGTGTGGCTAAAAGAGCTATTATGGTAGAAAAAGTGAGAAAAGAAAACCCAAACACCCTGTTATTAGATGCTGGTGATATTTTTCAGGGAACCCCTTATTTTAATTATTTTGGTGGCGAAATAGAGTTTAAGCTCATGAGCATGTTAAAGTATGATGCTGCCACCCTAGGAAATCATGATTTTGACAATTCTATAGAGGGTTTTCACAAGCAGCTCCCAAATGCTTCATTTGATTTTGTTTGTGCTAATTACGATTTTAAAAACACGGTCTTAGACACCTTGGTAAAACCTTATAAAATTTTCTTTAAAGACGGTATTAAAATTGGGGTTTTTGGACTAGGAATAGAATTACTACATCTTGTAAGTCCAGATTTGTATAAAGAAACCAAGTACTTAGATCCCATTGAAATTGCTCAAGACATTTCTAGAGATTTAAAAGAAAAAGAAGCCTGCGATTTGGTAATATGCCTGTCTCATTTGGGATATAATTACAAAAATTCTGATAAAATATCAGATTTAAAATTGGCTGCCGCAACCAAGGATATAGATTTAATTATTGGAGGGCATACCCATACCTTTTTACCAAAACCAACTTTGGTGAAAAATGCATCTGATGAAAACGTATTGGTAAATCAAGTAGGTGCTTATGGAGTTCATTTGGGAAGAGTAGACTTTTATT
>OJCB01000036.1_pt1 | contig 65845 bp, 46 predicted proteins | sample 1591501 | NCBI WGS metagenome assembly OJCB01 (sample SAMN05416813, study PRJEB24817) | seawater metagenome | isolation source: Sea water | place: Canada:Atlantic | collected 2013-07 | reverse complement strand
GAGATCAGCCTCGGTCTCGTGGGCTCGGAGATGTGTATAAGAGACAGGCATTGTATCGAGTGCCATGACAGCGACACCGAAAAGGGAGGATTCAATATCGAGCCTCTCACATCAGTGACGGCAGCGAATGCGGTTGAATGGCAGAAAGTCTGGGAGCAGGTGGCGCTCAAAGAAATGCCACCCAGGAAGAAAAAGCAACCTGATCACCTGGAGCGTATGCACTTTGCGAACGGCGTGATAGCGAGTTTGCAGGCAGCTTCGAAGGACCAGGGCGGTTTTCATGACCACCGATTACCCACCAAGGGTAATTATGTGGCCCACGAGCTGCTCTTTTCCGACGCAGTCAAAGAAGCTGAGCCGCCCTCTACCCCGTCGAGGATGTGGCGCATTCACCCCGCCGCCTATCTTGTTAAACTCAAAGAATTGGTTCACAACACGCCAGAATACAATCCTGAATATCCCGGGCAATTAGCCAGCGGTGACCCGGTGATCGTTTCGAAGGTCACGACTGACACGGGGGATTTGAGATTATCATTGGGATCCGATCAAGTCATGGGAATACGAAATGGTTCGGGTTGGACGAATGGGTTTCCTTCTGTCAGACCCGTTCAAAGTTTGAGTCAGGAGAGAGGACTGCAGGATTTTGCTGTGATGTACGAAGTGACCAGCGATGAAATGCAATTGCTGGTGACCGGTGCGAAAGCGGTATTGAAACACATGATGGTCGGCTCGGACGTACCGGATTACATGTGGAGGGATCCGGAGAAATATACCCTCAGCCGCACTAGTACGATGATCGTAGATGGCAAGAAAAAGAGTTTCGCCGATCGGGAAACCACCCATTTGTATATCAAAGGCTATCAACGCAAGTACAGCCCGTTTATGGACATCATGGCAACCGGGGAGTTACCCACCCAGGCTCAACTGGAAAAACTGGTACCCTTCCTCTTTAACGCCCTCACGGGGCGAAATCCCCGTGTTGAGGAATTGAACAAGCAGATTTCATTTATTCAAAATGAAGTGAAAGCACTGGGAAAAGTAGAGGGGCTTATCGTTGGTTGCGCTCCCATCTTTCTACACCCTGAAGCCTTGTATCGTTATGAATTTGGTAGCGGTGAGCCCGATCCATCCGGCCGGGTAATGCTTGCTGGAGAGGAGTTGGCTAATTCGATTGCAGGCGCGTTGACTTATATGTCGCCGGACCCTCAGTTGCAGGCGGCTCTCAAGCGAGGGGATTTGAAGTCTCGGGCTGATGTTCTTCGTGAGGTCACTCGGATTATGGATGAGGGTTCGATTCGCAAACCGCGCATTCTGAGGTTCTTTCAGGAGTACTTTGATTACCATCGTGCTCCTTCGATTTGCAAGGACACCAATTCTTTGAAGGCGGTTGGAGTTCAAACTGACGGGAATCAATACAACCTCCAGATGAACTATTTGGTTTCTGAAACTGATCGACTGATCGAATACATCTTAGAATCAGATCGTGATGTTTTGCGTGAGCTTTTAACAACGAACGAATGTATTGCAAGAGTCAGGCCTACGATCAAAGAAGAAAACCCCTTCAATACCTACAATGATGCCACTTCGATTGCTTTTTACGACAACACGGTCACCAAGTATAACAAAGGCAAGGGAAGAAAAAAATCAGTAACTGGTATTGAAGATATCGAGCGCCCGATATTTATACGTGAATACTGGGTATCAACCAGTGTTACGGGGCCTTCGCCCTGGGAGATGTTGACCTTTCCTGCCACCGAACGTTGCGGGATTCTCACCCAGCCCAGTTGGTTGATTGCCCATTCGGACGCGATGGAGAATCATGCGGTGCTTCGAGGGCGATGGATCAGAGAGCGGTTGCTAGGTGGCGGCGTGCCTGAAGTGCCGATCACAGTCGATGCAGTTTTACCCGATGAACCCAAAGAATCATTACGTCATCGTATGCGGGTGACTCGAGAGAGTGAATGCTGGCGTTGTCATCAGAAAATGGATCCTCTCGGGCTGCCGTTTGAAATGTTCAACCATGTCGGCAAATTTCGAAAAATCAAAAACGGGAAACAAGTCGATGAATTTGGCAATCCTGTTGATGCCAGAGGGGAGATTATCGCCAGTGGTGTGGAGGAACTGGATGGTAAGGTTGAAGACGCTTTTGAACTTATCCATCGCCTCGCCAATAGTGAATACGTGGAACAGGTTTTTGTGAGGCACGCCTTCCGTTACTGGATGGGCCGTAATGAAACGGTTAATGATGCTCCAACCCTCAAGGCTGCGCATAAGGCATATCAAGATAATGAGGGGAGCATGAAGGCCCTCATTATCTCACTGCTTACTTCAGACTCATTTCTCTATCGTAAACCCGCACAAAACTAATGAAAACAAATACGCTAAACAGACGAGACATCATTAAGAGATTCGGTGCGGCAGCCGGAGCGAGCACGGCAGCTCCCTTTTACACTGCATTGGCAGAGGACAAAAAGGTGAGTCAGCCCCAAGGTGGCAGGCAGCCCAAGAGAGTTGTGTTTTTCCTGCAGTCTCAGGGATTCAGTGATGCGAATTGCGCAGTCAAAGGAATTAGATCCGGCAAATCACTTCAATCAGAAGATCTCCCGGTTTTTATTGATCCTTTAGCGCCTCACCGTGACAAACTCACGATAATTCAGGGCCTGCACGGCAAGCACACCAGCCCGGCTCACAGTGCTTACTATGGATGTCTGGGTGGCTACAGAAGAAATAAGTCCACCCCCTTTGACATCACCATTGATTGCGCATTGAGCAAGGTGCTACCCAAGGCGCCTGTGCCTCTTTTGAGTGTGGGCATGGAATCGCTGAATCGGATGAAACAAGTTCCCATTTTCCATGCAACCTCTGCCTGGGGACCCGGGGATAAGGCGTCCATGATCTGTGACCCAACCTTTCTATACCGGCTCATGTTTGGATCTGTCGCCACTGGCAAGCAACGAAAGACTTACGATGAAAATTCTAAGATGTTGGATTTTATCGCCAAGACCTCAGCCGAAAGCGCTGGAACCTTACCAGAGAGTGGTCGGGAAAAATTGAATCCTTATAGCGATATAAGCACATTCCGGGACAGTGTCAGCTCCATGTCAGACAGTCTCAAAACCTACATGCCTGAATTTGACGAAAAATACTCAGCCCCCCAACATGAAACAGATTGGCATGACGCTATGCTTGATCTGACGATTGCGGCACTGAAAGCGGGCCTCACGAATGTGGCCACGATTAATTCAGGCTGCGGCGAATTCTATGGTTCATGGGAGGGCTTAGGCATCGATCAAAGGGGGCATTCATTGGGCCACTTATCGATGACATCCAATATCTGGACAAAAATTCGCCAATACAACATGCGAATGTTGTCGAAACTGGTCCAGGCCCTTGAGGAAACGCCGGAAGGCAATGGCACCATGATGGATAACACCTTGATTGTTTATACCAGTAACAATGCTGATAAACAGCACACCAAAGGCGCAAGTTGGCCCTTTATGACTCTGGGTAATTTTGGAGGAACGATGCAGGAAGGTCACTATATGAAAATCGAAAATGATCGCCCGATCAACAGCTTCTATGCCACCTTACTCGAAGCGGCGGGTCACCCTGTTGAGCATTTCAATCTGGGAGGCGCCTATGAAAAATACGATACCGGAAAAGGGCCGCTAAGAGAATTATTGGCTTAGCTTATGGGTTTCATAAAGTCCCTGTATCAAGTGTAATCCCCTCCACCCCCCCCGAGCGTTTAGGTATGGCGAATTGAAACCTACAAACTAACCAAATAGGTTGGGTGCACTTGGAGGGCTTCTCGCTCAAAAGATCGTCATCATGAAAAAAGCACTCATACTTCTCCTCACACCACTTATCGCCCTGCCGCTTCTAGCGAGCAAGGCCTCTGAAAAGCCGAACATTGTTTTCATCTTTTCAGACGACATGGGCTACGGAGACCTGGGCTACACGGGTTCGTCTCAGATCAAAACCCCCAACCTGGATAAGCTGGCAAAGGAAGGCGTGATCTTCCCACAAGCTTACGTCACGGCATCTGTCTGTGGCCCGTCACGTGCAGGGGTGCTAACCGGGCGTTACCAACAGCGCTTCGGCTTCGAAACCAATCCTCGTGGCGGCCCACACCTCCGTCCCGAGAAGATCGGCCTCCCCGGTCGCGAACTGACTCTGGGCAACCGGATGCAGGAAGCCGGGTATCACACCGCCGCTATCGGCAAGTGGCACATGGGCGACACCGATAACTTTTATCCCACGGAACGCGGCTTCGATTATTTCTTCGGCATGCGCGGAGGCGGCCACCGTTACCATGTGACACTGGAGCCCATGGAAAATATTTGGTATCGCAACTTCGGGCTTGAGCGCATGGGCAAAAAGCTCGACGAGGTAGAGGTGCCGTACCTAACCGACTGGCTTACCGAAGATGCGATGAATTATATTAGCCGGCGCGAGGAAAACGACGAACAGCCCTGGTTTGTCTACCTCGCCTACAATTGCCCGCACGGCCCATTACAAGCCAAGGATGAGGACATCGCCCGCTATCCAGACGTCGAGCCAAAGGGTCGACGCACCTACTGCGCGATGGTCGATTGCCTTGACCAAAACGTAGGCCGATTGATGGAGCACCTTGAGAAAACCGGAGAAGCGGACAATACCGTTATCGTCTTCATGAACGACAACGGAGGCAGCACCGAAACGGTCCACGCCCTCAACGCGCCATTCTGGGGGCATAAGGGAACCTTCTGGGAAGGCGGGATCCGCGTCCCCATGTTTATTCACGGCTTAGATGTGGAGGCCGGAGACTACCCACACCCAGTGAGTTCTCTTGACATTATGCCAACGATGATGGCACTCGGTGGAAAACCCTTCGAGCCCGAGACGATAACTGCACGCGGCAAAAAAGTACCCGTCATTTATGATGGCGTAAACCTGCTGCCCTATCTAAATGGCGAAATGCACGATGCACGCCCACACCAACAGCTATTCTGGCGCTTGATGCCAAGCGGCAGTGCCATGCGCGATGGGGACTGGAAGCTGATTTTCACCACACACCAACCACCACAGCTCTACGATCTGGTTAGCGATCCCGCCGAACGCACGGACTTAGCCCCCGAGAACCCCGCTGTGGTAGCCCGCATGATGGAGGCACACGGAAATTGGTGCAACAGCTTCGAGCGCGCACCGATATGGCTTGGTCTCGACAATCATAGCCGACTACACCGGAAGGAATACCAACTGACTCAGCCTGGGGTGCCCCAAAAATAAAAGCTTACTTCATTGCCATTTCAATGCTTTCGCCCCCTTGCAGGCTCTTTGGCTTGATTTAACTCTTGTCCCGGAGTCGGTTTACCAGCATTTCCAATCGCTCTTTTCGATGAGGGGCAATCTTGTCTGTCTTTTTGACTTTTTCTGTGGACAGGTTGTCTTCTGAAATTCGGGTGAAATTCCCGTCACTATAGAGAACGTTTTCCCAATCCCTGATCATCCAGGATCCGCCGGATTGTGTGTAGATCCAATTTCGTTTTTGGAAGGGATCATCGCTGTCCTGCAGACTGGGAAGAAAGGATTTCCCATCGTGTTTCCTGTCGATATCACGTCCGACTATTTCGGCCAGGGTCGGAGAAAAATCGGTGATATTTATGAGGTCCCAACATTCCCTGCCTGGATTGAGAACCGGCGGTCCGGAGATGACCATAGGGACACTGACTGCACTGTTTGATTCTCCTGAACCTGTTAGACTGGATATGATAAGAAGCGTGTCTTTGAGTTTGGCGAGGGGCTCTACGAAGTTGTCCAATGCTTTCACGGAAGAACCTTTCAGTATATGGATCGCGAGAAATGGTGGCTTTGCTTCGCCCTTGATGGCTTGTTCGATCGTCGAAGAATGGTAGCCGAGCGACTTGAATGAATCGGTCTTTACTTCGGTACGAAAAGGATAGTGACCGGATCTTAACATTTGTTCGGAGGTTTTGCTATCCATCGAAGACCAGACAAACCGAAAGTATACTCCCTTCGCGGCGATGGCATCGAGAACCGGTGTCTTATTCTCTGATCCGTAGCACCCGAATGAGTCAGCCCGGGCTGATTCATTCAAAACAATGACTACGTTAGGTGCGACCTTTCCGGCATAAGCGGAATACGGAAACAAAAAGAACAAAAGTATAAAAGGTAGTTTATTCATTACTTTGATTGAAAGGGTTTTGACATCACAATCTCCTGGATCAGTTCCCGTAGTCCATAGTTCTTTGCTGGCATTGCCTTCACAATGTCATCGATATCATCCCGGTCCGTGAATCCAATCCTCCGGCCGAGGGAGTAGACCATTAGTTTCTCAGTCAGACAGTGAGTGAACTGCTCCGGGCGATCGAGCAGATAGGCACGAATTCCCTCCACTCCGGAAAACTTAGTGCCGTCGGCCATTTCACCTTCTGAATCGATAAGTGACTTCTTCTGATAACGGTCTCTCCAGGAGCCCACATGATCAAAATTCTCCATCCCGAGCCCCAGCGGATCAATCTTGCGATGACACTCGTAGCAGGTTGCGTTTTCCCGATGCTTTTCCATTAATTCGCGCATCGTAGTGACACCCCGGGTATCGGGCTCGAGGGGATCGATATCGGGTGGCGGCGGATTCGGTGGCGTCCCCAGCAGATTTTCAAGGATCCAAACGCCGCGGACCACGGGTTGAGTCTCTACACCGTTTGATGTCAGCGTCAGGATGCTTCCGTGTCCAAGCAATCCTCCACGAGGACCAGCAGCGGGTAGTGATACTTTTTGGAAATCATTTCCCGGGTGAGGAATGCCATAGTGTCTCGCCAGGGCTTTGTTGAGAAAGGTGTAGTCTGAATCAATAAAACTCAGAATGCTGCCGTTCTGTTCCAATAGTTTGGAAAAGAACAGCAGGGTTTCTTTCTTCATGGCGTCCTCGAGATTGTCTTCGAAGTAAGCCTTGTGGTTTGCCGGGTCCGGAGGCATTTCGCCGAGCTTGCGAAGCTGGAGCCATTGACCTGCGAAGTTTTCAACAAATGAATCCGAGCGCTTGTCCGAAAGCATACGCTCAGCCTGTTGTCGCAAGACTTCCGGCTTAAGCAGACTGCTGTCAGCAGCACAGGCAAACAGTTCATCATCCGGCATCGAGCTCCACAGAAAATAAGAAAGCCGCGAGGCGAGTTCCCAGGCATTGAGACTGCGGGGTTCTTCATCGGCCTCCACGTGGTAGAGAAAGTTTGGCGAAGTTAGAAGGGCTCTGACCCCATATTTTGCAGCCGCCCAAAAATCTCCGTTTCCCTCAAAGTATTGGCGGGTAAGCTCAAGATAGGGCGCAATCGTCTCATCGTCGACGGGGCTGCGAAAAGTTCGTTGCGCCAATCGTCTCATTGAGGCATCGAGATAAGTGGTATCCGGTTTTTCCGGGGGATCAGGGAAATATCGCGAAAAACCGGGCAATGGCCATTCATCATAAAACGGACCCTCTATTTCGATGGAATAAACCTGTAGTTCCGGGCCAGATCCGGCATACATCTGTTTCGGGTTTCTCAGTGGATAAATGGCATCATCCGTATACTTGGGAAGTACTTTACGCATGATCCGTTTTGTCGACCCGTTGGGGCCGTTTGCCCAATGAACCTGAAAGGCAAAACCGGATTCCAGCCAGAGCCGATGCTCAAACTCTGTAGGTTCACCATCCGGAACTTCGAATTCCTTCACGATTCGATGTGACGTCTTTCCCAGTGATTTTGACTCGATGCTGATACTCATCCGCATCGCTTCGTCCGAGTTGTAGCGGAGATCTTCATCTTTATACCGGGACTTCCGGTTCCAGGCTCGGGCTTTAACTCGAATGACATACTCTCCGTCTTCACGAATTCTTCTTTTTAAAAGTTGCGTGATACCGAGTGGTTGTCGGTCTTTAATAAAAATTCGAGTGAAATCCCGACGGTTACCGTGATCTTTCCCCTGTATTTCGTCACCTTCGGACCGCATATTTATCATCTCCGGTTTTGGTCCGGGACGGATTGCTTTGTCAGCCACTTTCCCTGCCGCTTCGAGGTAGTTTTGAAGCAGATAATCGGAGGTTACCAGCCCACTGCCAACGTTATCAAACCCTTCGACCGAATCGTCTTTTGGAAACGTGGTCGTGGGGTCGAAATCAGCCATCCACATTGAAAATAGATCTCGAACTGTGTTTAGATATTCGACGCGATTGAGTCGCCTCAGGGTAATCTGTCCTCCACTGGTTTGTGCCTGCTCACGGGCGACTTTGAGACTTGCTGTCAAAAAAACGATGACCTCGGCGAGTTCTTTTGGAGATGGCTGATCTTCATCCTCTGGCGGCATTTCTGCGAGGTTCAATTGATCGAGGATCTCCTGGAAATGTTCAGCTTGATCAACCGTGGTGATTTTGTTTTCGACGCCGTCAAATCGCCTGTCAGCCTTTTGTTTCTCCGGGCCGTGGCAGCGAACGCAGTATTCGGTAAGAAACCCGGGCAGGTCTTCGGCGCGCGACGCAACCGATACAAAGAGAATCAAGATTGTTAGTAGACACTTCATCCTAACAACAGATCATTCATGTTTCCGGCACTGGTAGAAAAACTCTCTTTCTCGATGCCAAGTTGTTGTAAAAGCGTAACGAACAAATCAGAAAGCGGGCGTCCATCCCGACCATTTCGCTCGAATCGATGATGCTTCCCGTGTGTCATACCGCCACCACCTACGATGACAGGTAGATTACGACTCGAGTGAGATCCGGCATTCCCCATTCCGCTGCCAAAGAGAATAGCTGTCGTATCGAATAGTGATTTTCCGCTGGCGTCTTTAGTTTCTTTCATCCGGTCGAGAAACCGGGAGAATTGCTTCAAGTAAAAGGATTCGATGATAGTGAGCGATTCCAAGTATTCTGGACGTTTTCCGTGATGGGTCAGCTGGTGATATCCGGCCGTAATTCCCTCAAAAGGAAAAAGCCGGTTACCTCCCGGATGCCCATAGGTGATGACTCGCGTCGAATCGGTTTGCAGGGCGAGAATCATGAGATCATACATCACCGCCGTGTTATAGGGATACTCCAGGTCTACAATCACATCATCGCCATCGCCATCGCCGCTGATCACGGAATCGTTCATCTCAGGCTTTGCGACATCAATCCATTTGGCCTGTCGCTCCAGCTTTTTCTCCACACCACGAATCGAGGTGAGGAATTCGTCGAGTTTCTCCTGATCCGTTTTCGAGATCCGTTTTGCGAGGCGTTTTGCATCCTCCCTGACGACATCAAGAATGCTGGCGTCTTCATCTAAAAGAACCCGGTTTTTTGCCTTCACCTTTACTACATCATCAACAAAAAGTTGGTTAAAGACTCGCTCCGGAGATAGTTGCGCAGGCAGTTGAATTCCGGCCCGCGACCAGGAGGTCCCACCGGAGCCCAGGTTTAGTAACGGGAACCGGGTAGTATTTCCAATTTCCCCTGAAAGCAAATGATCGAGCGACTGTAACTTTTTCGGAGTTTTTTTTGCATCCTTCAATTCCATTCCGTTTAGAAAGGTATTGGAGCATCCGTGCCCGCCACCGACTCCCGGGTGATCAAGGTTGGTAAAAATCGAGAAATCTTTCCGATGTTTCTCCAGAGGCTTCAACAGGACAGGAAGTTCATAATCAGCGCCGGTCTTTTCCGGAAAGAAATTGCCGGGATAGACTCCATAGTTAGGTGCAACGCAAACGAAGCGTTTAGCCTCTCGGGTGGTACTCGCAGCAGGCGCTGAAAAGCTCTCCATCGCCGGCAGGGCAATTGAGACGCCCACTCCTCGCAAAAAAGTTCTTCTTGTTGGTGTTTTCATTATTTATTCTTTTGATACCTGTTTGAGTTTTCGACCAGGACGCGGAGTTGATCAACGGCGGACCCCGCAGCAAAATCAACGATGAGAGTCCTTTGATCTCCGGTCAAAATCACGTTGTCGCGACCGGTGGCTCCGGTGAGTTTAGCTTTAGGTGGCTCCACCCCGCGGGGTGCATCTTTGTAGATGCCTTCGGGATGCCCAAAGGCGATATCACTTTCGCGGAGTCGGGAATGACTGGCGATCACTCCTACGATAGGAGAGTCAAAAGTGATTTGCCCTCGTACACGGACTTTATCTGGATCGTGTTTATCCATTTCGCCCACAGGATCGAGTTGAAGTAGGTAGCTGCGAACCCACCTTACCGGAGGTAGAGACTTCCCCTCGGAGCGCCGCAGTTTTCTATACTCCCCGGGATCGACTAAATCGACTAAAACCCCCTTCGGCACCTTTGCTTTGGAGCGTTCTAAAAACACCGTGATATGCTGATTATCTTCAAAAGCTCCCGGGGTGAATCCCGGTCCGGGCGAAACGAATTTTAGGAGCCCTGTGGTTTGGAGGACTCCGGAATTAAGGGGCCAGGCATCCTCGAAGGTCGCGGTATTGTAGGCAACCGGGACAACCTCATCACCGGCACGAACCGATTCGCCTTCCCGCACCCTAGTTTCCGGCTTGTTAGTCTGATGGACCGATACTTCACCTTCGAACACACTCAGATCTGTTTTACCATTGGGGCCGCAGGCAATTCCGAAAGCAGTTCCCAAATCTATAATATTAGCAGACTCAGTATCGACGGTAAATCCAATCGCAGCCTCAGGAACATCGAAGGTGGCTATCCCCGAAGTGAAGGCAACATGCATTGCGTCGTGAATCTCAAAATCAGCCGGTCCCTGCACCGTCATGGTAGCACCGTGTAGAAAATCAAAACGAACCAGTCCGCGAGTTAACTTGTAGCGACGGGCTTCAACACCGTCTCCCGACCGGACGACATTACCAGTCGCCCAGTGTGCCCCCACAGACTGAGCTACAGTAGCAAACGGAGGCTTGGGGTTGTGAACCAACCGGGATGAAAAAATCAGTAAGATGGCAATCGCACCAATTGGAACCAACCACATAAGTATACTTTTATGCAACACCCCGCCGCGAACTTCGCTATCTTCGAAAAGTTCTTCAAGATGTTGATGCTGGATGCAAGCTTTTGAATAAGTGTCCGCATTTTCATCGGTCTGCCCGACCTTTTGTAACAGCTCGAATGTTTCGTCTTCGTCCAGTTCGCCGTTTAAGTAGCGATCAATCTGTTTTTCAAAATCACGTTTCATGCCGAAGCCTCCCGGTTCAACTTTTTCTCGACACATTTCCGAAGAATGGATCTCGTCCGATGGAGCATAACCGAGACATGATTCGCGCTTTTCGATATCTCCCCGCCAATCGCTGCTGGTTTCAGCCCATCAACATAGTGAAGGTTCAAGATCTTCCGGCTAGTCCCGGTTATCCTTCGGAGGCATTCGTTGAGAGCCTCCCTGCGATCTCCGATTTCCGGTTCAATCCGTTGAAAAGCGTCCGCGACACGATCGACCGATTCATCGAGGGCTACTTCCCGATCCCGGTACACTTTACGGAGGTGGGCGCGCAGCTGATTGCGGGCAATTCCTATGGCCCAACCCTCGAAAGGGCGCTCCGGGTCATAGGATTCAAAGTTGTCGACCACCGCGAGGGCGACCTCCTGCAGGACATCCTGAGCGTCTTCCCGATTGAGAATAAGACTCCGGATAAACCGGGTCACACCTGGTTGAGCCTTCGTCCATTCCAGCGTCAAAAGACGCATTCGATCTGTGTTTTCATCCGACACTTCATGAGGGTATTGCGAAGTTTTGTGAAATCATTACAAAAAAGTTTCACAAAGATGGCACCTTTATCTCCACGGGCCAAGGCGTTGGTCCATAAACTCAATCACAGGCCTGAGTTTGAATTGTATAACCTAAAAAAAAATCCATACGAACTGAAGAATGAAATTGAGAACCCGGAATACAAAAACGTAGCCGAATCCATGAAAAATCGTCCACTCGCGAAACTCGCCGAATGGAGAGACTCCGATCCCATCGCCACCGAGAAATCGCTGGTGAAAAGAAAAAACGGAAATGATTCGACGAGCAAAGACAAGAAGAAGTACAAGCTTAGTTTGCCTTTCCTTCATCCGGTTCGAAAGATCTAAAGTGGCATGAACTTCGAACAAAGTTCAAGCGATCAGTTCTTATAAGCCTGTGAACTCGTCCGTAGAACGAAAAAACGGCTTTTTTTACAGAAATATGTCAGAACATCTTCTTTTGCGGCAACGTAACTGCTGATGGAAGATTTCAACGAAGAAGAAGCGCTCAAGCGAATCATGGAAATGAGGTCGTCTCTTTTCTCGTTTCTGGTCATGCTCCTGCCGCCGGAAGCCGATGTGGAAGCGGTATTTCAGGAGGTGGTTCTTGGGGTTTGGAAAGCGGTGAAGGCAGGTGAAATTCAAAATTTCGAGGCATTTGCCTATGGGGTCGCAAAGAACCAGGCGAAACAATGTCTTCGCAAAATTGGCCGCGACCGCCTCGTGCTGTGCGATGGCCCGGTCCTGGAACATCTTGCCCGGGAATGGGACAAACAAGTGGGGTTTAGCGGAGCCAATGACCGCCAGGATTCTCTCCGAAATTGCATCGGTAAGCTGAAGGGAAAGGATCAAAGCCGGCTCGGCGCTTATTATGGAGATCGGCAGACGATTCGAGCCCTCGCGGCGGAGGAGGATCGAAGTGAAGCTTCTCTGCAGCAAATTTTTCACCGCCTCCGGGTGAAGTTGAAAGAATGCATCGAGCGGCAGACAGCAGCCGGGGAAGGAGAACTGATATGAAATCGTCGCATGAATTAATGATCCGCTACTTTGACGAACAACTTTCTGATGAGGAACTTCGGGAGCTACAGGCAGCTTTGTTGATTGAACCTGAGCTTTGCGAGGAATTCGTCGCAGCAGCAGAAATCCATGGCCGACTGCAGGAAGAGCTGGCGAAAGGAAATGTCGTCAGTTTTCCGAAAGTAAACCGGAAATGGCTTCCAGCCATCACCGGAATAGCCGCTGCGCTGGCGCTATTGGCCGCAGGCTGGTGGTTGACGGGCAGTAACTTTGGGTCGCCGACTGCGGGAGATCGTATAGAGCTGGCAGTGGCTCGGGTGATTCATGAGGAAGATGGGCGTTGGGGATTAGAGCGAAACCGGATTGCCGAAATCGGCGAATGGCTGATGCCCGGAACCTATCACCTCGAAAAAGGAAAAGTGATTTTAGCGCTCGATGTAGGCGGCACCGCAAGGATTGAAGGTCCGTCGGTGTTTGAGATCATCGATGACAATCGAATTCGGCTCGAAAGTGGGGATCTGCAGGCACGTTTCGAAGAATCGGGTCAAGGGTTCACTGTTTTGACTCCCGAAGGGGAAATCGTCGATTTGGGAACCGAATTCCGGATCGAGGTTGGCAATGGGGAATCGACCGTTCAGGTCGTGAAAGGAAGAGTCCGCGCTACCGCCGGAACCGATATCCGCGAATTGGGAGAAAAGCAGAGTGTTGCGATGAGTTCGGGTGCGATGACGGCTTACTCGTCGGAAACCGCAAACCCTATCCTCGATGAGTTTGAGAATCCGGCTCCGGTCGTTTTCTATCACTGGAATTTTGAAGAATTAGAGGGCGATCGCTTTGCCGCATCGGGTTCGAATCGCGCTGCTGAATATGGCCTGAAGCCCGGACTGCCGGGTAGGGTCCCGGAGCGAATCGAAGGAGCCCGCGGCGGACATGCATTGAGGTTTCTCGGTACTGGCGAATTCCTCGAGTCTTCTTATCGAGGTGTTTCAGGCAGTCGTCCGCGGACAGTAGCCGCCTGGATTCGGATTCCCCGTGATGCAACACACAGAGAGGCCCATGGCTGGGCCGGCTGGGGATTGCAGAAAGGAAGAGCCCAGAACTCGGAGTCGCGGAAATGGCAAGTGTCGTGGAATCCACAGGTGAAACTCAAGGGGTGGATACAGCCTTTGTCGCCCGGCTCAGTTGCCGGGGCGATAAGAACCGATTTCGGGCCGGGCTGGGTCAATGGTACCCGTGATCTACGCGACGGAACGTGGCACCATGTCGTCAGTATATTTATTGGGGGCAAGGATGCTGATGTAGCTACCCATATCCGTCATTATGTTGACGGTCGACTTGAGCACGCGAGCGGCTTTCAGCGTGGCAGAGTGAAGACCCGCACTGGTGAGGAAAGTCTCTCTTTAGTCGTAGGTAATCATCTCTCGAGTGCCCAGGGAAAAAAGAAATTTGCTGCCGGAGGTGGGAAAAAACCCAAAAGTTACTTCACTGGCTTCCGTGGTGATCTCGATGAGCTGTACATATTCGAGGGAGCGCTGACGCCTGTGCAGGTGTGGCATCTATATAAAGAAAACCGACCTCCCGAGCCGCAAATGATTTCGCCATCCTTGGGTGAGATCGACTCGTAGCCTCAATCCTATTGAATCACGGCTCGCCCTTTAGCCTGAACCACTCAAAACCAATGAACTCCCCTAACACCACCAATCGACGTCGATTTTTGAAAGGTGCCCTCGCTTTACCAACCCTGCCTTCGTTGATCTCCGCTGCCGAAGCGAAGATCGCAGCACCCAAGCGCCTTGTTTGCGTCGGCACGCAGCTCGGATGGTACAAACCCGACTTCTTTGCCAGTAACGCGGATGCCCGGCTGATCAAACCGTTCGACAAGGCCGGTCTGGGCGACCAGTTCACAACGATCTCGGGGCTGGATCACAAGGGGCCGACCGGCAATGGCCACGCCCTGGTCTACACCCTGTTCACCGGACAGATTCCTGGAAGTGTATCATTGGATCAAATGGTTGCGCCGAAGCTGGGGGCTGACACTCGTTACGAATCGCTGCAATTAAGTGCCGGGGAATTACGCAACAACGCTCCGATGTCGCTAAATTCCAATGGCATCCCTTTACCGCCGATCATTCGTCCCAGCGAGGTATTCGCTAGAATTTTCGGTAGTAGTGCTACCGATCTAAAGCGTCAGAACTACCTTCTGGAATCCGGGCGCAGCATGCTCGACGAAGTGACAGGGGACGCTCGACGACTGAGCACCCAGCTTGGCCGCGAAGACAAAGCGAAGCTTGATGAATACTTTACCAGTGTCCGCGAGGTGGAGCGAAAACTTACCCGTCGCCGCGACTGGCTCGATAAACCCTTTGCTCCGCTTGAACCGGGATTCTCGCTACCTCCGGAAGAGAATGTCGCCGAGGCCATGATGCTGATCAATGAGGACCTGATGTGGGATATGATGGCGCTCGCGATCAAGAACGATTCGTGTCGGGTGTTTTCTCTGACGATACCTTTGGGAGGTGCCGCATTGATAATGGGCGACCACGCGATGTCGGCGAGCTACCACGTCCTTTCGCATCACGGCAACAAGAAGTCGAAAGTCGACGACCTCGTCGCAGTCGAAACCGCCCACATGGCCGGTGCTGCACGTTTTATGAAAGCTCTCAAAGAAGCGCGCGATGTTGATGGCAGCAGCATGCTCGACAACACGACCCTACTGATCGGTAGTGCCATGGCAGACGCCGCTAAACATCGCCGCGTCGACTACCCACTGATGGTAGCAGGCGGCGGATACCAACATAAACGCCATATCTCCTGTGGCGCCGATAACGAAAACAAAAACGAAATGGCCTGTGATCTTTACGTGACGGTTCTGCAAAAGATGGGATTTGAAATGGACTCATTCTCAAGCAGCCAGTCTAACCTTAACGGAGAGTTACTATGATTCCTGTTTTTCGATCCAATAGGGTACGTTTATCGAACCAACAGGGTTGGTTCGTATTTCTCGCTGGCCTGGTGTTTGCTTCCGCTGCGCGAAGCGAGGTGCCGACGGATGTTGCCGCCTTCACAAAAACCTACTGCATTGAATGCCACAGCAGTGAGGAGCAGAAGGGGGACTTCCGCATCGATACCTTACCCTGGGATTTCACGGATACTGACACGTGGCAACAATGGGAGCTTGTGCATGAATATATCTCCGATGGCGACATGCCTACGAAAAAGGCCAAACGTCACCCTGACGCCGCTACCAGACAAGAGTTTCTCAGCCAACTCGATATCGCCTTTGCCAAAGTTATTCAATCGGTAAAGCCGGGAGGTACGCCGTTACGTCGGCTCAACCGGGTCGAATACCTAAACTCAGTGCGTGATCTTTTCGGCATCCGGGAGATCAATCTGCCATTGTCTTTTCCTGCAGATGTCAGCGGAGCGGAGTTCGATACCATGCCGGAAGGGCTCTTTCTATCTCCGCCAGTGATGGACGGCTACCATGAAACGGCGACGGACATCGCGGATCGGATCGTCCCTCTCCCCGGACATAGCGGATATCAATCGAAATACGGAGTATTGGAAATCGGCGGTGATTCCATGCGAAAATCGTATGGCCCGCGCTTGAAGCCGGGAGTTATGTTCCGGAAAAGGACGCAGCCGAAGGAGTATTTGATGTTTACAGGTAGTAATAATTCCGGTTGGATGGGAGCGCTGTGGGACCCACTTTTTGTAGCACCTGTTTCAGGGATGTATCGGATTCGACTTTTGTCCAATGCTCAGGACAAAGCCGGTGCCGATGGCAAACCGCTGCGCCTGGGCTTCTACACATTTGATCCGGGTAAAAGCGGACACCCCAAACGTAAACGCCGGGAATTGACCACCCGAGTCGCTGAGATTGAGGTGCCCAAGGGCGAGCCACAATGGCTCGAATGCCTGGTGCCAGTGGAACAAGGGGGCGCTTTTCACATCTATTGCGAGAATCGTTTTCCAAAGGGTAAATTTCCCGATGAAAAAGCTCTGATCACCAAAAAGGAGTCTATCTCTTTAACCAATGAGGCGATGCATGATCCTGCACCGACCATTGAATTGCGAGGGATGGAAGTTGAGGGACCGGTGGATGTTTTGCCACGCACAAAAAAAATCTTCGCAAGCTGGCCGCCAAAGCTGAATCAAGCCGAGCTCGAAGCTAAATTCCTTCCCATAGCTGAAAGGGCATATCGCCGCCCTTTGACTGACATCGAGAGGGAAACACTGATCACATCCGTCCTGGAGCATGGTAAACATACCGGGTCCCCGGAATTCGCCTGGCACTATGCGATTCGCCGCCTGCTTTGCTCCCCTGCATTTCTATACCGCGAGACGGAAAACACTGAATCGTTAAGTCAATACGGCCTCGCATCCCGGCTCTCCTATTTTATCTGGAGTTCAATGCCTGATGATGAACTGACAGCACTTGCCGCCGCCGGGAAACTCAGCGATCCCGCTGTTCTTGCTGCTCAGACACAGCGATTGCTCGACGATCCAAAATCGCATCAGTTCGTCAAACATTTCACCGGCCAATGGTTGGGGAACCGGGAGGTAGCGTCGATCAACGTCTGTGACAATCGTTACCAATGGGACGACAACGTGCGCTATGGATTTATTCGTTCCACCGAGATGTTTTTCGATGAGATCCTTCGGGGAAATCTGCCAATCTCTACATTCATCGATTCCGATTTCACTTATGCCAACACCGCTATGCGGGCAGTCTGGGGAGTGAAAGGTAGCGACCTGGAAGAGGTGGCCCGTCAGCAAAGACATAGTCAGGTCTGGCCGGAACCAAAGCGGATCGACCTTGTTAATCCGGGGGAGGAACTGCCGAGCCACGTGCTCGATCGCGGTGGTGTTCTCGGCTTGCCCGGCGTATTCACAATCACCGGTGATGGCGTAGAATCTTCACCGATACTTCGTGGCGTCTGGGTAATGGAAAACCTCTTTGGCCAACATCCACCGCCGCCGCCTAAAGATGTGCCCGCACTCGATATCGACACCAGTCAGGCAAGCAGCGTGCGCGAAACGCTCATCGCTCACACCGAGGTGGAGAGCTGCGCCAAGTGTCACCGCGATATCGATCCGCTTGGTCTCGCCCTCGAGAACTATGACGCGATCGGTGGCTGGCGCTCAAGCTACAAGGCCGACACAAGCTCGATCGACGCCAGCACTACCATGCCCGACGGGACAGCTCTCGACGGCCCCGTATCGATCAAGGATCTTCTCAATAAACGTCCGGAAATTTTCACCAAATGTCTGCTCACCAAGCTGCTGGAATACGGAGCGGGCCGCGGGATTTCGGTGGGAGATAAGCGGATCGTGGAAGAGATCGTCAAGGCGGAACCCGCGGAAGGCTACGGTTTCCAGGACCTCATTCTACGTGCAGTCGAGACCGAAGTGTTCAGAGCGAAATAGCCGCCATGTATACTTCGAGGTGAATACTTAATTCTTTTACAACACTACCAAAATGATCAGCCGAATTTTCATGGGCCTTTATCTCCTGGCCACCTTCAGTCTCGCGAGTAGTGCCGAAGGTCCCAACATCATTCTGATTTTTTGCGACGACCTCGGATACGGAGATGTCGGTTGTTATGGTTCGACGAAAAATCGAACGCCGATCCTCGATCAATTGGCGAATGACGGGGTTCGCTTCACTGACTTTTACTCTTCCAGTCCGGTTTGCACTCCGTCGCGGGCCAGCCTCATGACCGGATGCTATGCGAGACGCGTCGGACTTCACGAGGCGGAAACCGGCCACTGGGTGCTAATCCCGCGAAACAAGCGTGGGATGAATCCCGATGAACTGACAATGGCCGAAATGTTAAAGGTTCAGGGATACGCCACTGCCTGCATCGGGAAGTGGCATCTGGGGGATCAGGAACCACACCTGCCCGCGAGCCATGGCTTTGACTATTACTATGGCATTCCCTATTCCAATGACATGGAGAGAGCGGACCGGGGAGATCCGCCCTTGCCCGTGGTTCGCGATGCCACAGTCATTGAGGCCCCGGCGGATCAGTCAACCCTGACAAAACGCTACACTCAAGAAGCCGTCGCCTTTATTGAACAGAATAAATCCGCGCCATTCTTCATTTACCTGCCGCATACCTTTCCTCATACACCTCTCTTTGCTTCTCCTGACTTCAAGGGGAAAAGTGCCAATGGCACCTATGGTGACAGTGTAGAAGAAATCGACTGGTCGACTGGTGAAATTCTAAAGGCTCTGGATAAAAATGGCTTAAAGGAAAACACCTTGGTGATTTTCACTTCGGACAACGGCTCGAATGGCCGGAACGGTGGTTCCAACGCACCCCTTTCGGGTAACAAAGGATCGACGATGGAAGGCGGCATGCGTGTGCCTATGATTGCCCGCTGGCCGGAAAGAATCCCGAGGGGTTCCGTTGTAAAAGAACTCGCAACGACCATGGATTTCCATCCAACCTTCGCGGCCCTGACGGGAGCAGCCATGTCTGGACAAGACATCGACGGATCTGATATCAGTCAGCTACTTTTCGCTGAACCCGATGCCCGGACTCCCTACAAAGCCTTTTACTACTATCGTCGTCGACAGCTCCAGGCCATTCGCTATGGCGACTGGAAATGGCATCTTCCTTTGGAAGAAACCCATCCGAAGTGGACTTCAGCAGAACCAAGCGGAAAGGGTCGCCAAGGGAAATTGGTGAATTTGGCTACTGACCTGCAGGAAAAGAATGATGTATCAGCCAGGCATCCGGAAGTGATGGAACAGATGGAGAAATTCGCAGCTGAGGCAATCAACAGACTTGGGAATGATGCCAAAACAGGGAGTGGGCAGCGACTTGCCTTTGATTTGCCAAGCTCTGTTCCTATGACACTTAAGAAGTGACCCGAGCTGTAAAAAATATCAGATTAATAAGTCGATCCAGTAAACTATATAATATGAAACGTTCATTCTACTTCCTTCTCAGTATCCTCTTCGGGCTTAGCCTCTCGCTCTCCCAGGGGCATGCGCAGGAAGCCTCAGGATTCACTCCGATTTTCAACGGCGAAAACCTCGATGGTTGGGACGGTCAACCCGGCTCATGGGCAGTGAAGGATGGTGAAATTTGGTGCACGGGTAAAGCCAAGAAAAGGAACTGGTTGATCTGGAGAAAAGAGGAACCGGCCGATTTTATTCTGCGGATGGAGTTTCGCTGGGACAGTGGCAACTCAGGGGTTCAGGTCCGCAGCGATGATCTCGGAGACTGGCAAGTGCACGGATATCAGGTCGAGGTGGCGGGCCGGAAAGTCATGGGCTTGTGGCACCATTCATTGCTGGACAAAAAGCACGCCCGAAGAGACGAGCGTCACTTGATGGCCCTTGCTGGTGAGCACGTCAGCCTGGCAGCCGATGGTTCGAAAACGGTCGAACAAAAAGCGGATGGGGAGACGGTCAAAAAGAACTACAAGGAACATGACTGGAACACTCTGGAGATCATTGCGAAGGGCGACACCTTGACCCAGAAAATCAACGGCGTGGTGTTTTCCACCGTTACGGATTTGGACAAAGAGATGAGCCGAAAAAAGGGATTCGTCGCGCTACAGGATCATGGGAAAGGCTGCGTCGCTGCATTTCGGAAGATTGAAATCAAGCAGCTGAAATCACCCGAATAAGTCATAGCGATAGTCATGAATCGTATGAATAAATTCATTTCAATTACCGGGGCGATTCTGCTCTCTTTACAACTCGAGGTTCAAGCCCGGGATGCGCTTAAACCCAACATTGTCGTCATCCTCGCGGATGATCTGGGCTGGGGAGACGTGAGCTGCAATCAACCCGAACGCGGAAAAATCAGTACCCCGGCCATTGACGCTCTGGCCACAGACGGGATGCGTTTCACCAATGCTCACGCGCCTCATGCCGTCTGCACCCCGACGCGATACTCTCTGCTTACCGGACGCTACTGTTGGCGCACTTTCGTTCGCGAAGGCGTTCTCCCCGGTTACTCTAAACCTCTCATTCCACCGACCCGAACCACTATCGCTTCGATGCTTAAGGGGCGAGGTTATACGACGGCAGTATTTGGAAAATGGCATATCGGCCTGGGTTGGAAACCGGTCGAGGGAGATCCCGGTGATTTTCATTTTGGATCCCAACTTCACGGGCCGGAGGCAAGCTCTCAGATTGCCGCGCTAAGCCAGCGGGTGGATCACCTCGCACCGATCACTGGCGGCCCGCTCGAGCTCGGTTTTGATACCTTTTTCGGAACCCCTTCCAACGCCACGAGGATTCCCGTCTTTATTCGCGACAAGCGGGTGATCAATGAGCCGGGGCGTAATGAGAGAGGCTTGATATCCGATCCCGCTGTGGACCGGCAGACCGTGGATGACCTGTATGTAGATGAAGCCGAAACGTTCATCAATTCCTCAGCTGAAAGCGGCAAGCCCTTCTTTATCTACCTTGCTCTGAATGCTCCGCATGGTGCGGTCTTACCTCCAGATCGGCATGTCGGAAAATCAGGCATTGGCTCACGAGGAGATCGTGTCCTCTGGGCAGACGAGAGTGTTGGTAAGCTGCGGCGTATTCTTGCTGATGCCAAAGTGGCAGAAAACACATTGATTCTATTTTCCTCAGACAACGGCCCGAAGCACGACAAAAAAGAACTTCCAAAACACGATCACGATTCCTCCGGCCCTTTTCGGGGATACAAAACAGACGCCTGGGATGGTGGAACGCATGTGCCATTCATAGCCATTTGGCCGGGCAAGATCAAAGCCGGAACCGTAAACGAAAATCTGATTTGCCTGACCGATATACTTCCCACAACCGCAGCTCTTGTAGATGCCGAATTGCCACAGTGGTCGGCTGAAGATGGAGTCGACCAAAGCGCTCAACTTTTCGATCACGAAGCAGCGCCAAATCGTGAGTCGGTAATGACTCAATCCTACGTCGGTATCCTTTCGATTCGTGAAGGCAATTGGAAACTGATTTTCGACACCGCAGGCTCAGGAGGTTTTTACAAATACTCACCCGAAGTTGAGCCTATGGGAACCCTGGCTCCGTGGCGTCTGGACTTAAGCCAGACCGGGCAACTGTATGATCTCGATGCGGATCCATACGAGCAGAAGAACCTATACGAGATGCATCCTGAAATCGTTAAGCGCCTGACTGTTAAAGCGAGGAAATCAATCGTGTCCGGGCGTAGCACCGGTCTTCAATAAAGCGACAAATTCTCCGCCGGAGTCCGCTCAGGTATTTTTAACAGAAAGTGGGGAAACCTTCCTTTTTCACCGGGACCGTTGTCGGCGCAGATAATCTCCATCAGGCTATGAAGTAGCGGAATGCGGGAAACCCGACTCTCACTGATTGTGACGAGCGTGCCGGATTGGCAATTCAAGAATGGTAGTCAGCTTCATTTCGATATTTCCGGATGCATTCGCCAAGGCTTACTAATCTTTATCTCCTCTCAAGGTGACTGCTGAAGAGAGCATATTTTGGAAGGCGATTTTTCCAGACCAAACTGGCTGAAAGTTTTACCTGAGAATCGAGAGGGGATTAACTCGTGCCCGAGAAGATAAGAGAAGCGCTTGCGACTCCGGCAACGAATGGCTACGGTTCACTAATGACTCCTGAATTCGGCGCGCGCGAACAATTCCCTCAGACCCGATGGACCCTGGTAGCGAGAGCGGGTGAGGGTAGTGATTCTGACCGGCAGGAGCGGGCGGTCAACGAACTCTGCACTATTTACTGGCCTACCATTTACGCATTTCTTCGCTCGAAGGGACACTCGACTACGGAAGCGGAGGATCTCACTCAGGGTTTTTTTGAGGACTTCCTTGGGCGAAGTCACTTTGCGGCGGCCGAGCAGGGACGGGGGAAATTGAGATCGTACCTGCTTAAGTCTGTATCGAATTTTGCAAAACGCAGCTATCGCGATGGCTCGCGAATAAAGCGGGGAGGCGGCCAGCCCATCCTTTCGCTCGATTTGAGAGACGAAGATGGTCAATTGGTAGTCCCTGAGCCTTCCGATGATGTGTCTCCGGAGCTGGCCTTTCGCCGCCAATGGGCAAAGACGGTTCTCAGCGAAGTTATCAAGAAACTGCGGAGGGAATACGAGGAAAAGGGGAAGGTCGAGCAGTTTGATGCTCTTCGCTTTACGATTTCAGTGGTGGCAGAGCCTCGAACCTACAAGGAGGTGGCAACGGACCTGGGCAGCAGCGAAGGGGCCGTTAAGGTCGCCGTCCATTCACTTCGCGAAAGGTATCAGAGGGTGCTTCGGGAAACCATTGGTGACACTTTGCTTCCAGGGGAGGAGATTGATGATGAGCTTCGCGAACTGATCTCTGCTTTCGATTAGCTCGTCCCTTCCTGTTCCCACGTAAACTTGCATGAGAGTTTGGAAAAATGGTGATGCCCGGATTGGAAAAAGAAACGAGAAGGTTATCCTGCAAAGGAAAGCTGTTCCACTCCGCAAGGGATTGAAAAGACTGGAGCAATTCGGAGGCAATTCGCACAGAATTCTGTGCGATCGCAAAATGTTTCTGGAAGCCCCCTATGAAATAATCTCACGGATAACCTTGCCGGCCACATCGGTGAGACGGAAATCACGACCGTTGAAGCGGTAGGTCAATTTTTCGTGATTGAGTCCGAAGAGGTGAAGAACCGTGGCATGGATATCGTGAACGCTGGTCCGGTTTTCAACCGCCTTGTAGCCGAACTCATCGGAGGCTCCGTAGTGAACTCCGCCCTTGATGCCGCCGCCGGCCATCCAGGTGGTGTAGGCATGAGGGTTGTGATCGCGGCCTTTCCCCCCCTGTGAATCAGAAGTCCGACCGAATTCGCCTCCCCAGATCACCAATGTAGAGTCGAGCAAGCCGCGTGATTTCAAATCATCCAATAAGGCTCCGACGGGTTGGTCCATGCTGGCGGCGCAGGCGGTGTGATTCGCGTCGATGTCACTGTGCCCGTCCCAGGGCACGTCACCAACTCCACCTCCGGGGGTGCTGGTGGAACTCGCAAAAACCTGGATAAAACGCACACCACTTTCGACGAGACGCCGGGCGATGAGACACTGTTTTCCGTAGTCCTTCGATTCTTTCCGATCGAGGCCATACATTTTTTGAACCGAGTCCGGTTCGGTCGCAATATCGAAGACCTCGGGCGCGGCCGTTTGCATCCGGTAGGCCAATTCAAAAGATTCCAGGCGCGCGGAGAGATCCCGTTCCAGCGGACGTTCGTCGGCATGCTTTTGGTTCGTCTGGCGCAGGGCATCAAGAAGGGACCGCTGCTGCTTGTCATCAAAATGGGCGTGACGCGCCAGATTGTCGATCGGCTTCGGCTTTCGCGGGTCGAGGGCGGTCGCCTGATAGACGGACGGTAAAAACCCGGACGACCAGATCGGATCGCCGCCCCGGGGTTTCGTCCCGTGCATCACGACGTAAGCCGGCAGGTTCCCGTTGTCACTTCCCAGTCCGTAGGTCAGCCAACTCCCGATGCTGGGATGGCCCTGACGAATCATCCCCGAATTGGCTTCGAGCATCGCGGGAGTGTGGTTATTCGATTGCGAGTAACACGAGTAGATAAAGGCCATGTCATCGACGTGGCGTGCCATGTTCGGTAAAATCTCTGACACCCAGGATCCCGACTGACCATGTTGCTTGAAGGCAAAAGGGGAGCCGAGACATTTTCCAGAAGTCGTAAAAAAGCCGGTTTTCGGATCGGCCCCTTCGAGCGTTTCTCCGTTCCGCTTTTGCAGCATCGGCTTGTAGTCAAAGGTATCGACTTGCGACGGGCTTCCCGTTTGGTGCAGCCAGATCACGGACTTCGCCTTGGGAAGGAATTCGGGAGAGTTACTCGATAGCGGGTTTTCGGACGCGATCACTCCCTCTTGATGGAGCAGGCTCGTCAGCGCGAGCGAGCCGCAGCCAAGGCCGGCTTTTTCGAGGAAATTGCGACGGGATTGGAAAAGATGTTCGGACATTTTTCGAATGGGTTAATCGATGTAGAGAAATTCGTTGGCACAAAGCAAAAGGTGGCAGAAATCTTGAAACGCGGTCTCCGCATTGTCGGCTCGTCCTTCACGCTGCTTTTCGATAAAGTCGAGCATTCCGGAAAGCTCGCCCGACGATGGGGGACGACTGTAGGCAATTTCATAGGCGCTAGTGACGGCATCTGTCAGCTTCGTTTCCGGAGTGGGTTGAGATCGTTTTGACAGGTCGATGGCCCAGTTTCGGACCGCTTCCGAATTGATCATCGCCAGGGCCTGGGGCGCCACTGTCGAGGCTTCGCGTTGTCCGATGCTTTGCATGGCGTCGGGGGCATTGAAAAGCTGGAGCATTTCGATGAGCTGGCCTCGCTTCACGGTCAGGTAGACGCTGCGGTGCGGTGACTTTGGATCGAGCGTGCCTTTCCCTATAGATTTGGGGTCGAGCTTACCACTCACCGCGAGCAAATTGTCGCGAATGGCTTCGGCCTCGAGACGGCGTGATTGCTTCCGCCAGTAAAGCATGTTTTCCGGATCCTGTTCCCTGCCGCCTGCCGCGTCGCCGCCCCCTTGCAAGTAAACCGAGCTGGTCATGATGAGGCGATGGATCGGTTTGATTTTCCAATCCTTTGAAAACTCATTGGCGAGCCACTCAAGCAAATCCGGATGGGTGGGGCGTTCTCCTCTGGTACCAAAATCGCTTGGTGTGGAGACGATCCCGCGGCCGAAATGATGCTGCCAAAGTCGATTCACCATGACCCGGGAGAGGAGAGGGCCAGCTCCCGCGTCCACATCAGTGAGCCACTCGGCCAGGGCTTCCCGTGGCTGAGGTATTTCAGGATCGGGCTCTTCTGGAACTTCCGGTTTGGCTGCCCAGGACTGGACATCGGGTTCCGCTGTCGTAGAAAACGAAAAGTGAGTGATAAGGTGCTGCGGCCACTGGGATTCGTGAATCATCGTCATTTCCAGATTCCCTCCACCCGCCGGAAGGGGGGATTTAAAAATGAGTACCAGTTCGTTGGTTCTGCCGACACCGCCAGAGATCGCCCAGCCCTTCCCTGGAGAGGGAGTTTCGGCGAGGATGTCCGTCGGGGAAAAGCCGGTCTGGGTAAAGTTGGCAAGTGCCGACTCGATTGCGATCGGTTTGCCATTCAATTTCGCAACGATTTTCGAAAGGACGAAATTTGCCGGCTGCGCCGCAGAAACTTCGATTCTCAGAGCGGAGATTCCAGCTGACTCACCTGGAAGGGGAATCCCGATCGTATAAGTATCCGTGGCGGCTTTTACTCCTTTTGCGGTAATCGCTCCTTTGTTGCCAATCTCCAATTTTGTTTCCTTCGCGGTGGCGGTAGCCGGTTTAATAGGATGCCATCTCGAGTCGGTCGGCGGATCTTCCTCTCCAAGCCAATCGGCTTCGTTCGCCCGGCTGAGAACTCGAAGAAATCCCGGTCGTGCTTCGTCATCCTTGTTATCCGAGTTGCCCCGGAACAGGTGGAATACTTTGTAGGTGTTTTCGCCGAACTGGTAGGTGGTGCCTTTCGGCTTCGCCGCATAGGTCAGGGTTAGATCCGGCTTGGGTTCCTCGCGAGCATGGGTTGTGACGTTGGCGTTTAATTCGGTCCAGCGCTGATCGTGGGGGTTAAACCAGGATTGCAATATCTTGTGCTGTGCATCGTTTCTTTTCTCCGGTGCAAGACTGAGGATTGGGGTCACTTCTTTTGGCTCACGATTTTTCTCAAGTGATGTCTGAAAATAGAATCCGGCATCGCCTCCACCGTTCGCTAGTTTCATCACCAGGGTATTTTTACCCTTCAAGAGGGGCAGGTGAACTTTCAGTTCATCAGCCTTGGCATCGCCGCCGCGTTTTTCCTCGCCCACCTTGTAACCGTTGATCCAGATTTTGATTCCATCGTTGCCACTGACCGACAAGCCTAGGGATTGCGCTTTCGGGGAAACGATCTCGCGCTGCAGATAGAAAACGCTATTGGCGCCCTTGAGAACTGCATTGTGAACTTTGCCATCATTCCATTTGGGTTGAGCAGTCCAACTCCGTTTCTCTTTTTCTTTGCCCTCTTCAAAACTTTTTGCGGGATCAAAATCGAGTTCAATTTCCGGTCCGAAGGGATCGCTGAATCCTACGTTGAAATCCTTTGCCTTAAACGGCCCGATCGATTGCCACGGCCCGGCCCTGATGGCCTCCGGCTTTGTATGATCAGCGAGGAAAGTTTCCAGCCCGGGTTTCAGTTCGGATTCCCGGGTGTTTCTATTCTGAACGAGTGGCTTGTGAGCCTTCTCATATTCTGCTTTCGCGGCGCGAAAAATTTGGGGTTGGAGATCTACCCCGATGTCTGAAAATCCGACATTCCCGAACATAGCGGCAAGCTCGTAGTAATCGTGGGAACCAATCGGATCATATTTGTGATCGTGGCAACGGGCACAGCCCACGGTGAGTCCCAGCATCGAGGTGCCCAGAGTATGAATCACATCATCGAGCTGCTCGTAACGACTCCGTTCGCGCTCCTTTTGAGTTTGCTGAGTCGTAAATGGACCCGAAACAATAAACCCGGTGGCGGAAACCAACTCGAGGGCACGGGCCGCCTTGTCCGGATTGTCCCAGTCGGTCCCTGCATAAATATCGCCGGCGACTTGCTGCCGAATGAACTCGTTATAAGGCATGTCGTCGTTGAGCGCGCGAATCACCCAGTCGCGGTACCGCCATGCATTGGGTCGGTCCTTATCAAAGGCATAGCCGTTACTTTCTGCAAAGCGAACCAGGTCGAGCCAATGACGTCCCCACCGTTCTCCGTAGTGCGGGCTGGCGAGGAGTTCATCAATCAGGCGTCCCCAGGCGGAGTCAAAATCCTTTTCCGCATCGGCGACAAACGACGAAACTTGTTCCGGAGTCGGGGGAAGTCCGATCAGATCAAAATACGCCCGACGAATCAAGGTTCGAGGGGCTGCAACAGGATTGACTCCGGTTTTGGCAGCCTCCTGCCGAGCGCGGATGAAGTGGTCGACGTCGGTTCGGATCCATTTTTGATCGGTGGATTTGGGAGGCGACACTTGCGCAAGAGGTTTGAAGGCCCAGTGTTTCTGGCCTGCTGCAATATCGACACCAACAGTTTTGACCTCTGCAATTTCCCCTTTTCGCGGGTCGGCAGCGCCCATTTCGATCCATTTTTGAAAATCGGCGATAATGCCGGGACTGAGCTTGCTTTTCGGCGGCATTTTGAGATCTGACTCATGACGCAGTGCTGCAAGAATCAATGATTCGGCGGATTTTCCGGGCTCCAGTGCGGGACCGGTCTCACCGCCTTTTCGCATTCCTGCGCGGGTGTCGAGCTGCAATCCGCCTTTCAGCTTTCCGTCAGCCGCCGCGCTCGCAGAATGACATTTGTAGCAGTTGTCCGCCAATACAGGGCGGATTTTGGACTCGAAAAAGGCAAGATCGGCGTCCTGGCCTAGGGCGGATCCAACAAAAAAGCAAAGCAGAATGCCCGGGAAAGATTTCATGTGATTCAATTGTACGAAGTTGCACCTAATAAGATAGGTATCTCATTGCGTAGGGCACCGGGATCTATTCAAAAAAAACGGCAAGGGTTTTTCACCGTTCGTCAAAGGTGATCCTGATGATGCCCAAAGTTCCCGGCTCCGGTGATGGCCGGACAAATCAAGGGGTGACAACTGACTCCATTAGCCTTTCCAAGGGGCCATTTCTAGGAAGACTCCCATCCGTAGAGGCAGGCATTTTCCAGATGGATCCGCAGGCGGATTTTGCGACCTTTGAGTGACGCCAGCGAAGCGTTGCTTCGAAAACTGACTGGAATTCGCACGCCGTCCGCTTGCTCGATGGCAAGGGCGTCATCGGGATGAAATCCCTTGATGCTGTGCCCGTTTTCATGGCAGATCACGACTCTGGCCCGGCCGTGTTTCGCCTCCACGTTCAGGAACAAGGCCTCGCCATTCCAGTCGAACGCGCGGGAGAGAAGCTCGCCTTCATTGTCGTCCGCCCGGTATCCGATCAAGCGATCGCGCTTCATCCGCACCGCTCCCATGGCCCGGTATTTTCCGAGATCCTCGCGGGAAACGTTGCGCATGTGATGGTCAAAATTGAGCCCGTGATAATAGATTAGCCAATCGTCGCCGACTTCCAGCGGACTGCCCGCACCGGCGTAGTAAACCGACCCGCCATCCCATGCATCCGCGTCTCCCGGAGAGATGAGCGGCTTACGGCTCACTTCGCGACGCCAGTCGATGCCGTCATAGCTGTGGACCAATTCGAGTGCCAGAACCCCGGGCTCAACATCGTAGAGGGAAGCTAAACCAAGATAAAAATTTTCGCCGTGAGGACAGGCGGTGAGTCCATAGTATTGCTGATTACGCCCGCGTGGATAGCGAGTCCCATCGGAAAGCTTGGCCTCGTTGATGGTGCCCACGGCGGGGGCGTCTCGATCGTCAGTATCGAGAACGACTCGCTCATCGCCCCAATGGATCATGTCGTCGCTGACAATTCGCGCGACGGATCGATTGACGCTTTTCGGACCGGCGTGAATATGGGGTCGAATGTAAGCCACGTACTTTTTGATTCGCTGATCGTAGAAGAAAACGTTGAAGGTGTCGGACTCACCCACTCGAATTGGATTCTCAGGGTATTCTGTCCAGTGCAGACCATCGTCAGAATGCGCTAGCGAAAAGCCACCATGACGTCCGGGAACCCACGCCCGATAGAGTGCTGTGTATCTTGCTCGCGCATGGGGGACTTCTTGATGGTGGGCATCGAGCACGCAAAATCCCGAGCAGCCGCGAGGGCCGGTGATGGGTTTTCCATCTGCCCCAATCTGATCGCCTTTGATGATCACGTTGCCCTCGTGAATTCCGAGATCGGGTTCCTCAAAGACAACTCCATCTTTCGATGTGGCGTAGTGAATCCAGGACTGATGTGTCCGAACGCCGTTTACTTTTACCCAGCGAACGGTGCTGTACCACATGATGAATCCGCCACCATCGGCCGGATGAATCGTGCTCGCCGCTCCCGCCGGAGCCAGCACTGGTTCTACGGATGCCCGTTCAACCCGGGCCAATTGACGGGAAAGGAAATGACTGTGATGAATCCAACGCGCATCAATCAGTGTCGCTCGATTCGAGCGAGAGTTGGAAGATGGATTCGAGCGGAGATCTTTATCCGACGTTTCCGCTGCGTTGACTGGATGCCGAAAACCGGTCGCGCTAAAAAGCCCTGCGCCTGCGCCTGCGAGAAAGTTTCTTCGATTTTGCTGGGGAATCTTTCTCATGGCAACAAGGCTCGCGGCCGGAAACACATCGACGATTCTATCCGAGCGCTACTGCTCCTTCAATGCCTTGTTCGCGCTTTTGCGGGTCGCCTTTCAAATTTGGCGCTCAACTTCTCAGCATTTCACATTTGGAGTAATGAGAAATGCCCACGCCTCTGCATCATAGTTTTTTCCCATTGGCCTATACCATCTAGAAAGATATCAGCTCTTTGGTTTTCTATATTTAGTCTTTCTTCTATGTATTGGACACAGGATTTTACCCTTGATAGTAAAAGGAAACGTCGCTATTTTTGAGCCTATGAATTGGGCTTTGTCGAAGCGTCTGAACTGGGGATTGCTTGCCGTCGGGTTCCTACTTTTTCTTGTGGTCATGCCGGGCCGGGGAGAGGAGCGGATCTGGACCAGCAGTGAAGGTAAGGAGGTAACCGGGGAAATGCTTTTCTCGGATGATACCCGGGTGTTCCTAAAGATCGGCGACAAGGTGATGCCCATGCCTCTGGAGCGCCTAAGTCAGGGAGACCGTGACTTTCTCGCCACACGGCGAAGGGATTTTTGGCAGGTGCGGGCCATTGATCCCAATAAGGTAAGGCCGCCCCCGGGGGTGGACGCCGGTCGGGGCTTTCGCATTATCAGGGCCAACCTCGAAGTGCTCTGTCCCGATCAACCCGATACCAGCCCTAATTTCCGCAGCAGCAATGTCTGGCTTGAGATAGAGGAAGACGGACAGACAAGACAAGTCAGGGCCTATACGGCTGGTTTGATAGAAGTCGGAACCGGGAAGGTCGTATTTCCTAAATCAGGAGCCAATGTTCGAGAATCCTGGGACATGTCCTATCGCGACCGCGAACCAAAGGTACCCACGACTTTAAGCGTTCTGTTCCAGATCCCGGATCGCGCGCGGATCATTGGCATTGGTATTTTGAAGCAGGCAGCGGTGCCCTACAAGTAGAGTGTCTGATGGGCTTAGGGCGTCGCCTATTTCCACGCTAAGACTTTAATTCGCTGCGGCTTCGAGTTGAATGGAAGTCATTGCGTCGGTCAGCTCGCTTGCAATTTCCTGGCCTGCTGGAGTCCTCGCGAAAGTCTCCATTTGCGGCAGGACACTGGCAGCCTGCTTGCCCAGCGGTTTCAGAACATTGATTGCTTCCATCGCAATGCTGATATCATTATCTTCTGCCCTATCGGTCAACTCTCGCGCCACAGCTTCAGCCAGCCCCGGTAGCTGAGGCAAATTCATCGCCCTCGCTCGGCTTGCGTTGGCAATCTCGCTAATGACCTCCAGAACCGCTTCACGGTGATAGGGCGAGCTCTTTTGTTCCTGTATTTTCTGCAAGTAGCGGTTGAGTTCCGGCAGAGCGTTTAGCGCCGATTCTTCAAGTGTTTTGAAAATCGAAAGCGCTCCAGAGAACTCCGCCATCGATTTTATCAGCAACTCGACGGCACGCTCATGTTGGGGCAATGGAACCAGCTTATAGGGACTCCCGCCCCGGACTTGAAACCTCCCGCTGGAAAAAACTTCTTTCCTTCCCCATGATTTCCGAAAAGGATTAGCGTCACATCCGCGAAGGGCGGTGCTGCCTCGATGCCAATACTCGGAGGGACGTTTGAAGCCGCCGATATACTTGACGAGGCGACGAAACTCCTTCTCGTCCTCGCACTCAGACAAAGAATCCAGGATCAATCGCATTGCCAGCGGATCGCATTGGCGTATCAAGTTCCCCATCCAGCGTTCGACGTCTTCAGAGCCGGCGCCGGTTCGCTCGATTTCATCCAGCAAGTAGGGGCGAAGTACGGCGAGGAGGTGATTGCGTTCCTCATACTCGAGATCCTGATCGAGGCGTCCAATCATTTTGGAAGGATTGAGGCGGGTGATGGCGAAATCGACAACTTGGTGGAGATCGGTGTAATCAGCCACTCCAAGCCGGGTCCAATAGTGAGAGATATCCTGCCTGGACTCGGCGCACTTTGAATGAAAACTATTTCTCTTGAGTTGCTCCCGCAGAACTTCAAGGCGTGCGAGAATGGGCTTCGAGTCCAGCCCCCTGGACAAGCCTAGAGCCCTGGCGGCCTCAAGACAGAGTTCCGGCACTACGAGTTTTACAACACAAAGTCGGGCGAGGTCCATCGATTCGACACTTCGCCCGTCGCCGAGCGCCAGCAAACAGGCCCGCTGGTCTTGTATTGAAGCAGTGTTCGTGGCCGGATCGAGAATTTGCAGAGCATAGTGCTTGAGGGACTCATTATCTCCAGCGAGCGCCAGTGCGGTGTACTTCTTGGCCTCCAGCTGCTCGACAAGAAGTTGCGCAAGAGAAGGGCTTGAGGAAAATAGATCACTCTCCTCATCCCAGACGACTTCGGCATAAGCGACGGTTCCACCGGCCTGCTTTGAATTGAGAAGCACGTAGTAGACCGCAGCTGAACTTGGGCGAGGTTTCGTATAGCGATTAGAAGGGCTGAAGTCGGCTTTTCTTACTTGCACGCGTAAGGCTGGCCCCGGCCCGCTGGAAGAGGTAAGCGCTCGCCAAACCGGATCTGCAAACCCCAACTCGCGTATTTGTTCAGCCAGCTGAATCGCTTTGCTGGAATTGCCGTCGACGTCGATGCAAGACATCGGGTCGGCGCCGATGTAGCGGGACTTGTTGATCAACCATTCCGCATCGAGCCATTCCCGATCCACAAGACTCAGCGAAGTCAGGGGGATTGTCATTGGCGTACCCTCGCGCTCAACCACTACCTTCCATCCCAGGTTGCTGACCAGTCGGGCAGCTAGATTACGCCCATCTGCTGCAGTCCAGATTCGCGGTGCATCGGCCGGAGGGGAATCCTGAGCATTTAACGGATTGGAACCGGCCCATGTCTGAAGGCCAGTCAGTAAGATGAACAACCAAGGGATACCAGCTCCTTTCATGGTGAAGAAACTAGTAAGTATCGTGGTGGTGTTCAAGCGCCAAATTTTAGCTTCCCCGGCAGGATTTGAAGGCGATTTGATTGCGCACCCTCCAAGGCCGGACCAGGGGCGGTAAGATCGAGCAAGGATAGGAGGGCTTGAGAAAGGATATTCCAGCGGAAACCTTTGAAGTGTCCTCACTCCACGCTGGTCTTGAAGAGAAGAAGCGGGCTAACGCAATCGTCTCGACTGTCCGCTACGAACACGTATACCCAGATGTAGTCTTTGCCGGGACCGAAACCCGTATTGTCTGATTCTTTGGCGGACTTGACGCTCACTTCATTGTAACCTTCTTTGAGTCCGATAAACTGGAGGCTTTGCGACTTGGTGTTACTGTCACTTGCGACCGTGTAGACAATCAATCGCATGCCATCCCGCATGCGGGGCGGGATCAGAATTTTTAGTTTCAGCGGCTCTGTGAACTCACCGTTGGACAGGGCAAGCATTGCCCTGTCTGTGGTCGGAACTATGGTCACTTCATTTCCGGGCTTTGCACTGTTACTGGCTACTGTCCCTGAGAAAGATATTTCGATCTTTTTTTCCGAAGAGTAGTGGGTTCCGAGGGACGAGTCCCATGATGCCAGATAAGTCTGATCTTCCGGGGATAGTTGTGCCGCCTTTACGTCGACGTTGCCTTTACCAACTATCGCGATTGTAGCTGTGCCTCTTTTGTAAGCGACCAAGCTGCCCTCGATTTTGGTGCCGGCTGCGGATGTCCAACTGCGGGGTGCGAGTTGGTTTCCTTCCTGTGCAGATACGGGTGATAGCAGGGCAAACGCAAAAGCTATCGAGCTTAAAAACCAGTTAAAGGGATAGTAGTTGCTCATGGTGTGGGCTGGTGAGGTAAAGGAAGGGGCTTTTTACAAAATTACGACTTGTGTGTCAATTGCTTACGTGTTGCTGGTCTCTCCAGCGTGAGCAATTGAATAGCTCTTCGTGTATTCGAGTATACTCACTTTTCCCGAAGCAATATAGATACTGGTTTGATTGGAAGGTGATCTTCCTGCCCCGGCTGCCTGGAAGTTGTTTTGCCAATTCCGCAACTTTCTCAAGGCCTTCTGTCTCCCTCCGGTCGGTGGTCAATTCGCTAAGACGCGATCCATGCGTTGGGAAATATCTTTCAAGCGTTCCAAGTCTCCGCCCGCCACTTCAGCGGATCCCCATTCCCCCTGGTAGTCGATTTCCTTGAGCGCTTTCATTACCTCGGCCCAGTCGACGCTTCCTTCTCCCAGCTTGGCGGAAAACCCTTTCCACAGTCCCTCATTGTTTTGCAGGTCGCGGCTGTATTCCTTGATGTCGAGCTTGAGGATACGTTTCCCAAGAATCCGAATCCAGTGTTCCGGCCAACCAAATCGAACGACATTGCCGACATCGAAATACCAACCGACCTGCGGGCTGTTGAAGGAATCCACAAAGTCACGTGCTTCCATCGGGCTGAGGAAAATGTTGTTCCATACGTTTTCGAAAGCGATTTTGACTCCGGTCTCTTCGCTGACGGGAATCAGCTCCGCGACAGATTTCTGGAGCCGGTCATAGACGAGGTCATACTGGTATTGCTCGTTCACGATCCCGGGGTAGAGAAGAACGGTATTTCCACCGAGCTCTTTGGCGTCTCTCAGGGCTTGGGAAAATCGATCGATTCCTTCCTTCCGCTCGGATTCTTTATCCAGTCCCATCATTCGGCCAGCAGCGCCTGCTACAAGGCCTGGAACGACGAGGCCGGATGCTGCAGACGCTTCCTTGATTTGCGAAAGGTCGCCTTCCGGGATGGGACCGTCGAATTCGATGCCGTCAAAACCCGCCTTCTTTGCGAGAGTAAATTTTTCAGCGATCGACGTGGCCGTTTTGATCATTCCGTGCTTCAGCGATTTTTTGATCGTTCGCGTTTTCGTTGATGATTCGGCAGCGCTTACGAATTGTGCAGTGGCCAGTGATGCGGAAGCTGCGGAAAGGAATCTGCGCCTGGATTGAGGAGAACGGATTTTCATGGGGTTCGGTTGTAGAATGCGAAGAGAGCCTATTCAAGCCGGGATTGCTTTTCAATCTCTCTATAAATCTCCTGATTTCTCTCATTTTTTGCCGTTTTTGAGGGGATTCACCGGAGATTGGGACGATTCTTTTTCATGAGTTTTATCTTACGGAGGAGGGCTTCGGAGCTGCGTGATCACGATTTTCTTTAAAAATCACAATTTCGGACAAACGAGCAGAAAATTTCCCAAAAAGCGCTGAGGCCCTGAGTTTCGGGCCAAGTCAAGGGTTTCGGGAGGCAAATAAGGGCATTTTTCACTGATTTTGGGAATGATACTTTAATCAATATATTGGTAGCTATTTGTCCATGACAGGACCACGATTGTCCCTCGGTTCAAAACTTGGCACAAAACAAGGTTTGAAGTTGCAGCCAAGCGAGCTTTTTCGGTTAGCGAGGCCATCTAAAAATCGTTCGGAGGAAATAGTTCCTACGAACACCGCCTGAGCGCGAACCACACTGTTATGAAAATGTATGTAGGCAATCTGTCGTTTGATACGACGAAACAAGAACTTGAAACCCTTTTCTCCCAGCATGGGGAAGTAACCGATTTGCATCTGCCGACGGACCGCGATACGGGCCGCCCACGTGGCTTTGGCTTCGTGACCATGGATTCGGCACAGGCTATGGAATCTGCGATCAAAGAATTGGACGGCGTCGAATTTGGCGGTCGGACACTGAAAGTGAACGAGGCGAAACCTCGTGACTGATCAGACTTAAGATACGGAAAGGGAATGGTCCTCTGAATTAGATTCGATATTCGATTCTGTCAGAGGATTTCCCTTCCTTCTTTTGAAGACCATTTGCAGGGTGGTCATTTCATTCCTGCTTTTTATATTCCGGGTTTATATCAGTGATGTAAACCAGCGGCTGGCGATTATTCAAGCCTCCGCGAATCGATTGCCAAAGAGTTCTTTTTGAGCGATTTCGAAATTCCATCTCCGTGGCGGGATCTTAATCGGATCGTGGTCTCGCCGGAAATTAGCGAGCTTTTCAATCAGAGAAACGGTAAGGGATCTTCGTGATTCCTATTTGGGAATTCACCGGTTTACGAATGGGGCATAGCGAAGTTGTTTGGATTTTGATTCTCCTGACAAGAGCGGATGCGAGACTTTTGAGACCGACGCCAGTCCCGGCGGATGGGCTCATTGGTAAGGTCAACGCTTAGCTGGCGGAAAATCCGAACGATTCCTTCCTGATCTTGACGGAAACACAATTTCGGCGTTTTTGTTACTGAGGGATGGCGGCTCCGGCCATTCGAGAATTCCATATTTGGCGGCTGAATTCTTTTGCAAACAAGTTCATTGTTCTGATGAACTTTAAGTTGGATGCGAGAAATGGAGAATCAGGAATTGTGTCAAAGGGGGGAGGAAAGTTGCGTAAACCCTGAAATTCTTTCTCACCTTCCGCGTTGAATTGGGTAAGTAACAATTAGGAACCAATACTTACAGGATCTCCGCCTTTTCGAAGAACGGAGACCTGAACGTTTGGGATTGTGGGCTTGCTTTGATATAGTTACCCGAATCCTGCGGGTGAGAGGATCCGGAGAAACGAATTATGAAGTGTGAGAATTGTGGAACTGAGTTTATTCCTCGAAGCGAAGGGCAGTTGCCGGTATGTAGCCGTTGTCTGGTCCAGGGAGCGATGAGTCCTGAATTTGAGCATGACGAAACAATTCCTTCAGAGAAGCCTCCTCGAGGGAAAGGGGCGGAAGCTGCTTATGCGGACAGAGACGAATTGCAGGGTCTATTTCCGGACTTCGAGATGTTGGACCGACTGGGAGCTGGTGGGATGGGCGCCGTGTTCAAAGCCCGGCAGAAGAGCCTTGATCGCATGGTTGCGATCAAGATTCTAAATCCAAAGTTGGCAGGTGATCCCGAATTTCAGGAAAGATTCGAGCGCGAGGGCAAAGCGATGGCGATGCTGAGTCATCCCAACATTGTTGGAATTCACGATTTTGGAGTTCGCGAAGGGTTTCATTTTCTGGTCATGGAGTATGTCGATGGCTGCGATCTGCAACGATTGATCCGGTCGGAGGAGGTGGATGAGGCAATTGCGTTCTCAGTGATCACACAGGTGTGCGACGCGCTTCATTTCGCGCACGAACAGGGAGTCGTGCATCGCGATGTGAAACCCGGGAACATTTTCGTCGACAAGAGCGGAGCAGTGAAGATCGGTGATTTTGGACTCGCAAGGATAGCGAAGCAGGATACGAATGTGTCGCTGACGATGACGGGTGCAGGAATGGGAACGCCTTCCTACATGGCACCGGAACAGTTGGAGGATGCCAAAGCGATTGATGCCCGGGCCGATATTTACGCTCTCGGTGTCGTTATCTATGAAATGCTCACGGGGAAGGTGCCGGCGGGGAATTTTCCACCCCCGACTTCGAAATTGCCCCGTCGAAACAAGAGGCTTGACCGGGCAGTTCTACGCGCGATGGAGCCGAATCCGAAGAATCGATTTTCGGATGTGCGTGAAATATCGCGAGCGATGGGAAGGAAGGGAAAATTCGAGTCAGGAGCGCCCGTGAAAGGGAAGTTGAACCGAACGGTGTCGATCGTCGCCACAGTCGCGGGCGTACTGGTCGTTGGCTTGCTCGCTACCCATTTTAAGAGGGAATACGACAGGAAAGATGAGTTGACTGAAAATTCATTCCTCATTGACGAGACGACGAAACAAGCCCTGGAAGATCCTTTTGAGAACAGCCTGGGAATGAAGTTTTTGCCTGTTCCGATTACCGGCGGTCCCAGTGATGGCAAGAGAGTCCTGTTCAGCATTTGGGAAACTCGGATTGAAGACTATGCAGCATTTGTCGAAAGCGATCCGGATCGTGAATGGCCCGAGGTGGAATTCCCTCAGGGAGAGAATCATCCGGCATTGAATGTCAGTTGGACGGATGCGACGGCATTTTGCGAATGGCTTACGGCAGTCGAGCGGGAAAAGGGAGTGTTGGACGACGACAAACACTATCGATTGCCGAGCGATCACGAATGGAGTTGTGCAGTGGGGATAGGTTTAGAAGAAGATGCCGCATTGCTCCCGATAGTGAAGGATGGTGTCGTGACGAAGATTTTTCCCTGGGGAACTGGATTTCCTCCCCCCAAGGGTGCCGGGAGCTATTTTGGTGGAGATGCAACGAGAAGTCCGTTGAGAGTCAGGCGACAGATTGGTAGCTATAAAGATGGCTTTGACCGCACCGCCCCTGTGGGTAGTTTTCGAGCAAATCAATACGGGCTCTACGACATGGGTGGCAATGCCTGGGAATGGTGTCAGGATTGGCAATCACTGTATCAAAACAGGCGGGTCATGCGGGGATCGTCGTGGTTTGGAAGCATTTCGGGAAGCCTCCTGTCCTCCCGCCGGGGCTCTCAGCCGCCGAATGCGCGGGACTCCATTAGCGGATTCCGCGTGGTGATTGGAGAGGGAGAACTTAGTGGTGATGCTGTTGAGGTGGATCTCGACAGGCTCCTTCCTCATGTCGGACCCGGAATCAGCGCGGAGTATGATGCTGTACGTCGGCGAGGCGGTGTCCTCAGGCTATGGGAGGAGAACGACGGTGGAATTGATATCAGTAAGGCGGAGGGGCTGAATGATATTCTTTCAGTGGATCGACCAATGTGGGCGGGTGGTAATTGGAGTGCTACTCGGATCGGCGGCGAAATGGTTAGCACGATACCGAGCCTGGATCAGCGGTTTGATCTTCGACTCGTCCGAAGTTCGTTTTCTATCGAGTGGCCGGATAAACTCGTTCCAATGGATCCAAGGCACCATGACCATCTTCCATTGATGTCGCCGGTGGAGCGGGCTGTCGACGTCTGGATACGAGGAAATGTTGCGTTCATCGTTACTTCTGACGGGCGACTTGCGTTGGCGGCGGAGGACGATTGGATCAAGGAAAATCAATATGTCGTCAATCGAGTGAAGACTCTCAAGGACGTAGTTAGCGTGGTAGGTTATGGGAGAATGGTGGCCATGCTCACTTCTGATGGTAAGGCCATTTGCTGGCACTCTGACTTTGGATTCTTTGATCCGCCGGACGATCCACGGAAATTAGTTCAACTGGCTACCGGGATGAGACACGTGACGGGACTGTATGAGGACGGTCGTGTCGCTACCTGGTGGCATTCGAAAGATATCCTCAATCCCCGAATTGGGGATGCTCAGATTCCACCGAAAGAAATGGGTCCGGTTATTCGGGTCGAATCGGCAGATTTTTTCAGTGCGGCGCAACACCCTGACGGATCGTGGACAGCATGGGGAGATGACAATGGCGCTGGATTGGTGGATCAAATTAACTCGATCGGAGTCGCTCTAGACATGGGATTATACATTTTGGTAGGGGAAGTTGGGGCCAAATTACTCTGGATCGAGCCTGCTCCGGAGTCCGACGAACCAATTGCTTCGGAAGCCGAATTGGATTCAGTTGGGAAGCCAGCCAACAAATCCGAAATATCTCAGGAGGTACCCTGAGATATTCCCGGCGGCTGTCTTTTCCGTCTCTCCGGATCGATCTGGACCCTTTGATTCGATTGATTTCGCTTCAAGGAGCAGGTAGTTGTACTTGTGTAAGAGCTAGAAAAAAGATTCTATGAGCGATTCCGATTCAGGCGACGGGCAGCCACAGCAATTCCCCAATACCAGCCTGACGCTTCATCAGAGACTGCAGTCGGACAATCCCCTTGAGTCCAAGAAGGCGATGGAGGAATTCCTCAATCGGTATTGGAACTCAATGTACGTTTTCATGAGAGCTCAGGGAGAAAGCCATCACGATGCATCAGACCTCGTTCAGGAATTCTCTCTTACCCAACTGATTTCGCAGGGACAACTGGTTAAATGGGAACCCGGTCGCGCCAAACTGCGCTCCTATCTCAAAACGATTCTTGATCGCTTTCGGAAGAAGGAATATCGGAAGGAGTCGGCACAAAAGAGGGGAGGACCGAAGGCCATCACTCATATTTCGATGGATTTTGATCTTGCTCAAAGTCTGTATGATTCAGGAGCCCAAAATCACGATTCGCCTGACCTCGCCTTTGATCGGGAATGGGCGGAGTCAATTATCCAAAAGGTGATGGCTAATCTATCAGGGGCCTACAATGAGAAGGGGAAGCTCGAGGAGTTCCAACTTCTCATTCGTAATCTTAGCGGAAGATCCAGCGAAGCGGATCGCATTACCTACAGGGAGATTGCACTGAAGCTTCAGACATCTGAGGAAAACGTGAAACAGAAAATGATTGCCCTTCGCACGAGGTTTCAGAAGTCTCTGTCGGCCCTCGTTCAGGACACGGTTTCTCCTGAGGAATTTGAGGACGAAATGAATTTCATTCTAGGCGTCACAACTGGAAGCCTTTAGCGATGCGGGTGACCCTCTGCAATACCGGGGTTCGAGATTGGGCGGTCTATCAATAACTGCATTCAGGGAAGAGCGGGCCAGGTAAGAATATCGTCCAAGGGGACAGCCTCCACCTGCACTTGGATAGTCCGGCCGCCCCTTAATGCGACGTCACTCCTCACTGATCAGTATCCTCATTCTGCAGGCGGTCCTTCAATTCCACAATCTTCTCAGACAAAAGCTCTAGTCGCTTCGGAACGATCTCCGGCTGGAAGTCGGGGAAATCCTGATACAGACCGACCATCATGTTTTTGGCTTCACTGTATTCATTCAGCGCCGCCAGTGGTTTGCTCCCTTTCTCGTGGCTCTCCGCTTTTTTCCATCGCAAAAAACTTCGATACCAAAGATCGCTCGGATCTTTTTTCCCGCCCTCGTTATCTGGTTCCAATTTTGTTTCGGCTGGAACAATCGCCTCTGTCACGTTCACGGTGGTCGATCTGCTTTCAACCGGAGTAGCCGACAAAAATTCAATCACTCCATTGGTAATTCCAACTGCGAGTTTCTCACGATATTCGGGATTTGTGAGATCTACGACCTCGTCAGGATGAGTGATGAATCCGCATTCGATCAACACAGTCGGTACCGTTCGGGATCGAAAGAATTTAATACGACTACTTTTCTTCAGTCCCCGATCAACAGCCCCTGTTTCAGCAACCGAATTTCTTAATATCGTTCCACCCAGGGCCTCAGACAACTCGTTAGCCTCGCTAATCAATCCTCCGGTGTAACATTCGATTCCCCGGGTAGTTCCCTTCGAAGAGGAGTTACAGTGGATGGATACCATCACGGCCGGCTGATCACTCTGGTTCGCAATTTCCATCCGCTGGTCCAGTGTGAGAAAAGTGTCATCATTGCGCGTCATCACCACCTTGTTTCCGGATGATCTGAGTTTCAGTTCGACTCGTTTGGAGATATCGAGAGCCAGGTTTTTTTCGATTGCCTTGTCAGTTTTTCCACCGAAGTCATGGCTTCCATGTCCGGCGTCAATCACGATCGTTATAGGCGAATCGAACACTTCCGATGTCGGCTTCTTCCTGGAAATCACAAAGGCCAAAAGCCCGGCTGCAACAATCAGACCAAGGATCAAGAGTGATACACCTTTCACAAACTTCCCCTTATCACCCGGGGGCGGATCGAGCACTCGCTTAACCCGCTTCTCGACATCTGATTTTGAATTCGCGCTGTCACTCATGCCGCAAAGCGCAAGCGATGGAACTCCGCTACGAGCTTTTGCTGGCGAAAGAACGGAAAGCTCCAGAATCGCTGTCGCATAGCTGGAAGGGCGAATTCCCTGAGCGAGTACCAATTCATCCGTCGCTGATTCCCTTTCAACGCTAAGACGTTTCGTTATGATCCAGATACCGGGATGAAACCACGCTGCTGCGGCGACAATCTGGGATAGCGCAAGCAAAAGGGGATCACGCCGTTTCAAATGAGCGATCTCGTGCCGAAGCACCATTTCAAGGCGTTCCTCCGGCCAGTCGACTGCCGCCTTCGGCAGGGATATCTTCGGTCGGAAAATTCCCCACGTCATTGCCGACCCTTCACCTTCGACCAATTGAACGGGCGACTGAAGTCCGATTTCCTGACAGAGTTCTTCGCACAGTCCCAAGCCGGCGTGACCTTCTGAGACGGGCTGATGATTTCGGCTCAAGAGATAGAAGCTCGTCAGCAATCGCACGATAAGAAGCACGATTCCCACCAACCAAATCGCGAGCAACCAGGGGAATTGCATTTCGGATGAGTCTCGCTCATCACTATTTCTGAGATTCGAATTTCCGATCTCATCTTTTATATCTGTGGCTACCGGCTTCGTTTCATTTGAGATTCCAAAGGGTGCAATCGAGTTGCTTGAATCCTGTGCGCCTGGATCCAGAATTCTCCATTCAGGCAGCCAACTCATTGCGAAGATGAGTCCGGATACCGCGACGAGGCTTCCAAACCAAACGTTGAAACGTGTTTTGGGAGCGAGGTATTTTCCGCCGCTGAAAAATAAGATGATTGCGACCAGGGCAATCGCAAGCGAGCTACGAACTCCCCATTCCAATAATATATTGTGAGCTTCCATATTGACTGCCTAGGATTTTTCTCCTTCGGATTCCCGCGCTTTTTCGATGAGCTCCGTCAAACGGTCGTATTCTCCATCTGAGATTTTTGCCTTTCCCTTCGACAAATGCGCAGCCAGGGCCTGCTCGATGGAATCGCCGAAAAAAGTTTCGAGGACACCCTGCAATTCAGAAAATCCTGCCGAAACCCGATTCTTTGAAGGGGAGTAAACAAATTCCCGGCCCTTTTTCTTTCGCTTCAGATGGCCCTTTGTTTCCAGGATCTGAATCATTGTTCTCACCGCATTGAGAGAAGGCGCGTCTTCCATCTCTTCCTGGACCTGGATCACCGTGGCTTGATTCAAGCGATAGATCACCCTTAAGATTTGTCGCTCGCGTCGACTCAGATGTGTTTCACTCATTTCTAAAAACTAAAATATTAGTTTTTAAACGGTCGGTGTCAATTTAAAAACTGATTTTTTGGTTTTTGGGATTGCACTCCATTGAGAAGGTCCTGCTGACAAGGTTTCGCTTTTTGGTGTGTGTCGCTTTACGCTACGAAACCCTCGGTCGCCCTACCTCAATTCCTTAGCACTCATGAAATTCAAAAACTCCACTTGAGTGCGTACTGGTTTGTTCTCGGAAGTGAGCTCGCTTGTATTCTATGATCAGCTCATGAATCTAGATCCGCTCTCAGCTCCGTCAGCTGCCATGCTCTCCGTTGGAGCCTCGGTGCTGCTCGCTATCTCACCGATTGGAGCATTGAGTCAGGAGGGGTTTAAATCTCTTGGTGATGAACTGGATGGCCTGGCAAAACGCGGTGAGGTGATTGGGCTTCAGGTGGCGATCCGAGACTCATCAGGGATTCTGTATTCAGGTAAGTTTGGAACCGTCTCAGCAGGAAGCGAGAAGAAGGTCGACGCGGAAACTCTCTTCCTCGTGGCTTCCTGTTCCAAACCATTCGCTTCTGCTTGTGCCTTGTCTCTGATCGCGGACGGGGACATTCCGATACAGTTGGATGATCCCATCAGTCGGTGGATTCCCGCCTATGGTTCAGTTATGGTAAAGGGTGGGGGATTGGCGGCCCGTTCCCCGACGGTGGAGGAATTGCTTTCCCATCGGGCTGGAATCTACAGCCAGAAATCGAGGATGACTCTCCGGGAGTCGAAGTGGATTCGTGACTTCCGATTGAGCCTCGAAGAATCGGTTGATGGAATCGCTTTATCATCATTGAGTGCGAACCCCGGAAGTGCATATGCCTACAGCGGCGCAGGCTATTGTCTGCTTGGCAGGGTTGCGGAACTCGTGACTGAAAAGTCATTTGAGTTACTCCTTCAGGAAAGGGTTTGTCGGCCCTTGGGTATGACGAGAACGACCTACTTTCCTGCCGTAAAATTTCCGCTCGATGAAATCGCGACGGGTGTTCCTGAAAAAATGTCACCGCATCGGCTGGGCCAGAACCATCGACTTCCCCTGATAGGAGGAAGTCTCTATACTACTGCGGAAGAGATGACTCTCTTTGGAATAGCAATCAGTGAAGGATGGAAGGGGAACGGCACCCATTTCCTGGGCGTGCCAAAAGAGATGATTCGGGATGCGGGAAATCCGCGAAGTAAACAGAGTCAGTATGGACTCGGCTGGAAAGTAATGAAGAGAAACGGTGAGACAATCCGGCTTTCACATTCAGGTTCGCTCGGATCGCACCGGGCATGGTTGGCGGTTGATCTGGAGAAGGGTGTTTCGGTGGCTGGCTGCTGGACTTTGCCGGGTTCCCGGGCGCAAGCGGCCGTGATACCGGTGCTGCAGCATTCAATTCAGAGGGATTAGCCAAACACGGCCCGGAGTTTCTCTTCTAGGAGACTCGATATCAAAAGGCGATACTGCCTATGTGAATGAGATGGGTGTGCTAGCCAGGAGGAATGAGAATTAGACGCCCGGACCGATTCGCGGACTCTGATGACAAAGTCTCGTGAGTGATTCGATTTTGAGTCATAGTGACGTTATGCGTGTCGTAGTTGGCGGAATTCTTATTCTCACTCTTGGTATGCTGCCCGCCGTCAGAAGTGAGGATGGCCTTTTGAAAGGGCAGATTCGAGCTTCGATTGAAGAGTCTCTGCCGCTGCTGGTGTCTGCGTCACGAGTTTCAGCAGAGAGACGGAAATGTTTTACCTGCCACAACGAAGGCTTGCCGACCCTGGTATTGGTCGAAGCCCGGGTTCGAGGATTCGAAATTGATGCGAAGCATTTGAAAGGCCAAACCGAACACACCGTGGCCCACTTGAAGCGAGGCCAATCCAACTACCTCAAAGGGATCGGTCAGGGTGGTAAGGCGGATACGGCAGGATCGGCCTTATGGGCTCTGGATGCGGCCGGGCATCCTCGCGATGACCTTACCGATGCGGTGGTGGATTTCCTCCTCCAGCGGAATGCCGATACGCCTTTCTGGTCGGCTCAATCGAATCGCCCGCCATCGGAAGGGAGCCGGTTCACTTCAACTTTTCTGGCCTTGCGTGGGTTGGACGCCTATGGATTCGACGAGAAGCGGGAAGTCATCGAAAAGCGGCGAATAGCTGCTCGCGAATGGCTCATAGAAACCGGGGCGAAGACAACGGAAGATCATGTTTTTCGCCTGCGTGGCCTGGCTCTCGCCGGGGCTGACAGCTCTAGTATTGAGGAGGCTGGGCGCGCCTTGATTGGGCTTCAGGGAAAGAATGGAAGTTGGGCTCAGCTTGCCGATTTGAAGGGAGACGCTTATGCGACGGGGACGGCTCTGGTGGCGCTTCAGGAAACTGGTCGTTTGAAGGGCGATGAAAAGGTCCACGAGAGAGGGATACGGTTCCTGATTGATTCGCAGGAGAAGGATGGCTCTTGGCATGTCATATCTCGCAGTCGCCCGATCCAGGAATTCTATGAGTCGGGATTTCCTCACGGACCTGATCAATTCATTTCCTGTGCGGCCACCGCCTGGGCAACGCTCGCTTTGCTTCATTCGCTGCCTTAGGCTGACGATCAGACTCTGTCTACTCACGCGAGTTCGATGGTAGTGAGTCTCGAATGCGCCGTTCCTGTTCGTTGACTGGCTGCCCGCTGATTTGGCAAGTTCGAGAGATGAAGTTTTCAATTCTATTCTTCGCGGTAGCTCTCACAGCTTCGCTTTCTTTTCATTCGGCCAATGGTCTTGAGCCCGATTCACACTTCAGTGATCACATGGTTTTGCAACGCGACATTGATGTTCCTGTTTGGGGGACGGCCGCGCCAAATTCGGAGGTCTCTGTTTCCTTTTCTGGACAGAAAGTTTCCGCGAAAGCCGATGATGCGGGCCAGTGGCGAGCTGTTTTGAAACCGCTCAAAGCCTCCAGCGAAGGTCGCGTCATGACGATATCGGGGGATGGGAAACAGTTGGAAATTCAGAACGCGCTTGTCGGTGATGTGTGGGTTGGCTCGGGGCAATCCAACATGGCGGGACGCGTTGAAAGCTATGCGAAGAATGACCCAACGCTTGCAGAGCTGGTGACCAAGGCACCATTTCCTTCGATTCGGCTAATGAACGGAGGGCCGAAGCCTAAGTGGCAGGAAGCAGGACCTGAGGCCGTTCCGAAGGCATCGGCGATTCTTTTCGCTTTCGGTGAACGTCTTCATCGTGATCTGAATATTCCGATCGGTTTAATCGTTGGGGCGGTTGGAGGAACTCCGTCAGGGATGTGGATTCCTGCCGAGTTTTTGGCGGAGAGCGAGTTGTGCCAGGCCGAAATTAAGGAATTTGCCAAGACGTGGGATCGAGAGAAAGCGCAGGCGCGGCTCGATGCTTCCATCGCAGCCTGGGAAAAGCAGGCTGCTGAAGCTGAAGCAGCGGGGGAAAAGCTACGAGGCAGAAAGCCGCGCCCGCTTGCTGCTCCCGGTGAATCTTCGCGTGGTGGTAAGGCTGGCGGATTGTTTGATCGCTATATCCGTTCCAGTGTTGGATACGGAATTCGCGGGGTCCTTTGGGATCAGGGAGAATCCGGCACAGGTATCGTAGGACTGGGGCAACACGCGACCATGACGGAGCTTATTCGCGGGTGGCGCGAGCTGTGGGGACAGGGAGACTTCCCGTTTCTTTTTGTCCAAAAACCTAGCGGTTTTGGCAATGCCTTTTCAGATGTGAGTCCTATCACGCGCGAGGCTGACAAATTCTCAGAACTCCCGGAAACGGTGAATGAAGCGCGGGGTGGCGAAGCTCGTTTTCTTTATACTCGACTCATGTTGGATAATGAAAATGCCTGGATGGTTCCTGGGATCGATCTCGGATCGGGAATTCATCCCATCAATAAATGGGGATACGGAAATCGTGCTGCAGAAATAGCTGAGCAGCGCGTTTACAAAAAGGCCGGCGTAGTTGGATATGGTCCCATTTATAAATCCCACTCCGTCAGTGGAAACAAAGTCAGCGTGACATTTTCCGACGCAGGTGAAGGGCTTGTGGCAAAACACAGCGATGAACTGCAAGGATTTGCCCTGGCTGGAAAGGATGGCATCTGGCACTGGGCCTCTGCAAAAATCGAAGGGGACGACATTGTCGTGCTGATGAGCGAAGCGCTTGCGGAGCCAAGGCAAGTGCGATTCGGATTCGCTCAGAAACGGCAGTGGGCAAACCTCTTTAACAAAGCCGGCTTGCCTGCTCTGGCTTTCACAACTGAGAGCGCGAAGTAAAGATCAAACGAGCGAATAAGCGTGATTCGATTGGGCTTTAGAAGCTGCTGATATTCCACGTAGAGCTATGAGTGACCGGAAAGATCCTCTTTCAAGCAATCTCGCAATGTGGGGCGGAATTGTGTTTTGCCTCTTGTTTACCGGCTTGATTCATTTCATCCGGCCTTATTTGCCACAGATCGACTTTGCACCTGACACCGGGGCCTCACACTATTATTGGAAATTACCCACTCCCAATGTTGTGACTCAGGCGTCCGCATGGATCAGTTACCTGATTCATCAGGGGTTTATGTGGGGCTTGATTTGGAAAGCCCGGAAATCCAATCTCTCCTATACCAAAGGGCTCCATGGAATAAATATCATCGCCTTAGTTGGCAATGCCGTATTCGTAATTTGGCATGTGTTTCAAACAGCGATTTGGTACGATGGATTAGCTCAAGATGTTTCGGTTTGGTCCTCTCAGTGGTCAGTCATTATCATGCTGGTTCTGATTTTACACATGGAGAATCAACGACGGGGCGTTTTCTTCGGAAAGAAAATTCCGTTTCTGACCAACACAGGTCAGTTCATTCGAAAATATCATGGATTCATCTTCTCATGGGCCATTGTCTATACGTTTTGGTTTCACCCCATGGAAAATTCTTCAGGTCATTTGATCGGTTTTTTCTATATGTTCATGCTCTTACTCCAGGGGTGCCTGTTTTTCACCCGGGCCCACATCAATCGATACTGGACTTTCAGCCTTGAGATTTTGGTCTTGTTTCACGGAACACTGGTTGCGATCAATCAGGGCAAGGGGATGTGGCCAATGTTTTTCTTTGGATTCGCAGGTCTGTTTATCATTACCCAGATGCACGGTTTGGGATTGAAGCTATGGCAACGCTGGGCTTTCTTTTCCCTGTACATTGCCGGGGCCCTCTACGTTTATGGATCGACCGGGATGGCAATGTTTCATCAGATAACCTGGATTCCGATCACAGAATACGCCGCCATGTTCCTACTTGCCGGGCTGGTATGGGTGGGAATGAAGATAACGGGGCGACGAAATACGAAGTCTGTATCCTCTGAATGAAGAGGTGAGTTTGATTTCAATTCCAGGTTCGGCCTTTGAAGGGCAAGGTAAGAATACAATTTCAGAGTCTCAAGACAGCTCCAAATACACGCGAGAATAAGGAATATCGCGAATCCCATCAGATGCTTGATGACCTTGATGCCAGGGCGGTTGCGACTACGGAGCAGACGAATGCTTTCGCCACCCGGGCACATCGAAATCTGGCGGAACAGATGCAGGGGCTGCGGGTCTAAATGAAACAAGGAATACGTGACTCTGAACACATTCGGCGAAGCTGCTATCTTCAAGGTGAATTAATCCATCGATCTTTCGATTTATTGAACACCTGAACACCCATAAATATGTGGATTGCTCTTCAGGGAATTTAACCTTTATTCCCGCCATGATCAGCCGCAGAAAATCATTACAAACGATCGCATCAGGCTTCGGTGCTGCAATTGGAGCCTCAATGTTTCCCGAGATCGGCCAGGCTGCTTCCACAGTATCCAGTGGTGGCCCGAAGCGGGTGATCTTTTTCATGCAAAATCAGGGATTCGATCCGGCGACTTGCATTCCGGCGGGAATGACAAATAGCGGTTCGCTGGCCAAGGCAATACTTCCCGAGCCGATCAAGGCATTGGAACCTTTCAAAGAGAAGCTGCATATCATCAACGGCCTGCATGGCAAACACACGAGCCCTTCGCACAGCGCTTTCTTCGGTGCTCTCGGCGGTTACCGTGGCAGCGACGGCGTGGCTCCCAGCGGCAGCACTATTGATTACGAATTGAGCAAGGTGCTTCCTGAGACTCTTTTGCCTCATCTGTGTATCGGCATGGATTCCATTGAGAACATGAAGGCCAAGCCCACGGTGGCTAACCTGTCGGCGCGCGGTGCGGGTCGGCCCATCTTTATGCATTCCAACCCGAATCATCTTTATCAGATGCTCTATGGTGGAATTTCTCAGGGTGACATCCGGAACCAGCACGAAGCCAAGTCCAGCTTGTTCGACCGCATTGAACAATTGGCCGCCGCCGAGGGTAAGACGCTGCCAAGCACTGACAAACAGCGTTTTGGTGAGTTCGTTCAGGGATTCAATGACATGAACGGCCTCCGCGAACGGCTTGGCAAAGTTTCAGATCACCTCCGGAATTTCGCGCCCGAAGTTGACGAAGCTTACACTCGGCCGGAGTTCGAAACCGACTGGCACGACCGTATTCTGGATCTGGGTATCTCGGCTCTCAAATCGGGCACTACCAATGTGCTCACCATCGGCTCTGGTCGGGGTGAGATTTTCGGCGCTTGGAAAGGCCTTGGCGTTGATCAACAGGGCCATAACCTCGGACACATGAAGCAGCCCGACAATCCGATCTGGGTCAAAATCCGCCAATACAACAGCCGCATGCTCGTGAAGCTGATGGAGGAATTGGAAAGCGTTCCCGAAGGTAGTGGTACCATGATGGACAACAGTTTGATCGTCTACACCAGTAATAATGCTGACAAGCAGCACACCGACGGATCCAACTGGCCGGTGATGCTTCTGGGGAACTGCAATGGAGCTTTCAAGAGTGGCTGTTTCACGCAGTTGGACGGCAAACGTCCGATCAATGCCCTCTACACATCGATCTTACGAGCTTCCGGTGTCGAGGTAGACCGCTTCAACATGACCGAGAAGATGGCTGCCAAATTCGACTCCGGCACAGGGCCTATTAAAGAAATTTTTGCATGACCCGGTTGATTCTCACCCTCGCGGTGGCAGCCTTATTTGTGTTCACTCAGGGATGTCGCCGCAGCTACACGCCCGGCGAGCCTGTCAGTGGGGACTTCGAGAATCTCGCAGTGGGCTTCCTCGATAAGCATTGCTACGAATGCCATGACGACCTTGTCACCAAGGCCGATCTTTCACTGCTCGATCTCGGGCCGGTGGACGAGACCAACGCAGCGGTCTGGAAGTCAGTCTGGGCTCAGGTCGCGCTTCAGGAAATGCCACCCAAAAAGAAGTCGCAGCCTGAGATCATCGAACGGCTGCGATTTGCCGACTGGATCGTCGAAGAGCTGACACAGGTCATGAAGGACAAAGGCGGATTTAAGGCCCACCTCGATCCTCACAAAGGCAACTTTGTCGATCACGATTTACTATTTGGCCCCCTGCCAGAAGGCATCAAACTCGCGCCTTCATCTTCGCCGACCCGCATCTGGCGGGTGACGCCTCAGGAGCACATCACGCGGCTCAACCAACTGATCAATACAGAGCCGGCCTTCGACCCGGAAAAGCGGGGACTTCGCACCCTCGGCGATGTCGTCCCCACCAACCACGGAGGCGAGTTGAAGCTCTACTTTGGCACCGACCGAATCATCCGGTGGGAAGGTGGAACTGTGGCCTACGCTACCGCAGTAAAGAGCGTCCCTGTGGTCCTCGCCTCGGCCCGGAAACACGGACTTGAGAATTACCCGGACTTTTACACCGTCAACAGTGCCGAAGCGACCCAGATCCTTGGAAAGGCGGAAGACATTCTTGAATACATGGCTTACGGGCCGCTCAGCCTGGGCAATCCGGAGCAGATCACCGACGATCCGAAAGCCTACGACAAGGTCAAGCCCGAGGGCGATCTTCGTGGCCTTCCCACTGCCATTGTCTACAGCACCAAGGTCACCCGCCCGATGACTCCCGTGTACGATCTGATGCAGGACCCCGATTCCGAGGTCACTGACGAGCTTCTGAGCGCCGCAGTTGATTATCTCTTTGAAGCCCTCACCTTCCGCCCTCCTACCGCGAAGGAATCAGGTGAATACCAGAAGATGGTCAGGGATTCCATTGCCAAGGTTGGCAAAGAAGATGGTATTTTGATGGGGCTTTCAGCCATATTCCTCGACCGTGACGCCCTGTTCCGGCCGGAGTTGGCGGAGGCAAAATCGAGCAGAGCTGACAGGCACGGCCGTGTCATACTTCAAGACTGGGAGTTGGGACTGGCAGTGAATCATGCTCTCCGCTACATCAAGCCGGATGAGGAACTCCGTCAGGTGATTGCTGAGGGTCACATGCGAACCAGGCAAGACGTCGAGCGTGAAGTTAACCGTATGCTTGCCGATGACAGCATTCGCAAGCCGCGAGTCCTGCGCTTTTTCCGTGACTACTTCGACCACGATCTGGGCGGCTACATTTGCAAGGACAGTAAAGCGATAGGGGAAACCGGTGTCTCCGGGGGTAACAGTCACTATCGCGCCATGTTCGATGCTGCGGCGAGCACAGACCGACTTATTGAGTTGATCCTCGAGGAGGATAAAGATGTCCTTAGGGAGTTGCTGACCACCCAGCAGGTCGTCTCCACCACCAACGATAACACCTACTTCGGCAGGAAGCACACCCAGGAAGAAAGAGACATTGCCGTGGCTGCGAAAAAGAAAGCCGAAGAGGAACTAAGCGCGAAATACGCTGCTGAACTGAATGAGTTGAAATCTGAAATTACCGAAGTGAATAATAGCTTGAAGGATAAAACTCTGGAAAAGAAAGCCAAGACTACTCTTGAGCGAGAAAAGAAAGATTTGGAGGCGAGAAGGAAGAAAGTCGAAAACGAAAAGAAAAAGAGAAGAGACAACCGCAATGTCAATGTTGCGGTGGCAAAATTGACCGGTCCGAAAATTTACGCTCGCGTCAGCCGCCGTTCCTTCGGAGCAGGATCCATGAAACCTGATCGAAAACTGGCTACGGCTCCTGAGGGGCAGCGCATGGGAATCCTTACTCATCCTTCATGGCTCGTCTCACACTCCGATGCGATGGATAATCATGCCATTCTGCGTGGACGCTGGGTTCGAGAGCGGCTTTTGGGCGGAGGCATTCCCGATATCCCTATCACCGTTGATGCGATGTTGCCCGACGAGCCCGATAATACTCTTCGCTTGCGCATGCGTGTCACGCGGGAGAAATACTGTTGGACCTGCCACGAAAAAATGGACCCGCTGGGACTCCCCTTTGAAATGTACAATCACGCTGGTCTGTTCCGGACTACCGAGTTGAAAGCGCCCGTCGACACCTTTGGTGAGATCATCGACTCCGGCGATCCTGAGTTAGACGGTCCCGTGAACAACGCGATCGATCTGATCCAAAAACTTGCCGAAAGCGAACGCGTTGAGCAGGTCTTCATCCGTCACGCCTTTCGCTTCTGGATGGGCCGAAACGAGACGCTCAATGACGCTCCGGTTTTACAGGCCGCCCACAAGGCTTACCGCGAAAACGGAGGGAGCATGAAGGCTCTGATCACATCGCTGGTGACTTCAGATGCCTTTCTGTATCGGAAAGTGGAAAACTAGGACGTGGGTTTTAGATCCATCTTTCGAAACAAGCCAGGTTCTTAAAAAGAGACTCATCGAGCCTTTCATCCGAATCTGGCAAAGAGCCGAAGCTCGCTTTGAAAAGAGCGACTCCAGAAGGGGATCAATAGGTCATCGATTCCCGCTGCTTCTGCACATCAAGATGATGCAGATCCTTGCGTGACGCGTACGACTAATTTCTCAAATCCAGTGCGCCGTTCGTAGTCTTTCTGTTTCTCAATATTTTCAATCGAATCCAGAATCTCAATTTGGAAATCCTGTTCTGCGAGAAGTCGTAAGAGAGTCTTCACGATCAGTCGCGCGTGATGCGCACCCGCGCAGGTGTGCGTGCCATTCCCGAAGGCAATGTGAGGGTTTGGCTTTCTGTCAGGGCGAAAGGTGGCGGCGTCCTCGAATATCGATTCATCGTAATTGGCCGAGGCCCAGCAAAGCGAGATGCGCTGATCTTTGCGAGTGGTGACACCGTGGACATCCCGCTCCTCGGTATTGACTCGTCCAATGTGGGTCAGCGGTGTGATCATGCGAAAGAATTCCTCACCCGTCGTGTTGATCAGGGAACTATCGGCGCGCAATTTCTCCAGTAAATCAGGACACATTCCCAGCATAGCGAAAACGGAGCTCACTGTATGAATGATAGTGTCGCGTCCCCCGGCAAAGGCGAGATTTGCGAAGCCGACCATCTCTTCACGAGTGAGCTTCCGACCTTCCACTTCGGCATGGGCGAGAGCCTCAAAAAAGTTGGAGCGGTCCGACGACTGCTCCGCCTCGTCGAATTTTCGGTGAATGTATTCTTCGAGGGCTGAACCCTTGGCTGCACCGTCATCACCATCGCGAAACACATGGATGCCCCAGCTGATCCATTCGTCGGCCTCGGACTCATCGACATCAAACAAATAGGTTAGAGCCCGCGACTGGAGGGGTAATGCAAAATCGCGAACGATTTCGATATCCTCCCTCTGACTCGCGTCGACAAGGAGCTCTTCGAGGAGCGAAACAATTCGTTCTCCAAATTCAGGGGCAAGCGGTCGGCGGAAAAATGGCTCGACGAGAGCACGGTAATCTTTGTGCTGCGGAGGGTCGACCTCGATCGGAAGCTGCCGAACCGTCCGAAAATCCTCTTCGGATGGAATGGGAACGCGGAAAGGTGCGTCGGAACTGAAACTGGTGAAGTCGCGTGCAGCCGCCCGCACCGCTTTAAAACCGAGAATCATTGTGATTTCCTCTTCATCGAATTGAATGGGAATCGCGTCACCTTTCTTCCGATGTTCGGCGAAGGCGTCATGAAAGGGACATTTGCTCATAATGTTTGATCAATGTGAAATTGATTTTGTGAGTGGGGCGATCGAGATGACTTGATTCATTTAAAGCGGGGCCACCTCGACAACGAGGCCGTCCAATTTTGCAGTCACTTCGATCTGGCAGCTCAGGCGGGAGCGTCCATCGGCTTCGTCCTCTAAATCCAGAATGTCCTGCTCCACTTCGGAAGCCGGACCCACTTTCTCGATCCAGTCAGGATGAACTTTTACATGGCAGGACGCACAGGAGCAAACGCCACCGCAAGATCCGAGTATGCCTTCCACATCGTTATCCAGAGCGACTTCCATGAGGGAGTCCTCAGCGTCCTCTGCGATAATACTTTCTCCAGTTTCAGTAATGAAGGTAACTTTTGCCATGTCTCTTGTTTTTTTGGGGGGACTTTGCGCAGTCAATTTGACTGGAGATGCATTCGCGACAAGAACTCAGAAAACCAGAAGTAGCTGTATCTTCACTAATATGGAGAGATATCCTAAAAATGATGTCATAATTAAGCTATGAAACCCACGGTCGAGTCTGTTTTTCCATCCCCGAGGCAGTCATTCACCTGCCTCGATCATGACCTGCCGGAGTTTCACAATGACTACCACAAGCACGCTGAGCTTGAATTGACCTCGATTGTCGAAAGCAAGGGTAAACGTCTTATCGGGGATTCCATTGAGCATTTTGATGCAGGCGATCTCGTTCTGATCGGCCCTCACTTGCCTCACCAATATGAGAGCGAACGAGTCGGGCGGGCACGGGCAAAGGTCATCCAGTTTGCACCCGATCTCTTTGGAAAGGATCTGATCCTCCTGCCCGAATTTCGATCAATCGGTGAACTGCAAAGCAGGGCTGCACCGGGTCTCGCTTTCTCCCGAAATACTCAGGGAAAAGTTGCGCCACTCATGGATCACTTGTTCGCCGATCCGAATGAAGGGAAACGCGCGCTACTTCTTCTCGAAATTCTTCTAGTTCTCAGCCACGATAGCGATGCAAGGCCACTGGCTTCGGTCGGCTACGTCGACCAGGTTTCTGAAAAGTCGGTCGCCCGCCTCGGACGGATTATCGCCTTCATTGATGAAAGGGTTGAATTGGGTGATTCGATTCGTTTGGAGGAAATGGCGAAAGTGGCCGCGTTGCACCCCCAATCGGTGAGCCGGTTTTTTCAACAGCATACCGGTATGAGCTTTCAGGATTACCATCAGGTCATTCGTGTTGGAAAGGCTGCGAGAAAGCTCATCGAGACTGACGATGATATTTCATCGATTGCTCTCGATGTGGGGTTCGCCAGTCAATCGAACTTCAATCGCCAGTTTCGTGGGATTCATAAAATGACACCTTCTCAATATCGAAAGCAACTCGCGTCCCGCTCAACGTGATCCGGAGACGGCCGGGATTCTGAGTCGTGATTCCAGAATGAGTCGGGATAAGGCTTGGTTCTATTTTCTGGAGTCTGTCGACAACTCACTTCTTCTGAATTTCCAACATGGCTTCGGCGAGCGCCTTCCCAAAGCGAACAAAGGTCTTGCCGCTGCCCAGGTAATGGTATTCGGCATTTGAGGCGCATCGATCCCAGGTGTTCTGCTCCGTCGCAGTCAGTTCGCCATCACCGAAACCGAAGCGGGCGCATTCCTCTTCGAACTTCTTCGGTGTCATCTCTCCCTTTTTGACACGCTGCTTCCAGTTGCCGGTCATTCGCCGTTTCCAGTAAATATCGCTGAGTTCGAGTTCGTAGTAGGGGCCGCTGTCCACCGCGATCACATTGCCGCGAAAGCGCTCCTCCACCTTTCCATCATATTGCTCCACTGCGGCGAATTGAGTTTTGCGGAAATCGGTCGTTGGCAGTCCTTTGTCGAATTGCCGGCTGTCCGGGGCCGTACCGTAGACTCCCAGAACGCCTACGATGAAGGGCAGGTCCGGCACAGCAAGCTCCTTGCGAACATCCCTGATGAAATGGATCATGTTCCCGGTGTATTGCTCGATGTGGTGTCGATTGCACATGTCGTTCCAGCCTTGGAACCAGACGAATCCGGCCAGTTCATAGCCTTGCTCTGCGTCGTAAGCTGGAACTACTTTTCTAATGCTGGCGGTGTCCTTTAGCGTTGTCTGAACGAACCTGATCATCTCACGATAGTAGTGGCCCACTTTCTCCTTTTCAGGGGCACGGTTGCTCTCCTTTTCTTTCGCACTGGGCTGATAGGGCCCTGCACTTGGCGGTCGAAAGTCCACGGCTAATGATTTTCCGCCCCAAGCAGTCTTGATGATCAGGACTGGTTCTTCGAGAGCCTTGTCGATTGTAATTCCAAAAGCGTATTCGGGACCAATGCGCTCGTCGTCGAAACCGTATCCCACTTTCACTTTGCTGTGCAGAACGGTATCGGCGTCGCCGCGTCCTGTCAGGTAGGTGATCCACGCGTTGTCGGAAACGACCGGGTCGCCGTTCTCGTCCAGAATCTCACTAAGAAGCGGGGCAGTTTTGGGGTCGTCGCCAATGGCCGCAAACGTGCTTTGATGCGCCGATCCCTGCATATTGGACTGCCCGGCGAGGATGTAGACCTTCAGAGGTTTTGTATCAGCTGCAGTCGCGCTGAAGACAAATCCGGTGATCGCCAGGGCGGCAAGAGCCGATGCGGTTTTGGAGTGTTTGATCATATTCTTACAAAAAGACTAAGACGGTGTACCATTTAACAGGCAGTCCCGGACATTAAAGAGGCGAGGTCTACTTCTCTACCTCTTCCGAATCAACAAGCTGATCAAAAATACGCCGTGTTTACGACTCAATCTTGAAAATCTCTGCAACCTCTTCCGACGAGAGTGCACGCTTGTAGATACGAATATCGTCAATGGCGCCCCTGAAGTAGCGCCCGTCGTAGTCATTACCAATCCGCACAGGATCGGTGTTGGTAGTCAGCGGCGCGGAGCGCACGCCTTCCCGGTCTAGCTTGCCATCAAAATAAAGTTTTACATTGCCATCGTCGAGAGTCATAACCACGTGACTCCAACGGTTCTCTCGCAATTCGGCTCCGCTGACGAAGTTGTCTCTGGTGTCGCCAAAGGCTACTTTGCTATGGCTTCCTTCCTTCCAGGTCCTTAGGGTATAGGCCTTATTCGGATTGTACTTACTCACCAATCCGCGCATACTTTGCAAGCGCTTGGGCCGAATCCACAGCGAAATCGTACCATCAGTAGTCAATGTTAGCGAGTCGGAGTGGGCACACTCGATAAAATCTCCACTGCCATCGAGCACCGCGTAGTTACCACGATTCTCTCCTGTCGAGTGGTTGGTCGCATCACCGATTAAGTGACCGTGGTTACCGGCACCGCTGGCATCGCGAACTAATTCACCCTTTTCCGATTCGAAACGCAAATACAGCACGAGGCCGGTCTTCAAGGTAGGTTTTCCAAGAGGATCTGTTCCCAACTGCTTAATGGCATTACGGACTTTTACGGCTTCACTGATATTACCTGCAGTAGTGAGGCGCTTCATTAGGCCCGCAAGTTGCGCGCGGTAGGCGGTGTTAGAGGTAGTCAAATCATCCTTTAACTTAATCAGTTCAGCCTCATGTTGCGCCCTGTAAATCTTCTGAAGCCGGGACAGGGACTCGACTTTGGAAACCGCAGTAGGCGGTGATCCGTCCTTTGCAAAGCGGGCAATTTCCTGCTTAACGGCGATCAGGCCATCCAGATCCGCTTTTGCCTGCAGATCTTTTTGCAGATCGATCAGGGCCAGTTGGTATTTCTCACTCAAATCAGTCAGAGGTTGGCTAACCAGACTGAGGTGAGATTCGTAGCGAGTTTGGAGTTCCTCAAGATTGGAAGCGGGTTTCTGGGCAGCCGCGACTCCACAGAAGAGCAAGGACGCAGCCAGACAAATGACGGCTCCCCTAGTATATCGATTTTTCAAATCTGAGTTTTGTTCGCTGGAGGAAGCAGGAGGGCGGCAAAGGTGAAATACTTCCATACCTTCATTTTAGTCACTGTTACGAAGGCTTGTCAATCTGACTGCTAACTGCCGGGGGGGAATTGTTCTTTAACCCGGATGCTTGATTGCTGCCGGAAGCCGGGCTTGGAATTGATGCAGCGAAGTCCGAATACCATCCAGGTTCCGAATTGTGACGACGGGGTAGGCACCGACAGCGGCTTGGTCGATGGCATGCTCTGTCATAAACCAGATGAACCGGGAAGAATTGATTTTTAGAAGCCCAAATTATGGTGTGCCTGAGCAATTTTCCGAGGAGACAGCGATAGATCACCGGGCCGAACTCTATAGCCTGAGAGTAATGATTCACGAGATCCTTCCCGGGTATCTTCCCGCTTTCATGTTCGTTTCGATGGAGAAGCGGCTTGTGAGGCTTACGGAAAAGCAACGCCCGGTCTTTTTGGGAATGCTCGAGTATGCCCTTGTGGAACGCTACAGTTCAATTCGGGATGTGCGACCCGAGTTGGTGAGCAGACTGTTCACTGGCTGATAAGGAATTGCTTTCTCAGGCAATCACCGCTGTTCAACGGTCCCGTAAGTGGCCAGTCACTTCTGCCTTCAGGCCAGTGGGAACATACCTTGCGCCGTCCCGATACGCCTTCAACCGGCTCGCAGTGCAGAGCGACCCGGTGCGATGCCAGTCCTTTCCGTCAAAACGAAAGACGGAGCCTTCGTCTTAGGAAGTGGCAACCTTAATACCATCGGACACGATCGATTGATTGGAATTTGCTGTTTCAAGGGATTTCATCGGGGCGTCGGTCCGGCCGGGGTTGCGAGGTTCCGAATTCGCTAAGCACCCCCGGCTGATAGCCGATTCTATTTCACGCTTATGCTGTGTCTCGGAACTCCAAGGCAGATCCGAAATCCATCCCGGGAGTCGGAATACGAGACACTTGCGATCCCCAGTCTGACAGCACAGCGAGCATTGCCGGGGACATCAAAGTAATTGCCGCCGCGACAAACAGGACGCGACACTGAAAGCTCTTTGTCCTCATAGTGCGTTTCCTCGTGGCCTCCTTTCGGATCAAAATGATCAAGAACGAACTCCCAAACACCACCGCACATGTCTGCCAGACCGAAACCGTTTCGTCCCTTTTCCCCGTAGTGATCCACGGGAGACAAATAGGCAAAACCGTCGCTCCAGGGAGCGTTCGCCAGGGGCCAGATCATGTCGCGGCCGGGTAGAAAGTCGACGGCTGAGATGTTGAGTCTGCCCTTGCCCTCCATCAGATCGTTTCCCCACCAGAAATAATGACTCTTCTGACTGCCGCCGCGGCAGGAATAGGCCCATTCCGCTTCAGTCGGCAGGCGAACTTCCATGTCAACGGGCAACTGGCCCGCCTTGCGTTCCCTTTCCGTCAGCCAACGGCAAAAGGCCTTCATGTCCTGGTAACTGACGCAGACAACCGGGTAACTGTCCTTCATCGGAATCCCGAAACCTGGATCGCGCCAGCTCTTGTCATCCATCGATTTCCACGGGTGCCTGACTTTGGAGCTGAGATAGTACCGGTCCCATTCATGATCAAAGACTTGCGTCATGCCGCCTGGTTTTTCTGCGTCCGTGACGTAACCCGACTCCTCTACGAATCGACGGAACTGACCCAAAGTGACCTCCGTGCGCCCCATCCAGAAACCCTTGCCCACTTGCATCGGGCGCGGCTCGCCTTCGTATTCTTCGCGCACCGTTCCCGCTTGGGCACCTCCTTCGATACCGGTCGCCCATTTCTTTTCGGAAGCCGTGCTGCCCATGTTGAATTTGCCGGGCGGGATGTAGACCACTTCAAGATTGACGTCCTTCCCAAGATCCAGCGTCTTCGTCGCTCCCTTGGCGGGTTGTTCGGCGGCGGCCCAATGGGCCGAGAGGGGAGATAGGAGCAAGACCAGTAAAAGTGATTCGAGGCTTCGGAGGGTTTTCATTGGATCATCAATTACCGACTGAAATTTGCTTTTCCAAGGAGTTTTATCGGAGCGTCGGCCCGGCTGGAATTGAGGGGTGCAATCTGAAGTCTTCCAACTTAACTTTCGGTATGACTGATAAGAATGAATCACTCACCAATTCACCTGATCGCCGCCAGTTTCTAACTCAAGCCGGGGCGCTTGGTTTGGGCGCCTCTGTTTTGCCTTCGGGCGTGAGCCTCGGAGCCGGGGATAAAAAAGTTCGTCATGCCTGTATTGGGCTTGGCGGAATGGGGAATACCGATTTCATGCAAATGCTGGAACATCCGGCTGTCGAAATCGTTGCGATTTGTGATATCGACGTCTCCCGCAGTCTGAAAGCACGCAAGCTGGTGCCGCATGCAACATTTTACCAGGACTGGAGAGAATTGCTCGCTAAAGAGGATATCGATTCCATTAACGTAACGGTACCAGATCACATGCACGCCTCGATCACGATGACCGCTCTGGAGAAAGGGCGGCACGTCTATTGCCAGAAACCGTTGACGCACGATATTTACGAAGCCCGCAAGATCGGGGCCAAGGCTGTCGAGACCGGCCTGGTCACTCAGATGGGAACTCAGGTCACCTCAACGGTTAATGAGAGACAGGCGGTTTCTATGATTCAGTCCGGTGCCATCGGTAAAGTGAAGGAAGCCTTCATGTGGTCCAACAAACCGCCTATGAAATACCGTCCGACCGGACCTCGCCCTGAGGGAAGCGATCCTGTGCCGGAGTCGCTTAATTGGGAATCGTGGCTTGGAACCGCTCCGATGCGTCCGTATAAAACCGGCGTGTATCACTCAACCTGGTGGCGTGGCTGGCAGGACTTCGGCTGCGGCTGGTTGGGAGACATGGGGTGTCATATTATGGACATGCCGTTTCGTTCGCTCGAACTCAGTATGCCCGAGTCCGTAAAAGCGGATGTCGAGCCTGAATGGGCAGATCATCCCGAGCGACGAGTCGAGACCTTTCCCCGCTGGCAGATTGTGGAATACACATATCCCGGAACAAGATACACCGCCGGTGACAGTATCAAACTCACCTGGTTGGATGGCGATAAATACCCGGACGACAAACTGCGCAAGCACATCGACGACAAGCCATGGCCTACACAGGGATCATTCCTGATTGGTGAGAAAGGCGCGATGCTTTTGCCTTTCAGAGGAGTCCCCGAGTTATTCCTGAACGATAGTTCCGCAAAAGTGGAAGTCCCGGAAATGCCTGAGCAACATCACTACCATCAATTCATCGATGCCATTCTCGGGAAGGAGGAAGGGCATACCCATTCACCCTTTTCCTATGCCTCCAAATCAACCGAGATGGTCTTGATGGGCACCATTGCGCTTCGCTTCCCCGGACAAACGCTGAACTGGGATGCCGGGAAAATGAGCTTCCCCGAGGTGCCTGCCGCCAACAAGTTTGTAAGACGCGAATACCGCGAAGGCTGGGAGATCAAAGGCCTGTAGAATCCAGGATTGAAGGTTCAGGGTAATCTGGCCGGGAATTGACATTATTGAGCGTGGCGAGCTTCCTCTTCTGCGAGCTCAGCTTCGCGTAGCATGAACTCCATGGCCGCAATTGCATCTTCGTAGGTCGTCGAGTGTCCGCCAGCTTCGCGATGAATGCTGAGCACCTTGCGTCCGGATTTCTTGAGCTTCTCAGCGAGTCGCTGCACGCTTTGCGGAGGCACGCTTTTGTCTTTGCCTCCGGTCGTGACTGCCACGGGCATGGTGAAGCGATCCGGCCACAGCTCAGCGCTGCGCTTTTGGTATTCTTCCGGGATCTCAGATTTGGTTCCGCCGAACGATTCCCTAATCGCATCCTGGAATCGATCGTATTCGATATGGTTCGCCGTGCCGTTCATGGCAGCGACTCCAGCGATCAAATTCGGGTGGAGAGCAGCAAAGGTCAGACTCGATGCGCCGCCCATCGAAGCGCCACTCAGGAAAACCCGCCTGACTGTGAACTGCTGTTTCAAATCGGCGATGATCTGCACCAGGTCGGATTCTGCGTTCGGACCCATCCACGAGGTTTTCGCCCGGTAGTCGGGAGAAATCAGAATCATGCGACGACTTCGGGCCACATCCCGAACGGCCCGGCATTCCGGCCGTTCACTCCGCACAAACTGCCAGCGATCACTCCCGTGACCATGGAGAGCGATCAAAAGATCCACTGGGTTTCCGGGTTCGAAATCCACTGGCAGAATCCGGGCATACCTCTGCTCGGAACCATCGCAGGTCGCTTTGAATGCGACATCTTTAATTTCTGGCTGACCTTCTTTGGCCGGAAGCAATCGATCCAGATTCACCTTCAGAAAGTGAACGCCATCTCGATTCATGAAAACGGTTCCAATGTGCCGATCATCGAGTTGCACGGTACGGGCGGAGTAGTAGCGGGCAGTGACACTCGTTTCGGGAAGCAGGGTTACTGTGCGGTCCGCGTCCCAGGTCTTTCCACCATCAGCCGAGAGATTGTATCGAAGCCCTTTGTTGTCCTTACCGATTCCCCAGGTCACCAGAACCCGTCCGTCGGTGAGCGTCGTCAGGTAGCGTCCTTCGGCATTGTCTCTTTTGTCCGGGACAGCAGGGAAATTCTCGATTGTGGTCCAACTGTTGCCTTTGTCCTGCGAGTGCAACAGGACCGGCCCCATCGCCAGTAACCCGCCCTTGGCGGTTCGCGTGATCTGCTGAAATTCGTGCTGTTTACCGTCTTGTCCGGTGATCGGAAACACGGTCAGCTTGCCCGTTTTGGAATCAAACAGCCGCGGCGGTCCGACTCGAAGGGGTAGTAGCCAGCGCCCTTCATTCCAGGGGAGCACATTGTGACGAACCGCTCCGAGGTGTTTGCTATCGATCGGACCGATCAGTTTTTGATCGCTCCAAGTCAGTCCCTGATCGGAACTGAGACTATAGAGAAGGGCCCTCTCGTAATACCCATCCGTGGCCTTGTCGTCGGCGATGTAATTCCATGTGACCAGTGTCTGATTGTCGGAAAGAGTGTCGATCGTGCCAGGATAGATTTCGAACTTCTTCACCTCTCGAATTCCATCCGGGCGCACTGCTGAGGTGGCGATCGGCACAGGTGTTGACCACGTTTCTCCGTCGTCCGTCGAGCGCGAGCACATCAATATACCGTCACCCCTGTAGACAAGGATCAGAGTTCCCTCAATCGTTCGGCAGATGGAAGGATGAATGTGTCCTGAGATCGGACCGGCAGCGATAGTCACCGCTTGATCCTCCGAGGCACGAAGGTTGCCGAAAAAGAGCAGGACCGCGAGGAGTTGGATAGCCGCGAATCGATGGACGAGTTTTGCCCTTCCGGGCTCAGAGTGACGGAATGCTCCAGCAGAGTTTGGCCCGACGAGCGCTGCAATCCTGGAATGCAAATTGTGGAAAACACTCAGCGCGTTCATTGCTGGTGATCCTGAACCTCCGGCTTCGATGAGCCAAGGGCCAAGCCGTCCCTGTTTGCGGTGCGCAGAGATTCGAAAAAGTCGGGAGTCTCGAACCAATCCACGAGATAATTGCCTGAGATCAAACCAATTCACGAATTGGCTTCGCCCCCGAAATTGGTAGTGGCCGACCCAGGCGATCGCGAAAGAGGCTGCTCGGCTCTATCCCGAGGCGATGAAGAAGGGTTGCGTGAAGTTCGGGGCCGCTGATGGGACGTTCGGATGGGTAGGCACCCTGACGATCGCTCGCCCCGATAACCTGGCCGCCCTCGATACCGGCACCGGCGACCACACCGCTGAAACAGGATCCCCAATGATCTCGCCCGCCGTTCGTGTTAATCTTTGGACTGCGCCCAAATTCACCAAACACTGCCACGAGCGTTTCATCGAGCAGGCCACGTGATTTCAAATCGAGGATCAGGGCACTGAATGCCTGGTCAAAGGGAGGGCAGAGATTGTTTTTTAATCGGGCTGCGTTATTGCGATGCGTGTCCCAAAGGGGATTTGGGGAACTGAGATCTCCAGCTTCCCGGGGGAAATTCACCTGCACCAGTCGAACGCCTGATTCGACAAGACGCCGTGCCAGAAGAACACTTTGTCCGAACTTATGATGCCCATACGCATCGCGAGTTTTTGAAGTTTCCTCAGCCAGATTAAAAGCGCGACGGGCGTCTGTTGATGTCAGCATTTCAAATGCCTGTCGCCGGTTCTCCTCAAGCCCTTCCAGCGAGTCGCCACTTTGAGCCGACTGCAATCCCTTGTCGAGGGCGTCGATTAACTTCCGGCGGGAAGCGAGGCGCTCGAGAGAAAGACTGTCCGGAATCGCGAGCGTATCCGATAAGCCATCTCTACCGGCGGCTTCCGGTGCTCCCATTTTGTAAAGAAACGGATCCCATGACGGTCCCATAAATCCTCCGTCCTGTCCGGGCCAAAGGACTCCCGGATTGTTCACGATGGGTTCCGGCAAGGTCACCGCGTTCAGCGGCGAACGAGTGCTGGGTCGAAATTGGGAAACGAAGGAACCGAGATGTGGCCAGTCACTTCTCGACGCCGGGTTGTCAGCTTTCGAAGCGTGGGTGTGGCCGGTGAACAATTGATACCCGCTCACAGAATGCGAATTCACTCCGGTGTGAAGCGACCGAAGAATCGTCAATTGATCGGCGATCTTTGCGGTCTTCGGGAGGAGTTCAGAGAAATGCACTCCGGGAACATTGGTCGCAATGGATCCAAACTCTCCCCGGACTCCTGAAGGGGCATACGGTTTGGGATCAAAGGTTTCATGCTGAGGCGGTCCTCCCGCCAGAAAGAGAATGATGCATGATTTTGCGCGTCCGAATGTTCCCTGAGCGGCAGCCGATGCTGGATTGTAGAGAGCCGATCCTCCAAGCCCTAAGCAACTCAAGCCACCCACCCGTAACCATTCACGTCTCGTGAAATTTTGCAGGCTCTGGGATTGTTGCTTCATGGGATTCCGGCGACGATCTTAGACTGACGACGTCAGGGGATTCTACAATGGCGTCTTCGGGGGCCAATTTCACCAATTTGATGCATCATTCTATTGATAGGGAATTGATTTTTTAAGGATTTAATGGGGCTCTTGGTCCGGCCGGGGTTGAGGGGGTGCAACCGACTCCTTCGATGAAATTCCGCGAAACTGCAGCCCGCTCAATCCACAATCTCACTGATGTCGATCAGGTGCATTTGGCGGCCCTGATCCTGATGCGGCGAATCGATCACTACTTTTTTCCCGTCGCGGCTGAAGCGCGGATGAGTGTCGCAGCGCCATTCGCCGGTGTATTCCTTCGGTGAATGAAACAGACCCAGCGGCACCACTTTCCCGCTCTCTGCGTGAAACAGATGCGGCATCTGATTACGGTCATTGTCAGGGTATGTGTCATTCAGAATCCATTCGCCGCCCGGCAGGTAGGAGCAATGCCCGTCGCGTTCCAGTTCGTCGCCGCCGACCACTTCGATTTTTTTGTCGCCGCCATCCTCGAAAAGGTAAAAGCGTTTTCCGTCCGAAAGCTGCTCCGAATAGGCGAGGATATGATTCGGATCCCGCCAGATGAAATGCGAGGTCAGTCCGTTGTCATCGACGATGCGGATGTCGCTGCCGTCGGGCGCCGCAGTGAACATCCGCGTCAGGCGATTGCCTTTGGGATAACGCCAGCGATGCAAAAAGATGAAACGCGAGCCGTCCGGGTTGAAGAGCAGGTGATTGAAATAGTGCTTTGCCTTCGGATCCGGTTTTGGGATCTCACCAAGACTTGCGATCTGCTCCAGCGACACGGTCAGCTCGCTCTTCCCGGTCTCGAGATCGATCCGGAAAATTCCCGAGTCGTCGGGTGCCAGTTCGCCCGCATGTGGATCGGGCAAACCGACATAACCATAGCCGGGCCGGACGTCATTGATCCGCCGGAAATCTGCAGCCACTGCCGTTTTGCCATCAGGACTCACCGAGTAAATCGGGTGCGGCACGGTGCGCCGCTCCTTTGTTTCGATATTCAGAATCCGGCAAACGTAGCGGTCGGCCTCGCGATCGTTCCAGAGAATCTCCTTCTCACCGATCCACTGCAGCATGCAGCCCTGCTGCCAGCCCCAGGCAGAACTCTGGCCAAGTTCAATCCATTCATCCTGGTTCTCGAGATCGACCATTCCGATTTTGATGACGTCGTCCGCCGTCGGAGAGCGGTGCTCGAAATCAACCTCCATTCCCAGGACCTGTCTCTTATACACATCTCCGAGC